>Ga0209014_10001447_pt1 | contig 14013 bp, 13 predicted proteins | sample BarGraNGADG00212_FD_184491 | JGI IMG/M metagenome (GOLD analysis project Ga0209014, IMG submission 184491) | Arctic peat soil microbial communities from Barrow, Alaska - Barrow Graham LP Ref core NGADG0002-212 (SPAdes) (version 2) | ecosystem: Environmental > Terrestrial > Soil > Wetlands >...
CTGACATAAAACACACCAATCCTCGCAATTATCCAAAACCAAGGTAAAGTATTTTTTTCTTTTTTTATTTCGTTATTTTCTAGATTTTCAACTGGGGAATAAATACTATCTATCTCTCCCGCTACATCTGCGAGGATAGTATATTTATTATTATTATTATTATCTTTACTGTTATCGTTTTTAATCCTCGCATTTGTTGCGAGCCCATTGCGAGGATTGCGAGGATTGGGCCCATTTTCAGTATCGGACGCAATGAATTCACATGCGAGTGTAGTTGCTTTTTCCCGATCTATTGTAGCAACAGATTGAAACAGCTTCGACCCGTGTTCAAACATGGTACCTGTATATTTGTAAACATTTCCTTTTGTTGTGCTTCTCGTACTGCCATTATCACATGACACAGATTCACTTTTATCTAGTTTATACAGGCCTTTTACTTTGCCCAATAGACCTTCTCCGCCATTACGACCATCAATTACGTTCCTCAAACTCGTTTCTTTAAAACCCGTTTTATCTTGGATTTCAGTGAACAATATCGTCCTTCCTGGGCTTTCTTGAATTACTTTCATGATTAACAGTTCTTTACCGTTTAGGTTAGTTGAATTACTGGCAGATGTGCCATTGAAGATGCGTAGAGCCCGATCATAATCATCTAGGCTAGAGACGATACCGCCAAATGCTAAGTCTCTCTGTTTGAATTTAAACAATGTAACTGATTGTAGTAAGTCTAAAAACTTATCGAAGTTCCTTCTATGTTCCTTATCGTTCCAGGAAATCGCAGCAGCAAGTGGTGAATAAACAGCATATTCTGTGCTGCAAATGATATCAAATATACAACGGCAAGTTAGTACATCAATATCTTGTTCTATAGAATATGGCTCTGTGATGCGCTTAATTTGGTGTTTGTTAACATTCTCGTCTTGAGCGCTACTCTCATCTGTATCGCCAAAGAAGAACCTGTTTTGTAGCTGCTCATCCGGAATCGAATTCACCATGCTCATCCAAAACGTAACCCTCTTGGGGATGATAAACGTTGAGACCTTCCGATCACCATCTAGAGTTCGATGGATGGTGTCCTCTTGATAATCGCTTGTTGCAGCTCGAAGTGTTGTTACAATGTCTCCTTCGATTTTTGCATCATCAGTATATACTATAGTGCCAGGTACTATGGTATTATCATAGAACATAACCTTTGATGATATGGACCCTTCGATATATTTGAAGGCCGGTAATAACTTTAGCATATGTTTAATCGCATCGCTCTTACCCGTTCCTGTAGCACCTGATGGCTTCTGATGTAGGCCCAGTTTAGTGTTCGTTATCTGGGTTCCTCCAACTGAACATAGTAAATTCTCACCTATATTTCGATCACCCACATGTAACGTGTTCCAAACGTCCATAATAAATTCGAAAGGATCGCCTGTGTCTAGTATTCCATTTGCTCTGTTTATGACGTGGGTTGAATAAACCTTTAATCTCTCTGCGTTGGTTGTTTCTGTGCCTTTATCTTCCGCTTTATCTCCACACTTGTTCTTTTCACAAACATCTAGAGTGGATCTAGCTTCCCTCTTACTAAGGCCGAATGCAAGTAATACATCAGACTCGATAAACGGCCTCCATAAGTCTTCTGGCATATGGCGCAGGTCAGCAGAGATGAAGTTATTGAGCTTGTTGAGTCTGGTTAGAATCGGAAGGCTCTTGCATTCTTTAGCGTTTAGAATGTAATTCCAGTACCCGACCGCGTTTTCTAGAATTATATCGAAATCTTCGGTGGTGTGTGTTCGGAAGTAGTCATTTAAATCAAAATCTGACTTGCCTTCGGAGTCGGTAAGGGTAATTATGGAAACGTCATTTCCCTTGAGAGTGAGCTTTTCAGTCATCTCACGTGCTCCCTTTATACCTCCGGTATCGATATCAAGACAAATCTTTACAGGTCTTGTCCCTATGATTTTACTTACTCTGTCAATCTCTGAGCTTTTAATATGAGTTGCAACGGCGCTCACCGTGGGGTAACCTCTGCTGACCGCTGATACGGCATCACTTACGCCTTCTGCAATGAGGATATAATCAGACTTCCTGATAGTGTCTTCACCGAACAGGAATTTATTATTAACATGCTGACTGACATCTGGGTTGTTATCGTGGGTTAGGAGCTTTTTATATTTTCCAGCAATCCTGCCATCGTTCTCCGTAGGTGTTAACTGAGTCTTTTTGCCGATGAAATAAACCGTATTATCTCGGATCAGATACGGGAACATTATTCTGTCAACAAAAAGCTCTTTATTGCTATTTTTATATTTGAGCCCGGCCTTCACAAGCTTCTTATTTTCAATATGTTTCAGATCTTCGCCTGTCGCGTATCCCATTTTAAAGGCTTTAATTACATCTAATCCGAAGTTCCAATCTTCTTTAACCTGCTGAATCGCATCAGGGTTCCGGAGAAGGTTCTGATGATAAATTTCAGTAACTTCGTTCAGGGTAGCTGTAACAGCTTTTCCTTCTTCAATAAAGGCTCGGTCGTCATCAGTGAGACCTTCCATCTCAAGGCCTGCGAATCCTGCTGCAATTCGGAGAATTCCCGGGAAATCACTATGATCGTCGAGTCCTTCGTGATAAGCTATCCACGAAAAGATGTCACCACCTTTACCGTTTTTTGTGTCGTTCCACAACTGCGTAGATGGAGTTACGATTAGACTCGCGCCAGTTTTTCCTCGTGTACCTACAGTGCCTCTGTAGTCGTCAAAGTTTTTCTTATGCAGAGAAACGTCCTTTCCAATATAGTCAACAATGTCTATACTGGACTTTACAAGTTCTTTAAAATCGGTTTGCTTAGTGTGCATTTTAAACGCCCCATAAGGCGCAATATTTTCAGAAAAGCATGTCACGCGATAGATATTAATAGCATTAAGTAATTGTACACTAGCACGTAACAGGCTGGAATATTGGTATGCTTAGCGGTAACCAATATTCTAAAAACTGCGCTTTTTATTTATGTTTAATATTTCAATACTCTTCTTCCTTTTTAAGTTCTTTGCCGAGCACGTACCGTATGTTTATAGAGGTACGGCTGATTCCAATACTGGCTGTTGCAGACACTGCAGTTCTGTGGGATACGCTCAAACCGCTGAACCCACTCTGACCCGCATCTCATACAATGAAGTATGATGATCTTTTTCTGTTCTTTTTTAGAGTTAATTGCTTCCATAATATCACCTCGTTATAACGTATGTAACTGTTACAATGCCTGTATTTTCATTATCTAAGTTTATAACTCTGATAATTGTAAAAGGATATAGCTCCGTTGTAATATACCCATTAGAGAGATTGACTGCGTCTAGCTCGATTGTATTTAGAATTACAGGTATTGTGCCATCTGCGGTATTAGCCCCACCTATATCGATATACAAATGTGTACTATGCAAATTGTCACATACAATAGATAATTTTTTAACAAAACGCGTGTCAATAGTAGCAGATGCTGTACGTCCAATACCGGAGCTCGGAAATGAAACACAATCCCACAGATAAACGGGATCATCAACCACAGTCGTACGTTCTGTAAGTATTGCTTTTAGGTACTGTTCAATGTTTTGCATCGTGTGCATGCTGTAACCATCTCCTTTTTAAACTTTGTCTTCTTGCCCAAGCACATATAACTGCGTTTTCTTCAGTGTTACTCAGGTAAAAGTAGAAAACAGATGATGTACATTCGTATCAGATTGTAAAACAAACTTAACCTTGGGCCTATTAGAGGCCTTAGGATTGATTATAGCAGCCAATTATACAAGTGTACAAGTATGAAAGTATTGATTTTTTAATTTTTTATCGACCGATTTGTCAGTATATCGCAAGTAAGCAAGGTGTAACAAAATAGATTAGGCAAATTATATAGTACAATTTGGATAATAATAATACACGTGCCCGCCGCTTGGAATTAATTCCAGGAATGGACTTAATATCACCCTACACATGACTTATACAACCCTCCCACAGGTCATATGTAAGACTTTTAGTACTGCTAACAATTCAATTCATGACTATAAAAAAAACATACTCTCTATCAATCGATAAATAATAGAGAATATGCTCAGGTGGTGTCTATTGCACATAGTTGGTCAAGTCCTCTGTCTTGCTTTGACTGTGTGCTTATATCTATATGGTTGGTTCCACCTATTACTGTGACAGACAGCACAGTTCCCTGGCAAACGGTCGAAGCGGCGGACCCATACAGACCCGCACCTAAGGCAGTGAAGGACTTTGTGTTTGTTTGAAACTTCTATATCTTTTGAATCATCTTTTGAATCTTCTATATCTTTTGAATCTTCTGTATCTTTCGAAATTAATTCTGAATCTGTCATAAAAATCACCTTGATAATACGTATGAAACTGTAAGGACACCGGCGTTGCCCTTGTCTAAATTCGTAGCGGCTATCTGTGTAAATGGGAATAACTCAGTTGTCACATATCCGCCAGTTGGCGTTTCAGTATTCAACTCAATCGTATTCATAATTACAGGAATATTGCCTGACGCTGAATTAAGTCCAGTTACAACAATCTGCAGATTATTACCAACAGCACAGCCGCACACGATAGCTAATTTCTTAGCAACCCTTGTGTCTATCTCAACAACTAGTGAATGACCAATTTCTGGACTTATTGCGAGTATTACTTCATCGCATAGATACACGGGCCCGTCGATTTTAGGTGCCTTATTGGCTAATATCGTTTCCAATTTCTTCTCTATGTTTTGTATGATGTCCATTATGTCTTACTCCTTTTAATTTTGAGTTCTGTCTTCGCTCCCAAGCACGTATGATCGCATCTGTCTCGAGCGGTGAGACGCCATAGCTCTCTAGCAAATCATATGCTTCATGTAATGTAAAACATTGATCCAAAGCGTGGCGAATCTGAATTGATTTTTTACAAAAAATTGTGTTTCCAGTCATAATTTCATCTCTTTTACTATATTTATTAAAGCTATCGAAATTTATTTCGAACCGTCGGCTGTGTATGGTATGTTGAGAAATTGGCTCCCAGGATCAATTTGTTTTACAGAATATATATATTTGCATTAAGTTATTATTTAAATTGAACCTCGGGCATCTCAGGGGCCTTGCGGTTGAAGCTGGAGCGTCCGATGGAGATTCTTTCAGAACTTCAAGTTGTTACATAATCTCTGAATTTAGGTTTGGTGGCATAGTCACTACCTAAAATCATTGTACATGTTGGCGACGGGGTTGTGTCTGTTGGTGATTGCCCATCTCCGTATTTTGCTGACATAGATTTATACAATTTTTCGATCTGGAAACTATCAAGAAGATTAGTAGAAATGAATTTATCAAAACTGATTTTCTGCTTATGGCGTTCGCAAATTACTCTAAGTACGGCAATCGAAAGCCATTCTGGGTTAATACCCCTGCTACAAAAATTGTAATTTGTCTTCCTATTGAAAACCAATTCAGTAGCTAGTATAGCCTCCGCTTCAAGAATACAGTCTAAAGTAATTTTATGAGTTCTTGAAATATATGATAGAACATAGGCGTGGTCACGATTTAGTATCATTATAAGTCTCCTATACTGTGTATATTTTATATTTTATATTTTTATATCTGGAAATAATATTTCCAGTAAATTATTCTAAAAAATTGGAACTATATTTCTAAAAGTAGTAAATGTAAAACTATTTTCGGAAATATCATTCCGATTTTTTAAAATAAGATTTGTAGCGCCAATTATGGAGTTAAAATAACTGACGCCACGGTTGTACACATGCATTTATTAGCGGAAGTTAAACACTATCTAAATGCATGTATACATATATACATATAATACAGAATTAATTAATATGACTGATGAAATTCCGACTTTTCTCTCATAAGGTGAAACTCAGGCTTTCCCTTTATATGGAGACTAGCGTCTCCTAGTCACGTAAAGTGACTATACGGTTAAGTTAATATTGGAAAATAGTGGAAACCAACATTAACTTAAACTACTGAGGTTATTCACAAAAGTAAACCCTCAGTTTCACGTTGTGAGAGTTTGTCCATATTATACGCTGCCACGACATTCGTATGAATTCTTTTTTTGCAACTATTTCCCTCTGCGAGTTATTAGCATTGGAAATAGCTCATCGTCAAGAGCTCGATACTCCTTTAAAATCTCTTCTCTGTTAAGTCTTCTGCCAAGCGATTTCTCTTTCTCAGCGATGGCGTCAAGGAATCTGATTTCCTCGGACTTACCATATGACATTGTTAAATCTATAATACAGTCTGATTTTGTTTTAATCATTAATGATTCCATTTTTACCTTTCCTGCAAGTGTTGATTCTACCTCTTTGCGCCATTAAATTTATTTTCATGGTTTTTCCTTTTACAAAGTATTAACTAAGTGCGAATTTGTTGATTATAAAAAAGCAGTTACTTACTATGCATCGATTTCGTCTGTACAGTGCACTGCACACGCTTAAGCAACCTGCACGTTAAACTCAAATAATTTAAGTCATATATACTATATATACATACAGACGGTTTAAACATAGTATATATAGCTTGTGCTAGTAGTGTCAAGGTTCATCGTTTATGTCAAAGGTACTTTCGGTATCAAATATATACTGCTCAGAATCATCCTTATTGTCAGCAACACTTTCAAACTCTGGGGGTATATCTCCAACCATCGGGAAATGGAGATTTTCAGACATCGGGAAATGGAGATTTTCAGACATCGGAAATAATCGCTCAGGCGTTTGGGTTAAAAGTACGATTTGCTGTTTCATTCTATATATCAAGTGTTGAGTTATTATGATTAAACAAAGTATAAACACAATTACAATAATTAACCAAATGCTCATTTGAATCACCTTCTGCTTTGATATACAACTCTTTGGAAATTGATATTTCCAACTGTTGAAAAATAATACGGGAAAAACTCTTCATTTTTATATTTCTTTCTTACACAGATTTAATTAATACCTGTGTATAAAGGGCATTTTTACTCGAAATATTCCAAAAATATGAGTCAATATTCCCCGAAATGCACAGATTATATCATAAAACCTGTGTATGAATTTAATGCTTGAAACTGCAAGAACTTATAATATTAATTTACAATTGCCCCCTCCTTTATATAAATCATATTAGATAATTATAAACACGTCACCCTGGTTATTCGATATAAAAATGGCAATCCTGGGGGCTGGCAGGAGCCCATTTGTAACTGGAAATAATATTGCAAGTCAAAGAGATACATGGCAAGTACTATACTTGTAATGAGATTTTTATAAAACTGGGCTACCAATCAACACAGGACAGAAAGAGTTAGTCTGTTATTCTGAAAATATATTTCCAGTTAATTGTACTTTCTAATAATATGTTGTTTGTGATTGCCCTCCAAATTATATATAAATTTTAGTTGGTGGGACAAAATCACAAGTTATTCGAAAATAACCGACATAATATCCGACTTGTTTTTTTGGGTTTTCGTGGACTCTGTGGGGGAAAGTGTTATAAAATATCCGACTTATTTCTCTATTGTTTGTTTCTATGAAGAAAATAGCATTAAAAACAGACTTTTTTGCAGTGAGTTTAGACAGTTATATGTAATATATTTTAGTATGTGACGTATTTTTTGTCCCCCCCGCTACGCCTCACATACCCAGGAACGATCATTTCAACCCACTCCAGATTAGAATACTTTTACGCTGGTAAAAGAGATTCACTGTGTAAAGCTGCTGCAAAAAAGTTTGTTTTTGAAGGCGTTTTTCACCAGCTCTATAACAATAGGAAATTATGTCGGATATTTTAAACCATTTTCAATAGCAATGTACGCGAAAAAAGTTAAAATGTTAGTCGGATATTATGTCGGATATAGAGATTATAAACAACATATGTAAACCAACCAGTACACTCAATAGCGACGCTAGCCAATATTTAAACTGCCCTAGTTTAAGATACTTATTGCTTCTTTGGTAGTTCCGATTGTATGGTTTCTTTAGGTTTAATGGATTCCGAGGTTACCACCGTGTCTCTGTAGTATCTACGCTTTATTTTGCGGCCATCGTAACTGTTCCACGTAGTTTCACTAGCTCCGCGGCCTAATTTGTTCATTCTACGAGAAAATTGACTAAGATTATTCGGAATCAGCTTTTCGGATTTACACCATTCTAGGTATAATCTAAACACAACATCCTTAATGGTTTCTTCTTCGTCTGCGACAACCTCATGCACGCATTCAGTTACGAAGCTTGCAACATTATCAGACTGAAGCTTGTAGATCCGCTCCACCTCTGCAACAGTACCTGAATATGAATACTTACGATTTTTGCAAATCGTCTTGAGTCCAGACAACATGAGATTTAACAACCCACTTTTTTCAGACTCGGTTGTAAGTTTGTCTATTAATGCTTCGTCGGCATCATCAGTAAACGTGTGAGTAAACTGGATCAATGTCCACCTACGGTAATAAGCATAATTATCTGTGTAGGCAAATGGAGGTTTATTGGCAGAAAATAACATTTTAATTGTTGGTTTAAAATCAAATGAGGTTTTATACTTAAATTCACCACTCAATTCCTGGTCATTACCTACAATTATATTGAATTTCTCATTAGTTTGCAGCGGTTCATCTTTTAGGTCTGGGAAAGCGTTTAGACGTTTCCCATATAAATTTGCAGCTCGATATTTATCCGTTTCAAGACTATGCAAACTTTCATTACTAGTAGCTTGTTTACCAAATGCTTGTTTTAATAAACTAATAAACACAGATTTACCGTTTGAACCTGAACCTAGGAGCATCATGGCTTTTTGTAATGCTATATCTACCGTAAGTGAATAACCAGCAAATCCCGCTGATCTTCGCCGGTTAACTCACACGTTTTAAAGAAATTAGTTATATTAGGACATGTGGCGGTTTCATCATAACTCATATTAAACTGACAAATACTGATTATATCTGGCGTATGTTCTATGAGCTTCCATTTATTCAAATCAAAAAGACCGTTTTTAAAATTGAGGTAGAGACTATTACTAGCATCAATCGCTTCTCTAGTAAGGTGTGCAAACGCTCTGAGATAAGCAAACACATTACTTACATAATCAGTACTAGGCATCGCCACAATGTCATCAGGTTCTCCACCAATCACATCATCATATTTCTTCAAATAAAGTTCGATATAAATTTCTCTTATAGCGCGTTCCAGCGTTGACTTACTATGGGGAGTTGTATAAACACCATTATTATAAATGTACACATCCCCATTATCTTCCATGGTAAATAGGCGGTATCTTTCTGTAAGTACAGCGCCGACTTCGTTATACACGATTACAGGTTTTATAATCCTAGACCCGTTACCAGGTTTTTTATGTGGATTGATTGGTTTTCGCCCAGTGCAATCAGTACATGAGACGTTGCAGTCTTTCTGTATTGTGGCACACGTATACGGATCACCTTTATACGCAACCAAACCTTTGATTTCCTTTGCGGTTATCGCATTATTATATTTATCGCGATATAAAATCTTAGCCTTTTTTTTAAAATTAATAGCAGCCGAGCTTTCTGGAAATATATTTCCAGCCGGCGGAAAGTCCTATATAAGCTTAACTCAAGAGGGCACGCCTATATATAGGTTCGATTATTATATAGAAGCTATATACTATGAAAGGTTAAACTCTACGTAAAAAAGCGCGTGTACTATCGAAGATGATACAGCGCGGTTACAAAGGTCTGATCCTGTGTGCAAGTGATAGCTTTTGAATAACAATTATAACCTTGTACAATAAAGAGCTACTGTCCCACATAGGACTGGAACGTATAGTGAACTTGTACAAGTTGAATTATACTGTATATAGATGCTTTTCTTTCTTTTTTTCTTTTTTTCCATATGAATTTCAAAATCTGAATAATAATCTTTAAACAGCGAAAAGGAGATGTCAAAGATGGGACTTGTCAAACATATTGGAATTGTTATTTTAGGTATTGTTGGACTGTTTTTTGTGGTGGGATACACTGGATTAAATCGAATTGGTACAATGTTGTATAAATATATTCATCACAGATGATACTATGAGCCTTGCGCTCGCATCTCATGTACTTTGTAGTTCGAAACTGTCACAAAATAACGGGAAAATTAGGTTATCATAACACAAACGTATACAACATACGCAATATAATCAAAATCAAATCTATATTATTATTATAAATTGATATTATATTGTGTATATTGTGTATAACCTAGTTAATAACTTTGTAAATATAAAAGCTATACACTAACACCAGGACTAGTAGTTATAAGGATATTTAACAGATATTTAACAATTATAAACTTGGTTATATAACCTAAGTTTATAAGAGTATCAATATAGTGATGGTTTTGATTATTTCCAGTGTAACAATGTTACACAATCAAGCGATCAGCTCGTAGGATCGATTACAAATGTCTTAAGTTAGGGTAGTACCAGGGTATCAAAACAAATGCCAACTGAAAATCAGTAAAGTGGTCAATTGGGGAGCCTGCTATCGATTATGACCGAAATGGTAAAACGGGTCATCCGCTATCGATAAGTGTAAATGTCATTTTTTCTAGAGCCTAAGATGATCAACCCAAACTGGGCAATTATAGGTTGTATATTGTGTGCAGAAGGTTTAATGAAATACTACGCAATTTTTCTCTTATTTTTTATCACTGTTAATAAATAATATAGTAAAGAGTACCACATTGACAAGAATAGAGACAGTTCCATTTAGTCATTTTATTCCCCTCTATCACAACAGAGTCCGTTAATATATCGCCAATGTCGACAGATCGCCCGATGCTCTGCTAGTGCAGAGATGGGGGTGAGAAAAAGTCTGTAGACAAAAAAATCAAAAAAATCATGAATTCTAAAAATATAAGCCTTGACTTATTCCTTTTAAAAAAGCCGTACGACTTAGTATGGAAGTAATATGATATATAACTATGTTAATAAAAACTTAATAGAGTTGACGGTTTTTGAGCAGATTTCAATGATTTTCAGTTTCCCAGAGAAAATATTGTGTCCATCTCTGCACTAGCAGAGCATCGGGCGATCTGTCGACATTGGCGATATATTAACGCGCCTTGCCATTGCCATTTGGAATCTGGAAGGGGGATCTATCCAGAGGCACGTAAAACAAAAAAGAAAGTTTAGTGCTTTGGCTTGTATTTGAGATATTTCATACCCTTGAATCCTTTCATATTGTCTATTGTGACATCCCCGCCAAAGAAGTCAGGCACACGTTCCATTGCCCTTATAACCAATCCATATGGATTTTTAATCTCGTCCTTGAGCTCTAATTCTTCCGGCGCCCTCAGCATCAGGTAATAAGCACACTCTGAACTATCAAGCTGTCGAACGCCTGCCCAATTAGCCTTCTTGAGTAAGAGAGCTTTTCCGAGTTCGTAGCCTCTAGCCTTCGCGATGGATCTAAAAAAAGCGGGTTTCCGACTTTCGTACTCTGCAAGTACGGGATTTCCGAGAGGGAGATATCCGGTGTGTCCAGTGATATCAAAGCACAATGACATCAGATAGCCTCCTGCAAGGAGGAGGCCATCATCCAATCAAAACTTATATATTCGTTCAGTACATAGTGTAATCTAAGCAAGTCAATTACCTTCCTGTAGAGGCTCTGTCTTGGTAACTGAGCCTCGCAATCTTATCTGTTCTTATTGAATTGATCTTAAACTATTTAACATCTGTTTCTATTTTTGAACTAATATGATCTGTCCTTTTTCATTAATCATGAAATCAACATCCGTTCCCTTTTTTATTCTTTTTGCCGTAGCTATTGCCTTTGGAATCTGCAAAAGAAGTGTATCATTTCGTTTATTGTATTGTACCCGCATACTATACTATTGTATACAACGTTGTACTTAAAGGTTTCTATAATATTTATCTGTGTTTTGCAGCTTCGACTAGCTTTATCCCGAATTCCTGGGCTTCCTGCTCGGTGGGCTTTCGGTAATTACCCGATAAAAATAATAAGATTACTTTTTCCAGCAATCCGCAATAGTAACTTTAGCTACGCAAGGTACATCTTTTAGAAAGACCGCACCAGCTTTTTCCATCTCTATTTTAACAATACAGGCACTTGAAATATGATAGCCGCTGTGTGCTCGAGGGGCCCTCCAATGCACGTGCAGAAATTACTACCCCCGTCTTTTTCTCGTTTTCTTTGATTCTGGGTCTCTTTATTTTGATTCCGAGTGCGGATGAGTAGTTGACAGGGTTACCTTTCCGCATCACAGTGTTTCCGTTTGCATCAATTACCGTGACTTCTGCACCTACGATGGGTGCACCGGTCGCGTTGTCAATGAATGTACCGGTTACAGTTCCGGTAGTAGCGGGCTGAGGGATTTATCGGGGTTGGCCATTTTTGTAACACTCCTTTTATTTTAAACAATATCTCAAATATCTGCTTTTTCTAAGTCCGTAGAAGAATAAAATACACAATTAAGGTATAAATAATAAAAACGGTAACGGACTCAGGCTAACTCAGGCAAACACAAGCATAACTCAGGTCTTATAATAATAAAAACGGTTATCCGTTACTAGTTTACTCAGGTTACTCAGGTTTTTCTCTAAAAAACATTTTCTATTACATAGACCTACCTCAAATAATATTGTGTTATTCATTCGCGGACCGAAAAAAACAAAAAAAAAAGGGGAAGGTTATTCTAACTGAAAAAAGTGTTTAGGAAAATTTCACTCACTTGAGTATGATACTGATTCTTACACTACGCACTTGAGTCTGATACTGATTCGTATATTCCGCACTTGAGTCTGATACTGATTCGTATACTTTGCACTTGAGTAGCAGGTTCGCAGCATACTGATTATTTTACACCTAGTAGCGGTGTAGTTTGTATAGTTTTGTGTAATATTGGGCAATATTGGGTAGTGTTAGTCATCGAAATGCACAGGTTTTATTTGATTTGTTGTATAGCATGTAGTAATATCGGATTGTCATGCACAGGTTTTATTTGATTTGTTGTATACAATAAAGTAAAACGGTTTGTGTAGTTTCATATAGTTTCATATAGTTTCATATAGTTTCATATAGTTTCATTTAGTTTCATATAGTTTCATATAGTTTTTATGTAGTATTAGGGATTGAAAATACACGGGTTTTATCCGGTTTACCTAGATTATGCACAGGTTTTATTTGATTTAAATTTGTTGGTTAGACTCAAACTAATCAAAAAATGGCTCCATTTTATCTTAAAACGGAGCTATACGGTCATATATTAGCAGTTGCTGGAAATACATAATCATATACAATCAAGTATACGATATGATATGATTATGTATGGTTATGCATGATTATGCATGATTATGTATTGTTATGTATTGTTATGTATGATTATGTATTGTTATGTATGATTATGTATTGTTATGCATGATTATGTATTGTTATGCATGATTATGTATTGTTATGTATGATTATGTATTGTTATGCATGATTATGTATTGTTATGCATGATTATGTATTGTTATGCATGATTATGTATTGTTATGTATGGTTATGTATGGTTATGTGTGGTATATATGGTTATGTATGGTTATGTATGGTTATGTTTGGTTATGTATGGTTATGTATATATCATTTAGTATATACATTTTATACATGTATACTATGCCCCCCTTATACTTTTTATAATTAGATATTTATAAATAGACCACCCTGGTTACTCGCCGTGTGTAATAGACGTTACTAATCAGTTGATTTTGGTAGTATTTGTTTATTATATTTATCAAGACGGGATTTAATAGCATCATCTAAACTGCCCATGTTGGTAAATATATCATTTGCAATCCTCGCATCTATCCTCGCATCATTAACACATTCGGACGCTACATTCCTCACATCCCCCGCATATATCCTCGCACTTGTATTCGCTATCGACTGACATAAAACACACCAATCCTCGCAATTATCCAAAACCAAGGTAAAGTATTTTTTTCTTTTTTTATTTCGTTATTTTCTAGATTTTCAACTGGGGAA
>Ga0209014_10001450_pt1 | contig 14003 bp, 15 predicted proteins | sample BarGraNGADG00212_FD_184491 | JGI IMG/M metagenome (GOLD analysis project Ga0209014, IMG submission 184491) | Arctic peat soil microbial communities from Barrow, Alaska - Barrow Graham LP Ref core NGADG0002-212 (SPAdes) (version 2) | ecosystem: Environmental > Terrestrial > Soil > Wetlands >...
GTGCCCGGACATCCGCGACGCGATCCCGCGCCCGACCCAGCCGTACCCCGCCACGACCACGTTCCGGCCGGCGATCAGGATGTTCGTCGCCCGCAGGATGCCGTCGATGGTGGACTGGCCCGTGCCGTAGCGGTTGTCGAACAGGTGCTTGGTGAGGGCCTCGTTCACGGCCACCACCGGGAACGAGAGCGCGCCGTCCGCGGCCATCGCGCGGAGGCGGATGACGCCGGTGGTGGTCTCCTCGGTGCCCGCCAGGACCTCCGACAGCTGGGAGCGCCGCTCCCTGTGGAGCAGCGAGACGAGGTCGCAGCCGTCGTCCATCGTGATCATCGGGTGCGTGTCCGCGACGGTCCGCAGGTGGGCGTAGTAGGTGTCGTTGTCCTCGCCCCGGCGTGCGTAGGTGGCGATGCCGTACTCGGCGACCAGCGCCGCTGCCGTGACATCCTGCGTGGACAACGGGTTCGACGCCGCGAGGTGGACCTCCGCGCCGCCCGCCTGCAGCGTGCGCATCAGGTTGGCGGTCTCGGTGGTGACGTGGAGGCACGCCCCGATGCGCAGGCCGGCCAGCGGCTTCTCGCGCTCGAAGCGCTCGCGGATCAGGCGCAGGACCGGCATCTCCCGCTCGGCCCACTCGATGCGGCGGATGCCCTCCGCGGCGAGTGAGAGGTCCGTCACGTCGTAGGGGACGCTGGGCGTGGCGTTGGTCATCGGGGTTCCTCGGTTGGGGCGGCGTCTGCCGGCGGGGCGATGGGATGAGCCTGGGTGATGGGAGACGCCGGCGCGGGGGCGTCCATGTGGCGCTGGGCGAAGAGACGCCGGATCGAGGCGGTGAGGTCGGCCAGCGGCGAGCCCGTCCGGTGGATGAGCCGCTCCTCGAAGCGGCAGTGCTCAACGTACCCGAGATGCCGATAGGCGGCGATCGCCGGCGAATTGTCGGATCGCACGTTGAGCACGACCTCATCGCAGAACCGCAGCAGCTCCGCGGTGACCGCGGACGTCGCGGCCTTCGCGTAGCCGCGGCCACGGTGATCCGCGTGGGTCAGGACGTTGCCGACGACGGCGAGGCGGGCATCCCGCGAGATCACGTGGGTCCCGGCGGCGGCCACCAGGCGGCCGTTCACGCGAATGCCGAAGTAGATCCCCTCCGCCACGGCCGTGGATGGGAGCCACGCGGCGAAGCCGAGCTGGTAGAGGCGGTTGAGCTCGTTGACCTCGACGGGGAGGACGCGCTCCACGGAGGCGGGGTACGGCCGGAACGAGGCACGGTCCACCCACATCCGGACCATCGGGGGACCCGGCTCCACGCGGTAGCTCCGGCCGATCGCGGGCAGGGACTCGGGCGCGGCCGACATGTACGCGGCGCGCGGCCGGATGACGTCCCGCAGGAGCGCGCCGATCCCGTTGGGGTCACCCATGAGGAACAGCGGCTGCGGCGTGGGCCCGCTGTACTCCATGCCCACCGCCACGACCTCGTCGCCGCTAATGGCGATCCCCCACCGCGTCCGCCCGAACTCGCGGTCCTCCAGGTCGCACAGCGAGTAGGCGGCGAACAGGCGGTCGCGCTCCAGGAATCCGCGCAGGACTGCCCGGTCCCGCGTGGAGCGGACGGAGATGGCGCCACGCCGGTCGAGGACCCCCGCTGCCATCAGGAGGCTGCCTCCGCGCTCGGATCCGTGTCGACGGCTGCGGCGGCTTCGGTGACCGCCTCCGCTTCGGTGACCGCCTCCGCTTCGGCGGCGTGGGTGGCGGGTTCGGCGGCGTGGGTGGCGGCTTCGGCGGCTTCCGCCCTGGCAGCGGCTTCTTCGGCGGCGGCCCTGGCGGCGGCGGCCTCGGCCTCGGCAACCCGCTTCGCGACCAGCGCCGCAAACCCCGGCGACGTCCGGCGAGCGTCGGCCGCCGCCACCGCCGCCACGATCGCGGGCCCGTATGGAGGCCGGAGGACGCCCTCGCCGGTGATGATCGCCGTGACAAGGTCGGCCGGCGTGAGGTCCTGGAGCGGGTTGCGGATCTGGGTCCCCTCGGGCGCGATCCGCGTCCCGGCAGCCCGCAGCACGGATCCCGGACGGCCTTCCTCGATCCTTGCCGCACCGCCGGTCCTCGTCGCGAGATCCAGCGACGTCACGGGCGCACAGACCAGGAACGGGATCCCCGCCTCGGCGGCCGCGAGGGCCAGCGGGTACGTCCCGGCAATCGCGATCACGTCGCCGTTGGCAGCCACGCGGTCCGCGGCCACGAGCACCGCGCTCACCTCGCCCGCCGCGATGCACCCGGGCGCCGCGGCATCGGTGACCACGGCGTGCGAGGCGCCCGCCTGGCGCAGCTCCCACGCGGCGATCCGCGAGCCCTCGAACAGCGGCCGCGTCTCCGCCACGAGCGCGTGGATCGGCCGTCCGGCGTGGTGGAGCGCCAGGATCGCCGACAGCGCCGTCCCGGAAAGGCCACCGCCCATCGCCCCGGTGCTGCCGATCGTGAGCACGCGGAGAGGGTCACCGGGGCCGCCGGGAAGCGCCGCGGCGGCGTGCTCGACGAGGGCGCCATGCTCCGCCTGGGCCTCAAGCAGGATCGCCTCGGCCTCGAGGGTGAGCGCGGTGACGACGGCCGCTCCCTCGTCGTCCTGGCCCAGGGACTCCAGCAGCGCCACCTGCCGGTCCACGGCCAGGACGAGCGCCGCGGATCCGGGCCGGTTGAGCCGCAGGGCGTTGGCGGCACCCCGGATCGTCGCCCGGCGCGCAAACGGCCGGGAGAGTATCGACCGCCCGGCGACGAGCGCCAGCGTCACCGCGGCCACCTGCGCCTGAACGGCCGAGCCGATCAGCGCGCCCTCGTTGATCGCGGTGACCAGGTCGACGGTCGAGCGGACCTCGCGCTCGGCCAGGACGTCCGGCAGCCGGCTCTGGTCGACCAGGCGGCAGACGTCGCCGTCCCAGCGGAAGGCGGCCCGGTACCCGGCGGACGCCGCGTCCACCTCGACCGGGGTCGTGGCGGGGGCCGACGGGGCGGGGGCCGCCACCGGCTCGGATGTTCCCAGGAGCTCTCGCGCGGCGTCCGCCGACTGCTGCTGAAGCACCTGTGCCGCACCCAGCACGGACCCGATGGACGTGACGACGTCGCCGGCAAACTGCCGGAAGAACCGGCGCCGGGCGGGATCGGGGGGCTCGACGGGGTGGTCCGTCATGGGACGGCGTGGCGGCCGTGCGATCCGCGCCGCGTGTGGATGATCGTCAGTACTGGATGACGCTCGTGACCCTGCGGCCGTCGAGTCGCTCGCGACCCTTGAGGAAGTCGAGCTCAACGAGGAACGCGAGGCCGACGACGACACCCTTGAGGCGCTCGACCAGCTCGATCGTGCCGCGCACCGTGCCGCCGGTGGCGAGGAGGTCGTCCACGATCAGCACGCGCTGGCCGGGCTGGACCGCATCGCGGTGGATCTCGAGCGTGTTGGAGCCGTACTCGAGCGCGTACTCCACCGTCAGGGTCTCGGCCGGCAGCTTGCCCAGCTTGCGAACCGGGACCAGGCCCGTGCCCAGCTGGTACGCCATGGGCGCCGAGAAGATGAAGCCGCGCGATTCCATGCCCACCACGAGGTCCACCTGGTCGTCCCGGTACGGCGCGAGCATCAGGTCGATCGATTCCTTGTAGGACGCGGGGTCCTTGAGGAGCGTCGTGATGTCGTAGAACAGGATGCCGGGCTTCGGGAAGTCGGGGATCTCGCGGATTTTCGCGCGAAGCGTCTCGGCGGACATGGGCTTCGGAAACCTCAGGAGGTGACGCGACGGTCTGGCGGCGCGGGCAGGTGGCCGCCGAGCCGCTAGTCTACCGCAGCCGTCAGCCCGCCCTGCGGGGACTGCGGGGACCGGATCCGCCCCGACGCGACCGCGCCGGCGACCGCCACGACCAGCGACAGCGTGAACACGCCCGCGAGCGCGATGCCCAGCCCGTTGTCCCCGGCCCTTTGTCCGAAGGCGATGATCGCACCGGCCACACCCGTCCCGAGGGCCGTGCCCAGGATGTCCGAGAGCTGCAGAGCGGAGGTGGTGGATCCCTGCTCCGACGCGGCCACGCCGCGGAGCACCACGAGCGTGACGGCGGAGTACATGAACCCCATGCCGACACCGGGCAGGATCCAGGTGACGATCGCGATCTCCGGCGGCACCCCGGGCAGCACGGCAAGCAGCGTGAGCGCGGACCCCAGCGCGATGAGGACGAAGCCGAGCCTGACGAACCGCCGCGGACCCCAGGTGTCGATCCGCCGCGCCTGCACCCACGACCCCACCGTCCAGGCCAGCGTCGTGACGGTGAACACGATGCCGGTCAGCGTTGGTGACGTTCCTCGCCAGGTCTGGAGCAGGAGCGGGATGTAGGCATCGCCGGCGAAGAACGCGAAGGTCATGACGCCGCGCAGGAGGATCGCGGCCGGGACGCCGGCGGCCAGCCCCAGGGTCCCGGCGGGCGTGAGGCGGCGGAAGGCGGGCAGGAGCAGCGCGATGCCAAGCGCGGACCCGCCGACGACGAGCAGGGGTTGCTGGGCGGTCAGCGCGACCACCAGGATCCCGGCACCGCCGGCCGCGAGCAGGGCGTTCGGCAGTCGTCTGACGGTGGCGGTCGCGGCCTCGTCGCCGGTCGCAGGGATCGCCGCCGGCACGTTGCGCAGCGCGGACAGCGCCAGCCCGCCGGCGAGGGCGAGGAACGGGAGCAGCCCCAGGAACACCCATCGCCAGCCGAACGCCTGGCCGACGACGGCGGCGAGCGACGGGCCGATGATCCCGGGCACCACCCACGCCGTGGACATCATCGCGAACATGCGCGGCTGGAGCCGTTCCGGCAGGCAGCGGCCGATGGCGGTGTACGCCGTCGGGCCCACGGACCCTGCGCCCAGGCCCTGGACGAACCGGGCAACCACGAGGAGCGGCATCGTCGGGGCCAGGCCGCCCATCGCCAGGCCCAGGCCGAACAACCCGAGCCCTACGGCGAACGGCCGCCAGAGCGGCATCCGGTCGAGGGCGCCGCCCGTGACCACGATGCCCAGCAGGCTGCCGAGGAAGAAGGCCGAGTAGACCCAGCCGTACAGCTCGACGTTGCCGAGGTCCGCGGCGACGACCGGCATGACGGTGCCGATCGCCAGCGACTCGAGCGCGGCCAGGGTGATCGTGAGGATGAGGCCGAGCGTCAGGCCGCGCAGGCCGGGGGCGAACAGCTCGGCGGTCCGCGCCTGGGTCAGGGCGGGAGGGATTGAAGGCGCGGACACGGCCCCATGATGCCCGGTCCCGGTTGACCGGGCGGCGGGGGTGCGGCGGTCGGGTCGTCCCGCAGCTCGGATCCGGCCGTCAGGTCGTCCCGCAGCGCGGGTGCGGCCGTCAGTACCCCTTGTCCAGCGCGACGCGGGCGAGCTTGACCGCGATGCTGCCGCCCGGGACCAGCAGCCCGATCGTGTCGGCGCCGATGTCGAACAGCGCGTCGCGGCTCACCCGGCGTGTGATCTGCATCTTCAGGGACGACGCCGTCCTCGTCTCCCCGGTCAGGCCGTCCACCTCCACCACCCCGCGACGATCCTTCGCCGGCAGGTGGAACTCGAAGGCCACGATGGGCCGGTAGAAGAGCTCGATGTGGTCCATCGCCAGGGACTCCTCGTGGACCATGTCGGCCTGGAGGGGTCGGAGCATCTTGGCGAGGAGCTGGCGCACGATGGCCGACGCGCGTTGCTCGGGCGGGACGACGATCGTCTCGTCCTCGCCCAGCGCGGCCGGGTCCATGATCTCCGTCCGTGGTCCGGTGATCAGCGCCGCGCCGTTGCCCACCGCCGCCCCGGTCTGCCCATCCACGAAGACCTCGTCCCGGATGTCGTCCGTGCAGTGCTCCATGAGCGAGACCATGAACACCGCGGGAGCCTTGCCGGACTGGACGACCGCGAAGTCCTCGCCCAGGAGGGTCACGGCGCGGACGTCGGGGGCGCTGGCCGGGATCGTGTAGGTGCGGGTCCGGTCGTAGACGTAATGCGCGTGGCAGTCCACGTGCCAGAACGGCTCGACCCGGCGCTGGGTGGCCAGGAGGACCACGTCCTCCGACTTCGGGCGTGAGAGCAGGCCGCCGATGCCGCTCCCCAGGGATGCCGTCTTCTTCTCCTCCGCGCGGCGTTGCAGCTCCTCCACGGGGAAGCGCGGGTCAAGGCTGAAGATGCGCGGTTCGCCGAGCTGGATGTCCACGTTCGCCCCGCTGTGGTCGGGATGCCGTTCTCCGGCTGCCGGCTACACGATAGACCAGCGGTGGTCGCCATGGAGGGCCCGATCAGGTTCTCAATGCCAGCGTTGCCCCGCGGGCGCGCCACACCGCCTGTCGCGCCACAGCTGGAGGCCGAGGCGGCAATGATCCAAGGGACGGTGGATCGCCTGTCCGATCACACTGCGTCGACCACCTGCGCCCCTGCTACCCCCCGATGAGGTGCAGGAGCTCGCCCAGGACGGCGATGCGCTGCGGGGTGTCGTACACGTTGTTGTTGAACGTGAAGCCGGTGAAGCCCGCGTCGAGGTAGGGGCGCAGGGCGTCGGCGGCCTGCTCGGGGCGGACGGGGGTCGTGGTGGCACGCCGCTCCTCCGGCAGGCGCTCCCACGCGGCACGGGCGTCGGTCTCGGTCGCAGCGACGATGACCGGCGCCGCCATGGTCCGCTCCACGGTGGACGGGTCCCGGCCGATTGCCTCGCAGTGGCGCGCGAGGATGTCGGTCTTGTGGGTCAGCGCCTCGAGGCCGAGCGGGAACCAGTGGGTCATGTCCGCGTACTTCGCCGCGATCTTCAGGGTCCGTTGCTCACCCCCGCCGCCGACGAGGATCCGCGGCCCGCCGGGTTGCACCGGCCGCGGGACGTTCAGTGCCTCGTCGATCCGGTAGTGGCGGCCCGCGAACGAAGGCCGATCCTGCGTGAACATCGCCTTCGAGATCGCCAGCGCCTCGTCCAGGCGGTCCATCCGCTCGCCGATGGGCGGGAAGTCGAAGCCGAAGGCGCGGTGCTCCGCGTCGTACCAGGCCGCGCCGAAGCCGAGGACGGCGCGCCCGCGGGAGATCACATCCAGGGTCGTGGCTGTCTTGGCGACCAACGCCGGGTTGCGGTAGGTCACGCCGGTGACCAGGGTCCCCAGCCGGATCCGGCTCGTCTCGCGGGCCAGCGCCGACAGCACGGACCAGGCCTCGAGCATAGGGTCTGCCTGCGGCCCGATGCCCGGGATCTGGTTCAGGTGGTCCATCACGGTGACCAGGCCGAAGCCCGCCGCCTCGGCGGCCCGTGCCTGCTCAACGATCCGGTCGAACAGCCGCTCCGGCGGCGTGCCGGGGAACGTGTAGTTGGGGAGATGGAGGCCAAACCAGGGAGTCGTCATGGGCGCAGTGTGCACGCGGACGGCGGATGGCGCAGCGGCGGCCCCGGGCAGACCTTGGCGCTCGCTCAGCCGCCGTCCGCTGGCTTCGAGGCCCGGATCGAGAAGAAGAGCGGCAGCTGGCCCTTCGTGCCATCAGGCAGGCGCCACCGGCCGTCATCGCCCTCGACCAGGAAGTCGAGCTTCCACTCGCAGAAGTCGAACTCGTGAAGGAACTCGATCCGCAGCCCGGCATCGATCAGGGCGGTCACGATCTCGCCCAGCGAGTGGTCCCAGCCGTGCTCCACCAGGGCGGGGTCCGTGACGGCGCCCGGGTCCGCGTATGAGCCGTGCACGTCGAAGGTCAGCGGCTCCGCGTGAGACCAGTAGGGATAGGCGAGGCGCAGCTCGCCGGGTGCCACGCCGTCGTTCTCGAACACCTGGGCCGTGGGGTGGATCTCCGTCACGTAGAAGGTGCCCCCGGGCTTGACGAAACGCGCCGCCACGCAGGCCCAGCCGGCGACGTCCGGAAGCCAGCCCAGCACGCCGCGGGACGTGTAGACGATGTCGAACTCGCCCTCGAGGGCGTCCGGCAGGTCGTACAGGTTGGAGAGCACGAAGGTGGCCGGGACCCCGATCTCCGCCGCCAGCGCACGGGCGGACTCGACGGCCCGCTCGCTGAAGTCCGCGCCCGTGACGTTCGCGCCGAGGCGGGCCCAGGAGAGCGTGTCCAGGCCGAAGTGGCACTGCAGGTGGAGCAGCGACTTGCCCGCGACCGGGCCGATCTCCTCGCGCTCGTACCCGGCCAGGCGGATCGGCTGGCGGCCGTCGCGGAACGAGGGGACGTCGTAGAACTCCGAGGCCGTGTGGATCCCGGTCCAGGCATCCCACAGGTCGCGGTTGGCGCGCAGGGCATCGTCCATGGTGCGGAGTCTATCCGGGTGCCGCGCCTGGGCTAGCCGGCGGATCCCGCCGCATGAACCAGATGTGCGGCCCGTCACCCGGCGCGTCCCCCGCCAGCATCACCCGGAACCCGAACCGCTGGTAGAGCGGGACGTTCCCGGCGACGCCCGTCTCCAGGAACAGCGACAGCCCGTCCATCTCCGCCCTCGCGATCGCGAACCGCAGCATGGTGCCGCCGATCCCCCGTCCCTGCGCCGCCGGATCCACCGCCAGCTGGTCAAGGAGCCAGTGGCGCTCCGGCGGATGGCACGTGGCGACCCACGACCACATGCGCTCGTATCGCTCGCCGCCGTCGTCCGACAACGCAGCGATCTCGTTTCGGATCTCCGAGCCGATCGCGGCCTCGAGCCCCTCGCTGTCGGGCGGGAGCAGCGCCATCGCCCCGAGTCCGTCGCCGGCCCGGTACATCCATCCGGCGGCGGCAAAACGCTCGTCCACCAACTGGAAATGGTGGCGGATCCGTGCCTCGAGATCGTTGCCCAGCCCGATCGGCCAGACCACCATCGGGTCCCGGGCAAAGGCCCGTGCCAGCACGGCGGCAAGCGGGGGCACATCCCGAACCGACGCGGGCCGCACGATCCCGGAAGCCTCGGAGGAATCCTTCACGATGCCGATCATAGGCGGCCGGCGCAGGCAGACGAAGACGGGAGGGCCCCTGGTGGGACCCTCCCGTGGAGGTGCCAGCTGGAGCGGTCAGGGCTGCGCGGGAGCCGGGATCGGGAGCGGGACCACGAGGCCGAGGCTGTCCGTTGCACAGGCTTCGTCCGCGACCCGGAACGCGGCCGGGGACGCGTCGCCTCCGAACTGCATCTGGACCGTGCCGGCCTTCGTGTCCACCACCGGATCGGGCATGTCCACCCCGTTCGTGCGCATGCACGCAGCGTAGGTCTTGAGGTCGTCGGCGATCCTGGTCACGTCGCCCCCGGCGGCCACCACACCGACCATGCCGGCGCCGCCTGCCGCGTTGAGGCTGAGCGTCCGCTCGCCGGCGTCGTCCTTCGCGTCCAGTATCCGCAGGTACTCGGCGCCGTGCGCGGCGACCGGTGCGATGGCTGCCATGGCGAGCCTCCGTTCGTTGAGGCCAGCATCGGCCGGCCCGACGGCCGAGCCCAGCGCCGGAGGTCGACCACCTCCGGCGGCAGATGAGTCACACTTCCCCCATGGAGCCGAACCCCGCACCCGCCGAGACCCCTGCCCGCGACCTGGGCCAGCACCTCGACTTCGTCCGGTCCTCGCCCCGCGACGCCGCCCCGCTGGAGCTCATCGTCCGCCGGCCGGGCGGCGGCGAGCGCGAGATCCTGAACGAGGCCGTCCTGGACGTGGCGACCGGGCTTGTCGGCGACGCGTGGATCGCCCGCGGCAGCCCTTCGATGCCGGATGGGTCCGCCAACCCGGCCGCCCAGCTCACGCTCATGAGCACGCGCGTGCTGACCGCGATCGAGCCGGACCGCACACGCTGGCCGCTCGCGGGCGACCAGCTCTACCTGGACCTGGATCTCTCCGAAGGGAACCTGCCCACCGGCACACGGCTGACCGCCGGGTCCGCGGTGCTGGAGGTGACCGAGCTCCCGCACACCGGCTGCGCGCAGTTCAGCGCGCGGTTCGGAGCCGATGCGCTCCGCTGGATCAGCACGCCGGCAGGTCGCGCGATGCGGATGCGCGGGATGTACGTGCGCGTCGTGACGGGCGGGACCGTGCGCGTAGGCGACCTCGTCCGGAAGGCCTGACGCCCAGCCGACCCAGGAGGCGCCTACCAGACGTCCCCGGCACGCCACTCGCAGCTGAGCGCCTCCGTCAGCGCGAGCGCGGGTGTCCGCGGTGTGCGCAGGATCATGATCCCGTCGTCCTCGCCCTCGGTGCGCGTCTCGCCGTCGGCGGTCCGCACGAACGTCGGCCCACGCCAGCGCTCCCAGCCGAGGCGCTCGTACAGCCCGTGGACGTCGGTGCTCAGGGCACCGAGATGGAACCCGGCCCGGATGTGCTCGTCGGCGGCCTCCATCAGCCGCGTCGCGAGCCCCCGCCTACGCCACAAGGGCAGCGTCGCCACTGCCTCGACGTAACCCGTCCGCATCGGCCGTCCGTCGGCCTCGAGCAGGCGCTCCACCACGGACGCGTGCGCGACGATCCGCCCGCCAACCTCGGCCACCCAGTGCACGCCGCCGATCGCGTGATCCAGGTCATCGGCCGAGAACTCCTCCGCCGGCCACGCCGCCGCGAACAGGTCCGCCAGCTGTGCGCGCTCCGCGGACGCAAGCTCCCCCGAGACGATGCGCCTGACGGGGAACGCTTCACCCACGGTTGACCACGGTCTCCGCCAGCCGCACGGTGACGATCCTGGTGACAAGATCGGCGGGCAGCGGATCGGCCGCCGTGAACCGGATCGTCCCTTTGCCGGCCAGGAAGGGCGTGACCTCGTCGTCGAGCGCGTCCAGCACCGCCCCGCTCGCCGGGAAGAGGCTGAAGTGTCGCTTGAACGCCGCGTACGAGACGAGGAACCGGCCGTTCGCCCTGAACGCCGGCATCCCGTACGCGATCGACTCCACCGCCCCGGGCGCGGCGGCGCGGATGGTCGCCCGGAGCGCCTCGAGGACCGAGCGCTGATCATCCCGCAGCGCGGCCAGGTACGCCTCGACGCTGGTGTGGCTGGTGGCCATGCCGCTCACCTCCAGGGGACGGAACCGAGGGGACGGGACCCTCAGCGGCCATTCTCGAACAGCGCGCCCGGGCAGACTACGCCACAGGTCGATGCTCGCGCACGTAGACTTGCCGGGCTCGCTCGAGCGACGCCGGGCAGCGGGAACGAAGGACGGCGAGGCCGGGAGAACCTCGGCGCGAGCCCGGACACAGCCGTGGAACGTCGCACGGGAGACTGACATTTCGACCGCCATCAAGTGGCTCGAGCGCCAGCCGAGGTGGGCTGTCGTCGCAGCCGCCCTCGTCCTGGCGCTGCTGCTGGGCATCGTTGACGCCCTGACCGGCTTCGAGATCTCCTTCGCGCTCTTCTACCTGCTTCCGGTGTGCCTGGCCGCCTGGGCGGCCGGCAGAGGCGCGGGCGCGCTCACGGCTGTCGTCTGCGCCGTCGCCTGGCTGATCGCCGACCAGGTCGCAGGCCAGGCCTTCTCCCAGCCCGCCGTGGCGTACTGGAACGCCGTCGCCCGGTTTGGTGTCTTCGTCGTGGTCGCCCTCCTGCTCGCCGAGTTCCGACGGCTCCTCATCCTCGAACGCCAGCTTGCCCGCTCAGACCAGTTGACGGGGCTCCTGAACCGGCGAGCCTTCTTCGACGTCGTCGAGGCGGAGCTCGAGCGGGCACGGCGGTTCTCGCATCCGGTCACCCTGCTCTTCCTCGACATCGACAACTTCAAGTCGTTCAACGATGCCCTCGGTCACGAAGCCGGCGACCACCTGCTCGAACGCGTGGCGGGTGCGATCGGGGCCACCATCCGCACCGTCGATTCGGCCGCTCGCCTGGGCGGCGACGAGTTCGCGATCCTGCTGCCCGAGACTGACCAGCGCATGGCCCGGGTGGTCGGCACCAGGCTGCGGGAGGCGCTCCACGCCAGCGGCCCCAGCGACGCCCCGGTGCTCTCCGCAAGCATCGGCGCGGTGAGCTGTGTGGTTATGCCGGACAGCGTCGACGCACTGGTGGCGGCGGCCGATTCGCTCATGTACCAGGTCAAGCGATCCTCGAAGGATGACGTGCGGTACATCGAGTATGCAGGCTGATCCCGGGCGAACCCGGCGCGGCGCCCTCCGCACGCGATGCCGGCCCGGGGCGTCAGCCGGACGCCTGTTCCGGCATGACGGAGTTGCGCTTCACCGCCCGGATGAACAGGAACCAGGGGCCGGCCGAGATCCGCTCGTACAGGCCCGGCCTTCCGGCGAACGCCGCGGGATCCGGCCGCGGCTCGGGGATCCACTCGATGAGGAAGCCTGCATCCGCGAGGGCGTCGACTACCGCCGACAGCGGCCGGCGGTAGTAGCGGACCTCGAGGTCCCGGCCGCCCTTGTGCCACGTGTCCGTGAGCAGCGTCAGGTCGAAGTAGGGCGCGGGCGGATCGCTGATCGCGACGTCCATGGTCGGGTGGTGCGTGGAGATGAGGAGCGCGCCGCCGGGGCGGAGGATCCGGTGGAACTCCCGGAGCGGCACCGCCCAGTCCCGGAGGTAGTGGAGGACGAGCGAGGCGGTCACGAGGTCGAACGACTCGTCCGCGAGGAACGGCATCGGGCGGCCCACGTCGGCCACGTTGAACTCCGCCCGGCCGCCAAGGTCCCGGCGGGCGATCTCCACCAGTCGCTCGCTCACGTCGATCCCGACGACTTCGGCACCGCGCTCCACCAGCAGCGCGCTCAAGGCTCCCGCCGCACACCCCACGTCGAGCACGCGCCTGCCCCGGACGTCGCCTGCCATCGCGAGCATCGCCGGCCGCTCGTAGGCAGCGTTGATGGGATGGGTACGCACGTCGTCGGCGTAGGCCGGGCCCATCGCGTCGTAGTCTTCCGCGGCTCGGGTGGCGTCATCGTTCATCCATCAGCTCCGTGATCGATCCGCCAGGAGCGCGGCCAGGCCTCAGTCCGGGACGATGTGGGTCCCGGCCTCGCCACGCAGCGCCGCAGGGATGTTCTCGGGGGTCGTGATGATGGCGTGCTTGCCGCCGGCCTCCATGTACCACAGGATCGCCTCGATCTTGGGCGCCATCGAGCCCCTGGCGAAGTGCCGGCCCTCGGCCAGGTACCTGCGGGCCTCGGAGACGGTGATGCGGTCCAGCCATTGCTGGTCGGGCTTGCCGTAGTTGAGCGCCACCCTCTCGACCGCGGTCGAGATCAGGAACAGGTCGGCCCCGATGCTCTGGGCGAGGAGGCTGCTGGCGTAGTCCTTGTCGATGACCGCGGCGATGCCGACGTACTCGCCGCCGCCCCTGTCGATGACCGGGATGCCGCCTCCGCCGACGGCGATGACGACCACCCCCGCGTTGATCAGCGCCTTGACGGTATCCAGCTCGACGACCTCTTTCGGCATCGGCGAGGCCACCACCCGGCGCCAGCCGCGGCCGGCATCCTCGACCACCGACCAGCCCATCTCGGCCTCGCGGCGCCTGGCCTCGGCCTCGGCCATGAAGCCCCCGATGGGCTTGGTCGGGTTCTGGAACGCCGGGTCGTCTCGATCGACCAGCACCTGCGTCACGACGGTGGCGACGTTCGTGTGGATGTCGCGCTGGAACAGCCAGTTCTGGAGGGTCTGCTGGAGCGCGTAGCCGATCGCGCCCTGGCTGTCCGCGCCGCAGACGTCCAGCGGGAGCTCGTGCATGCCCTCCACCCTGGCGGCGATCTCGGAGCGGCGGAGGATGAAGCCCACCTGGGGCCCGTTGCCGTGGCCGATCGCGACATTCCAGCCGGACTCGACCATCTCCGCGATGTGGCGGGTGGTCTCCTTCGCGGCCTCGCGCTGGTCCTCGACGCTCTGGTGCCCGGCGCCCCGGATCAGCGAGTTGCCGCCGATGGCGACGACGGCGACCTTGCGAGGTGCCTGTTCAGACATCTGTGCCTCCACCACGCTCGCCCTGCTCAGGAGCGGCCCTGCGGTGAGCGTCATGCCAGCCCGGGTGCCCGCCAAGGGCCATCGGTCCCATGCGTGAACAGCGACGACGCCGTTGTCTGCGAGCGTGCGCGAATGTGCGTCAGGTCTTGATCGTGAGGGAGAT
>Ga0209014_10001451_pt1 | contig 13998 bp, 12 predicted proteins | sample BarGraNGADG00212_FD_184491 | JGI IMG/M metagenome (GOLD analysis project Ga0209014, IMG submission 184491) | Arctic peat soil microbial communities from Barrow, Alaska - Barrow Graham LP Ref core NGADG0002-212 (SPAdes) (version 2) | ecosystem: Environmental > Terrestrial > Soil > Wetlands >...
GAGCTTCCCCGCCTTCGCTCCCTCCCAGAACTCCTTCGTATGCGGGCTCGGTGAAGGGATCGGCTTGGTATAGGCCATTTCTTCGTCTCCTGCGGCACGGCACAGGAACCCGCACCGCCCGGTACGACGACCCGAACCACCGCGATATGAAATTGAGGCCGCAAATACGACCATTCGAGAAACTAGAGGTCTGACCCGCGACCGTCAACCCTCTCAGGAGGGGGACGTAATATTCGTTATATCCGGGCGAAGTAAACGGGCCCCGGTGGATCCACCGGGGCCCGCAGCCGGTTCTAGACTGCAGCCAGCGATTCGAGGCCGCGCGGGACTCGCGAAACCTGCACGTTCTGGACTTCCTTGATGAGGTGGATCGCTCGCTCACGCTGTGCGGGCGTACCCGTCGGCAGCCCAAGCCCAACCCGAGTCGCGTATTCCCGGTGCTCACGAATGAACTCGGGCAGCTTGTCGTAGGTCGACGTCTGGGCGAACACGCGAAGGACATCCTCAGGAATAACCTTGCGCATTTCGTCCCACTTCCCCTGCAGGGACAGCGAGTGCAGCTGCATGCCGAGATCCTTCAGGCCATGAACCTCGAAGACATCGTGGTAACTTCGCGTCGAGCCATAGAACGAAATTGGCTGCCGAAGGCGATCGAGACCCTGCTCGATCTCTGAGTCGGTTTCGGCGAACACGGTAAACCCGCCGCCAGAGATTTCAATATCCTCCCACGTGCGGCCGCCGCGCTTCAGGCCGATTGCCACGTTCGGAAGGACAACGTCACGCATGTACTTGTCCGTCATGAAGCCGTGCGGCATGACGCCATCAGCGACCTGGCCAGCCGCGCGAGCCATCGCATCTCCAACGCATGCCATGAACACCTTCGGGCGCGGGTATTCGATCGGGCCCGGGTTGAAGTTCGGCGTCATCAACGTGTAGTGGTAGTACTTGCCGACGTAGTTCGGCTTCTGGCCTGTCTGGAAGGACTCCCAGACAGCCTTCATCATCAGGACGTATTCCTTCATGTGGGGCGCGGCCGGCACCCAGGGCACGCTGAACCGATCCTGGTTATGGCCCTTCACCTGACTGCCAAGCCCAATGGAGAACCGCCCCTTGCTCAGGTGCTGGATGTCCCACGCTTCCATCGCAAGCACCATCGGGCTTCGCGGGAAGGCAATCGTGACCGACGTCTGAAGTTCGATCCGCTCGGTAGCCGCCGCGGCGAGCGCAGACGCCAGCATTGAGTCGTGCTGCATCTCCGGCGCGGAAGCTGAGTCGTACCCCAGCGCTTCAGCGTTGCGCGCCGCGTCGGCGACACCCGTCAGCCAGCCACCGCCAAAACCCGAACTAACTTTCATCTCTTTTCCTCGTCCCTGGCGCAGAGCGTCGCATGTCCGCCAGAGTGTAACGATTCGAATGGACAAATCCCATGCTCGTCCGGGCTGCCCGTCGACGAGGGACGAGTGGATAGCAGGCGAAGCCGAGGAAGAGGGCCGCAACGTGGCCAGCAGAGACGAAATCCCGCTCAACCCGCAGGATCACGACGAAGAGGATGGCAAGCGCCGCCGCGTAGGGCCACCGCCAGGCTCGGGGGAACCGATACGTCGACAGACCGACTATGCCGAGCGCTCCGTAACTCACGCCGACGTCGACTGCACTCACCAACGAACCGGGCTGGCGCCCAATGCGAATGAGAATCCAGAGGCGGGCCGCGGTGATCAACGTCGCCCCAACATGGGCGATGAGTACGGCCACGAGCCACCGCCGGGTCCCAAGCCACCGCTCGGCGGGAGCGAGCACCACCAGGAACACGATCATCCACCCCAGCAACTCGAGCACGACAACGTGGCCGTCCAGCCAGAAGGCGCTGGTCGCCAGGACGCGCAGCTTGAGACTGAGGAGGTTCTTCAAGTTCGTGCTGGCGTGGTGCAGAATCCGTGTCGCCCGCCGCTCCGGGAGCATGACCTGCACGACCGTTGTCAGGGTGATTATCGCCAGCCATGACAGTGTCCCCGGAGCGCCCCGCAGGAGCGCGGCCGCCGATACTCGAAGACGCTGGAAACCGAACGTACTCTCCTGGATGTCCTCGTTCATGCCCTACCAACGGTGGCCGGATCGGGCAGCGATAGCAAGGCCGTGCGAAACGGTAAGCCCTCCTACAATGGCCTGAATAGCCACTCCGATTACACTGGGTGAACCAGGCCAGTACCGGGACATCTCGTATTGCAGGGGGCGCTTTTCTCCTCGTGTCTCAGATGAGTCTGTCCCGCCCCCAGCGATCGACGGAATCGGCCCGGATGCATCGCTCGCTGCCGCCCATCCAGGAGTCGCTTCGCGCGATGGCGACGCAATTCGCTGCTGCCGCCACCCCTGGCCGGCGCCTTGTCACCATCGACTTACCCGGCACGATTGTCGATCACCTCGCGGCGGGCGGACTGCCGTCGCTGCGCTCACGCGCGACAGTCACCTGGGAGAAGCCATCTGGCCGATCGGCGCTCATAGGGCTCGGCACCGCGGCGCGCCTCGACGGGGAGCGCGCTTCATCCCTGAGCGATTCGATTGCTCCGATCGTTGCCCTGTCGAGCGCGGCGACAGTGCAGGTTAGCCAGCCGTCCGCACGCCCTCGCTTTTTCGGAGGCGGTCGTTTTGACCCTGCCGGCGAGGTAGAAGACCGTGCCTGGGACTCGTTCGGAGGCTGGCAATTCGTCGTTCCTTGCTTCCTCCTCGCCACCGAAGACGGGAGCCTCCTTGGCAGCTGCACGCTTGGGATCGATGACAGCGACACTGCGCCCGAGATCGAGGCTCGCCTCACCGGGGCACTGGAGCGGGCATTGCGCCCCGAACCACTGGCCGCGGGAACCCCGCGAGCCCGCACCGCACCGGGCCCCCAGGAATGGGAAGCGCAGGTTACCGCCGCTATCGCCGAAATCGCGAGCGGCGAGTACCAGAAAGTCGTCCTGGCCCGACGGATTGGCATCACCCCCTCCCACGTCGATGCCGGCGAAGCACTCACGAACCTGGCGCTTCGTTATGGCAACTGCTACGTCTTCAAGTTCCACACTGAGGATGCTGACTGGCTGGGTGCCACACCGGAACTGTTGGTCGCGCTTGAGAGCGACGCAGTCCGGGCTGCGAGTCTCGCAGGCTCACGTCCGCGCAACCCGGAACGCGGGGCGGATCGCCAGCAGACTGAAGCGTTGCTTGCCGACTCAAAAGAACGCGCCGAGCACGAGTATGTGGTAGCGGCGCTGCGCGAGGCGCTGACGCCCATGTGTGCTGATCTCTCCGCGCCAGCCGGGCCGGAGATTATGACGCTCGCCAACATCCACCACCTCTACACACCTTTTGCCGGGCACGTGGCGAGCGGAACCCGCGTCCTGGACCTGGTAGCGGCGATTCATCCCACGCCCGCCGTGGGGGGTTGGCCTCGTGCCGAGGCGATGGCGGCCATCAACAGGCTCGAGCAGATGGACCGGGGCTGGTACTCCGGGCCGATCGGCTGGATCGACTTTGACGGCGATGGCGAATTCGCCGTCGCCCTGCGCGCGGGTCTGGTGAGTTCGACAGAAGCGGTACTGTTCGCGGGCGCAGGAATCGTCGCGGGATCCGTCCCCGCCGACGAACTCGCCGAGACTGAGACCAAGCTCCGTCCCCTGCGCGACGCGCTCGGGGACAGGTAGGTGGATATCGGCGCAGCCAACGAAGCCGCCGTTGAGGCGTTCATCAACGCCCTCGCCGCAGCCGGCGTGCAGCATGCATGCGTCACACCGGGCTCGCGTTCGACGCCACTGACCGTGGCGCTCGCTCGCCAATCCGCGATCCGGCCGTGGCTCCACCTCGACGAACGATCCTCCGCCTTCTTTGCCCTTGGCCTCGCGCGGGCGAATTCACGCCCGGTTATGCTCGTCTGCACATCGGGCACTGCCGCGGCCAATTACTACCCGGCGGTCGCAGAGGCGAACCTCTCGCGGATTCCCCTCGTGGTTTGCACAGCCGATAGGCCACCTCGCCTGCGCGACGTCGGTGCGGACCAGACGATCGATCAGCACGGGATGTTCGGGGCGAACGCCCGGTGGGCGGTCGATCTACCCCTCCCCCTGGGACTGCCCGGCGAGGCCTCACAGTTCCGCGCGTTCGCCGAGCGCTCGGTGCGGTCGGCTCTCTCGCCGCTGCCCGGCCCGGTGCACATCAACTTCCCCTTCGAGGAGCCGCTCCTGAGCGGCCAGGATGTGCCGGTACCAGCGCAAACCCAGGCCGTTACATCGACCATGGCGCTGCCCGCGCCGGCCGTGCCCGGCGCCCATGACGTTGCGGTCGCGGCGACGAAGCTCACGGCTGCGCGGCGCCCCCTGATCATCGCCGGGCCTGAGACCGGCGGCCTTCCCGCTGCAGCGATCGCCGATCTCGCGGCGATGCTGGACGCGCCGATCCTGGCCGATCCTCTATGCGGGCTTCGTACCGGCAGCCACGACCGGGCGCGAATCTTGGATTCCTACGACGCCATCCTCCGGGATCCGCGCGCCGACGCATGCGCCCCCGACTGCGTTGTGCGGCTCGGAGCGCCGCCAGTTTCAAAGGCGCTCAACCAGTTCCTGGCGAGGCTCACCGGAGCCGAACATATTGTCAGTGACCAGCCGAGCGGGTGGCGGGACCCGTGGGCCTTGAGCACCGCTGTGGTCACGGGGGAGCCAGGGCTGGTCGCGAACGCGCTCCAGGAAGCCGTTGGTCCGCGGGCAACCGAGCCGGGCTGGACCGCGGGATGGATCGCCCGTAACCGGGCGGCGTCGCAGGCGATGCTGTCGCGCGCCGCGAACTTCACGGATCCGTTCGAGGGACGGGTGTTCACTGAACTCCAGAACCTCCTGCCCCCTGGCGCGACGATCTTCTCCGGCAACAGCATGCCCATCCGCGACGCAGACTCATTCCTGGTATCTGCGTCGAAGTCCCTGAACCTCGTCGCTAACCGCGGTGCGAATGGGATCGACGGCGTCACATCCTCCGCCCTGGGGCATGCAGCCTCCGGTACCGGGCCGGTCGTGCTCGTCATCGGCGACATTTCCTTCTACCACGACATGAACGGCCTCTGGGCCGCCGCGCGCCACGGACTCGACCTGACAATCGTCCTGGTGAACAACAACGGCGGAGGCATCTTCCACTACCTCCCGCAGTCGGCGTACAGCTCGATTTTCGAGGATTGGTTCGGCACCCCCGCCAACCTCGACTTCTCCCACGCGGTCGCCATGTACGGCGGGCGATTCACTTCCACGCAGGATTGGCCCACGTTCCGAGAGGCAGTCACGGATTCGCGTGGCGGCCTCAACGTCGTTGAACTCCGGACGAACCGCGCCCGGAACGTCGAGATGCACCGCGAGGCATGGGCTGCCGCAGCCGCGGCGGCGTGGACAGAAGCTCCAGTCTAAGATTGCGAAATGCGCGTTGAACTGGCGCCCGACTTCGGGCTAAACGTTGAGCTGTCGGGGAGCGGGGCACCGCTCGTCCTGCTGCATGGCTTTACGGGCTCGTCGCAGGCGTGGTCGCCGCTCCGTGAGTTGCTGGCCGAGCGCTTCACGCTTATCGCCGTCGACATCGTGGGTCATGGCCTCTCGGACAAGCCGGGCGCTCTCGACCACTACTTGCTGCCCCAGGCCGCCACGGACATCGTCCAGGCGGTCGAAGCCCTTGGCTTCTCGCGCTGCGCATGGCTCGGCTATTCCATGGGCGGACGGCTCGCGCTTCGCATCGCCGCCGACCACCCGGAAGCCATCGAATGCCTGGCATTGATCGGGGCCTCCCCCGGTCTCTCGTCCGCCGACGAGCGCGCCGCCCGGGTCGCATCCGATGAAGTCCTGGCCCAGAACATCGAGCGCGATGGCGTCGAGGCGTTTATCGACTACTGGGAGAACATCCCCCTCTTCGCAAGCCAGCGACTCCTTCCCCCCGAGCGCCGCGCGGCAATCCGGGCAGGCAGGGTGCGGAACACTCCTGTTGGCCTGGCCACGAGCCTTCGCGGCATGGGCACCGGGACCCAGGACCCGCTCTACGACCGGCTGGCGTCTCTCCACATGCCGGTCCTCGCGCTCGCGGGCGAACTGGACACGAAGTACACCGCTATCGCGCATGAAATGGCGGCCGCCATCCCGGGAGCCCGCGCGCTCATAGTCCCCGGCGCGGGCCATGCGGCCCATACTGAAAACCCGGACTTCTGCGGCGAAACGATCGCCGCGTTCATCTCCTCATCCACGACGACTGAAGGAATCGCACCATGAGCATCACCTGGCAGACCGCCGGAACCTACAACGACATCCTCTATAGCAAGGCCGATGGCATCGCCCGCATCAGCATCAACCGCCCGGAAGTGCATAACGCCTTCCGGCCCGAAACGGTATTTGAACTGCTGGATGCCTTCTCAAAGGCCCGCGAGGATGCCGAGGTAGGCGTGGTCCTCTTCACCGGCGAAGGTGGCAGGGCGTTCTGCTCGGGCGGCGACCAGCGCGTCCGCGGCCACGGCGGCTATGTGGGCTCTGACGACGTCGCACGGCTGAACGTCACCGACCTCCACAAGCTCATCCGCTCGATGCCAAAGCCCGTGATCGCGCTGGTTGCGGGGTACGCCATCGGGGGCGGGCACGTCCTTCACGTGATCTGCGACCTCACGATCGCCGCCGAAAACGCGCGCTTCGGCCAGACCGGCCCGAAGGTGGGGAGCTTCGACGGCGGCTTCGGGGCAGTTCAGCTCGCCCGGCTCGTCGGACAGAAGAAGGCCCGGGAAATCTGGTACCTCTGTCGCCAGTACGACGCCCGTGAAGCGCTCGAGATGGGCCTAGTGAACAAGGTGGTCCCCCTCGAGAAGCTCGAGGACGAGGGCGTTGCCTGGGCGCGGGAGATGCTTGGGCACAGCCCACTCGCGCTGCGCCTCCTCAAGTCCTCGTTCAATGCCGAACTCGATGGCATGGCGGGCATCACCGAGCTTTCGCACAATGCGACGATGCTGTTCTACATGAGCGACGAAGGGAAGGAAGGACGCGACGCGTTCCTCCAGAAGCGCCCGCCCCGCTACTCGGACTTCGAGCAGTTCCCCCGGCGCCCGTGACCGATCCGAACCCTGCTGGCCTGCCCCTCGTCAGTCGTGCCTGGTGGCGACCGTTCCGTGTTCCCTTCCGTTCCGAATTCGTCGCCGCGCACGGCACGATGTCCGTGCGCGAGGGGATTGTGCTCGTCCTCGAGACCGACGGGGGAGACGTCGGCCTCGGTGAGGCTTCTCCGCTCCCCTCATACAGCGGCGGAAGCGTCGAAGAGACCGGGGCGGCGATAGAGGTGCTCGTGCGCGAACTCATCGGGCAGCCTGCCGATGCAGCGTGGCGCCGCGACCTCCCACTCGCGAACGTCTCAGCCGGCTCCGCGGCCGCAGCCCGCTGCGCGGTCGAAGCGGCAAGCGCTGACCTGTGTTCGCGGGCAGCTTCCATTTCCTTCCGGACGTGGATCGCCCGTCAGGGCGGGATCGAAGCCACCGCGAAACGTATAGCGGTGAACGGCACGATCGACGCGGGAGACCCGGGCGACGCGGCGCGCGAAGCGAAGGCCCTCGTTTCGAACGGCTTCCAAACATTGAAGCTCAAGGTCGGCACAGGCCCGGCCGCCGACCTCGCCCGGATCGCGGCGGTCCGGGAGGCGATCGGCGACGCCGTTGCGCTCCGAATCGACGCCAACGGCGCCTGGGGACCGGCTGATGCCACGGCGGTCCTCGACCGATGCCCCGACTACCGCATCGCCCTGTGCGAGCAGCCGATCTCCCACCTCGCACCGGATGCGATCGGCCAACTGGCGCTGGTGCGGGGCCGTTCTCCGATCCCCGTTGCCGCCGACGAGTCCTGCCGTTCACTCTCTAACCTGGATTCGCTCCTCGCTGCGATGGCCGTCGATGCCATTGTCGTGAAGCCAATGGCTTCTGGCCTTCGCGAAGCGATTCGGATGGTCGCACGCGCCCGTGAAAAGGGAGTGCCGGTTATCGTGACAACGATGTTTGACTGTGGCATTGGCACGACGGTCGCTATGCACCTCGCCGCGTTGACGGGACCCAATCCGATCGCCTGCGGCCTCGCCACCCTCGATCACCTGGTAAGTAGCCTCGTGGAAGCCGATCCGACGATCGTCCGGGGGACCGTGGAGCTGACGGGCCGGCCCGGGCTCGACCTGCGCCTCGACCCGGCATCTCTCGAGCGGTACACCACCGGCCCTCGACGCGAGCTCGGCCAATGAGCAGCGCTGTTCCTGACTGGCTGGCACACCGGGCGGATATCCTGCCTGACCATGAGGCGCTCATCGACGGCGACCTCCGCATCTCCTTCTCGGAACTGAATCAGCGCGTGCTCGGACTGGTGGGAGCGCTGGAAGAGGTTGGCGTGAAGCGGGGCGACCGGGTCGCCATCCTTGCCCAGAACTCCGTGGAGCTTGTCGAGGTGATCCACGCCGTCCCTCGCGCCGGCGCGATCCTCGTTCCCCTGAACACGAGACTGACGACGGGGGAACTCGCGACGCAGATGGGCGACGCGGGCGTCCGCCTCCTCCTCCACGAACGCTCAACCGAACTTGCTGCCCGCACCGCGGCTTCGGCGGCGGAAGTGGTGCTACTCGGCCTGCCCGCGAACGGCGGCATTCCAACACAAACGGCCGACACTCACGAGATGGACGATACCCACAGCATCATCTTCACGTCCGGGACGACCGGCCGGCCGAAGGGCGCGATGCTGACCTTTGGGAACTTCTGGGCGAGCGCGACCGGGTCGGCATTCAACCTCGGCGTGACGTCCGCCGACCGCTGGCTGGCCTGCATGCCGCTCTTCCATGTGGGAGGCCTCTCTATCGTTCTCCGCAGCGCCATCTACGGGACGAGCATCGTCCTCCACCACGGGTTCGATGAGCGGTCGGTCGCCGAGTCCCTCCATCGCGACGCGGTGACCCATATCTCCGTGGTCGCGAGCATGCTGCAGCGGATTCTCGATGTGGACGACCGGCGCAGTCCGCCAGCCCTTCGAGTTGTGCTCGTCGGGGGAGGCCCGGTGCCTCCCGAGCTGCTGGCCCGGGCGCTGGAACGCGGCTTCCCGGTGCTGCAAACCTACGGACTCACAGAAGCGGCGAGCCAGGTGACAACGCTGGCCCCCGGCGAGGCCCTGACCCACCTCGGTTCGGCCGGAAAACCGTTGCTGACAACCCGCCTTCAGGTCGATTCCGCACCGGGCGAACCGGGCGAAATCCTCGTCGGCGGGCCCACCGTGACACCGGGCTACTTCGGCAACGCCGCGGCCACCGTCGGTGCCATACCCGATGGCTGGCTCCATACGGGGGACATCGGTCGACTCGACAAGGATGGCTACCTGTTCGTCCTCGACCGTCGCGATGACCTCATCGTCTCCGGCGGGGAAAACGTCTACCCGGCGGAAGTCGAAGCGGTGTTGATTGGCTGTCCCGGCGTCGTCGAGGCGGCTGTCGTTGGCGTGCCCGACGAGCGTTGGGGCCTGACGGTGGCGGCCGCGCTCGTCGTCAGCGCTCCCGTCACAAGCGAAGAGGTCGAACGCTGGGCCCGCGAGCGGCTCGCGGCCTATAAGATCCCGCGCATTATCCGGTTCGTAGATGAGCTGCCGAGGACCGCGAGCGGCAAGATCCAGCGCCGGCTTGTGCGCGGGATGTTCGAAGGGTAGCCGGCCGCCGTTACAGACTCGCGGCCGCCGCCTGCTGTGCTGCCATCTGCGCCTGCTGTTCCTTCAGTTCCTCCTCGATGCGCGAAGGGGCAACGACGTGCCGCAGGAGGAAGTTCGCCGACTCGTCCTGGACGAGGTTCAGCATGCTCGGCAGACGTGCGAAGCCATGAGGCAGGTTGGCGTACATATGCAACTCGGCGGGGACGCCGACGCTTCGTAGCGCGTCGTACATCCGCGTGCTGGCGGACGGGGGCACAACCGTATCCTTCGAGCCGTGAATGAGCAGCGTCGGAGGGAAGGTCGGCGAGGCGTAGGTCAGTGGGCTTGCCGCGAGGGCCCCTTCCTCCGTCGCAGCCTCGCCCATCAGCGCCGCTGCCGGGAGTCCGCCGCTGGGACGGACCCCTCCGACATGGAAGAGCACGGGGGTGTAGACGCCGACGGCCGCCGCCAGGTGCGTGGGAACTCCCGGGTTGCCACCGTCCCCGTCGAAGTCGCGTATGTGGGCGGTGCCGGCCGCCAGGAGCGCGAGGTGCGCCCCGGCGGAGTGCCCCTGCACAGAGATCTTCGATTCGTCGATGTTGAGCCGGGTGGCGTTCGCCCGCATCCAGCGAATGTTCGCTTTTACATCATGGATGTGCGCCGGCCAGGGAGATTCTGGCGTGAGGCGATATTCTCCCGCTACGGCGACATAGCCGTGGCGAGCCAGCGCCAGCGAGGCGCCTCGCATGCGCCCCCGGTCCCCCATCCGCCACGCGCCACCGTACAGCACGAGCACGGCCGGTGCGTTCGATGCCCCTGCGGGCGTATAGATGTCGCACTTCAGATCGCGGCCGCCGCCGGTCCCAAAAGTGACGCCTTCTTCGATCCTGATCCCATCAGCGGACTCCACGCTGTCCCTCTTGGCCCGAACTCCGCGCAGCATGACACCCGCTGCCCAATCCGGCCAGCGCTCTTTCCACACCGGTTTACCCCAACGAAATAGCTGCGAGAACGGAGACTAAATCAGCCGCCCTTCATGGAGACGAACATGGCGGCAACCTGAGTATCGAGGACGCCACCTTCCGCAGCCACGGGTTCAGACCTCGACGGCAATCCCATCCGGTTCGACCTCATCAACCACAGGTTCGATCTCGCCGCGCCAGAGCCGTTCGAGGACGGCGTCCCGCAGGTAGAACGCCAGGACGACGCCGAGCGCGGAGATGGCAGTCATCGCCCAGAGGGCGTCACGGAACGCTTTCACCAAGAGGCCGAGGGGAGCCTGTCCGTTCGTGATCGTTGCGCCGGATGGGGCACCGTGGGATGCGAGGGAAACGACGAGGATCGTCGTCAGAACGGCAGTGCTTGCCGAGCCGAAGAGACGGAAGAGGACGTTGGTCAGCGCCGGCGCGCGGCTGATCTTGTCCTTGGGTACGGTGTTGTAGACGAGCGTCTGGATCGGCATCATGCAGAACCCCATGGCCAGTCCCCGCAGCGAAGCGAGCGCTGAGATCTCGACCACCGAAGTATTCTGGGTAATCCGGCTCAGCAGCCCGGTGGCCAGCATCATGACTCCGAGCCCTGCGATCGCGAGTGGGCGCGGCCCGATCCGGTTGTACCCCTTCCCGGAGAGGTTCATCGAAACGAACGCGCACAGCCCGCTCGGGAACAGGACGAGGCCCGTCTTCACCGGCGAAAGCCCGTGCGCGAGCTGCAGGAAGAGCGGCAGGATGAAGGTCAGCCCGAACAGCGAGAACTGGGTCACGAAGTTTACAACCATCGCCAGGCTGAACATGCGATTCCCGAAGAGGCGCACCTCCAGCAGCGGCGCAACGTTTCGCAACTCGACCCGGATGAAAGCGATGAGCGCGACTGTGCCGACGCCAAAGAGCGTCAGCACGAGCAGTGATGTCCAGCCGCTGCTTTCACCCTGGCTCAAACCGAGGAGCAGGCAGGGGAAGGCGATCGCCGCAAGAACCAGTCCCGGGAGGTCGAGCTTCGCGTCCTTGATCATCGTTGTTTCCTTGAGGAGGACGACCGCGAGGACGACGTTAATCAAGCCGATCGGCAGGTTGATCATGAAGATCGTCCGCCAGCTCGAATACTCGACCAGGTAGCCACCCACCGTCGGGCCGATGATCGGTGCCAGCACCATCGGGAGGCCGAGGAGGGCCATAAAGCGGCCTCGCTCAAGCGGAGTGATCATCGTGAAGACGATGGCCATCCCCAGGGGCTGGAGCATGCCGCCCCCGAGGCCCTGGATGACCCGGAAGAGGATGAGCGTCTGGAGGTTCCACGCGAGACCGCAGAGCGCGGACCCCCCGGTGAAGAGGATCAGAGTGATGATGTAAAGCCGCTTCATCCCGAAGCGGTCGCCCAGGAAGCCGCTGGCGGGAACTACAACTGCGAGTGAAAGCAGGTAGACGGTGAGGACCAACTGGCCGTTCTGGAGGCTCGAGTGGAAGCCGCGAAGGATGCTCGGCAGGGCGATATTGACGATCGTGCTGTCGAGAATCGACATGAACGACCCGATAGTGGTGACAGCCAGCGCCGGTCGAATCCCGTCGAAGCGGGCGCACCGCCGGTCATTGTCTGTTCCATCCCCTGCTCTGCCTCCGTCCGCGAACAGTAGTGCGACGCTACCCGGTGGTCAAACCCACCTGAACTATCTGCGCGGTGCACTGACGCATTGGCCATGCACTACCATGCTGGCCAGCGAGGAAGGTCAAATGCGCGGACGCTTCTGGGCCCGAGACATCGAAATCGTCCAGCTGGTGGATACGTTCTTCGTGTCAGCAGCCACCTCGCTACTGGGCATTCGCCTGTACCTCTACCTGGCGGGCTATCCCAAAGTCGGGGGCGGCGGTCTCCACATCGCCCACATGCTCTGGGGCGGCCTTTTGATGCTGATCGCCATCCTCGTGCAACTCATGTTCGTGACCAGGATTACCCGCTGGGTGGGGGCGGTCTCCGGGGGCCTCGGCTTCGGATTGTTCATCGACGAACTCGGGAAGTTCATCACAAGCGACAACAACTACTTCTTCAGGCCAACCGCGGCGCTCATCTACCTCCTCTTCGTCGTTCTATTCTTCGCTTCCCGGCTGGTGGTCCGGCAAGGAGGGTTCAGCCATCGCGAGGTCCTGGTCAACGCGATCGACCTGCTCAAGGAGGCCGCGCTGAGCGATCTGGATCCCCGCGAGCGTGAAAGGGCCCTGCGGCTGCTCGAAACGGTCTCGGTTGGCGACCCGCTCGCCTCCGCCGTTCAGAAGCTCCTGGAAGGGACTGAGCCCGCTGGCGCCGCGAGCCGGCTCAGCAGGCTCCGGATGCGCGCGGAATTCTGGTACCACAGTGTGGCGGGACGGCCGGGATTCCGGGCCGCCATCATCGCCTCGTTTTCCCTGAACGGGATCGTGGTGCTCGGAGAAGTGCTGGCAATCCTGACCGTCAACTCGAACGCGTGGGCTGTCAACGGCGACGACCCCCTGGCCGGCGTGTTCCAGCTGCCTGGCACGATCTCCTTCCTCGGTTGGATCGAGCTGGGAACGGCGATCGCCGCTCTCGCGTCCGCCGCGACGGGTGTGCTGGTTCTGCGAATTACCCGACTCGGCGCCTACCGCCTCTTCGAGGCGTCCGTGCTCATCTCAATCCTCGTGATTCAGCCGTTCGCGTTCTACGAGGCGCAGTTCTTCGCGACCGGCACGCTGGCCCTCAGCCTGCCGTTGCTGGGCGCCGTCCAGTACTTCCAGCGACGAGAGCATGACACCCGCGAGCCCACAAATCGCGGTGGAAGTATCTCGGTGGCCGCTGTCGCTCCCACCCGGTAGTCGCTTCGTCCGCGCGTCACCCGAAGGTTCAGGCGCGGTTTAGTACGGCAACACCATACTGCCTGGCGATGCCGTACTTCGATCACATGGATCCCGATACTGTCGCCCGCTTTCGTCGTGCCTACTGGGACGTCGTCCGAGAACTCGATACCGAGCGCCTGCGGCAGTGGGAACGCAGCCAACTCACGCTGCCTCAACTGCGGGTCCTCTTCCAGATCCGACGTGCCCCCGGCGTCACTACGGGCGAACTGGCACGAACCCTCGGGATCGCGGTTTCAACCACGAGTGGCCTGGTCATCAAGCTGACCGAGCGAGGACTGTTCGATCGGCATGCGGGGTCAACCGACCGCCGCCAGGCGCCGCTCTTCCTCAGCGACGAGGCGACGGTCGTGGTGGGGTAAATCTCGGGAGCCTGGCGTCCCTTCCTGGAGACGGTCGCCGATGAGCTTGGAGAGGACCTCGAATCGATGACCCGTGACCTCGAGCGATTGGCCGAAGCGGCTGCT
>Ga0209014_10001452_pt1 | contig 13995 bp, 13 predicted proteins | sample BarGraNGADG00212_FD_184491 | JGI IMG/M metagenome (GOLD analysis project Ga0209014, IMG submission 184491) | Arctic peat soil microbial communities from Barrow, Alaska - Barrow Graham LP Ref core NGADG0002-212 (SPAdes) (version 2) | ecosystem: Environmental > Terrestrial > Soil > Wetlands >...
GGTTACCGTGGAAGCTCAGGTCGAAGTCAGTTTCAGGCTGCTCTAGGAAATCCGCGGAATCGGCTGGCGGAACTCGCCGCGGAAGATTTCGCCGAACAGCGCGAGCATCGGGGCGTGCAGCGCGCCGTTGTCGGCCAGCAGAGTCTCCGACGAAGCAACCCGGTGCGCGCCGCCATGCATTTCGCTGACCGCGCCGCCCGCCTCGGTGACCAGCAGCGTGCCCGCCGCCATATCCCAGGGCTTGAGTCCGAACTCCCAGAACGCGTCGAGACGGCCGCTGGCGACATAGGCCAGATCGATGGCGGCCGATCCGGTGCGCCGGACTCCGTGCGATGCCATGGCCATCTGGTGGTAGAAGTGGATGTTGACGTTCTGGTGCCGCTTGCGGCTGGGAAATCCGGTGGAAGCCAGGCTATCCTCCAGCCGTTGGGCGCCGGACACGCGAATCCGCCGGTTGTTGAGGTAGGCCCCCGCGCCGCGTTCCGCGGTGAACATCTCCTGCCGAATGGGATCGTAGATCACCCCGGCGACGATCTCGCCCGCCTTTTCGAGGCCGAGCGTGACGTTGAACATGGGGAAGCTGTGGGCGAAATTGGTGGTGCCGTCCAGCGGGTCCACATACCAGCGGTATTCCGAGGGACTCTGGTGACCGCCGCCCTCTTCGGCCACGATGCCGTGCGAGGGGAAGTGGGTGCGCAAGCGCTCGACGATCAGCTTTTCGCTGGCGCGGTCGGCCTCCGTCACCAGGTCGAAATCGCCTTTCAATTCGAAGGCGACGCGCCGCTCGAAATAGTTGGCCAGCAGCGCGCCCGCCTCGCGGGCGATCTCCACGGCTGTTTCCAGGTACGCCACGCTCTAGGACTCTTCCGAGAGGTACTTGATGTCGTGCTTGAAAATAAAAAGGTTGGCTTCACCCTTGCGGGTCAGGCGGATGAAGGATTGGTCGTAATACTCGATGATGCCAACCACTTCCTCTCCGTCTTCCAGCTTGACCCGGACCGGCGTCGAATTCTCGATCAGCAGTTTGAGATACTTGGCCTCTTCAAACGTTTGTTCCGGCGCTCGCGCGGATTTCCCTGGTAGTGGCGTAGTAGCTTCTCCTAACGCTTCTTTGTCGGCTTCTGCTGCCTGTCGGGGGACACGGTAACGCGATCTTCCGGGGAACTGCCGCGTCCGCCCTCGACTTCCCCATAATAGCCGTTGCGCGCCGATACCCGCAAATCCGGACGCGTCACGCGCACCTCCAATTTATGGAAGCGGTCCTGGTTCAGGGGGACATTCCGCGGATAATACCCCAGCAGGTACTGGGTGCGCAATTCGGTGATGATGGCATTGAACGCCTTGTCGAGTTCGTCGCCAACGGTGGGCAGGAAGCAGCGTCCGCCGGTGCCGCTGGCCATGAATTCCAGCGCGTGCTCGCCGCCGATATTGCGTCCGGCGTCGTTGGTGATGGGCATGACCACGATGGCGTAGATTATGGCGTCGGCCAGTTGCGCGGCTTCGAGCGCTTTGTGTACGTTGACCTTGCTGACGGTATCGCCGCCATCGGTGACCACCACGATCACCTTGCGCCCCTGGCGCGGCTCCAACCGCTGCGCGCCCAGGTACACCGCATCGTACATGGCGGTTCCGGCCTCGCCGTGGAGCAATTTGAGGCGCGCATCGAGCGCCTTCACGTCGCGCGTGAACGGCTGCTGTTCGCGGACCTCCCAGTTGAAGGTGTAGAGCGCGGCGGCGTCCTGCAGGTTGCCCTCGCCCAGCAGCGCGTGAAAAAAGCGCGACGCGGAATCGGCTTCGTACTTGAGTTCCTTGGCGGTGGAGCCAGAGGTATCCACCATCAGGACGACGGAGAGCGCCTGCTCGGTCTGGTGTTCGAAGATCTCGACCTGCTGTTTGACGCCGTTGTCGTAGACCTCAAACTCGTCTTTGGCGAGCGTGCCGACAATCTGGCCGGCCTGTGTCTTGACGGTGGTTACGACGCGGACCAGGTTGACGTCGGTGCGGAAGACGGTGGGCTGCTGCGCCACCAGCGCGCCGGCGCAGAGTGCGGCCGCCAGCCAGCGCTTGGCGTGCCAGAGCTCAACGTGCCAGCGCTCAGCGTGCCAGCGCCTGGCGTGCCAGATTTCAACCGGCCTAACCCGCCGAGGGGATATGTTCATCCCACTCTCCTTCCACCCAGACCTCGCCGTCTATGAAGCGCTCCTTCTTCCAGATGGGGACCTGTTTCTTGAGCCGGTCGATGCCCTCTAGCGCAGCCTCAAACGCGGCGCGCCGGTGCGGCGCCGTGACGATCACCGCCACGCTGGTCTCGCCGATCAGCAGGCGTCCCAGGCGATGCACCATGGCGACCCGCTCGACTCGATACCCGGCGGCGATTTCGCGGCCGATCCGGGCCATCACGTTTAACCCCATGGATTCGTAGCACTCGTAATCCAGGCACCTGGTGGGCCGCCCCTTGGTGTGATTGCGGACCGTGCCCTCGAAGGTCACCACGGCGCCCTCGGCGCCGGAGAGCAGGCGCGCGATCAGGGTGCGGGTATCGATGGCGTGGCGGGTCAGGGCGAAGTAGTTTCCGGCTTCGGAAATTTCCAGGGGGTCGGTATTGCACCCGCCGCTCACGGGAGGCAGAAAGGCCACTTCGTCGCCTTCGGCGAGCTTGGTCGCCGGATCCGCAAACTCCTGATTCCGCGCCACTACGATGCTGCGCGCCAGGTCGCCGAGGCGCGGAAAGCGCGCCGCGTAACTGGCGAACACGGAGTGCAGATCGGCTCCCTCGGGGAATTCGGCCTCTTCCCGGGACATCCCCACAATATCCCGCAGCATCCCAAAAAACAGTACACGCGCGCGCATGGCAAGTAGGTAACTCTCAGTCTAACAGACGCTTCCGGATGGCCACCCGGTTGCGCCGGGCGCTTAAATGTTTTCCAGGGGCCGGACGGGGACAGACAGGCCTGACAGCGAATTTCCGGCAAAGAGCGCCGGAAATTCATGTCAGGCTTGTCAGTCCCCGGTTTGCGCCGGGTTACAATCATTCTTCCGCATGACTCCCGTGACCGAATGCCGCCTGCGCGTCCGCTACGCCGAAACCGATCAGATGGGCGTGGTCTACTACGCGAATTACCTGGTTTGGATGGAAGTGGGCCGGGTGGAACTCTGCAAATCCCTCGGCTTCAACTACCGCGACATGGAAATCGAGGACGGCATCTTCCTGGCGGTGGCCGAATCGCACTGCCAATACCGCCATCCCGCGCGCTTCGACGATGAAGTAATCGTCAAGACGTGGATTGAGAAAGCCACCACGCGGATGGTGACTTTCGCCTACGAAATGCGCCTGCCGGAAAGCGATCGCCGCCTGGCCATGGGCTACACCCGGCATGTCTTTGTTTCCCGCGCCATGCGGCCGACACACCTGCCGGAGAAGTACCACGCTCTGTTCGGCCTGGAGTGAATAGTTGTGTGGCGCGCCCCCCATTGCGTCATCTCGTCGCGATGGATACAATCTCTAGTGAGATACACGTGATTCCGCCATCCAACCACGATGCACAATTCCGTCAAAGGTGAATACGCGCTCCAGGCCGTCCTCGATCTGGCCTCCCGGCGGGCCGGTGAACCGATTCGCATCGCCGATATCGCGCAGCGCCAGAAGATTCCACAGAAGTTTCTGGAATTGATTCTGGCCAGCCTCAAACAAGGTGGCTTCGTGGAATCGCGCCGCGGCGCCGAAGGCGGCTATCTGCTCGCCCGGCCCGCCGAATCGCTCACCATCGGCGAGGTGCTGCGCTACGTCGAGGGCCCGCGGCAGGGCAAGAGCCGGGACCACCGCAAAGGCGCCGCCACCCCGTTCTCCGACATGTGGGAGCAGGTGGACCAGGCGATCGGCGGCGTGGTCGACAAAACCACCTTCTCCGACCTGCTCCGCGCCTGGCAGGAGAAACAGAACAAGTACGTCCTCAACTGGGAGATCTAAACATGCAAGTCTACGACGATAATTCGTTCAGCATCGGCCACACCCCGCTGGTTCGCCTGAACCGCGTCACCGATGGCGGCAAAGCCATCGTTCTGGCCAAGATCGAAGGCCGTAACCCCTCCTACAGCGTGAAGTGCCGGATCGGCGCCTCCATGGTGTGGGACGCCGAAAAGCGCGGTGTGCTCCGCCCCGGCAGGGAACTGGTGGAGCCCACCAGCGGCAACACCGGGATCGCGCTGGCCTTCGTCGCCGCCGCCCGCGGGTATCCCATCCACCTCACCATGCCCGAGACCATGTCGACGGAGCGCCGCAAGGTGCTCAAGGCTCTGGGCGCCCACCTCGTCCTCACCCCCGGTTCCGAAGGCATGTCCGGCGCCATCGCCCGGGCCGAACAGATGGTGGCCGGCGACCCCAAGCGCTTCCTCCTGCTCCAGCAGTTTAAGAACCCCGCCAACCCCGAGATCCATTTCCGTACCACCGGCCCAGAAATCTGGGAGGATACCGATGGCTCGATCGATGTGCTGGTCTCCGGCATCGGCACCGGCGGCACCATCACCGGTGTCTCCCGTTACATCAAGCAGGATCGCGGCAAGAAGATTCTATCGGTCGGCATCGAGCCGCAGAATAGTCCGGTAATCAGCCAGCATCTTGCCGGCAAACCGATGGTGCCCGGACCGCACAAAATCCAGGGCCTCGGCGCCGGATTCATTCCCGACACGCTGGACCTGACGGTGCTCGACCAGGTGGAACTGGTCACCAACGAGGAATCCATCGAGATGGCGCGCAGGTTAGCCAAAGAGGAGGGCATTCTTGGCGGCATTTCCTGCGGAGCGGCGGCGGCGGTCGCCGTCCGGCTGGGGAAACTACCGGAATTCGCCGGTAAGACGATTGTCACCGTGTTGCCCGATGGCGCCGAGCGCTACCTCAGCACGACGCTCTTTGAAGGCATGTTCGACGAGTAACCACCCAAGCTTTGGTGTAGCGGGCGCATTTGGTTGATAGGGGTGAGTGCGCCCGCTGTCGTAACGGGGATTTAAGAAGAAGACGACATTTGTAACGGGCGATGTTACAGGTTCTTCTGAAGCAAGAGAGTCATTATCAGATAGCCCTTTCGAGCTATGCGAAAGCTTGCATCACTCCTGTTGGCGTGCGGCGCCCTCTGGGCACAGGACCTGCCCCCGGTTGCGGCGCCCTCCGTGGTTCCGGCCGCGCCTCTGGTGCTGGAAAATACCGGCAAGCCCATGCTGGTGCCGTTCCGTTGCACCGAGGAAGACATCCGCTCGGCCGGACTTACGTGCTCCGAGCAAGACCCCTGTCCGGTCTACCTGGAGTTGGCCGCCGTGGAATCCACCGGCATCCGAATCTTCGCCGCGGGCAACCTCCACGCCGCCACCGCCACTCTCTACACCATGCTGCTCGGCACCGAGGACAACGGCCAGACATGGCGCGAGGTTCACGAGCGCATCCGCGGCGCCGGTCTCGACCACATCCAGTTCGCCGATGTCGCAACCGGCTGGACCAGCGGCCTCTCCTTCGCCCCGCTCCCGCAGGACCCGTTTTTGCTCATGACTACCGACGGCGGCAAGACCTGGCGTCCCCACGCGATCTTCAATGAGCCCCGTTTCGGCTCCATCCAGCAGTTTTTTTTCGAGGATAAGACGAGCGGCTCGCTGGTGATCGATCACGGCCCGGGCACGGGCGGCGACCGCTACGAACTCTACGAGACCAACGACGGCGGCGAAACCTGGAATATCCGCGAAACCAACGTCAAGGCAATCCGCATCAAGCGCGCCCCATTGACGCCGAATCCCGACTGGCGGGTGCGCGCCGACGGCGCCACCAAGAGCTTCCAGCTTGAGCATCGCCAGGGACAGAAATGGACCTCTCTCGCCGCCTTCGCGGTGAATCTGGGAGGCTGTAAGCCCGAATAGGCTGCGGGCCCCACCATGCCGCGGCACTTCTGACACAGGGATGAGGCAATTCCGCCGCACCAGCCCACGCCCTGCCATCGGAATCTCCAAGAAAAACCCAAAAATTCAAACGGCCCCTCAATTGCTGTCCGATAAGTAGAAATGGGGTATCGCTTATGATCGTCGCAGCGGGTCTGGCAATTTTCGTGGTGGTTTGTCTGCTGCTTTCCATGGTGCAGACCCCGCCCCAAATCGGCCGCTAGAACTGGAAGTAGATGAAGGGAATTGCGGCGTCCAGCACGCCGAAGATTTCCAGGCAGAACAGCATCGCGGCCAGCGCCGAAGCGTAGACCGGCATGGGCGCCCGGATCGCCCGCTCGCTCCACTCCCACTTCTCCTCCCCAATCGCCAGAATCAAGGCCAGCCCAGCGAGGCCAAAATGCCAGGGCTCGAGCAGAACGCGCCCGCCGCTGCCGCCGAACATCTGCCCCAGCACCTGCATGCTCTGCCGCAGGTCGGCGGCGCGGAAGAACACCCATCCGATGAGCGCCAGGACGAAGGTCAGCGCCGCCCGGATCGGGTAGGTCCAACCCCATTCGTCCGCCGGCGGGCGCTCGCCGCGCAGGGCCCGCTCGATGGCGAGCAGCGCTCCCTGATAGCCGCCCCAGATCAGAAAATTCCAACTGGCGCCGTGCCATAAACCGCCCAGCAGCATGGTGAGCATCAGGTTGCGGTAGGTGTCCCAGCGACCGCCCCGGCTGCCGCCCAGGGGAATGTACAAGTAGTCGCGCAGCCAACTGGAGAGCGAGATGTGCCAGCGCCGCCAGAAGTCCGTGATGCTGGCCGCCAGGTACGGGCGCCGGAAATTGATCGGGAAGTGAAACCCGAGCAGCTTGGCCATGCCGATCGCCATATCCGTGTAGCCGGAAAAATCGAAATAGATCTGTAACCCGAAGGCGAACACGCCGCTCCATGCCGCCAGCGCTCCGGGGTAGGCGGCAACGCTGCCGAAATACCCGTTCGCCACCTTGGCAAACTGGTCGGCAAACGCCATCTTCTTGGTCAGGCCGAGCGCGATCAGGAAGACGCCGCGCGAAACCTCGTCGGGCGACGGCGGCTGCCAGGCCCACAGATCGCGGAAGAAATCGCGCGCGCGGACGATCGGCCCCGCCACCAGTTGCGGGAAAAAGCAGATGAACAGCGCGTAGTCCACCGGGTTGCGCACCGCGGGCTGTTTCTCGCGGTAGACATCCACCACGTAGGACATGCTCTGGAAGGTGTGGAAGCTGATGCCCAGCGGGAGCACGATCTCCAGGAAGAAGGAGTGCGGGGGCCGCCCCATAGCCAGCGCCAGGTTGGCCGCCAGGAAATTGTAGTACTTGAAGAAACCCAGAAACCCGAGGTTGGCCGCCAGACTGAAAATCAACACAGCCTTGCGCCGCGGACCGCGCCGAACCCGCTCCAGCCACAGGCCGGCGGTGTAGTCGATCACCGTCAGGGTGAGCAGCAGGGCGATAAATTTGGCGTTCCAACTGGCATAGAAGTAGTAGCTGGCGGCCAGCAGGATGTACTTGCGCAGCAGACGCGGGGCGGTATAGAAGAGGACCAGCACGACGGCCAGAAACAGGAAGAATTGGGTGGTGTTAAACAGCACGGGGCATCACCTCAGCAGCTTGCCGATCTCCTGTGCCAGGCGCACGGATAACCGCGAGCACCCCGCGTTGTTCAGGTGAAACGCGTCTTTGAACAGTTCCGGCCTCTCCAGGGAATCGAAGGCGTGCTCATCGGCCAGCAGGACGCCGGGCCGGGCGGCGAATTCGCGGATCGAGCTGCTCTTCTTGTGCACCAGGTTGCCCGGCCGGGGAATCGGACCGCGCGGCAGGCGCACGAACACCACTTTGGTGGGTGTGCCGCGATAGCGATCCAGCAGTTGCCCGAACCATTTGCGCCGGAACGCCGCGTGCCGCCCGGTCTGCGGGTTCGGCCGGTAGAGCACGAAGCGGTTCAACTCGTCGCGCAGTGCGTCGTTGCCCGGTGGAACGGTCGCCGTGAGTGTCGTCCAGTCGATCTTCAACCCCACCACGTTCTTGTCCGTGTCGACGAACCCGTAGGTCCACTCTTCGTAGCCGCGATTGGTCAACTCCACGTCCGCGAGGCGTTTGCGGGGATGGGACAGAAACGCCAGAATGTCCCGCTGGAACACGATGCCTTTGAGCAGGCTGCCACGGAACGCCTCCCACCGCGCGTTGGGTTGTCCGAACGAAAGGGCGAACGGGATGACATCGCTGAGGCGCAAGCGGGCGGCTACGTAGTGCAGGGTGGCCAGATCGTCGCCGATATCGTAAGCGCCGTCTTCGTCGTCGTAATCGTCGACTCCGAGGACGATGGCGCGATACCGGTCGCGCGTGGGGTCGAGATCGCGGAGCATGTAGTACCACGCGCGGGCGTCGGTGCCGGCAACTCCGGCGTGACGGAAGGCGAACCCGGTGGTAGCCGTCTGTTCATTGGCCACGCGGGGATAGTAGGCGAAGCGCGAGTCGCCCAGGGTGACGACGAGATTACGGCCGTACCATGGCTGGGCAATCTGCTCGCGCCGCAGGATGAGCTCGAAGATCCCGGTCGAGGAATCCGGTTCCAGGATGGAAGTGTAGAGCCCCGTACGAAAGACCAGCGCATCCAGCGCCAACAATCCGGTGACGGCGAGAAGGGCAGCACAGACTGGCCGCACGTGTAGAGACAGTATCAAGATCCAAAGACCGCGGAAAAGGAGATTCCATTACAACATGGGGCGAGCGGTGCGTTCAGGGACGGCGCTTGCGGAGCCACTCCGGATAGTCCGCGTCGAGCAATTTGGCCGGCCGGTCGACATACCAGCGGTAGCCGTTGCGGCGCTCGTATTCGATCTCCGCCATGCTGTACTTCACCACCGAATCGCGGCCGCAGAAGATCGGCCGGTTGGTGCCCAGTTCGTAGAACCGCGCCCAGAGGGGCGGCGCTACCGGGTCCGCGATCACGGTGTTGTCGAACCCCTTGGGGGTGCCCGGCGCCGGCACGGGCTTGACTCGAATTCCCTGGATCTGGTTGGCGCGGAACCACGCCACCGCGCCAACGATAGCGCGCACCACCTCTGGCGACGGACGCGCAATCCCCATCAGAAACTGCACCACGCCCACGCTCTCGCTGCCGCTCAAAGAGGGTAGTTCGTAAGCGCGAGCCTTGGCCGGCGCCAGCGTGCGCTCATCGTGCTGCGCGCACCATACCGTCAGTTTCCCGTCCTGCACCACCTGCGTCTTGAGGATGCATTCCACGCCCTTGTCGATCGCCTGCCGAGCCCGCGCGCGCTCGCCATCGGCGAGGAAGGCGTACTCGGGTTTGCGCTGCACCATGTCGCGCAGCAGTTCCAGCACGCCCACCATGGCATCGTCGTTGTACGTGATGTGGCTCCAGTAGCCGTCGCGCAGCGGATAGAATTGCGGCCAGCCGCCGTTGGGGTATTGCGCCTTCAGCAGATAGTCCAGCCCGCGGCGGAAGGCGGCCTCGAAACGTGGGTCTTTGGTGGCCGTGAAGACGCGCGCCAGGTACCGCATCTGCGTGTAGGTGGCGTCGTTGTCGATGGTGGAATGCGCCTCGCGCTCGCGCTTCTGCTTCTCGATTTCGGCGCGGTCCGTGGGCCCGAGCGCCAGCGCCATATCGATGTTCTTGTCCCAACCGCCGACGTCGCGCTGGTAGAGCAGCAGATTCTCGGCGATGCGCACCGCTTCCGCGCTGCCGTACCATGCCGCGGGCTGCCGCATGGCATTGCGCCACGAAACCAGCTCGTGTAGGGACGCGCTGACCCGCGGCGCGACGCGGGCCAACTCCTGGGCGGCCATGGCGCCGATTTCCGTCTGTCCCTTCGGCCCCAGATGGGTCCGGTCCGGTTTGCCCTCGGCGTCCGTGCGGCCCAGCGCCTCGCTGCCCGCGGGTCCGAGCCGCTCCGCCTGTTCGCGCGTCAGGGTGTAGAGATCGATCAGCGCCACCTGCCGCTCGACGGCGAGCCGGCGCACCGCTTCCGCGTAGGGCACCAGCGAATCCGGCTTGAACTTGCCCTCGGCGTCGAAGTTGCGGCGCACGATGGAGGTCACCAGGACGGGAGTGGCGCCGGCCGCGCGGACCTCTTCGACGAAGCGCTCCATGTTGGCGCGGTAGGTGGTGGCCGGATCGGTCTCGCGCTCCGCGCCTTTCCCCGGCACGTCGTTGTGCCCGAACTGGATCAGCACGAAGTCCGGTTTCTCCGGCAGCACCTTGGCCCACGCGCCTTCGTCGCGGAAGCTCTTCGAGCTGCGCCCGTTGCGCGCCAGGTTGACCACCTGGACCTCGGGCCCGAACGAAGCGCGGAATCCGGGGCCCCAGCCCCCTTCGTCGTTGACGGTGGAATCTCCCACCAGGACAACCTTAATAGGTTGGCCGGCGCCGGCCGCCAGGGCAAGCGCGAGGGTCGAGAAGGCGAAAATGTGAGGAAGCATGGCTCGTTGGTGATTATCGAATGCCGCGAGGGTCGGGAACAAGCCGCGCCGCGGAGGCGGCAGGTAAAGCTCCCAAGGCCGTTCGCTCTGCGCAGGAAGGCGTTTATGGGGCGGTGGCGAAAACGACGTTGAGGGAAAACGTAACCTGCGTGCTCGAGGGCAGCGGGGACGGAATGCCCAGCAAGACACCGCTTTGGAGCGCCGAGAAATCGCCGGCGCGAAAGGTCGCGGTGGGCACGAGGATCGCGTAGACGCCGGCCGAATCACTGATCGACCGGATGGCTCCCAACTTGACTGCCGCGGCCGCCGCGAGTGACTGGGCCAACTTCCGGGAATCGTCCAGCAGTTGTGGCATCACCACCTGGCGCATGGCATCCACCGTGGTCTGGCTGGGGTTGAACGCCACCGCGTATTGCAGGCTCTGGAGCGGGGCCGGCAAGTGAGTGCGCAGGGCTTCGAGGCTCTTGGCCGTGTCGATGGCCGAGCCTGCGGGAATGGCGACCGTGGCGGAATAAAGCATCTGCACACCGGTAGCGAACCATTCGGATGTGGCCTGACCCAAACCGGTAGCGACGACGGTTGGGTTGGGCAGCCCGGCATTCTGCAAGGCCTGCTTCACCTGCTGCTGCGTCGAATCCAGGGTGGCGGCAACCGTTATGGTGAATGCCGCTTCGTCCGCGGCAAGCGTGACGGTGCGGCTGGCCGGGGCGCTGATGCCCTCGAACGTCTGCGCGGTGGCGACGCAGGAAAGCACGATAAACAGGAGGTACAGGTGTTTCATGAGATGCCTCTCACTGCGCCACGCTGAAAGTGACGTTGGCGTTGAAGATGTACTGCGTTCCCGAGCCGCCGATGGTGGAAGTGATTGTGCTTGTGTTGCCAAACGACGATGTACCGATCCAATTGACGTTCGAGTATCCGGTGGCGTAGAACGTTTCGCTCACGCCCTTGACGCCGCCCAACTTCAGGCCGGCGGCGGCGGCCAGCGTCTGGGCCTTCTTTTGGGCATCGGCGAAGAGTTGCGGTAAGAGCGTCTGGCGCATGGCATCCACCGTGGACTGGCTGGCATTCAGCGCAGCGGAGTATTGGAAGCCCTTGAGCAGATCGGGTGGCTTGGTTCGCAGGGTCTCCATGATCTTGGCGGCGTCTTTCAGTCCGGCGGCGGGGACGCTGAATGCGAACTGATAAAGGACCACGGTTTGGATGGTAGGCGGGTTGGTGGAATAGTCGTAGTTTTGGCTGAGGGCGGTGCCGGAGTTGGAGAGACTGGAAATCCCGGCATCCACAAAGATCTGGGCGATTTGCGGCTGCGTGGTGTCCAGGCCGGCGCCGGCGACGATAGAGAAATCGGCTGTGTCGGCAGTCAGCGTGACCGTGCGGGTGACCGAAGTCGCCACGCCATCGGTGAGCTGGGCGAAAGAAATGAAGGCCGAAAGTAAAAGCAGAGTCACGAGTCTCATATCCCCCGATTGTGGCACGAATGGTCAGTCAGAAGCTGTAACACAATGTAGTCTGGCTCACTCGTACCGCAAGGCCGCGATGGGGTCGAGCCGGGCCGCCTTCAGCGCCGGCCAGAGGCCGAAGAACAGGCCGACACTGGTGGCGACACTGAACCCGGCGACGACGCTCCACAGCGGCACGGTGGAAGGCAGGCTGGGAACGAAAGTGCGGATGGCCACAGAGAGCAGCCAGCCAACCAGGATGCCGATCAGGCCGCCGGATGCGGTCAGGGTCATGGCTTCCAGCAGGAACTGCCAGGTGATATCGCTACGGCGCGCGCCAACAGCCTTGCGCAGGCCGATTTCGCGGGTCCGTTCGGTGACCGACACCAGCATGATGTTCATCACTCCTATGCCGCCCACCAGCAAGCCGATGGATGAAATCACCACCATGACGAGGCCCACGGTGGCGATGAGCTGGCGGAACTGGCCGATGAGACTCTCGGCGCTGGAGATGCCGAAGTTGTCGGGGTCGGCCGGTTTGACTCGGCGGCGGCGGCGGAGCAGCTCGGTCACCTCGTCCTTGGCTTGATCCATTCGGCCCGGCTCGACGAGTACGCAGATGAAGTTGTCCTTGGCCTCGGGGTAGGTCTTCTGGAACGAGTGATATGGGATGAAGATGGCCTTATCGTTCTGGTCGTCGCCGAGGAACGATTTGAATTTGGCGAGGGTGCCGACGATTTCCAGGCTGTGCCCGTCCACCAGAATGGTCTTGCCGAGAGGGTCTGCGCGCGCGAAGAACCTCTCGCGAACGCCATTGCCGATGACGGCCACGTCGCGGCGGTGGACGTCTTCCACTTCCGTAAAGAAGCGGCCTTCGCCGAGCGTGGTATTCAAGAGACGCAAGTGGTCGGCGGTTACGCCGACGAAGAGGGCGTCGTGCATGTCCTGGCCCTTGTACCGGGCGGTGACGGGGGGCAAACCGAATTCGCCCATTTCGCGAAAGAGCTCCACGGAAACCGCGGCGGCGGAGGGGGACTGCTCTTTGATGGCCATGGCGTCTTCGTAGCTCAGGGGCCGGCGCAGCCGCTCTTCGCGGGTCATGGCGTGGGGAGCGCCGAGTTGCAGCTTATAAACCCATAGCGTGCGGGTGCCGAACTGCTCGGCCACGTCCACCAGTTGCTTGTCCAGGCCGGCGATGATGGAAGTCACGGCGATCACCGTGGTAGTGCCGATGAGCACGCCGAGGACAGTGAGGAAGGAACGGAATTTGTGGGTGCGGAGAGTGTCCAGCGCCAGCAGCAGATTCTCTCCAACGTTTTGACGGTAGGCTTGCAGCATGGGGAATTTCAATTCTCCGATCGGAGCGCCTCGATGGGCTCAAGCCGGGCCGCTTGCTTGGCGGGGTAGATGCCGAAAAAGAGGCCGACGGAGGCGGATAGGCCCACGCCCAGAGCCACCGCGGAGAGTGGAACCTCGGCGGTGAAGAACATATTGACCACGCGCGCGATGAGGACGGAGAGCAGCACGCCCGCGATGCCGCCCATGCTGGCCATCATGCCGGACTCAAAGACGAACTGCCAAAGAATGTCACGGCGGCGCGCGCCCAGCGATTTGCGGATGCCGATCTCGTGAGTGCGCTCGGTCACGCTGGCCAGCATGATGTTCATGATGACGATTCCGCCGACCACCATGAATACGGCGACCAACCCGATGGTCACGGCGAAAATCGTGCCGGTCAGGTTCTTCCAGGCGCTCATTAGCGTGTCGGAAGCATTGATGCCGAACGTGTCCTCCTCGCGATAGGGGACGTGGCGGCGGGTACGCATCAAAGCGCGCACTTCGTCCTGCAGTTCCATCATGTGCTGGCCATCCGGCGACTTAATGTAAACCAGCAGTTCCGGACGACCCATCCAGACGATGCGAAAGGTGCTCAGGGGAACAATGGCGAAGTTATCCTGGCTTTGTCCGAACGTGCTGCCCACTCTTTCGGTGACACCGACGACGCGGAAGGGAAGGCCCGACAGTTGAACCTCTTTGTCGAGCGGATCGACGTTGGGAAATAGCTTATCCACCAGATCCTGGCCGATTATGCAGACCCGCGCGTTGTGCTGGTAGTCGGCGTCATTGATGTAGCGCCCTTTCTCCACTTTTTCGCGGCCGATATCGGCAAA
>Ga0209014_10001454_pt1 | contig 13974 bp, 8 predicted proteins | sample BarGraNGADG00212_FD_184491 | JGI IMG/M metagenome (GOLD analysis project Ga0209014, IMG submission 184491) | Arctic peat soil microbial communities from Barrow, Alaska - Barrow Graham LP Ref core NGADG0002-212 (SPAdes) (version 2) | ecosystem: Environmental > Terrestrial > Soil > Wetlands > Peat...
AAAACTGGACGGAGTTGACCGCGCACGCGGGGCTGCCGAAAGGGGCGTGGGGCAAGGTGGGGCTGACGGTGTCCGCGGCCAAGCCGTCGCGCGTGTGGGCATTGATCGAAGCCGACGAGGGCGGCGTGTATCGCTCCGACGACGCAGGCGCGACGTGGGCGAAGATGAACGACGAGCGCAAGCTGCGCCAGCGCGCATGGTACTACTCGAAAATCTATGCCGATCCCCGCGACACCAACGTCGTCTACGCGCTCAACACGGGCATCTACCGCTCGCGCGATGGCGGCAAGACGTTCCCGCAGGCGCTGGTCGTGCCGCACGGAGACAACCACGATCTCTGGATCGCGCCGAACGACCCCGATCGCATGGTGAACGCGAACGATGGCGGCGCCAACGTGTCCATGACGTACGGACGCACCTGGACGCCGCAGAGCTTCGCGACCGCGCAGTTCTATCACGTCGAGACCACGAATCACTTTCCCTATCACGTGTGCGGCGCGCAGCAGGACAACAGCACACTGTGCGGGCCGAGCCGGCGCGCGGGCGGCATCCGCATCTCCGATTGGGAGGACGCAGGCGGCGGCGAGTCGGGCTACATCGCTGCGAGCCCGCTGAATCCTGACGTCGTGTTCGCCGGGAGCTACGGCGGACTGCTCACGCGCAAGGACATGCGGACCGAGCTCTCGCGCGAGGTAAATCCGTGGCCCGACAACCCAATGGGCATGTCGTCCGAGGACATCAAGTACAAGTTCCAGTGGACGTTTCCGATCATGTTCTCGCCGCACGACCCCGGCACCATGTACGTCGGCGGCAGCCAGCTTTTCGTGACGCACGATGAAGGGCAGAGCTACCGGATCATCAGTCCGCCGCTGGCGCGCAACGACCCGAAGACACTCGGCGCGTCCGGCGGCCCCATCACCAAGGACCAGACGGGCGTCGAGACGTACGGCGTCATTTTCGCGCTCGCCGAATCTCCGCTCGTGAAGGGCGTCATCTGGACGGGGTCGGATGATGGCCTCATCCACGTCACGCGCGATGGTGGCGTCACGTGGAAGAACGTCACGCCCAAGGACATGGGCGACTACACGCGCATCTCGATCATCGAGGCGGGGCACTTCGGCGCGGGCACCGCGTACGTGGCGGCGAACCGCTACCAGCAGGACGACTTCTCGCCCATCCTATATAAGACGACTGACTTCGGCGTCACCTGGACGCACATCGTGAGCGGGCTTCCAGCGGCCGAGTTCACGCGGACGATTCGCGAAGACCCGGTGCGCAGGGGGCTGCTCTACGCGGGCACGGAGCGCGGGGTGTGGGTGTCGTTCAACGACGGCGGCCAGTGGCAGCGCATGCAGCTCAACCTCCCACCTGCGCCGGTGCACGATCTGGCGATCAAGGAGGGCGACCTGATCGCGGCGACGCACGGGCGGTCGTTCTATATACTCGACGATCTCTCGCCACTCCGGCAGATGAATGCCACGACGCTCGCGAAGGACGCGCAGCTCTACAAGCCGCGCGACACCTATAGAATCGACTGGGGCGGCGGGCGCGGCGGCGGTGGTGGCGGCGCCAGCGTGGCTCCGCCGAGCGGCGTGCAGGTCTATTACACGCTCAAGCAGGCAGGGCAGGTGGTGTCGCTCGACTTCGTCGACGCGGCGGGCAAGGTCATCAAGTCGTTCTCGTCGAACGCCGACAGCGCGAGCGTTGCGGCGGGAGCGGGTCGTGGCGGGCGCGGCGCCGGAGCGGAGGACGCGCCGCCCGAGGAAGGAGGCGGCCGCGGCCGGGGAAACGCACCGCCGCGCATGGCGAACCATGCCGGACTGAATGCGTTCGCGTGGAACATGCGGTACGCGGACGCCGTCACGTTCCCCGGCATGATTCTCTGGTCCGGCGACACGCGCGGGCCGATCGCGCCGCAGGGCACGTACAGCGTGCGGCTTCGCGTGGGCGGAGGCGCGCCGCAGTCGCAGACGTTCCGTCTGCTGAACGATCCGCGCAGCAAGGCTACGGCGGCCGATCAGCTCGCGCAGTTCAACTTCCTGATCAAGATCCGTGATAAGGTCACCGAGGCGAACGAGTCGGTGATCTCCATGCGCTTCGTGAAGGGCGAGATAGACGACCGGCTCAAGAAGGCACCATCAGCGGCAGCGCAGGAGCTCTCCGCCGCCGGTGCGCCGCTCAAGACGAACCTCACGGGCGTCGAAGCGGAAGTCTACCAGATCAAGAACCAGAGCAGCCAGGATCCGCTCAACTTCCCGATCAAGCTGAACAACAAACTGGCCGCGCTGAACGGCACCGTCGCGTCGGCGCCCGGCGCGCCCACGGCGCAGGCGGTGCAGGTGTTCAACGAGCTGTCGGCGAAACTGGGCGTGCAAACGGGGAGGATGAAAACGCTTTACGACCGCGATCTCGCGAAGTTCAATGAGCTCCTGAAGAAGTACGGGCTTCCTCTGATCGACACGACACCGAAGCCGAAGGTCGCGATGTGAAGTCCTTCTCCGCGCTGGTGGCGCTTGCGCTGTTCGTTTCACCCATTGCCGCGCAGCAGCGTCCGTTGCAGCTGGGCGACATGTCGTCCATGCAGGCCGTGGGCGATCCGCAGCTCTCGCCGGATGGCGCAACGGTCGCCTACGTGCGGTCGCAGTCGAACTACGAAACGGACGCGCAGCTTTCCGAGGTGGTGCTGGTCGCCACCTCGAGTGGCGCCGTGAAGGCGACCTTCGCCGGCTCGTCGCCGCGCTGGTCACCCGACGGCACGGTCATCGCGTTCATGGGCCGACGCGAAAGCCGGTCGGGCCTCTTCATTCACAATGTGGCGACCGGCGCCGAGCGATTCCTCGTGGATCCGCCGCAGACCGACCACTGGCTCGGGCGCTCGCCGAAGAACTGGGCGTGGTCGCCCGACGGTTCGATGATCGCGTACGTCGCCGCCGACGGACCGGTGTCTGCGCCGGCCGACGGACCCAGGGCGTACTCGCGCATCATGTACAAGACGCGCACCGGATTCTCGGACAACCGCAAGTCGCACGTGTACGTGATTCCTTCGGCCGGCGGCGCGCCGAAGTGCGTCACCTGTGGCAGCTTCGACGAGCACTCGATCGCGTGGGCGCCCGACTCGAAGCGCATCGCCTTCGTGAGCGACCGGTCGGCGGATCCGGACAACACGTACGGCAACGACATCTATACGGTGGACGTGTCCACCGGCGCGCTGGTGCAGGTGACGAAGTCGCCCAGCGCGGAGTTCTCACCGCATTTCTCGACTGACGGTGCGTGGATCACGTTCGAGGGGTGGACGCGGCCGCACAACACCAAGGACAGCCCGGGTGAGGACCAGCACCTGTTCATCGTCGGCGCCAGCGGTGGCGCGCCGCGGCAGCTCGCTCGCGCGCTCGATCGCCGCATCACCGAGAGCGACTGGCAGGGCGGAGGAGAGTACATCTACTTCGCGGCGGCCGACCGCGGGGCCAACGTCATCTATCGCGTGTCTCCGTCCGACGACAAGGTCGAGACCGTGATCGGCGGCCGGTTCCACGCGACCGCGTACTCGCTCGACGCGAAGGGCGCGACGATCGCGTTCCTGCGCGCGGACGACGTGCACCCGGCCGAGGTTTTCGTCGCGGCGGCGGACGGGAAGAATGCGCGGCAGCTCACGAACCACAACGCGGCCTTCCTCTCGGGACGCGCGCTGCAGGGCGCCGAGGAGTTCTGGTTCGACAGCTTCGACGGCACGCGAGTGCAGGGCTGGGTGATGAAGCCCATGGGCGCGGAGCCGGGAAGGAAGTATCCCACGATCCTCGAGATTCATGGAGGACCACATGGGGGTTTCGGATTCACCTGGAGCGAAGCGTTCCAGGACGAGGCCGCAGCGGGGTACGGCGTCGTCTTCATCAACCCGCGCGGCTCGGTCGGCTACGGACAGACGTTCAGCGACGGCTCCATCCTGAACTGGGGCGGCGGCGACTACAGGGACCTCATGGCGGGACTCGACGCCGCCATCGGGGCGAATTCGTGGATCGACACGACGCGGCTCGGCGTGCATGGCGGGAGCTACGGCGGCTTCATGACGAACTGGGTGATCACCCAGACGCACCGTTTCAAGGCGGCCGTAGCGAGCGCGAGCCTGAGCAACCTGATCTCGTTCTACGGCACGTCACTCTATACGGACTTGATCGAGGCCGAGTTCAACATGATGCCGTGGGACAACTATCCGCTGCTCTGGCAGTGGTCGCCGCTCGCCCACGTCGAGCACGTGACGACACCGACGCTGTTCATCCACGGCGAGGTGGACCACGACGTGCCCATCACGCAGGCCGAGGAGATGTACACGGCGCTGCGAAAGCTCGGCGTGGACGCGACGCTGGTGCGGTATCCGGGTGAGGGGCACGGGTTCCGCCGGCCGGTGTTCATCAAGGATTCGCGCAAGCGGATGATCGAGTGGTTCGACAAGTACCTGCGGGGTGGAAGGAGCTCGGGCGGTGGTGATGGGGGGCGCTGAGGATCGCTGACCTCGGTAGCGGCCCGGATTCGCCGCCCACAATCTCGCCGGAAAATAGTTCGCAGTGGTGTGGTGGTCGGATAGCTCGGCCTTCTGTCGCACAACTTGCGCGAGTTTCACATCCGTCGTACAATCGCTCAGAATCTCCTCCTCACAAGCGCCCCGCCGCGGAGTCGTCCCACCAGCCAACACTCGAGAGGTCACCCATGGCCAAGTCCCGCCCGCCGTCGACGATCGCAGAGTATCGTCGCATCGCCCACGCGTTCCTCGTGGGATGCAAGTTGCCCGCCGGCTCCAAGGCGTATGTGGTGATGTCGACAGAGCCGCCGCTTTATCGCGTGCAGGGGATCTATGGTTCGCTCGAGGAAGCGGACAAGGCGTTGAAGGCCCGTGCGCTTCCGGGTTTTGCGTGGACCCCGGGCGAAAAGGGTTCGCGCGAGATCATCGAGTGCGTCGTGCCGGACATGTCAGACGCGAACATGCTGACCGTGCGCGTCGAGGGGTGCACCACAGAGGCCAACATCACCTCTCCGGACAATCAGTCGGCCGTTCCGCCCGATGCGCTGAAGTTCGAGAACATCGAGAAGGTGCAACTCAACATCACGATCAAGGGCACCGTGGTGACCTATACATTCCCGGGGTGCGTGACCGCGATATTCCTCACGCAAGGGGCGGCCGACGCGTTCCTGTTCTCGCAGTATCACGCCTACTTCGGCCACGACTACGAGGTCGAACGCCGAAAAAGGGGCTGAAGGGCCGCTGAACTCGATCAAGGCGTAGCGCTACTCGTTCATCAGCCTCTTGAATCGCGGCAGGCTGCGGAGAGGGTCGAACCAGGGAAATCGCTTGGCTCGATCGAGTGCGGAAGGATCGTCGCGTCCGACGCGTTCGAGCGCGTCGAGCGCGGCGTCCTGCTCGCCGAGCAGCACGCGCACGTACGCCTCGTTGGGAAGGTTTTTCTCCGGCAGCCCCGCGGCCACGAGATGTCGGCGCGTGTCCGCGATCACGGCGCGCGCGCTGTCTGCCAGGCCGCTGCGCGCGAGCACCGCGGCTGCGTAGTACCGGCCCTCCGGCGACACACGCGCGACGAGCGGCCACAATCCACCGCGTTCCATCTCGGCCACGAGCATCCAGGCCCTCGCAATGTCGGCCTTTCCGCGCCCCGCCCACCCGAGGACCACAAGCTCGCACGGGCCGAGCGAGGGATCGCGAGGGTAGCGCGGCGCGGTCTCGGCGCACAGCGCCTTGGCCGAGTCGCTCCGGCCCGCCCATAGATATGCGAAGAAGAGTCGGGAGATCGTCATCGGCTTGTTGCGCACGTAGGGATCGGCCGCGAGCGCCCGCCGCACCGCGAGAAGGGACCCGGGAATGTCACCGTTCTGGCGCAGCACGGCGCTCAGGTCCGTCCAGCCTCGCGCGAAGTTCGGGTCGGCAGTCGTCGCCGCGACGAGATCGGCCTCCGCACTGTCCAGCAGGGCGGGCGCGGCACCGGGCACCGAATTCCACTTCTCATACCGCAGGCTCCCGCGCAACCCGATCGCGTGCGCGTCACCCGGCCGCCGCCCGAGCGCCTCGCGCGCCAACACCAGTCCCGTGTCGATGATGGGCGCCACGGTCGCGTTGGGCTCGTACGAAGCGTGGCGCCAGCGGATCCACCCGCGCTCGATCACGGGATCCGCCCAGTGCGGGTCGGCGGCGGCGGCGAGCGCGAGCAGCGAATCGGCCCGCGAGCGGATTGCCGCGACGGGACCCGTGCTCCCGTCGCCCTGCGGCACGTCGTACTCCGTTTCGATCAAGTCCTGCGCGCGCTGCCGAAGCTCCCACGCGCGCTGCGACCCGGTGCCGGCACGCCACTCCCGCACCTGTACCTCCGCGCCGATCTTCCGCAGGATCTCCCTCGCCACGTCGTGCACTACGGTATCGCGAAGCGTCAGGAGCATCGCTCGCGGATACTGGCCGCGCACGGCTCCCTTCTCGACGAGCGAGCTTGCATCGACGAGGCGCACATCGACCTGGATGGAATCGCCGCGCCCCTCGACCACGCCCGTCACGACGGTCCCGACGCTCAGCCGCGCCGCGACCGAGTCTATTCGCGTTCCGCGGCTGATCGATTCGATGCCCGCCTCCGAGATGACGGCGAGCTCGCGCACCTCCTCGAGCGAGTAGATCAGGTCGCGCGTGAACCAGCGACCCATCGCTGCGAGGCTGCTGTCGCCCGACGGCGCATCGAAGTACAGCACCGCGATGCGGCGCGGATCGGCGGCGGCGGTGAGCGGCGATCGTGCGCGTGCCGACCACATCGCCGCCGCCGCTGCGCCGACCAGGATGAGCGCGGTGATGGCCAGGAGCGGCGCGCGGCGACGAACAGCCCGCGCCGGTTTCGAAGGGCGTGTTGTGTCCGGGTTCGCGAGTACGTCGGCGAACTCCCGGGCGCTCGCGTAGCGGTCGGCGGGTACCTTCGCGAGCGCGCGTTCGATCACGCGCTCGACTCCCTCCGGCACCTGCGGCCGCACGAGCCGGATCGAGGGTACCGGCGCACTCATGTGTCGGGCGACGATCGCCTGTGCCGTGGGTCCGGTGAAGGGAGGCTGACCCGCGAGCATCTCGAACAACACGCATCCGAGCGAGTAGACGTCGCTCCGGCCATCGATGGAGCGTTCGGCCGAGCCCTGTTCCGGACTCATGTAGACCGGCGTGCCGATCGTGAGACCGGTGCTCGTCACTCTCCGGATGTCGGCGGCCTGCTCGATCGCGCGCGCGATCCCGAAGTCCACGACCATCACCCGGCTGTCATTGCCGATCAGGATGTTGGCCGGCTTGATGTCGCGGTGGACGATGTTCTGCGCATGCGCATAGTCGAGCGCGTCCGCGACTTCGTGCGCGATGTGCACGGCGCGATCGAGGGGGAGCTGTCCCTCGCGCTCTATCAGCTCGCGGAGCGACTCTCCCGCGATGTACGGCATCATGTAGTAGACGACGCTCGCCGATTGCCCTGCGCCGAGCAACGGGACGATTCCCGGATGCTCGAGCCTCGACGCCACGAGGATCTCGCGGCGGAATCGCTCCAGATTGACGGCGGACGCCTGTTCCGACGAGAGCGTCTTCACGACGATCCACCGGGAGGTCGACAGCTCCTCGGCCACGAACACGTGCGCCACGCCGCCGCTGGACAACTCGCGGTCGATGCGATAGGCGTTGCCTATCGCCAACTGCAACTGGTCGCGCAGGTCCGACGACAATGCGAGCCCTCCTCGGAGGACTGCGCTAATGTAGGACGGAGGCGCGTGCTATGCCAATCGGACCCTCCTGTTTGCCAGCCGCCTTCGCCGTCAGCGCGGTCTTTCGGTCGGCGTGCGCATGCGTAGCTTTGAATCACTCGCCATGGACCTGAAATCGCATTGGGAGCAGGTGTATCGCGCGAAGGGACCGGACCAGCTCAGCTGGTTCCAACCCGAAGCGCGGATGTCACGCGAACTCATCGAACAGGTCGCTCCCGATCGTGACGTTCACATCCTCGATGTCGGCGCCGGCGCATCCACCCTCGTCGACGGATTGCTTGCGTCGGGCTATCGACGGCTGACGGTGCTCGATCTGTCCGATGCGGCGATACAACAGGCGAAGCACCGCCTCGGACTCGCGGCCGACGCCGTGACGTGGATGGTGGACGACGTCCTGGCCGCATTCCTATTCGCGGAGGACGGCCCCACTCGCTGCAGCGGCCTCGAGGTCGCGCGCTACTCAGCGACCGCGCTGCACGCCGAGTTCGGCCCCGCGTTTCGCGTCGTCGACAGCCGCCGCGAGGAGCACCACACACCGTGGGGAGCGTCGCAGGCGTTTACCTATTGTCTCTGCCGGCTCACGACAACCGACGCGGCGCTCGAACGGCCAACGTGACCATGATCGTCGAACGGGAAGATTCGGCTCTGCTGCTCGCCGAGGTCGACCGCTTCGCACGGGAGCGTGTGGCCGCGGCGACTGCGCGAGCGGAAACGCCGATCGGCGCCGCCGTGCTCGAGCAGCTTTCGCAGGAAGCCGCCGCACTCGGCCTCTTGTCGACGGCCACCGGCGAGAGCGGATTCGGCATCTGGGAGCACGTCGACCATGCCGGCGCGATGGCGTTCAACATCGGCGCGCTCACGCAGCTCGGCCGCGCGAACGCCGGCGTCGCATTCGCATGGCACCGGACGGCGCTGGCGCGTTGGGTGGCCGGACAGTTGGCTCTCGAGTTGGACGCGGCCAGTCTCCTCGGCACGACGCTCGTGTCCACCGGGCATTACGGGCTCGCCCGCACCAGTGTCGCGCGCTGGCTCAAATCGGCCGCCCTCCACGGCGATGAAGTCGCGCTGCTGGCGGATTGGCTCGATCGAGGAGCGCACGCAACTGTTGTAGTTGCGCCGCACGCGTGGCGGACGCTGCTGTGGCCGGTGTGGAGCGACGGACGGATCGCGTGGCAGCTCGCGCACCGCGACCGCCTGGACGTGCAGCCGTGCCGCGCGCAGCACGGCCTCGATGAGCTCGCGGCCTTTCAGGTTCGCGACGCGTCGTCCACGGCTGGGCTGAAGCCGCTGGACGACGCGGCGTCGCGCCTCATCTACGGCCGGACGCTGAAGATGGACATGATCGGATTGCTCGCGATCGCCGCGGGCGCGCTCGTGCGCGGGCAGGAGCTTGCGACCGATTACGCCGCCATCCGTACGCAGGGCGGAAAGATCATCGCCGGCCATCCGGCAGTTCAACGGATGCTCGGCGACATCGAGATCGCGCGGCATCATGCCGACGTCGCGCTCGCGAGTCTCGCGCGCCCCATCGATGATATAGATGCGGGAGCCGTTGCCGCGACCCGGGTGAGCGCGCACGCGCTGCTCTGCGATGCGGCCAACCAGGTCGTGCAGGTACACGGCGGCATCGGCTACATGTGCGAGGCGGGGCCGGAGAAGATCGTGCGAGACCAGAACATGCTGAAGCTGCAGGCCGGAGGAACGAGGGAGGCGCATGCATTCCTGGCCGGATGGATCGGAGCGTTCGCATGAGCGCGCCGACGCATCTCGAGGGCCATCTCCCGGCCGATCATCCGCTCTCTCCGCGGCGGCAGTACCGCGATCTCCCGCTGATCGGGCGCTCGCTCGCGAACTATCCGGTGAAGGATCTCTGGGAGACCGATTTCGCGCGGCTGCCGGGACCGCTGGCGAGGCAGCGCCGGAGAGCGAGGGCGTTCGCGGAGCAGCATCTGGTTCCCGTCGCGGACGAGCTCGATCTTGCTGCGCACCTGCCGGCCGGAGAGTGCCACCTTGCCGCGCTCGAAGTGCTGCGTGAAGCCGGCCGCCAGGGCTGGCTCAGCTACTTCCTGCCGCGGCCGCTCGGGAGCATGCCCTGGCGAGCGCTGCCATATCCTCCGATCTGGCAATGCAGCCTCATCGTGGAGGAGTTCAGCAGGGCGTGTGGCGGGTTGATGCTGCTGCTCTCCGCCCATCACCTCGGCGCGATGCCGCTCCTGCTCTCGGGCAATGTGCGAAACATCCTCCGTCACCTCGGGCCGGTGTATCGCAGCTGCGAGCGCGGCGATCCGCACCTCGTCGCGTTCGCGATCACCGAACCGGGAGCCGGCTCGGACGTCGAGGAAGGGGAGGGCGCCGCGCGCGCTCATCCCGGCGTCGTCGCGACGCCCACCACCGGCGGATGGCTGCTGAACGGGCGCAAGTGCTTCATCAGCGGAGGCGATCTCGCCAGGACGGCGACGGTGTTCGCGGCGCTCGAGGGCGAGGGAATGGAGTCGTGGACCTGCTTCTACGTGGATTGTGCGGCTCCCGGCTTCAGGGTGGCTCGCACCGAACTCAAGATGGGAATGCGCGCTTCGGGCGCGGCCGAACTCGAGTTCACCGATCTGTTCGTGCCTCACGATCGCGTGATCGGCGGCCTGCGCCGGGGATGGGCGATCAACCGCGCCACGCTGAATGCGTCGCGCATTCCGGTCGCGGCGATGGGTGTCGGCTTCGCCCGGGCGGCAACGGAGACGGCGCTCGATTTCGCGAAGCGATACACACTCGGCGGCCGGGCGCTGATCCACTATCAGGACGTCCAGCTGCACCTCGCCACAATGGTCGCCGAGACGCGCGCGATCCGCAGCCTCGTGTGGCAGGAGGCGCGCGGTGCGTGGCAGCCACGGCAGCTCAACGCGTCGATGTGCAAGTTCCACGCGACCGACCGTGCCCAAGTGGTGTGCGAGATGGCGATGGATCTCCTGGCCGATCACGGTGGTTTGCACGAGCGGAAAGTGGAAAAGATCTTTCGCGACGTGCGACTCACGCGGATCTTCGAGGGCACGAACCAGATCAACCGTCTGTCGCTGATGGAGGACTGGCAGGATCAGTTGCTCGACGTCGATCAGCACATGGGAGTGTGACCGTGACCGAGTGGCAAGCCGACCCGTTTTTCCAGTATCCACGAACGACCGTCGCCACGAGCGAGGGGAACGTCGAACTGCCGATCCTGTATTCCGACGACTCGCAGATGATGGCGCTGTTCTTCGTCGACCGCCGCAAGGCGCAGGCCATGGTGAGCGCCGAGGGACTGGAGGCCGTTCGTTTCGCCGGCGGGAAGGCGCTCGTGGGCGTCGCGTTCTACGAGTACCGGCAGAGTTCGATTGCCGACTACAACGAGGCCGGCGTGGCGATCGCGGTCGTGCCCGCGGGCACGCCGGTGCCGGCGTTTCCGCTGCTGTCCATGATGAGCGGGCTCGACAAGCGCCGTGTGGGCTTCTTCATCATCGACCTTCCAGTCACGACGGCCGCGGCGTGCGCGGCTGGTCGTGAGATCTGGGGCTACCCCAAGTTCGTCACGCCGATTCCTTTTTCACTCGAGGGAAACAGGTTCAGCGGCGCGGTGACCGATCCGGACCGCGCGGGCAACGTGATCGAGTTGTCGGGCTCGGCGGGCGTCGGCATTCCGGGACCGATATTGGATCTCGTTTTGTACTCACGCCATCGCGGCGCGTTGTTGCGGACCCTGGTGAATACGCGCGGTGGCGGCAGGATCTCCTTGCCGGGAACGATGCGGCTCACGGTGTCGGGCGGTGCGCATCCGATGGCGCGGCGGCTTGCCGCGCTCGGCCTGGACGGCGCAAAGCCGGCGATCGTGATGCATTCGGATCGGCTGCAGTTGCGACTGAACGCGGGGGCGGTGCTGCCGTAGCGATCGAGCCGCGCTCACGGCACCACGGCGCGATACTTCTCGAACCATCCCGTGAGCGTCGTGAGCTTGGCCGCCTCGTGGCTCGGCCGCCGCCGGATGCCGTGCGGCTCCTCGGGCACGCGCACCAGCACCGCGTCGATGCCCCGCATCTTCAGCGCCTTGTAATACTGCTCCGACTCCGACATCGGCGTGCGGAAATCCTCCTCGCCCGTCATGATGAGCGTGGGCGTCTTCACGTTCTTCACCACCGACAGCAGCGACCGCTGCTCGTAGTTCTCCCGATTGTCCCAGGGGAAGCCGGCGAACCAGTCGTTCACCGCGGTCGGCGCCATGTCGGCGGTGAGCGCGAAGCTCTCCCAGTTGATGACGGGATAGAACGCGAGCGCCGCGCGGAACCGGTTCGTGTGCCCAATCATCCACGCAGTGAGAACGCCGCCGCCGCTCCCGCCCGTGACGAAGAGGTTCTTGTCGTCCACATAGCCCTTTGCGACCACGGCATCCACGCCGGAGTTGAGGTCGAAGAAGTCGTCGCCGGGATACGCGTGGTGGATCAGGTTGCCGAACGTCTCGCCATAGCTCGTGCTCCCGCGCGGGTTCACGTACAGCACGACGAACCCGGAGGACGCCATCATCTGCTTCTCCTCGTCGAACCGGTCGCCGTAGTTCATGAACGGGCCGCCGTGGATCTCGAGGATGAACGGATATTTCCGCGACGGATCGAAACCGGGCGGCTTGATGATCCACCCCTGGATGCGCCGGCCGTCCTTCGACGAGTTGTACGAGATCTCCTCCACCTGGCCGAGCGACCGGCCCGATAGCAGGTCGGTGTTGAGCGACGTGAGCGTGCGCGCCGTCGCGCCGGCCGCGCCCGTGGTCACCGCGACCTGCGACGGAACGGTCGGCGTGCTGAGTGTGAACGCCACCGTGCCATCGCGCGCCACCGAGAAGCTCCCGCCACTGTACGCGCTCGATCCCGAGCCCAGGTTGCCGACGACCGTGCGGAACGTGCCGTCGAGCGCGAAGAGCCCGACCTTGGTGTTGCCGCGTTCGTCGTACTGCACGTAGATGCCGCGACCGTCAGCGCTCCAGACGGGATTCGCCACGCTCTGGTCGAGCGTGCCGGATACGACGTGCTTGCCCGAGCCGTCGCGATTCATCACGTAGAGCAGCGTGTTCTGGTAGCCCTGATGGTGATCGTCGTATCCGGTGTAGGCGATGAGCCTGCCGTCCGGCGACACGGCCGGGCTCTGGTCCGGGCCGAACCGGTCGGTGAGCTGGCGCGCCTTGCCGTCCTTCACGGCGAATGCCCAGAGGTCGGTCTCACGCGAGTTGAACTCCGGGTTGTCGCCGCGGCGCGCCGAGAGCACGAGCTCGGCGCCGTCGGGCGTCCAATCGATGGACCCGCCACCGAACGACGTGCCGCCGTGATGGAAATCGCCGCTCGTGACTTGCCGAGCCGCGCCACCGTCGGCCCGCACGACGAAGGCGTGCATGAACCCCGGCGGCACTTCACCAACGCCGTTGAAGCGGAAGACGAGCTGGTCGGTGTACTTCGGCGGCGGCGACCAGGTCGCACCGGCCGGTGGCGTGATCGGCTTTCCGATTACGAGCGCCGGTTTGGGAACGAGCTGGAGGAACGCGAGCTGCGTGCCGTCGGGCGACCAGGTTGGGGCCGACGGCGCGGGGCCGCCGTTCGTCAGCGCATACGATTCGCCGGTGTCCATCCAGCGCACGTAGAGCTGCGCGCTCCCGCTGCGGTTGGAGACGTACGCAAGGCGCTTGCCGTCGGGCGACCAGCGCGCCGACGTCTCCTCGAACTTCCCCGACGTGAGCGGACGGTGCAGCGAACCATCGGCCTTGACCAGCCAGATGTTGCTGTAGCGCCGGTCCGTCATGTTGTCGCTCCACTGCCGCACATAGGCGACCCACTGGCCGTCGGGTGAGATCTGTGGGTCGGCCGCGTATTCCAGCTGGAAGAGATCGGCCGGCTGCAGGCGCCGGTCCTGCGCGCGCGACGACGAGACGCCGGCGAACAGCAGCAGTGCGAACGTGATCGGGCGGACGAGGCTGGGGCGCATGTGAACTCCGACGTGCGTGTGGACCCGGGCGTGCTTCATCTACAACAGGAAAGTACACGATTTGGCGAAGAGGGACGAGCGACGGGTGAGGGGCGATCTGGCGAAGAGCGAAGAGCGACGCGTGAGGGGCGATCTGGCGAAACGCGACGTGTGAGCAGTGCGGAGAACGTCTCCTCGCTGCTCACGCGTCGCTCTTCGCCAAGTCGCCCCTCA
>Ga0209014_10001455_pt1 | contig 13974 bp, 9 predicted proteins | sample BarGraNGADG00212_FD_184491 | JGI IMG/M metagenome (GOLD analysis project Ga0209014, IMG submission 184491) | Arctic peat soil microbial communities from Barrow, Alaska - Barrow Graham LP Ref core NGADG0002-212 (SPAdes) (version 2) | ecosystem: Environmental > Terrestrial > Soil > Wetlands > Peat...
CACGCAGTGGATCGCCGACCCCATCGGCCTTGTCCTTGTCGTCTTGCTGACCACCGGGTATGCGGCAGGCATGGCTGCCGCACGCAGGCGCGGGGTGCGCTGGTCGCCGCTGCGCGCACTCTGGTTCTTCGGGCTGGGCGTCGGTTCACTGGTGTTGGCGGCAACAGGGGGTCTGGCGGCATACCGCGGCGTCCTGCTCCCCGCGGCCGCGGCGCAGGCTGTGGTTCTCTCGGCGGTGACGCCGGTGGGCCTGGCGTTGGGCGATCCCTTAGGGCTGGCGGAGCAGGCGTGGGGTGAACGGGGGCAAGGGCTCACCGGGTGGCTCCGGGGAGGACCGGCGCGGGTGTTCATGTTCCCGCTGTTCAGCTCGGTGCTGGCGGTGGGCTGCCTGCTGCTGCTATTCGTGACGCCTTGGCTGAGCGCCTCGCTGAATCACCCGTGGGTGCGTGAATTGACCTACCTGGCGCTACTGGGGACCGGCACGCTGGTCGTCCTGCCCCTGCTCGGGGAACAGATGCTCCCAACGTGGTGCACTCACCCGGTTCGCACACTGATCGCCTTCGCTGACGGGCTCCTGGACGCTGTGCCAGGCCTGGTCATCATGACCTGGCCCAAGCTGCTTTCCCCGGGAGTCTCCAGCTATGCCCACCGCCCGGATCCGTTATGGGATCAGCGAATCGGGGGTGGCATCATCCTCCTTGTCGGCGAGGTGGTGGGGGTGCCCTTGCTCGCTGCGGTCATCGTGGGGTGGGTGCGTTCGGATGCCGCCGAAGCCCAAGCCGTGGATGCCCGGCTCGATGCTGAACCGGACACGGGCCGCCCGTGGTGGGAGACCGACCCCCGGTACACCGACCAACACCGATGAACCCAGGGGCGAGGCCAACCTCTCGTGGCCGAAACCAGGGTAGGGGAGGGATGCTGGGGCAGTGCACTTACCTTCATACGGCGCCACGATCCTGCTCATGCTGGCCGTTGCCGGCTGCGCCGGATCCCCTCCCGCCGCGGTCCCAAGTGGACGGAGTCCGGGGCCCACCTCGGCAGCTCCGACGGCTGTTCTGACGACCGCCCCGCCGCCGAGCCCCAGGCCGGACTGTGGCCACGCGCGGGTCGCCGGAACAGTGGTTCTCGCTTTGCCCGGCGGGCGGCGGGCTCTGTTCGCTGTCCCGGCCGGGGACGACGGTCACCACCGGCTGCCCCTGGTGATCGGGCTGCCCGGATACGGCCGGACATCGGAGGAACTCGCCGCACAGAGCCGGATTCCGGCCCGGGCCATGGCGGCCGGCGTGCTTGCGGTGCTGCCTCAGGCTGCGGGGTCCGCCAAGGCCTGGTACCTCTCCGAAGCCCCCGGCAATGGTGATGTGTCGTTCCTGTCCGCGCTGGTGACGCGATTGGCCGCCACCGAATGCGCCGATCCTGCCCGCGTCGTGATCACCGGGATAAGCGATGGTGGTGACATGGCCGTCTTCGCGGCTTGCGCCATGCCGGGCAGGGTCCGGGCGGTGGTCACGGTAGCGGCGTCGATCAACCCGCCGGTGGGCTGCCCCCGGCTCCGGATCGTCGCCGTCCATGGCGACGCCGACCCGGTCGATCCCTACCGTGGGGGACCCGACAACCGACCCGGATACCTTGCGACCCCGCCCGCCGCCGCGGCCATTGCGGCCTGGGCTGCCCTCGACGGCTGCCGGACGGCCGTCACCACCAGGGTTGCCCCGCATATCGCGGCCACCACGTACCCCTGCGGCGCCCAGCTGGTCACGGTCAACGGTGGCGGTCACACCTGGCCCGGAGGCGCGCCGGTCAACCCCTCGCTCGGGGTCACCACCGGCGAGTACGACGCTACGGCGACGATCCTTGCCCTGCTCTGACTGACCCTTGCCGCGCCCTTGACCATCACCCACGCGCCTCATGCGGTCTCACTCAGGCAGAGGTGACCCGGATCTTCGTCCCGGCGACCTCGACCGTCGAGCCCGGACGGACCTGGCGCCCCCGTCGCAGCTCCACCTCGTCGTCCACGCTGACTTCGCCGCCCTCGATCAGTGCCCGGGCATGTGCTCCGTCATCGGCGACACCCGCCAGCTTCAGGAGCTGTCCGAGCCGGATCATGTCGTCGTGGATGGGCACGTCGATGGTGTCGCCCACGTTCAGCTTGCGGCTCGGCTCGCGGTGGAGAAGCCGGGCCCACCGGCATACGCTGCCTCACGTTCGTTCGAGGTCATGGCACCCCACACGCCGTACGGTTCGCGGACCTTCAGCGCGTGCTCACGACAGCTCTGCATGACCGGGCAGCTCGCGCACACAGCCTTGGCCTGGCGGTCCCGGTTGCGCCGCGACGGGCCGCGCTCGCCATCCGGGTGAAAGAAGACGTCCGGGCTCTCACGTCGGCAGGATCCATCGAGCTGCCACTGCCACAGGTCTGCGACCGGCCCAGGCAGGCGGGTGACTTCAGCCAACGGTGTCTCCTTCGATGACCCGGCGCGAGGCCGGTGCGCGAGCCCTTCCCAGGTGGTTTGCACCTCAGGCGAACGGTGTGCCCCCCGCAGTGCGGACGCTACCCGCGCGACGGCGTGTGAAACAAGGATGATCTGTCAAGATTTGACCAAGAAATCGTGACGACAAGCGAGCTCCTGTGTGCCGGTGGGCCTGCGGACGGCAGTGACGTGGCCGCAACACGACTCGTGCGTAGCGGCGTCCCTGCGCCCTGCCTGGCTACCGTAGAATCGGCAAATGAGCTCACCCGGCGCCCCGGAACCCGCCGTCCCAGCGCCGTTCGTGGCGCTCGGCCTGACCTTTGACGACGTGCTCCTGCTCCCTGGAGCAACCGATGTCATCCCCAGCGCGGTCGACACCTCGACCCAGCTGTCCCGCAACATCTCCCTCAAGCTGCCCCTGGTCTCGGCGGCCATGGACACCGTCACCGAGGCCCGGATGGCCATCGCCATGGCCCGCGAAGGCGGCATGGGCATCCTGCACCGCAATCTCTCGATCGAGGATCAGACCCGGCTGGTCGATCGGGTCAAGCGCTCCGAGTCGGGGATGGTCTCGGACCCGGTCACCACCACTCCGGACGCGACGCTGGCCGAGGTCGACGAGCTGTGCGGGCAGTTCCATATCTCGGGCCTGCCCGTGATCGACGCGGACGGGTTGCTGGTCGGCATCATCACCAACCGCGACCTGCGCTTCGAGACGGACTTCAGCCGTCCGGCGTCCGAGGTCATGACCCGGATGCCGCTGGTCACGGCGCGTGTCGGCGTGGACAAGCTGGAAGCACTGGCGTTGCTGGCGCGCAACAAGATCGAGAAGCTCCCGTTGGTCGACGAGGCCGGGCGGCTCAAGGGTCTGTTCACGGTCAAGGACTTCGTCAAGGCAGAGCAGTTCCCCCTGGCCACCAAGGACACCGACGGCCGTTTGCGGGTCGGGGCCGCGATCGGGTTCTTCGACGACGCGTGGAAACGCGCGATGTCACTGGTCGAGGCCGGCGTGGACCTGCTGGTCGTCGACACGGCCAACGGTCACGCCAAAGGCGTCACTGACATGATCCGCAGGCTCAAGTCCGAACCAGGCGTCGCACATGTCGACATCGTCGGAGGCAACGTGGCCACCCGGGCCGGCGCCCAGGCACTGATCGACGCCGGCGCTGATGGCGTCAAGGTCGGCGTGGGTCCTGGTTCGATCTGCACAACCCGCGTCGTCGCCGGAGTCGGGGTCCCACAGGTCACCGCGATCTACGAAGCCGCACTGGCGTGCAAGGCGGCAGGGGTCCCCGTGATCGGCGACGGCGGCCTGCAGTACTCCGGCGACATCGCCAAGGCGCTCGTGGCGGGTGCCGACACCGTGATGCTCGGCTCGTTGCTGGCCGGTTGCGAGGAGAGCCCGGGCGAGCTGGTCTTCATCAACGGCAAGCAGTTCAAGTCCTATCGCGGCATGGGTTCGCTTGGCGCCATGCAGTCCCGCGGCAGGGGCAGGTCCTACTCCAAGGACCGTTACTTCCAAGGCGATATCACCGACGACGACAAGGTGGTGCCCGAGGGAATCGAGGGTCAGGTGCCCTACCGCGGTCCGCTCGCGGCCGTGGCATACCAGCTGATCGGTGGCCTACGTCAGTCCATGTTCTACGTGGGCGCCCCGTCGATCCCCGAGCTGCAGACTCGTGGCAGGTTCATTCGGATCACCGCGGCGGGGCTCAAGGAGAGCCACCCCCACGACATCCAGATGACGATCGAGGCACCCAACTACAGCCGGCGCTGACGTCTTTGGTGCGTGTGCCGCTGACACACGGCCGCCGGCCGATAGCCTAGGCGGGTGAATGAGATCGAGATCGGCCGCGGCAAACGTGGGCGCCGGGCGTATTCCTTCGACGACATCGCGGTGGTGCCTTCTCGGCGCACTCGTGACCCCGAGGAGGTCTCGACCTCGTGGCAGATTGACGCTTATCACTTCCCTCTCCCCGTGATCGCAGCGCCGATGGACTCGGTGATGTCTCCTGACAGCGCCATCGCCTTGGGCAAACTTGGCGGCCTGCCGGTGCTCGACCTCGAGGGTCTGTGGACGCGGTACGACGACCCGACGCCCCTGTTGGCCGAGATCGCCGGGCTGGAGCCCGCCCTGGCAACCGCGCGACTGCAGCAGATCTACTCCGAGCCGATCAAGCCAGAGCTGATCACGGTGCGCATCCGTCAAGTGCGCGAGGCCGGCGTCACCGTGGCGGGTGCGCTCTCGCCGCAGCGGACGCAGGAGTTCTGGAAGACCGTCGTCGACGCCGGCTGCGACCTCTTCGTGATCCGCGGGACGACAGTTTCGGCCGAGCACGTCTCGAGCCGTGCCGAACCGCTGAACCTCAAGCGGTTCATCTACGAGCTCGACGTCCCCGTCATCGTCGGTGGGGCCTCGTCCTACACCGCGGCACTTCACCTGATGCGCACCGGCGCCGCCGGGGTCCTCGTCGGGTTCGGCGGCGGCGCGGCCCACACGACGCGTCTGACGCTGGGCATCCACGCGCCGATGGCGTCCGCGGTCGCCGACGTGGCGGCAGCGCGACGCGACTACATGGACGAGTCCGGCGGTCGATACGTCCACGTCATCGCCGACGGCGGCCTGGGGCGCAGCGGCGAGATCGTCAAGGCCATCGCCTGTGGCGCAGACGCGGTGATGCTCGGGGCTGCGCTCGCTCGGGCGACCGACGCACCGGGGCGGGGATTCCACTGGGGCTCCGAGGCGCACCACGCGCTCCTGCCGCGGGGCGAGCGGGTCGAGGTCGGCGCCCTGGCACCGCTCAAGGAGATCCTCCTGGGCCCGGGTCGAAAGGCAGATGGCACGACCAACATCATCGGCGCCCTGCGACACGCCATGGCGACGACGGGCTACTCCGATCTCAAGGAGTTCCAGCGGGTTGAGGTCGTCGTGGCGCCCTACCAGAGCAGCTGACGGAGGCCACCGGATGCGACCGACCACCATCGCAGCCCTCTCACCGCAGGACCGTTCTCGCGCGCTCGCGGCGATGCAGGAGGACGAGCTCGACCTCGTGATCGTGGGCGGGGGTGTGGTGGGCGCCGGAGCGGCCCTGGATGCGGCGACCCGTGGTCTGTCGGTCGGGATCCTCGAGGCCCGCGACTGGGCCTCGGGCACGTCGAGCCGCTCGAGCAAGCTGATCCACGGTGGCCTGCGCTACCTGGAGATGCTCGACTTCCGGCTGGTTCGCGAAGCACTCAAGGAACGTGGTCTGCTGCTGCAGCGACTGGCGCCACACCTCGTGCGTCCGATCCGGTTCACCTACCCGCTCACCCACCGTGGCTGGGAGCGGCCGTACGTCGGCATGGGACTCGCGCTGTACGACGCCATGGCATCCGTGTCGAGCACCGCGAGCGGCGTGCCCCGCCACAAGCACCTGACCAAGCGTCAGGCGCTCCGGATCGCGCCGAGCATGCGCAAGGACGCATTGGTCGGTGCGGTTCAGTACTACGACGCCCAGGTCGACGACGCGCGCCACACGATGTTCGTGGTTCGTACAGCCGTTGCGTATGGCGCACTGGCCGCAAACCGTTCTCGTGTAACGGGATTCATCCGTCAGGGCGAGCGCGTCACCGGAGTCAAGGTCCGTGACCTAGAGACCGGTGATGACATCGAGATCCGCGCCAGACAGGTCCTCAACGCGACCGGCGTCTGGACGGACGAAACTCAGTCGATGGTCGGCGAGCGCGGGCAGTTCCGGATCCGCGCCAGCAAGGGCATCCACCTGGTGGTTCCGCGGGACCGGATCCAGTCCCAGACCGGGTTGATCCTGCGTACCGAGAAGTCCGTGCTGTTCGTCGTGCCGTGGGGCCGGCACTGGATCATCGGCACCACCGACACTGACTGGTCGCTCGACAAGGCGCATCCTGCCGCAAGCAGCCGCGACATCGACTACATCCTTGAGCACGTCAATCGCGTTCTCGTGACACCACTTTCGCGCGAGGACGTCGAGGGCGTCTATGCAGGACTGCGACCGCTGCTGTCCGGGGAGAGTGATTCCACCTCCGCCCTGTCCCGCGAGCACGTCGTGGGCCACCCGACCCCGGGTCTGGTCGTCGTGGCGGGAGGCAAGTACACGACGTACCGCGTCATGGCCGCCGATGCGGTCGACGAGGTCGCTCGCGGACTCGATGGCAAGGTGCCGAAATCGTGCACCGAGCGGATCCCGCTGCTAGGCGCAGAGGGCTATGACGCGGCCTGGAACACGCGCCACCGCACCGCCACCCACTACGACATTCATGTGGCCTGGGTCGAGCACCTCCTTCAGCGATACGGGACGCTGGCCACCGAGGTTCTCGATCTGTGCGTCGCCGATCCTGTTCTGGCAGAGGGGCTTTCGGGTGCCGAAGACTATCTGGCTGCTGAGGTTGTCTATGCCGTCAGTCATGAGGGTGCTCGCCACCTGGACGACGTGTTGACCCGTCGTACACGGATCTCGATCGAGACCTGGGACCGAGGCGTCTCCGCAGCCATCCCGGCGGCATCACTGATGGCCTCGGTGCTCGGCTGGAGCGACGAGCAGCAGGGCAAGGAGATCGAGCACTACCTCGCCAGGGTCGAGGCTGAGCGGGCTTCGCAACAACAGCCTGACGACGAGACCGCTGACAGCGCACGAATGGGAGCGCCCGAGATCGTCCCGCTCGCCTGATTCCGCGTTCTGCTGGCGAAGAGGGCTGCCGCGCTTTAGCCTGAGCCATGACCGAGGACCTGCTCGCCGATCCCGAAACAGACCCCAGGGCGACCTATGTCGTCGACCACGGGCTGGCTCGCCGACTCACTGCCCGAGTGGTGTGTGCACCCGTGCCCGAGACGGTGCTGACCCACACGCCGATGACGGGCGCCCCCCTCGCGCTGCTACCCCAGTCGACGCCGGACGACGTCACAGCCGCTTACGCGTCGGCCCGGTCCGCGCAGCGCTCGTGGTCCCGGACGCCGATTCCGCAACGAGCCCGGATCTTCCTGCGGTTCCACGACCTTGTGCTCGAGCGGCAGGCCGAGCTGCTCGACTTCATGCAGCTCGAGACCGGCAAGGCCCGCATGCACGGGTTCGAGGAGATCGCGGACACCGCCATGGTGAGCCGTCACTATGCCCGTCGCGCAGCGGGGTACCTGCGTCCGCACCGCCGTCCGGGGGCCTTCCCGCTGATCAGCCGACCGGTCGAGCTGCGGCATCCCAAGGGCGTTGTGGGCATCGTCGCCCCCTGGAACTACTCACTGTCGATGTCGATCACCGACGCGATCCCGGCTCTTCTGGCGGGCAATGCCGTCGTGCTCCGGCCGGACAACCAGAGTGCCCTGACAGCTCTGGCGGCTGTGGCACTGCTCTATGAGGCGGGGCTTCCTGAGGACGTCCTGAAGGTCGTGCTCGGTGATGGTCCGACGGTCGGGGGCGCGGTGTTCGAGCTTGCCGACTACGTCTGCTTCACCGGGTCCAGCGCGACTGGTCGCGTCGTCGCTCAGAACGCCGCCCGGCGACTTGTCGGAGCCACGCTGGAGCTGGGGGGCAAGAACGCCATGTATGTCGCCGAGGACGCCAACATCGGCAAGGCAGTCGACGGGGCTGTGCAAGCGTGCTTCTCATCGGCCGGCCAGCTCTGCATCTCGATCGAGCGGCTGTACCTACACCAGCTCATCGCCGACGAGTTCCTGGACGCGTTCATCGTCGCGGTGCGGTCCATGAGGCTGTCGCCGGCGCTGACCTTCGACGCCGACATGGGTTCGCTCGCCTCGGCCGCCCAGCTCGAACGGGTCAGTGCACACGTCGAGGATGCTCGATCCAAGGGCGCCGCCGTTCTTGCCGGAGGTCATGCCAGGCCGGACATCGGGCCGTACTTCTACGAGCCGACGGTCCTTGCCGAGGTCACCGCCGCCATGGACGTCCGCGACGAGGAGACGTTCGGCCCGGTGGTGTCCGTCTACCGGGTGAGCAGTGACGAGGAGGCCATCAGACGGGCCAACGACAGCGACTACGGCCTCAACGCCTCGGTGTGGACCCGGGACGTGGCCCGCGGCCGGCGGATCGGCCGGTTGATCAAGGCAGGCACCGTCAACATCAACGACGGCTACGCGGCAGCGTGGGCAAGTGTCGGAGCACCGATGGGTGGCGTGAAGAGCTCCGGCCTTTCACGGCGCCACGGCAGTGAAGGCATCACCAAGTACACCGAGAGCCAGAACATCACCGCCCAGCACGTCGTGGGGTTCACCCCGCCGTTCGGGTTGTCGGCCGAACGGTGGGCACGGACGCTCACCGTCGCGCTCGGAGCCATGAAGCGTGCGGGGATTCGCTGATGGCGGCCAACGTGGACGGCAGCGCGTACGACTACGACGTGGTGGTGATCGGCTCTGGTTTCGGTGGCTCAGTCACGGCGCTGCGGCTGGCCGAGAAGGGCTACCGCGTCCATGTCATCGAGTCCGGCCGCAGATTCGCCGACGAGGACTTCGCGAAGACGTCGTGGGATCTGCGCCGATATCTGTGGGCTCCACGGCTGAAATGCTTTGGTGTGCAACGGATCCACCGCCTGCCAGACGTGATGATCCTTGCGGGCGCAGGCGTTGGCGGCGGCAGCCTCAACTACGCCAACACCCTCTACGTCCCGCCTGTCGCGTTCTTCCAGGACCCACAATGGGCGGACATCGCCGACTGGCAGGCTGAGCTCGCGCCGCACTATGAGACGGCGTCCCGGATGTTGGGCGTGGTCACGAACCCGTGCGAAGGCCCCGTCGAGCAGATCATGCGCCAGACCGCTGACGACCTCGGTGTCGGCGACACCTTCCGCAAGACGCCAGTCGGCGTTTTCTTCGGCAAGCCCGGCGAGCGGGTCGCGGACCCGTACTTCGGCGGCGCCGGTCCCGATCGCGCCGGCTGCATCGAGTGCGGCAACTGCATGGTCGGCTGTCGCGTTGGTGCCAAGAACACCCTGGTCAAGAACTACCTTGCCCTCGCTGAGCGGCTCGGCGTCACGATCGAGCCGCTGCGAACGGTGATCGCTGTCGAGCCGATCGACGATGGCCGACGCAACGACGGATACCGAGTGACGACCGAGGCGACGGGGGCCTGGTTCCGTAAAGCGCGCCTTACGGTCACGGCATCTCAGGTGGTGTTTGCGGCGGGCGCCTGGGGGACGCAGCGACTGCTGCACCGCATGTCGTATGACGGCCGGCTGGGTGATCTCTCGCCTCGTCTCGGTGAGATGACCCGGACGAACTCCGAAGCGCTCGGCGGCGCCATGACAACCAGAGTGCCGCGTGACATCGACATGACCAAGGGCGTGGCGATCACCACCTCGTTCCATGTCGACGCGGAGACGCACGTCGAGAACGTCAGGTACGGCAAAGGGTCCAACGCCATGGGGCTGCTCGCCACGATCCTGGTCGAGGGCGGGGGGTCCGTGCCGCGGCCGGTGCGCTTCCTCGCCCAGTCAGCGCGACACCCCGTGACCTTCCTGCGTTCCGTCTCGGTCCGACACTGGAGTGAGCGCACCATCATCGGTCTGGTCATGCAGTCGCGGGACAACTCGATCACCGTGTCGCCCAAGCGTCGTCTCGCGGGTGGGGTCGGCCTCACCTCCAGACAGGGGCACGGCGAGCCCAACCCCACGTGGATCCCGATTGGGCACAAGGCGCTTCATCAGCTGGCCATCCGGTTACAGGAGCGCGCCGGCGGGGTCCGAGCCCTGCCGGGCGGCTCACTGGGCGAGATCGTGGACATCCCGCTCACGGCGCACCTGCTCGGCGGCGCGGTCATCAGTGACGCCCCGGCCAAGGGTGTCGTGGACCCGTGGCACCGGGTCTGGGGCTACCCGGGCCTGCACATCGTCGACGGCTCAGCGGTCTCGGCCAACCTCGGCGTCAACCCGTCGCTCACCATCACGGCACAGGCCGAGCGGGCGATGTCGTTCTGGCCGAACCGCGGAGGCGACGATCCGCGCCCGGCGCAAGGCACGGCATACGAGCGTCTGGCCGCGATCGCCCCGATAGGGACCGTTCGCTGACGCGTTGAACACGCCTTGGCGTTAGGCAGGGTCCCTAGAGCCCCGCGCGGGCTCCGGCTCGTCGCGCCACGATCGCCACAGCGCCGCGTAGGCCCCGTTCGCGGCGACGAGCTCGTCGTGCGTGCCGATCTCGGTGATGTTGCCGTCCTCGATCACGGCGACGCGATCCGCGTCGTGCGCCGTGTGCAGGCGGTGGGCGATCGCGACGACGGTGCGACCCTGCACGACGGCGGCGAGCGACCGCTCCAGGTGTCGGGCCGCGCGCGGGTCCAACAACGAGGTGGCCTCATCCAGCACGAGCGTGTGGGGGTCGGCCAGGACCAGTCGGGCCAGCGCAAGCTGTTGGGACTGAGCCTCGTTCAGCGCGTGGCTCCCACTGCCGACCATGGTGGCCAGGCCATCGGGCAACCCGCTGGCCCAGCCATCCGCGTCGACTGCGCGCAGCGCGGACCACAGCTCGTCGGGTGTTGCGGCCGGGCGGGCGAGCAGCAAGTTGTCCGCCACCGTCCCGACGAAGACGTGGTGTTCCTGGGTGACCAGCGCCACCTCGCCGCGCAGCCGCTCGAGCTCGAGGTCCACCAACCGCACGCCCCCGACGTCGACCCGCCCGGCGCTCGGTCCGTCGATGCCCGCGAGAAGCCGCCCCAGTGTTGACTTTCCGGCACCGGAGGGTCCCACGATGGCCAGGCGCTCACCGGGCCGGAGCTCGAGCGACACTCCTTTGAGGACATCGCGACCAGCGCGGTAGGAGTAACGCACGTCCGCCACGCCGATGTCGCGGCCGCTGGGAGACTCGCCCGTGGAACTGCGATCGGGCGGAACGTCGGCGATGCCGATGACCCGGGCCAGAGACGTTGCGCCGACCTGGATCTCGTCGAGCCAGCTCAGCAGCTCATCCAGCGGCCCGGCCATCTGCTGGACATAGAGGACGACCGCGGTGACGGTGCCGATCGTGGTGTGGCCGCCGGCCACCAGATAGCCGCCCCATAGAAGGGTGGCCGCAACAGGAAGCAGGTAGGCGAACTCGATCTGCGGGAACCAGATCATTCGCAACCGCAAGGTGTAGGCCTCGGCGTCGAAGCAGCTGCCGACGGCGTCGTCGATGCGCTGACGGCGACGGGCCCGCAGCCCGAGCGCGTCCACCGTGCGGGCGCCGTCGACGGTCTCGCTGATGACCCCGTTGGCAACGGCATACGTCGCGCGTTCTCGCAGGTAGCCGGCGGGAGCCAGTCGCAGGTACCACCGGGTCGAGAACCACATGATCGGAACCCCGATCACGATCGGGACGGCAACCAGTGGTCCGGTCAGGACGGCAGCCACCACGGTGAGCGTCGTCGTCACCACGGCGACGAACAGCGAGGGGATGCCGAACCTCACGACGTAGGACAGCGCCTCGACGTCGTTGGTCGTCCGCGAGACCAGATCTCCGGTGCCCGCCCGTTCAACGGTGGACAGCGGCAGTGCGGTCACTCGCGAGATGAACTGCTCACGCAGCTGGGCGAACACGGTCTCGCCCATGATGAAGGAGGCCCGTCTGGCCGCCCACACGAGCACGGTTTGCAGCACAACCGATGCGGCCAGCCAGATGACCAGCGTGTCGATGTGTGCACGCGTGGTGCCATGGGTGACGCCGTCGACAAGCTCGCCGACCAAGCGGGGAGCGACCAGCGAGGCCAGAGCGGCCAGGGCATGGAGCCCGATCACCGTGGTCATCGTTCGCCGGTGCTCGTGCAACAGCCCGCGCGCGTGGCGGCGTACCGACGCCATGTCGGCGATGGGCAGGGTGCGCGTGGCGGGCTCGGTCGTCAGTGCCATCAGGTCGCACCTCCCCTGACGACGGTGTCCTTGTATGCCGGGCTGGTCGCCATCAGCTCCTTGTGAGTGCCTCGTGCCGCAGCCTTGCCGTCCGCCAGCAGGATGACGGCGTCGGCCTGGTCGAGCATCAGCGGACTTGAGGTCATCACGACGGTGGTGCGACCGGCTCGAGCGCTGGCCAGGCGGACGGCGATACGGGCCTCGGTGTGGGTGTCGACAGCACTGGTCGGCTCGACGAGGACCAGCGTCTCGGCGTTGGTCAGCAGCGCGCGGGTGAGCGCCAGGCGCTGGCGCTGGCCACCGGAGAAGGACCGGCCACGTTCCTCGACATCGCTGTCGAGTCCGCTGGGCAGGGCTTCCATGACGTCCTCACCACTGGCAACCATGAGCGCCGAAAGGATCGCCTCGTCGTCGTGGATTCCGTGTGGGTCGAGCTCTTCACGCAGCGACCCGGTGAACAGGCGGGGGTCGATCTCGCTGACGACGATGCGTCGACGAACCGTGGCCAGGGGCAGGTCAGCGATCGACACGCCATCGAGGTGAACCTCCGTGCGGGTCTTGCCGAACCGACCGAGACGGTCGGCGAGCGCCCTGGACTCCTCGGGCCGGGCCGAGACGATGGCGGTCAGCTGGCCCGGGGCGATCGTGACGTTGCTCGCCGGATCGGTCAGGGTCACGCCATGAGGTGGCTCGACGGTGGCGTTCCTGGTGGCGTGGGCGTCAGTGTTGTTGAGGTCACCAGTGTCCTGGCTGTGTCTGGTGGCGACGGCATCTTTCGTGTCCGGTTCCGTGGACAGCACGCGGATGATCTTGCCGGCCGCAATGTAGGCGCGGGTCGCGCGGTCGGCGAACTCGGTGGCAGTGCGCAGCGGCATCACCAGGAAGGCGGCGTACCCGTAGAACTGGACGAGGTCGCCCGGCGTGATGGTCCCGTCGAGCGCGAACCGTGCGCCGAGCCAGGTCACCAGGACCACGAACACCCCTGGTAGGAGCACCTGTGCGGCATCGAGGGAGGCCTGGACACCGGCGACCCGCACCCCGACAACGCGGACCCGCTGTGACTGCTCCTGGTAGCGCCGAAGGAACTGCTGCTCGCCACCGATGCCACGAAGCACCCGCAGACCGGCCACCGTGTCGGCGCCGAGGGTGATGAGCTTGCCCGACTGTTCTCTTTGCTCCGCTTGACGTCTCTGCAGTGGGCGCAGGATGAACGAGAGGGTCGAGACCAGAACTGGTACGCCGATCAGGATGACCAGGCCCAACGGTCGCGACTTGCTGAGCAGGATGACCGCCACCACGACGTAGCTCACGATCGCTCCGGCGAAGCGGGCGGACACGTCATACAGTCCGCCCAGCCGCATGGAGTCCGACGCCACCGTTGCGACCACCTCGCCGGTCGGCATCCGGCGCGGCAGGGCCTCACCGGTGTCAGCAGCCTTGTAGCCGATCAGCTGCATGCAGCGGAAGGAGGCGCGAAGCCAGTTCTCGACGGCGAACCGGTGGCGCATCGCTCCGGCAAGCGCGCCGACGGCGCCGAGTCCGACCAGCACCCCACCCCAGACCACAAGGGCCTGCATGTTTTTGGCGATGATGCCGAGGTCGATCGCCTGACCCACGGCGGCCGGGAACAGCGCCTGGCTGACCATCCAGATGACACCGAAGA
>Ga0209014_10001462_pt1 | contig 13905 bp, 14 predicted proteins | sample BarGraNGADG00212_FD_184491 | JGI IMG/M metagenome (GOLD analysis project Ga0209014, IMG submission 184491) | Arctic peat soil microbial communities from Barrow, Alaska - Barrow Graham LP Ref core NGADG0002-212 (SPAdes) (version 2) | ecosystem: Environmental > Terrestrial > Soil > Wetlands >...
CGCAGAAACCCCAGGCCAGTAAGCCTCTGACCTGGGGTTCTTCGCGGAGCCGCCTATCGGAATCGAACCGATGACCTATTCATTACGAGGGAGTTACATACCCGAAAAGCACTGAACTGGCCGGCATTTGCCGCGTCAACCAAGGCAACTCAGCAGGGTCAGAATGGCCAGATCGAGGTCGTGTATGCCCAAAATGCGCCCACGCGAACGGCGACCGCCCTTGGCGACAACCGGCAGCCGCTGGCGACCCAAGCGTGCATGCCTAGCCGGAGCGGCGCACGTGATGACCCGCCGACCGACGGGCTGCTTCGCTGCCGCTGGCCCAGCTGCCCCAAGGAGAGGTGCCGGGCGCCCTGGACGTGGCCGGCCTCCCACTCATTCGACTCGCGCACGTCCAGCAGGATCACGCCACCGTCCAGGCGCCCTCTGGCCTCGACGGCCTGAATCTGTTGCCCTACGTGTCAGGCTCCGAGTGCTCGTGACGGGCGTTGGTGGCCGACGGTACATTCGTATCGTGGATACCGCCGGGCGCTTCATCGATCGCAAGTCGCCGCTGCCGTACTACCACCAGCTTAAGCAACTGTTGGTCGCGGACATTGTTGTGCGGGGACTGAAGTCCGGGGACCGTCTGCCCGGGGACCATAAGCTCTGCGAGACCTACGACGTCAGCCGCACGGTGGTGCGGCAGGCGCTGACCGAACTGGAGTACGAAGGCGTCATCGAGCGGTTCAAGGGGCGTGGGACCTATGTTGCCGGCATCAAGACCTCCGAGGGTCTGGTCCAGTCCCTCACTGGTCTGTTCGAGGACGTTCGTGCTCGGGGAGGGCACCTTCGCAGCGAGGTGCGTCGTCGGGAGATCGTTCCTGCGGATGACCAAGTGGCTCTAGACTTGGAGATTGCCGTCGGTGCGCCAGTAGTGGAGATCGAGCGGTTGCGATTTGTGGAAGGGGAGCCGTGGGCGCTGAGCGTGACGCAGTTGCCCGCGTCGATCGGGGAGCCGTTCCTGCATGAGGACCTGGCTGAGACCTCGCTCTATGAGCTGCTGGAGCAGAAGTACGGCGTCAGGATCGTCACCGGAAGGCGTTCCGTCGAGGCTGCCGTCGCGAACAAGGACATCGCCGCGGCGCTTCAGATCCCCACCGGTGCTGCGGTCCTGGTCCTGCGCAGCGTCAGCAGAGGAGAGGGTGGGGTGCCCGTTGAACGGTTCGTGGCGTTCCACCGTGGCGACCGAAGCCGGTTCGAGGTCGAACTTGAGCGGGGCCAGGGCGATGTCCGCCGACCGCTCATGGTGAGGAAGCCCTAACGGGGTTCAAGTTCATCCGTGGTGCCTCATGTCAATGTGCTCGCGAAACGGGGTGTGCGTGCCTCAGGTAATTTGCTCACGAAACCTTGTCCCTCAGGGTGAGGGTCTTGTCCTTGGCGGAGACGATGAGGGCTTGCTGGATACGGTTGATGTTCCGGGTCAGGTCCGCTGGGTTGGTCTGGGCGTAGAGCACCTGTAGCCGGTGTTCGGCGTCGTCGCCCAGGAAGCCGGCCTCTTCGCGCAGCCGCTGGTAGGGGGTTTTGGGTTTGTCGTAGGTGCGGGTGTTGCGTCCGGCCTTGGTGCTGGCCCACCCGTTGGCCTTCTTCGTGGGCAGGCACAGGTTCTTGCGCCGCTTCACATGCCTCCGCAGCTCACCCAGCAGGGCGAGCTCTTCGGGGGTGTCGTAGCGGTAGCCGAAGGCCGACTTGCGCACGATGTGGGACGTTCTTCTGCTCCACGTGGGCGTTGTCGTTGGAGGTGTGCGCCCTCGCGCGGGTCATGAAGATCGCCCCCTCGGCGCACCAGGGCGGCCAGGAGGTGGTTGATGAACTCTCCGCCGTTGTCATAGTCCAGCCCGACCATCGGGTACGGCAGGCGATCGGTGACCTCCTCGATGGCGGGGACGACCCGGGAGTGGGCGCGGCCCCGGATGGCGATGTTCTCGGTCCAGCCGAGGTAGACGTCGGTCGCGGTCAGGGTCCAGGCGTGCTCCATCCCATCCATCCCCCTGGCGTACCCCGATCGACGACCGCAGCGTGGCCCCGGGGCGGGTCGCGGACTTCGCCGCGGGGGCGTCCTTGGTGGGTTTGAGCATCCGTGTCGATCGTGGCCGCACTCATCGTCACCAGCTGGTCACGCACCGCCGCGTTGAGCCGGTCAGCGACCTTGCCCAGCACACCGAAGGCCTCCAGCTGGGCCACGGTGGGGGCCATGATCGGGGCCAGGTACTTCCCGCACGGCTCCCCGATCAGCGTCCACACCTCGATCAGGACCTTGCGCGTGTCATACCCGCAGGTGGGCGCCCGTGGCTTGCGTGTGACTGCCCGCGCCGGGCCCCTGCGCTTGTTGGCCGTGGCGATCGCCCGCCGGGTGTTGGCCCGCGACCAGCCAGTGACTGCCACGAGATCGCCCGAGCATGCGGCCCCGGTTCCTTCTTGGCGGCCGAGGTGTACTCCCTGGCGTACTTCTTCGTGATCTCATGACGTGCCGCCATCGACAACCCTTGACCCATCCCCCGAGTCCACTACCGCGCCCGAAACTGGACCCAGGTTTCGCGAGCACCCCTCCCGTGGGGGTGCGCCCCACCTCGCGAGCACTTGAGGTGAGTCTCGTCGTACACCCTGGTGACACAGCTTGTCGCTACAGGACTACACTTAAAATGCGTTGGCGTAGCACGAGGAGGCGTCGTTGTCCCAGTTCGCCGAGCAGCCTGTTGAACCGTTCGCGATCAGCCTTGACCGAGAGGGACTCTCGCTGTGGCCGGAAGGCCCGGTCCTCACGCGGCGAATGTCCGCCTTGGAACATCTCTTTGCGGACACTGTCGCCTGGCGCATTGCCGTCGACGCGGGCGATCCCATCGTTTACACGGTGAGATCATCTCCCGTGCCGGAACTAAGGGCAGAACTCCCTCAATCCGTGACGACGATCCTCCCAGGCGCGATCGCCGGAGAGTTTTATATGACGAAGGGCCACCAACATCAAAACCTCGAGGGTGAAATGTACCTCGGAATTGAGGGCACTGGAGGGCTCCTCATGTTCAATGGCCGCAACGTGAGATGGCTTGATATGAAGCCCGACACGATCGGTTACATCCCGCCAGGCTGGGCACATCGCAGCGTCAACACGGGTGCGGAGCCCTACAGCTTTCTCGCGGTCTACCCGGGCGATGCTGGCCACCACTACGAATGGGTTCGGGAACACGGGTTCGGCAGCCGTGTATTCAGAGGTGATAAAGCACCACAGCTCTTGCCGTACTAACCCGGGACGCGCAACAAGCGCTGCCTCGCGAAGAAAGGAGTTTCGACGAAATGGCACAGGAAGACAAGCCCAAGGTTGGTACAATAGTCATATCGGTGGTGGTCGCGCTCGCTGTCGGCCTGTTGGGAGGTAAATTCCTCTTCGGCGGCACTAGCCAACCCACTTCCGCCACAACAAAGGGGACCGTGGCTGGCACCAAGATCGACGTCATCACGAAGGCGACGCAATCCGACTTCTGGCAATCCATGCTCGCTGGCTCAAAACAATCTGGAAAAGACCTCGGAGTCAATCTGCTACTGACTGGTCCAACCGCAGAAACTGATATCGCTCCCCAGGTCGCACTGATAGAAGACTCCATCTCCCGCGGGGCAAAAGCCATCGTGCTCGCAGCAAACTCATCTACAGCGCTCGATAGCGTGATCGATAAAGCGCGTAAAGCGGGCATCAAGGTCATCACCGTTGACAACGCGGTGGAAACGCAGACCGACGGGTTCATCGGCACCGACAACATCAAAGCCGGACAACAGGCCGGAGCGAAGATGTGTGACCTGATCACCGCCAAAGGACATGCGAATGGAGATATCTTCTACGAGAATGCCGCATCAGGACAGCAGGTCCTTGTTGATCGGCGGGATGGATTTGTGTCCGGACTCGGTGCAAAGTGCCCGAAGGCTAAGATCGTCGCGACGCAGGTCAATAACAACGACGTGAATGTGGCCGTGAGTCAGGTCACGGATGTGCTTAACAGTCATCCCAACCTCGCGGGGGTCTTCGCTGACAACAACACGTCAGGTACCGGAGCAGCGCGTGCTGTATCGTCCCGCAGTGGCAGTAGCGTTCAGGTCGTTTCCTTCGACTCCGACCCGGCCGAGATAGCCGCGATCAAGGACGGATCACTCCAAGCAACCATCGTTCAAAACCCGTTCTTCTTCGGCTACCAGGGGGTCGTCGAGGCGGCAATGGCCGTCGCCGGTTCACAGCCTCCTGTGCGCCTTGACCCAGGCGCGGTAGTCGTTGACAAGAAGAACGTCGGAGCTCCCGAGTTGCAAGCGTTGCTGAACCCGGCAAAGGTCAAGGGCAGCTGACCATGGCGTCGTCGCTTGCCAACGGTGTTGCCCCTGAGTCTTCTGGCTCTGGGGCAACACCCCTTGTGCGGCTACGAAATGTGGGTCGGCGTTACGGCCCCGTTGTCGCCTTGCAGGGTGTAACGCTCGACCTTGCAGCAGGCGAAGTGCATTGTGTCGCCGGCGAGAACGGTGCCGGTAAATCAACTCTCATCAAAGTGCTCACGGGGGCTGTCTCTAGATCCTCTGGCGACTACGAACTCAACGGGAGCGCCGTGCCCGTGCAAGTAACCCCGATGCAAATTCGTGACATGGGCATCGGTGTGGTCTACCAGGAACTGAGCCTCTTTCCGGAGTTGTCCGTTCTCGACAACCTGATGATGGGTGAGTTTGCCAGCGCCGGCGGTGTACTTCGTAACACAAAGAACGCTCGAATAGCCCGATCCTTTCTAGAACGTCTCGGACTTCAAGATCTCCCGCTGGAAACACTCGTGCAAGATCTTCCGACCGCGACCCGCCAGCTCGTAGGGGTAGCCCGGGCTCTCGGCCTCGAAGGGCGCCTAGTCATCTTCGACGAGCCGACATCGGCTCTCTCTGAGCGGGATTCCGAGGAACTCCTTACGCGAATCAAGATCCTGCGCGATCAAGGCGTCGGGGTCCTCTACGTAACGCACCGAATTGAGGAGATGTTCGAGATCGGCGACTGTGTCAGCGTTCTTCGGGATGGGATACTGGTCGAGACCAAGAGGATCGACGAGTACACGCTAGAGACGCTGGTCGAGACGATGGTTGGCCGCCCTCTGGCGCGCCTCTATCCCGGCGACAGGACGCGCCCGGGAAAGCCTGTCCTCGAACTAAAGGATCTCGAAGTGGGCGGGTTCGCTGCGCCGATCAACGTCACCGTCCACGCTGGTGAGATCGTTGGAATCGCCGGGCTACTCGGCTCCGGGCGATCGAGGATATTGCGAGCGATTTTCGGTGCGGACCGGGTGCGAGGTGGATCAGTACTCGTCAACGGACTTCCCGCAAATTTTTCTAACCCTGGCAATGCCGCACGGTCCGGACTCGGCCTGCTCACCGAGGATCGCAAAGAATCCGGGATCCTCCCCGAACTGACGCTCCGAGAGAATGTCGCCATAGCCGGATACCGCACGATCGCAACCAGCGGATGGCTATCGAACAAACGGATCAAAGACTACGTCGAGAAGTCACTGAAGAACTTGCGAGTCAAGTACCACAGCGTCGACGATCCAATCACAGCTCTCTCCGGAGGCAATCAACAGAAAGCATTGATCGCACGCTGGCTGGCGATGGGCGCGAAGGTGCTCCTGCTAGATGAACCCACGAAGGGCGTTGACGTCGGCGCCAAAGCCGATATCTATGCCGTCGTGTCGAACATGGCGAGAAACGGCATGGGTTTCTTGGTCGTCTCCTCCTACCTACCAGAAGTACTTGGCCTGTGCGACCGCATCATTGTCGTCAAGGATCACGCCGTCGTCGGAGACGTTCTAGCGCTCGGCGCGACCGAGGAATCGATCATGCACATGGCAAGCATCGATACCGCGCACAAATTTGAGTCAGCCACGCCCACCCCCGATTCCGAGCACCCTTCAGCGACGGGGAAATCTGATGCCGAGTAAGAGTACAACCACGAGCATTTCCCGCTTCTTCAAGGTCAACGCCAGGGGTTTCGCCATCGTGTTCGGATTTGCCGTAATCCTGGCCCTCGCGACCGACACGTTCGTGTCGGGGCCGAACCTCGACAGCCTCGGACGCCAGCTCTCCATCTTCGCGATCCTCGCGGTTGGTGAACTACTCGTCATCCTGACAGCTGGCATTGACCTCTCGGTAGGGTCGATCGTCGGCCTGTCCGGAATCGTCGTCGCCCAAACCGCGATCGGCACGAAGGGTATCGGCGCGACCGGGTTGGCTATCGCGCTCGCGCTGGCAGCAAGTGCCGCGTGCGGCTTGTTCAGCGGCTTGCTCTATGCGTTCCTACGGATTCCGCCGTTCATCGCTACCCTCGGCGTGATGGGAATCGCGCGCGGAATGGCGCTCCTTATTTCCGGCGGCCGCACGATCCAGCCTCTTCCGAAGGAATTCGGAGATATCGCAGACGGGACGCTACTCGGGGTCGCAAACCTCATCTGGATTACCCTAATTGTCGTCGTCCTTGGATCCGTCCTCCTCACTCAGACAACCTGGGGTCGGTATGTGCACGCCGTGGGATCGAACGAAGAATCTGCTCGGTTGTCCGGCGTTCCCGTCAAATCGGTACTCATCAGCGTTTACACCATGTCCGGACTCCTCGCAGGACTCAGTGGGGTTCTCCTTGCGTCGCGGCTCAATAACGGCGTCCCGACCGCAGGAACGGGTTACGAACTCCAAGCCATTGCCGCCTGTGTCATCGGCGGTGCCAGCCTGTTCGGCGCCAGAGGCACTGCGGTGGGCGCACTCATCGGCGCCCTCATCGTCAGCATGCTCAACAACGGCGGCAGTCTCCTCGGTATCGACCCGTTCTGGCTGCAAATCGCAATCGGAGTGCTCATCCTGGTCGCCGTCGCCATCGATCAACTGCCGAAGTGGTTGCCAGAGGTAACCTCACGATTTCGATGGGCGCGGCGCAGGGAAAGTGATGACCAGTCTTCAACGAACGAGCCAGACGGGCCAACATCGGCGGGCGATGGAACGGCGTGATGATCATCGCTCATGATCTAGGGACGACGGGAGACAAGGCGTCCCTTCACGGCGACGACGGTCACCTGATCTCTGCCATTACGATTCCCTATTCGACGCAATACGGTGAACATGGCATCGTCGAACAAGACCCCAACGATTGGTGGAACGCGGTTGCGCAGGCGACTCGGGTTCTACTAGAGCGCACCTCCACGTCCAAGGATGCCGTCAAGGCAATCAGCTTCTCAGGCCAGATGATGGGTGCCGTCTTCCTCGACAGTCAGCTTGAGCCCGTCCGCCCATCTATGATTTGGGCGGACACCCGAAGCGGTCAACAGTGCGACAGTCTCATCACGCAAGTCGGCTTACAACGGGGCTACAAGATAACCGGGCACCAACTCAATCCGACATATTCACTGACCAAGATCATGTGGCTCCGAGACAATGAACCCGAGATGTTTGCTCGCGTTCATAAGGTTTGTCTCGCGAAAGACTTCATTGTCGCCCGACTCACCGGCCGGCTTGCCACTGATCCATCCGACGCCTCAAGCACCAACGCTTACGACCAAACAGAGGGCTGCTGGTCAGAGGAGATTCTGTCTGCAGCTGGCATCGATCCGCATCTTCTTCCAGAGATCGTTCCCTCAACGACTACCGTCGGCACAGTCCGCGCTTCCGCTGCGGAGGCGACTGGACTTGCAACTGATACCGCGGTAGTAATCGGAGGTGGCGATGGGCCGCTCGCCGCACTCGGAGCAGGCATCGTGGGACCCGAAGACGGAGCATACGTCTATCTAGGCTCCTCGTCCTGGGTCTCCGTGGCAGCCAATCAGCCACTATTAGACCCTCAGATGCGAACGATGACCTTCGACCACGTCATTCCGGGCCGTTACGTCCCCACGGCAACGATGCAAGCCGGCGGCGGATCACTCCAATGGATCGCTGAAATCCTGCAACCCGGCAGTGCGAGCACAAAGTTCGAACACCTTCTCAGCGAGGCCGACACCGCTGAAGCTTCCAGTGAAGGTCTATATTTCTTACCCCATCTCTTGGGCGAACGCTCACCATATTGGAACCCCGACGCCCGCGGGGCTTTCCTTGGTCTCTCACGACATCATGGGCGAGCTCACATGGTGCGAGCCGTACTGGAAGGTGTCGCTTTCAATCTGTTCACCTGCGTCGAAGCCTTCCGGGATGCGGGCATCGGTGTGGACCGTGTCGACGCAATCGGCGGCGGGGCGAAGTCCGATACATGGCTGCAGATCATCGCCGATGTTTGGGGCACGACAGTCCGCAGGCGCAGCATAGTCGACGAAGCAAACAGCTTGGGAGCCGCCGTGGTCGCGGGTGTAGCCACTGGTCTGCTCGGCGACTTCAGTGCAACCCACTCGTTGTCGGAGGTTACCGCAGAGTTCCTACCTGACCCAGAGCGCCATGGGAAGTACGCGGATCGCCATGCCGTGTTCCTCGACGGGTACAGACGGCTTGAAACCTGGTTCCCGGCACGTGGAAATGAAGGTCGCAAGTGACCCGTAGCATCCTCATCACTAGTCGGTCGTTCGGCACCGGCAATGAGGACACGTGTCACACACTCGAGAACGCTGGTTTCACCATCATCCGCGCCGAATCGCAACACGACCTACACGAGCTCAGCGCTGCACTCCCCCACGTCGAGGCATGGATTGCTGGAACCGGCCCCATCACAGAGGACCACCTCGCCCACGCACCGCGACTCAAAGTGATCGCGCGATACGGAGTTGGCTACGACGCAGTCGACCTCGCCGCAGCGACAGCGCACGGCATTATCGTCACAAACACACCCGGGGCAAACTCCGAATCGGTCGCCGACCTCGCTCTCACCCTGCTCCTAACAGCCCTCCGTATGGTAAAAGCCGGCGACAACGCGGTGCGGCGGGCGGACTGGGCGGTGATCAGAGGACGTGAAATTTCATCATTACGCATCGGGGTCGCCGGGTTCGGCCGTATCGGCCGTTCATTCGCCGCTCGGGTGAGCGGGTTGGGCGCATCCGTTCTCGCCTATGACCCCCTCATCAGTGAGGTTGAGACTCTTCCAAAACGGCACGCCCGGGCAGCATCCTTTATCGAATTGTCCGCTTGTGATGCAGTCTCCCTTCATGCTCCGGGCGGGCAACGCCTTGTCGACGCGACCTGGCTTCACTCCGTGCGGGGGATGACACTCGTCAACACGGCCCGCGCAGACCTCGTCGATGAATCAGCGACAGCCGATGCGATTCGCTCCGGACTTCTCACCTCATACGCGGCGGATACTCTCGACACCGAATCTCACGGAAGCGGCGAAAGCCCGCTGCTCGCAGACGACCTTGCTGATCGCGTGATCATCACACCGCACCTCGGCGCGCAAACGGTGCAGGCAATCGACCGGATGGGAGTCGCCGCAGTCAACAACGTTCTCCTTGTCCTCAACGGCCGATCGGCACTGAACCCCGTCACCGTCTGAAAGGCCACACATGAAGATCACCAACAGAGAAACTCCAAGAAGTGGGCGGTTATCGCCGTGATACGCGCACCCTTCGCTGAATCCGCGTTCCACGGCGTCGACGCCCTCGCGAAAGGAGGAATCACCGGAATCGAAATAACCTTCTCGACACCAGACGCCCCTGACATCATCGATCTTCTGCGTCAGCGATTCGGCGATTCAGTCCTCATTGGTGCGGGGAGCATTGTGCAGCCGTCGCAGGCCATCGAAGCCGCCCAGGCTGGTGCATCATTCCTCGTGTCGCCCGGGCGTCTCCGAGTCCGTTGCGAGGGCCATCATAGAAACGGGCCTCACCACCATCCTCCGCGCGCTGACGCCCAGCAAAGTTACGGCTGCCAACGACGCCGGCGCAGACGTCATCAAGATCTTTCCGGCAAGCCTGAACGGCCCGAAAGTGATCGTCAGCCTCAAAGGCCCATTCCCCGGACTCGCCTTCATGCCAACCGGCGGCGTCTCGGTCGCCAACCTCGACCAGTGGCTCGCCACGGGAGTCGCAGCAGTCGGTGCGGGCGGCGAATTGCGCTCGTCGTCCGACCTAGCCGAAGGCAGATATGACGACATCCGGGAGCACGCTTTTGCGTTCAGTTCTAGATACCACGCGATCCGCGAAGGAGTGAATCGCTAATGCTAGCCAGCCGCATGGGATTCGTCGGGGTTGATACCCGGCACTCATCTATTATGAAAGTGTTTCCCCTGTGGGCCGACGCTCTCGGTCTCCCTTCGCGCGAGCTTCGTAGTTTTGATCTTTCTCTCGATGCCACCAGCGAGCAATATCGAGCGGTCGTGTCGGTCATCCGCGATGATCCTAAACAGGCGGGAGCGCTGGTCACCACCCACAAGATGCGGGTCTACGAGGCCGCGCACGACCTTTTCGACTCTTTCGACCGTTTTGCCCTCGCGTGCGGAGAAGTATCGTCCATCTCCAAAGACGACGGGCAGCTACTCGGTCACGCCAAAGACCCGATCACCGTTGGCCTTGCTCTCGACGCAATCATTCCAGAAACATACTTCGCGACAACCGGCGCGTCAGTCGTATGCCTAGGTTCAGGTGGGTCGGGAACGGCCCTCACGTGGCACTTGGCCCACAGAGCAGACCGGCCCGAAAGAGTGGTCATCACGGCTCTTCGGCGAAGTCGCCTCGACCGCACCAGGAAGATTCACGAGCGGGGTGGATTGAACACTGACCAATTCGAATATCGACTGCTGGATGCACAAAGTCCGGCAGAGGACGCGGACCACATCGTTACGAAAGCTGGCGAATACGCTCTGATCGTGAACGCAACCGGCATGGGCAAGGATCGACCAGGCTCCCCGTTGACCGACTCCGTCGTCTTCCCGCGACATGCTATCGCCTGGGAATTCAACTACCGAGGTGCCTTGGAGTTCCTACACCAAGCGGAAGCAGCGCAGTCGAGGCGGGAGCTCACCGTCGTGAACGGCTGGGAGTACTTCATCCAGGGTTGGTCCCAAGTCATCGCCGAAGTGTTCCATATCCCGATGCCTCCGGAGCGCGTCGCCGAGCTCAGCCGCATCGCATCCACAGTCAGATGAATTCCGCACCGGGGACGCCAGGCTCGATGACCGGCCTCGTGCGGACTGTCCTAGGTGACATAGAGCCGTCCACGCTGGGGCGAGTCAACTACCACGAACACCTCTTTCAACGCTCACCACTACTACCGGAGGATGATCTAGACGACGAAAGACGCAGCCGAGACGAACTAGCCCTGCTCAGAAACAGCGGATTCGACGCGATGATAGACGCCACTCCAGTGGGACTAGGACGAAACCCTGAAGCGGTCAGCCGCCTATCTCTCTCGACTCAGGTGACAGTGGTCGCCACCACAGGACGACACCGTGACGCGCACTACTCCGACCAGGCTTGGGCCCAATCGGGCAACGAAGCTCTCTGGGAGAAGATTCTCGTGCACGAATTGACATGCGGCATGGCTCAAGAGGACGAAGGCTACGCCATCTCCGACCCGGACCGCATTGCCGTCGCCCGCTCCGCGCATGGTGAACCGATTCGTGCAGGCCTTCTGAAGGCCGGTATCGATTACTGGCAGATATCACCGGCAGAGCACTCTACCCTCGCGGCCGTCGCAACGGCGTACCGCGCGACAGGTGCACCCGTCATGGTTCACACTGAGTGGTGCTCGGCCGCGATGGAGGTCCTCGACCTACTTTCCAAGCTCGGTGTCCCCGAAAGCCGGGTGGTCATTGCACACGCGGATCGCAATCCGGACCCCGGCCTGCATTCGGCAATCGCGGAGCGTGGCGCCTACCTCGGCTACGATGGAGCGGGCAGACACAAGACGTGGCCCGACTCGGTTCTACTCGATGCACTGACTGCACTTGTCAATGCTGGCTATGTCGAACGGATACTCCTAGGTGCGGATGTTGCCCGACGGCGCCGTTACCGTTCCTATGGCGGCTTACCCGGCTTGGGATACCTTGGGAACAGTTTCCTGCCCCGAATCCGGCAACGCATGGGACCCGAGGTATTGCAGCAACTGATTGTCCAGAATCCTGCAACCTATCTTGCTTGGAAGTGACGCCAGTGTCTCGATCACCGCCGAGAGCGTGAAGCCCAAAATGAGCGACCAAGTCACCTGCCACGTCATCACCCGAATAACTGAACAAACAATAAAAACTCGATTCGGCCGGCCTTCGGGACCTTCGGCCCTGTCAGGTGAGAACGGCCGTCAGCAATGCTGGTACTAGGACGGAAGGAAGGCTCTGATATGCACGTGTCGAACGTCACACTCAACAATGGGGTCGAAATGCCGCAGCTGGGATTCGGTGTCTGGCAGATCGTGCCAGATGAGCGTGCCACCGCTGCGGTCAGCACGGCGTTCGACGCCGGCTACCGCGCGATCGATACCGCTCCGGTGTACACGAATGAGGGCGGCGTCGGCGCTGCGATCGCGGCTTCCGACCTCCGTCGGGATGAAATCTTCGTGACGACCAAACTAAGGAACAGCCAGCAGGGTTACGACACGGCACTCGCCGCCTTCGATCGGAGCCTTGCCAAACTCGGTCTCGACTACATAGACCTGTACCTGGTCCATTGGCCGGTGCCGATCCGCGACCGATACCTCGATACCTGGAAGGCGTTCGAACGGCTCTATGCCGATGGCCGTGTGCGTGCGATCGGTGTCTCGAACTTCGAGCCGAACCACCTGCGTCGCCTGCTCGACAACACCGACGTAGTTCCCGCGCTCAACCAGATCGAATTCCACCCGTACCTGCAGCAGCACGAACTGTACGAGCTGCACAAGGAACTCGGGATCGTCACCGAGTCGTGGAGCCCGCTCGGACATGGCACCAGCGGATTGCCCGCCTGGCTGGCCCACCCTCTGCTGGAAGACCCGGTCATCGGCGAAATCGCCGCGAAGATCGGCCGCACGCCCGCGCAGGTCATCCTGCGGTGGCATCTCCAGCTCGGCAACGTCGTCGTGCCCAAGTCGGCGACGCCAGCCCGCATCCGGGAGAACATCGCCCTGTTCGACTTCGAGTTGAGCGACGGCGATCTGGAAGCCATCAAGGCGATCCACCGCGGCGTACGGTTCGGGCCGCACCCCAATGACTTCATCGATGAATTCTAAGCCAGCCGAGATGGAAGTCAGGCACGCGACGTACCCGGATCAGGTCCCGGCGTTCAGCACAGGGCAGTTGCGAAGCGTGTATCTTGTGTCTGATCTTTTTGGTTCTCCCGGCATGAGGGCTATTCAATCTTGATGGGGCTACTGCCTGACACGTGCTGGCTCCCGGCGTAGGGCGCGGGTGCAGTGCAACCGCACGCGGGCCTGGTGGTTTGGCGGGGTTGCGGAAGCCTCAGGCGCGGCGGGCCATGCCCTTGGCGAGCCGGTTGATGCCCTCGATCTTGGCGTTGGTGATCGAAGTGGTCAGGAAAGCCGCGATCGCCGGCCACCAGGTCTCGACGGTGCTGGCCAGTCCCGTGGCGCGACTCCACGATCTGCGGCACGTTCATGCCACGACCTCCTGCTGGCTTGCGTGCCTGTGCATGTGGTCGCCGAACGACTCGGACATGCGGACCCAGCTATCACGCTCAGGGTCTACGCCCATGTCCTCCGTCAGCACGCGGCGGGAATCGCGGACGTGTTTGCGGCTGCGATCGAGCCTGGCGACGACGCCACCTCAGCGGCTGTCAATGACGGCGTTGCGGACCCCGGCGCGGCGGTGGTGTTAGCAAGGCCGTGATAGCAAGCCCCGATCGTGAACCCGAGAACCCCAGGTCAGCAAGCCTCTGACCTGGGGTTCTTCGTGGAGCCGCCTATCGGAATCGAACCGATGACCTATTCATTACGAGTGAATCGCTCTAGCCGACTGAGCTAAGGCGGCAGGTG
>Ga0209014_10001463_pt1 | contig 13904 bp, 10 predicted proteins | sample BarGraNGADG00212_FD_184491 | JGI IMG/M metagenome (GOLD analysis project Ga0209014, IMG submission 184491) | Arctic peat soil microbial communities from Barrow, Alaska - Barrow Graham LP Ref core NGADG0002-212 (SPAdes) (version 2) | ecosystem: Environmental > Terrestrial > Soil > Wetlands >...
CGCCGGATCCCCGGCAACTGGACATACCTGCTCCGCATCTTCTCGCGAAGACCTGAGGATGACGTCGACGCCGAGCTGCGGTTTCATTTCGACGAGCGGATCGCGGAGCTGACCGCGCAGGGAATGCCGAGCGAACGTGCCCGTGCCAAGGCGCAGGAAGAGTTTGGCGATATCGCTGCCGTACGTGAGCGCCTGCAGGACATCGACCGACGCATTTCCAAGCAGCAGCGGCGTGCGGACTGGTGGGAAGGTTTCATGCAGGACGGCGGCTACGTGCTGCGGTCGCTCCGCCGGTCACCGGGCTTCACGAGCATGGTGGCCGTCACGCTGGCCCTCGGCATCGGCGCGAACGCGGCGATCTTTTCGATACTCGACCGGATGCTGCTGCGGGCGCCGACCGGCGTAGAGCGGCCGACGGAGCTGCGACGCCTGCAGGAGCACTTTGTCTCCCCGTTTGACCACCAGCCACATATTCGCTCGGTCTACAACTATCCCGAGTTCCGTGACTTGTGTTCGTCAGTGCCCGACAGCGACGCAATCACCGGGTACCGGCGCAGTCACGTCTACTTGGGCACGACCGATGCGGCGCCAGAGGCCATCGCCTCGTTCGTCGTCGGCGATTTCTTCCGCGTGCTGGGAGTACATCCCGCCGTCGGCCGGTTCTTCTCCGCCGACGAAACGCGCATCGATACACCCGCGCTCGTCGCCGTCATCAGTCATGCACTCTGGGTGAGGGGCTACGGCGGCGACGCGTCGGTGCTGGGTAAGTCCGTCAGTATCGACTCGACGCAGTACACCATCATCGGTGTCGCACCGGCAGCGTTTCAGGGCCTCGATCTCGACCCCGTGGACCTCTGGGTGCCGCTGAGCACGGCGCAACGTGTGATCGCCTATTCCGCTGCGAACGGACAACCGTGGTATGAATCGCGGAACTCGATGATTCTCCGCATCATCGTTCGCGCTTCGACGCGTGAGACGACACACCGCGTCGAGGCGACTGCCACTCGCGTGATGCGGCACGGCAACGCCGTCCTTTCCCGGGACACCACTGCGACCGTCTCGCTCGCACCCATTATCGAGGCCGTCTGGCCGGATGGCGGCGCGAAAGAGGTGACGACCGCCACGCGCTTGGCTGGTGTCGCCGCCATCATCCTGCTCATCGCCTGCGCGAATGTGGCCAACCTGCTACTCGCCCGCGGCGCGCAACGCCGGCACGAAATCGCGATACGCCTCGCGCTCGGCGTGAGCCGCGGTCGCCTGATCCGGCAGTTGCTGACGGAGAGCATCGTCATCGCGCTCCTCGGCGGCGCCGCGGCGTTGTTCGTGGCCATCTGGGGGAGCACGGCCCTTCGGCAGATGCTCCTGCCTGAAGTCCGGTGGGCGGGGTCGACGTTCGATCTCCGACTCGCCGCGTTCACCGCCACGACCGCGTTCCTCGCAGGTGTGGCGAGCGGACTGGCCCCCGCCCTGCAGGCGAGCCGCCCTGATCTAACGAACGCGCTCAAGGCCGGCGGACATGGAGGAGCGGCACATCGCTCGCCGTTGCGCACCGGATTGCTGGTGACGCAGGCCGCGCTCTCGGTGGTCCTGCTCGCGGTCGCGGGGCTCTTCGTGCGCAGCCTCCACAGCGTCGAGGCAACGAACCTTGGCTTCGACGCGGACCAGCTCGTGTTTGCCAGCGTCGCCTACGGGCGCGCCCACGAGCCAGAGGCCGCCGCGAAACTCCCTGACATCACGGCGCAACTGCAGCGTATCCCGGGCGTCGAGCGTGTGGGGCTCGCCGAGAACATTCCGATGTACGGCATCAGCTTTGAGGATGTGTTTCTCCCTGGCCGTGATTCCGTTCCCCGTGTCCCAGGGGTCATGGGGCCAATCGTGTCCTATGTTTCGCCGGATTATTTCCCGGCGACGGGCGTGCGGGTGAAGTCCGGCCGGGCGCTGAGTGCAACGGATCTGGCGGGCAGCGAGCTGGTGATCGTCGTCGACAGCGCGATGGCGAGGACGTTCTGGCCCACCGAGACCGCGATTGGCAAGTGCGTGATCGTCGGCGCTCGAACCGAGTCGTGCCGTCGCGTGGTTGGTGTCGTGTCGCAAGCGCATTATGCCGGCTTCATCGAGGCGCCGTCGATGCACTTCTACGTCCCGCTCGGGCAAGCCGCGCCCACGCACACCACGGGAGCACTCGCGATCCGGGTCGCGCCAGGACGCGTCGGTCCCGTGAGCGAGGAGGTGCGAGCGGTATTACGCAACTCCCTCGGGACCTGGACACGCTCTCGCGGGGTGACGGCGATGAGTGAGATGCTCGCGCCGCAGCTTCACCCGTGGCGTCTGAGCGCCGCACTCTTCTCGGCCGCCGGTCTGCTGGCCTTGATCGTCGCCGCCGTCGGCGTCTACAGCACGGTCGCCTACGCCGTGAGTCAGCGGACGCATGAGTTGGGCATACGGGTGGCGCTGGGGGCTCGCGCCGCCGACGTGGCCCGGCTGGTCATGGGCGACGGGATTCGCGTGGTGTTGATCGGCGTAGTTCTCGGTGTGGCGCTGGCACTCGCGGCGGGCCGGCTCGTCAGCTCGCTCCTGCACGGCGTGACGCCGCATGACCCCATCGTGCTCGTGTCGGTCTCGATCCTGCTGGTGTCGACCGCGGCACTCGCCTGCATCGTGCCGGCCTGGCGAGCGACGCGCGCGGACCCGGTCGAAGCGTTACGAGCGGAGTGACCGACCGCGTCCAAGTGCAACGCCGACCGCCACTCCTACTCTTTGCTCGTCTCCGCCGCCTGAATCAGCACGTGCGCCCGCTGGTGGAGCGCCTTGGCCGCGGGCGTGATGTTCGGCTCTGCCTTCGGAGTCACCGCGCAGCTCCGAGAAAGGACTGGGACCTGGCTTGGCCCTGACTGCTTGACAGCCCGTTAGTGACGTTGTCCCGGAAAAGTTAGGCCAGTCAAAACTATAGAAAGCGCGATTCCAACTTTTCGGCGCTCGGAAAGCACCAAGTATATATAGATGCTTGCTCCCATCGCCTCATCCGAGCCATCGAACACGCCCGATCTGAGGGTAGCCCGCGCTCAGCGAGGCGACGCCGAAGCCTTCGGCGCGCTCTACGTCGAGTACGCGCCGGCCGTGTACGGGCTTGCCATGCGCATCTCTCGGAACGGCCCGGAGGCTGAGGACCTCGTCCAAGACACATTTCTCGAGGTCTGGCACGCGCTTCCGGGGTTTCGTGGTGAGAGCGCCTTCGGTACCTGGCTCTATCGCATTGCCGCGCGCGTGATTTGGGCGCGGATGCGTCGCGTGTCGTCGGAGGCGTGGCTGGACTTGGACGCGGCATCGAACGTGCCGTCGCCCGCCACGCCCGTAGCAGAGCGCCTGGACCTGGAGCGCGCCATGGAGCGACTTCCACGCGGCGCTCGTCTCGTGCTGCTGCTGCGTGAAGTGCATGGCCTCTCGTACGACGCAATCGCACAACAACTCGCGGTCTCCATCGGCACGGTGAAGTCACAGTTGCACCGCGCCCGTCACCTCATGCTGGAGTGGCTCGACTGATGCATCCTACCGACGAAGAGCTGCAGTCATGGTTTGACGAGGACCTCACGCCGCCTGCCCGCGCAACAGTGCACGGGCATCTCGACACGTGCAGCGCCTGTTCCGCGAAGCTCGCTCTGCTGCAATCGCTTCGTGACCGTTTGCACGCGACTGCCGACATGCGCGTGCCCACGGCTGTCTGGTCCAGGGTTCGGCTGGCGATGCCCGGTCACTCGCGCAGCGACATGCGCGCGCCACTGCTGGTGGCGGCGGCAGTTCTCCTCTTCCTCGCAGGTTATGCCGTCGGACAGATAAAGCAGCGACCGATCATCCAGCGACCGACCGCCGACGTCGCCTCCGAGGTGCAGCGCACCGGATCGGCATACGTCGGGGCGCTCGCGACGCTGGCAACGCTCCCCGAATCGTATCCAACTCGTCGCGGGGGGCGTGAGGCGGCGTTGGGTGCGTTTCGCGGCGCCGCCGTGGAGCTCACCCGCCTGGCCGCCGATGACGACACGAAGGCCGCGCTCGAGCGAGCGGGCGAGGCGTTGATGAGCGAGGCACGCATGAGCCGTCGCACCATTCACTTTTGAGGATCCCGTGCACACGCGTCACGCCATCGTCGCGCTCACGCTCGCACTCTCGCGGGTGAGCATGTCGCAGGACTGTCCCTCGTCGCAGCCCGTTGCCGCGGACCTTGGCTTCGGCGCGTACGTCTGCTACGGAGGTGACTGTCGAATCGCCGTGCGCGAGGGAGGGGCTCTCTACCACGACTTTACTGTCGAGCCCCGGCTGCGCGTCATTGACCCCAATGGCCCGGCTGCGGGAAAGCTGAGGGAGAACGACGTCATCGTCGCAATCGACGGCGCACTCGTGACCACGCGAGCTGGCGGCGAGCGGCTGGCGAATCTCTCGCCTGCGCGGGTGGTGACGCTGCGCATTCGGCGCGACGGGAGTGAGATGGAGGTGCACCTGCGCCCGCGCGCCGGTTGCCATCAGCCAGGCATTCTCGTGGCTGCGAACGAAGCCGCCGAACGCGATGCGCAGGCGCGTATCAAGACTCTGCTCGCGCACGTCGAGGGCGAACTGGTGGCCGAAGCGCCGGTGAGCTTTGGACTCGTGCTCGCGTGCGGCGACTGCGGGTGGCGACGTCGCGAGCGCGGGAGCGCTTACTTCAAATCGATCGTGCCGCCCGTGGTCGTGCGCGTGGATGCCAATGGGCCGGCCGCACGCGCGGGAGTGATGCCGGGAGACACGCTCGTCTCGTTAGGTGGCGCGCCCTTCGCCGGGGGCGACCGCTCCCCGGCGTGGAGTGCGCTAGAGCCGGGGCGAGCCGTTGTGTTCAGCGTCCGGCGAGGTCGCGTCGTGGACCTTCGAATCACCCCGGACGCCAAGCCACGCCAATTCTGATCACAGCTTTCTAGTATGACTCTCGTGTGGAGGAAGACTTCGATGGACGGACGACTCCTGCTGCTCGTCGCCGCGGCGCTCACCGTCCCCGGTGCGCACGCACGTGTGCCTTTAGGAGCCTATGTGGTTCGGCTCCAGGAGCGGCTTTCGCCCGTCGACGCCGTGACGCACATGTCAAACTTGTTCTTCGAACCGGAGTCGTTACGCGCGGGAGAGCATGCGGATAGTGCGGGACGCGCGGTGCTGACGCGAGTGGCTGGGCACGACGTCGCGATCGAACGACGCTGGAGCGATGGTGCGTGGCACTATCGCGTGGACCGCGATGCCGATGGTGACCTCGCCAACGAGACGTGGCTCTCGTTCACACGGGTGGGATCGCTCCTCGCCGTGGCGACCGTGGAGCTCGCAGTGCCGGGGGCGCAGGTGCCGCGCGTAGTGATGCGCGTTCTCACGTCTGCCGACGGGTACGTTTATGGGCGAGCGGCGCAGGAATGGGTCGGGACGCTTCGCGTGTCCGGCACCAAGCCAGCGCGCGTGCTCATCCGCCCCGCGGGGCGGATGACGCCCCTTCCCGCTGCGGGCGTGCCGTACGACCTCTTGATCGATCGCGATGGTGACGGGACGTTCCGCGACGTGGCCGACTCCACGCCAACCGGACAGCCGCGTCCGACGGAGCTGGTGCGTCCCGATCAGCCGTTTCGCGTCGGCGAGGCAGTCCTCTCGATCCACTCGTTGCAGCTGAAGACCGGACGACTCGAACTTCGCGACGACCCGGCGCGTACCGGTGTGTCCGCTGGTCTGCTCGCTCCGGCGATCGCGTCACACCTCCTCGATGGGACGCCGGTGTCGTTCGCCCAGTTGCGGGGCAAGCCAGCGGTCATCGAGTTCTGGTCAGTACACTGTCCCTACAGCGAGCAGGTTCGACCACAACTTGCATCGCTCGCCGCGCAGTTCGGTGACCGAGTGCAATGGGTCGCGATGGCGCGCGAGGCCGATGAGGATACGCTACGCCAGCATCTGCGCGCACATCCGATGGCGGCTACGCCGTGGCGTCACGTGGCGGACACGTGGGCGCTCTACAATCCTTCGACCATCACGCCCCTTTTCGTGGTCGTCGACGCGGACGGGCGCATTCGAGGCATAGAGCCTGGTGCGCGGGCGTTGGCGTACCTCGCGGCGGAGTTGCGCGCGTTGATCGACGAGAGCGGAACACTTCCTTCGTCGCGGCACTGACGCCACGTCCGTGAGGATCCGGGACGCCGGCGCCCAAAATCGTGTGGGCCGCAACCCGAGCGGGTGAGGACCACCCGGCGCGCGACCGCCGCCCGACCTTCCATTGGATGTTATACGCACAGGACTAATCTGTCAGGCCCTGACAAAGAAACCCCAATCTCACCCAAAAGAACCCAATGAGGGTCGCCCCGCCGTCCGCGTTCATTGGCGAGGTTTTCCCTCTACTGACCTCTGAAATATGTCCCTTGGCGACTTTGACCAGAACCTGGGGCACAGAATTTTGGGCTCTTCGTAAAGGAGTGTGGGAAAGGTTCGTTGTCGAAGGGTGGTCGTCTTTTCTGAAATCGCAAAGTCGTGTAGAATCGGCTCGTCGCCGCTCCTCAAAGGAGCAGATGCTCGCCTCCATCCGCGCGTTGCCGAAATCCCGAGGCCAGTGGTAGGCTCCGCCGACGCGCTCGAGTTGTAGTAGTCCGAGAGCGGGCTCGAGTCGGTTGCTCCCTGCACCTGTGGCACAGATGGCATCGCGGCGAGAAGACCCTAGAACTTACCCAACTACCGCGATCTACTCGCCGCGGTCGGTGTTCTTGCAATCGACTCCGGCGACAGCGATCTCATCGAACGATCGTGTGCCGATGTTTGCTCTCCACGCCCGGTGAATGCGCGTAAACCATGGAAGGTCGTCATACAAACCGAGCGCAATGATCCGCCGATCCGCTTTCTTATCCACTCGGCAATAGCCAAAGAACACGCGCTCGTCACCAACCGGCCCGAGATCCATCGCCGTGAGGATAGTCCACTCGGCTGCGCCACTCGGCCCCTTGCCCAGCCCCTTCATCAACCACAGAGCGTGATGGGAACGAAAAGCGATGAAGCGTACGCCGAAGACTGTATCGGAGACGACGATCGTGTCACCCCCGTAATCGGCGACGCTGTCCGGGATGCTCTTCAACTGTTGGCCTATCCAAGACGTCGAGGTCGATGTGCTTTGCACGGCACCGGCGCTGGGGGCTGCGGCAGCGGGAGAGTCCGGGCGGGCCACCGCCGCATTCCGCGCGCTCGGTCCCTTGCCGGGTCCGCAGCCGAGAGCGCCGAGCACAAGAGCGCTCACACAGAGGAAGCGCCAGAATCGCGACGGGCTTGGCGCGCTAGAGGCGCGAGCGAACGAGCTTTGCATTGCTAACAATGATTGTGCCGACGGTCGAAGTGATGTTGCCGTCTTTCACCGCGATGTTTGCGCTGACGATTAGCGCGTCGAGGATAAGCTTCTCGGCGCCGGCATTGGCTCCCACATTCTTGACCGCGACCGCAAATTCGTCATCTAGCACCTGACAGCCGAGCTTCCGAAGACCCGAGAATCCCAGGCACGACCCGTCCAACCACGACTGACTCAGCGTTAGCAGCGCCGCATTTGAGAGACTTGCCTGTGCTGGAACGATCGCCGCCTGCACGCTAGTCGCCTCGCCCGTCACGATTGGATCAGTCGAGTTGTTGACAAGATTCTGAACGACTGGCGCGAGGTCCGCAAGCTGCCCGAGAGAAACAGCCCAGAGAAACCCGACCGGTTCGGTGACGCTGGCATCGAGTAGGTGCTGACGAATCGTAAGTTGTTGAGCCTGGGTCAACGCGGAGGGCTGCATGCCAAGAATTCGCCCCCACGTCTCAAGCGTTCCCTCCTGTCGGAGCGGCGTGACCCACGCCTGTTCGAGAAAGGGAAAGGCCGTTGCGGCGTTGGCGGCAACGAACTGCTGCACGCTGCTGTTCACGTCGAGACCGGCCAAGCAAAGACCGCGCAATGAAGTCGGATCTTGAAACTGCACCACAAGTGAGGCCAGCTCCGCGATATACCCTGGAAAACGCTCATCCCCGTCGGCGGTGTCAGACGGAGTCGTGAATTGCGTCGCGCCTTCGTTTTCTAGTAGCGCAATTAGGCGGGCCCTCACGGCCCGTGTGATGTTGGCCGCGCCCAGCGTGCTGAGTCGTGCGACTGCGTCGCCCCGAATCGTAACACTCGTTGAGTCCAGACCTCGCGCAAGCGAGTCGGCAGCTTGGGCGACAAGCACCGAACTATCAGCCAGAAGTGCGCCGATCAACACCACGAGACATCGCAGACTTCGCGAGCGACGGTCCATCGCATATCCAATACGGACGTATTGCATGTCGGCTCTAGCTCCTTGGATCACGGCGTACAGCTGTGAACGTGCACATGTCCCACGCCACTCCCTAGTTTTCCGTTCGAGGCTTTCAGAGGTTCGACGTTGAAGTGCATCGAATCCGCGAGTGCTGAGAGAGCCTTGTGGAACCGCAGCGCTGCGGCGGTATCGGCTGCGGTGTTCCGCGGCGCCGGGAATGTCTGGATATCGGCCGCGCAGCCGTACATGTGCCGGCTTGCTGAATCGGTACCTGAGCTAGGGCCGCCGCCGACATTGTTGTCGGCGTGGTACTTGTTGTGCACGGGATCGCGATAGTACACGTTGATCTGCCACGGAAAATTGCCGTGCTTGGCGAGCCACGCCGCTTGGAGCTGCGCGAGTTTGGCGACAAATGTTGGATCAAGAATACCGTACGCGAAGTCGCCACGATTCTCCTTGGTGTCCCGCGGGATCGGCGTGAACTTGTCATACGTGGGGACACCGTGGGCGACGTTGAACTCAATGTACTCCTCACGAATCGTATCGATCTCGTCCTGCCTAAGTGTCACGGTGTCAGAACTCTGTACCGTGTTCCCGTTGTAGTCTGTGGCCTGCGCGCTGATGCGCAGCGGAGCGCCTTCCACGCCATGCGTGGAGTGTTATCGCCGACTCCCCGTCCACAACGCAACGCCACCGCACCTGGTGTCCTTGACCTGCAGGTTGATCGGCATGTTGCCAGCGCTGATCTATAAGGATCTCGTCGGTTTCGAGTTGTCGACAGAGCCGAACCGAATCGAGCCACCATCTTCCCTTGCTTACCGAGAGGAGTAGATGTAAGTTCTGACCGTAACCGAGAGGCGACCCATGAGTCGACCGACGGACCTCGTCCAGGGCACCCTGGACCTCTTGATCCTGAAGATGCTCGCGCTGGAGCCGATGAATGGCTGGGACGTCAGCCAGCGATTGAAGCACCATTCGAAAGACGTCCTTCGGGTGAGCGACGGATCGCTCTATCCCGCCCTGCACAAGCTCGAGCAGGAGGGCTGGATCACCGCCGAGTGGCGGCCGAGCGAGAACAACCGCCGGGCGAAGTTCTACTCGCTCACGCGGCTCGGCAGACGGCAGCTTGAGGATGAGCGCGAAAGCTGGGCGCGGCTCTCCGCGGCCATTTCGATGGTCGTGCGGCTGAAGGAGGCTTGAGCCATGCGGATCGAGCACTGGCTGTACACGTTACCGCTGCGGATCCGCTCTCTGTTCGGTCGGCGCGATGTCGAACGCGATCTCGAGGACGAGATCCTCGAGCATATTGAACGACAAACACAGCAGAATATCGCCGACGGGATGACACCGGGCGACGCTCGGGCCGCCGCGCGACGAGCGTTCGGCAATCGCGAGGTCGTGCGCGCGACAGCGCGCGACACGTGGGGCTGGGTGTGGCTGGAGCAGCTCGCGCTCGATTTCCGATATGCCATCCGCAAACTGCGGCTCGCACCCGGGTTCACGGCGGTGGCGACACTCTCGCTCGCAATCGGGATCGGGGCGACGGTGACGATGTATGCCGTGGTCGACGCGGCGGACATTCGGGGCTTGCCATATCCGAACGCGGATCGGCTGTACCACCTGAACCTTGTCACGACTTCACGCCCGAATCCGAGCGGCCCGGTACAACGAAGAGGGGTTGCCGTGCCGGCCGCCATCGCGACCGACTGGCAGCGTTTCGCGCGGTCGTTCGACGGCTTGGCGACATGGGGAGGCCGAGTGCTGTACTGGCCCCGCGAGGACGAAAATGAGTCGGCCGGATTTCAAGCTGTTGGGACGGACTTCCTCTCGCTCCTCGGCGCGAGACCAGTGATTGGTCGCCTGATCGCGCCCAGCGACACCAACCCGGACGCGCCGGCAGTACTGGTCCTGAGCTATTCGACGTGGCGTGATCGGTTCGCCTCCGACCGAGGCGTGGTCGGAAGGACGCTGCCGTTCCGCACGACCTTTGACTTGTCCGGGCCCACCGAGGGGTACACGATCATCGGCGTTGCCGCGCAAGGCGTCGACTATCCAGCGACAACGAATGGTTGGATCGCGCAGCGGTCGGGGATGCGCGAGGATCTGAACGTGCTCGCTCGGCTCCGCCCGGGCCGATCCATCGAGGCCGCCAACGCCGAACTGAACGCGATGACACGAGCTGCAGCGCCGCCCTCGGGCGCGATGCTGTCCGTAGAAGTGCGTGCTGTGCCACTGCGGGACAGGATACGAGTCCTGAACTATTCGACTGGCCGCCCAGAAGAGAGTTACGCGATCGAGAACGCCAAGGGACGAGCCGTCCACCTCGGTGTGGTGCTCTTCGTTTTGGTCATTGCGGTGATCAACGTCGGCAACCTGTTGTTGGCGCGATCCGCGGCGCGCGATCACGAGATGGTCGTGCGCGTCGCACTTGGCGCATCGCGGACCCGACTGGCCCGACAGCTGCTCGTCGAGGGCGGGTGCATCGCACTCCTCGGGGGAGTGCTCGGCGTCGCGATCGCTCCTGCAGGGGTCCGCCTCGTCGGCTCGCTCGGCTTGCTCGCAGAAATGGGAATCGTTCCGGTGATCGACGGGCGCATCGTCATCTTCGCGATTCTGCTGACCTCAGTCGTCGCGTTAGGGGCCGGATTCATACCTGTTCTATCGCTTGCACGCGTGCGAGGCACGTCGGAGCGCAACGAGTCGCCCAGGGCCTCGGCTGGCCGCGCCCGGACCCGCCTGCAGGGCGTGCTGCTCGTCGGACAGATCGGCGCGGCACTCACGCTGCTCACCGGCGCCGCGTTGCTCGCGAAAGAGCTGCTGCGACTCGAGAGACAGGGTCTTGGCTTCGATCCGACGAACCTCGTGTGGCTTCAGCGAGTCGGCGATGCGCGAGCCAGCGGAAGGAACCTGCAGCGTATGGCACGGTTTCGCGACGACATGCTCGCGCGATTCGCCAGAGTTCCGGGAGTGTCGTCGGTCTCGGAATACGAACGGTTCGACGAACCTGGCTTCTATCCGCTTGGCGATCCCGCGAAGGCGGAAAAGAACCCGCGTCTTCACTTCGACGTGGCCCTGAATCCCGGATTTCTCACGAATCTCAGGATCCCGTTGATTCGTGGCCGGGATTTCGTCAGTTCGGACTACGCGAGCGCCGCACCGGTTTCGATAGTGAGCTCGTCCGCCGCTGAGCACTTCTGGCCCGGCCAGAATCCGCTGGGCAAACGCGTGGTCGTGCCGTCAGGACTCCTCTACTCGAATCTTGGCATCAAGGCAGAATCGTTGATCGTCACTGTCGTTGGTGTGATGGGGAACCCACGCCTCGGCGCCGAGACCGCCAATCTCGGCATTCTCACCGGCGAACCCCCGGAAACCTTGCTGAGACCGAGCAGGAGCGACGTCGCCGGTGTTTCGCAATATCTCGTGCGCTTTTCGCGAGAGCCCGGGGCGAGCATGCCCGCGCTTCTTCAAGCGGTCGCGTCAGCGCAGGGAGCTCCGATGTGGCACGGCACGTACGGAACCGCGCAGAAGACGGGCATCGACGCGCAGCTTGCAGAACAGAAGCTGATTACGCGAGCCTTGATCGCGTTCGCCGCCGTGGCGCTGCTGCTCGCATCTATTGGCATCCACGGTTTGGTGGCGTTTTCCGTTGCGCAGCGCACGCGCGAGATCGGGATACGCATGGCGCTCGGAGCCGATGCGAGCAGCGTGCTGGTGCTCGTCACGCGACGCGGTCTCTGGCTGGCCGCAGCTGGCATCGTGATCGGCCTGGGTTGCTCGCTCGCGCTCACCCGCGTGCTGCGCGCCTTGCTCTACGGTACGAGCCCGACTGATCCGCTGGTGTTCGGCGGATCGGCGCTGCTGCTCGCGACAGTCGTTCTCGTGGCGAGCTACGTCCCGGCGCATCGCGCGACGCGCGTCGATCCGATGCTCGCGCTGAGGGTCGACTAATGGGTTCTCGAACGAACTGCCTGTTCGCGCTCGCGACGGCCATGCTGGTGTCTGGCGAAGCACAAAGCCAGACGCAGGGGCGTGTGAAGATCGTTGTTGATCGCTCGCCCGATCCATTGAAAGTCGACGCGGCCTCTCGACCGACTCGCGCACTTGTCGCCGTGGGCACGTTCGACGGACTCGTGACCGACACGAGCCTTGCGCCGGTGGGCGATGCCGAAGTGACCGTGCTCCGGACATCGCTGAAGATCCGCACGGGTCCTAACGGTCGATTCCGGTTCACTCGTATGCCGGCGGGGCAGTACCTCATCATCGTGCGCCGCATCGGCTTTCACCCCACGTCGGGGATCGTAGAGGTTCTCGCGAACGATACTCTTCGTGTCGCTTACGCTCTCACTCGGGCGCCGCAAGGACTCGACACGGTACACGTCGTTACCGAACGCCGGTCATTCCGGATGATGGAGTTCGAGGATCGGCGAAAGTTCGGCGAGGGACAGTTCCTCACGCAAGAACAGATCGACAAGCACAACAGCGTCTATGTCTCAGATCTTCTCCGATTCTTTTTCAGGGGTGTCACTATTCAGGCTTCCGGCAATACCGCTGGCGGTGCCGCGCGCGAATATGCAAACAGCACTCGGGGCTACGGTGGCGTCACCACCCTTGGAGATCCGAACAACCCCAAGACTCAGGTTGTGGTGCCAGTCCCTTGTCCCATGCAGGTCATCGTGGACGATGCGCTGATGCCGACGCCGTTTGATCTCGCGCTCCTGCCGTCTACACGCGAGATAGCAGGAATCGAACTGTATACAGGGCCGGCCACGATGCCGGTGCGCTACAATGGGCTGGACGCGCGATGCGGGCTCATCCTGATCTGGACGAAGGATGGGTCGCCATAGTCGGGCTGGCAAGGAGTCTTCCCCCGCGTTCGCGATGAGGTCTCCCTTGAGCAATTCGCGACGTCGATCGCTGACGTTCAGGACGCTCGCCTTCGCCGTTGCCGTCTCGCTGGCGGGTTCAACCGGCGCGCAGACACCCGGCGTCCTCGGCGCGCAGCACCCGGGCGTCATCGACGGCATCGTGACGGACAGCGCTGTCGCCCCGCTCGGTGACGTCACTGTCTCGATCCTCGGTTCGAGCATCCGGGTTGTGACCGGCTCGGACGGGCGCTTTCGAGTACGCGACCTGACCCCGGGATCGTACACGCTGATCGCGAGGCGAATCGGATTCGAGGCCGGAGCCCTTCGAGTGGATCTCTCTCCCTCTGACACGATTCGCTCGTCGTTCGCGTTACAGCGCCTTGCGACTGCTCTCGACACCATCCGCGTACACAGTCGGGACCTGACTGGCTTCGCCTGGCGACGGAGCCTAAACGTCGGCCAGTTCATCACGGCGGCAGACATCGAGCGGGAGAATCCTCGGTCCACGACGAGCCTCATCCGCACGCGGGACGCGATGCGATATACGTTCGACCAAGGTGGTCACCCGTTCGTCGCGATGACGGCTGGGCCGGGCCGCGTCTGCCAACCGCTCATGTTGCTCGATGGGTTTCCGATTCCTGGAGGATCCGCGCCGAGCGTGACCGGCGTGCCGACGCTCGACTGGTCGTTGCATCCCGGCGAGATCGGCGGCGTCGAGATCTACGTGAATCCCGCGCAGGTGCCGGCG
>Ga0209014_10001465_pt1 | contig 13898 bp, 7 predicted proteins | sample BarGraNGADG00212_FD_184491 | JGI IMG/M metagenome (GOLD analysis project Ga0209014, IMG submission 184491) | Arctic peat soil microbial communities from Barrow, Alaska - Barrow Graham LP Ref core NGADG0002-212 (SPAdes) (version 2) | ecosystem: Environmental > Terrestrial > Soil > Wetlands > Peat...
CTACAATCTTCTTTTCCGCAGGCTACGTACTCCGGCGCTTCCCTGAAATTCACCTCCGTGGCCGTTCTTTGGTAGTCGGACTTCTGGCACTGGCTCTTGCTGTCTGTGCAGAGTTGGGCCTGGCAGTGTTCCTCCAGAGTCAGACCCTAGCCGAGTACCTTGGTAGCCGGGACAAGGTATCTGGTTCCGTCTACCTCGTAATGCTTGTGGTGTTTGCTCTGATGCCGAGGCTCCGTCTGCCGAACGATGGGTAGACCGCTTTGCTCAGGCACATCTCACAGACGCGCGTGCTCGCGCAGGAACGCGTTCACAAGCGCCTGGACTTCGGCGTGATGTCCGAGGAGCAAATGCCCGCCGGTTCCCAGAGACAAGAACTTGGCCCCTGGGATGTGCTGCGCCGTGTACTCGCCGAAAGCGAAGGGGTTAATGCCGTCGTCCCGCGAGTGAATCACCAGCGTTGGTTTGGTGATCTGTTCCAGGGGATAGAGGGTTTGTGGGTCGATCGCGGCCGCCTCGTTCCGCAGTCCATCCTTCCGCTTTGTGACGGGCTCGAACATATCGACCATACGAGCAAGGAATTCGCTCTCCGCCGCTGTCAACGCAGCCCGCGGGGCCGACTTGACATCGAAGATCGTCTCCAAACTAGGGCGGGCGACTTTCGCCAGGATCCAGTAAGGAAGGTCCGAACTGAAGATCGCGCTATATAACCAGGTCGGGATCGGCAGGTGCTGCTGAGCAGCGGTTAGCGGGGTATAGGGAGCGGACGACAGGAGCACGAGCGCTGACGTCCGCCCCGGATGCCGTAAAGCGAATTGTAGGGAAGGAGGCACCCCGCCGGACATTGCAACAATCGAGACGCGGTCGATTCCGAGGCCGTCCAACAAGTCAGCAAACGCATCCGCTTGAGCGGTGGTGGAGCCATCCGCGGGTAGCGGAGTACGCAAGTACCCAAAACGAGATGGAGCTATCCAACGGAAGCTCTCGCCACCGAACGCCTTGGCGATCAAAACGCCCTGGTCATATCCACCAGCCGCACCGTGTACGACCAGCACCGCCGGCCCGTTGCCCCAAGTTGTGAACTCGACCGATCCGTGTCGGGTACGATGAACTTGACTGTCGGCGGAAAGCCTTTTGTTTATGGAATCCATGTCGCGTCGGTAGGCGAGGTAAATCGCGGCGAAAGCGAGGGCGAGGACTATCACTCCAGCAACTGTTAGTGCTATCCGCCGCCCCCGAACTGATGGTCCAAGCATGCTGGCCTCCCGTTACGGCGTCCCGCAAAGTACTATTGTTGCTTAAGAACGAATCGAACGCATTACTCCTCCCTGACGCCGTAGTGTTTAGTTTCGCCCTGTAGACGTGTGGTCGGCACACGGGGATAGGCAGCAGAGGTGGGGCGGCGCTGGCGTCCGTTCCGGCAAACACCGCCGCCTCGGAGGGACCGCCACGACCGCCACCGGCGACTCCCGGCGCAGCACGGGCAACGCCGCCAACAGGTCTGCCGGGGCTTCCAGGGTGCTTTTCTTTGTGGGGGAGGCTGCGGGAGTTTGTTGCCGGTGTTGCTTGGAGGCGGCTCCTGCTCCTGTGTGCTGGCGAAACAGCAAGTGGTGGTGCTCCGCCGCGCCACAGCCACGCCACGGGAGGCAGCCAACCCGCGCACGGCCCAAGAAGGACGGCGAGGCCCGGCGCAGAAACTTCCCCAGGCCTCCTGGCCGCGCCGGAACAGGTAGGAGATCCCGCCGCTGGCGGCGAAAGCGCCCGACGAAACTGCGCGGCAGGCGGTACGTGGCGCACGGCACCAGCCATCAGGACCCCGCCAAGAGGGCTGCCGGGGAGACGGACGGCAACCAAGGAGAGAACACCGGCACCTACAGCAACCGGACCCTTGGCGGGACAGATTTCCGTGTTGAGCCGCCGGAGCACACAAGTTGCAGTCTGTTGCGGAGCCGCCGATGCAGCGACCCAAATCCGGCGCCAGTAGGCGACACAGACTGGCTCTGGTTCCAGGTTATCGGCCAGAAACGGGACAGTCGCCAAGTCCGGCGCAAACGCCTTGGCTCGAACTCAGCGTCTTCGCCGCCCCAGATTCCGGTGCCGAGGGGTAAACCGTGTCGCCAGGAAAGCCATATTTGGCGGAGATGCCGCCGGCTAAAGTGGAGCCTTGGACATTGGAACTGTCGGCATACGGTTTCGGCGGCACGGCGTCCGGGATGCTGCGCAGCACATCGCTGGACCGAAGCCATTACCAGATTCCTGGTGCTATGGGCTGTTAGCGACAGCTATCCTTCGCGCCGGCCCAATACGGCATCCATACCGGTTCAATGTCCGGATGGCCGCGTAATCCGCTCGGCAAGCGCCGAAGGGCGAGCACAGCGGGCATAGGTCATCCCTGACTATTAAATACCGGCCAATCTGTTCGCACAGCAGTTTTAGCGTAAGCGATCTAAAATCAAACAGATTGGCCGAAGTATTTAGTTTTCGGTACAGCCGATGGCCGGCGGCTCGGGAGAAGCGATTGGGGCGAAGCGCACAGTCGGCAAAGTAGCCGTTAATGCGGAAGCCGGGCGCGTGCTATCTGTAATTCCAAAGTAACTCGACTTCGGTGCCGCCAATCGTGTGCGTGTCCTGGTATGCGAACCGGCCAAAGCCGGACTTGTCGCGCTCGCCCCACGCGCCGGATTGCGACGTTGGAAAACCGGCGTTCGTCCACTCTCGTTTCTCCTGCTCGATGTCACTTACGGCGAGAGCGATGTGATGCAGCCCCTCTCCGTATTTCGACAGGTGATCCAAGTACGTGGTTGGGCCGATAGTGGGCTGAATCCACTCGTAAACGATCCTGCCCTGCCGCTGCCACCCGAGAATCGCATCGAACTTCCCGGGTTTACCGTGATAGATCAAGTCCCACAACACCGGGTGCGTGAAGTCCATCGCCGGGAATCCGAGCCGCTCCCAGTATCGGGAGACCGCCTTCAGGTCGCGTGCCACGAACGCATACTGAGAGAGTCGCTTCGCGTTCGGCTTCGGTGCGGGCGCCGGCGGCAAACCCGCGCCGCCCGGGTCGCAGAAAACTCCGACGACATACTTCCCCTCTTCTGCCGTGTCGAAGAGGACGTAGCGACCCTCAGGGCCGAGATTCCGCCCGTCCAGGACCGCGACGCCAGCATTTGCCATTCGGGCAAGCTCCTGCTCCACGGCAGCCTTGGTGGGAGCGCGGTGAATCAGCGCCATGATGCCCTGCCCGTGCTTCTTCCGATAGGCACCGAACGGGGTCTTGTCATCGAGAGGCTGGATAAAATCGACAACCGTGTCGCCTAAACGCGCGATGGACCACCTAACGCCCGGGCCGGCACCGGGATTCGGCCGCACGTCGATGATGCCGAGCTTTTGCCATCCCGCGACGGTACGGTCGATGTCGTCGACGACCCAGAAAACACGATCAACGCTCTTGTAGAAATCCGGCAATTCGGCGGCTAGGGGCACAACGACCCCGAGCAGCAGGACGAGTGTTTTCCTCATATAGGTATGCCAAGCAATCGGACCAAACCACCGACGCCACGAAGCCGGCAGCGCGGCGATATGTCGCCGTCTCCGAAAGTCGCGGAACTGAAACCTGAAATCACAAGTGAGCCGCCGGTCGGGTTCATGCGTTCGTACGCCTTCTGGTCCATGTGTCGAGTCTACAGCTCCGCGCACGGGGTGTCTTGCGCCGCGGTGGCCACGGCGACCGCATCGCGATTCTGAAATATCGGAAAGTACGATAGTCCCCGGCTCCGAGAAGCGGGAGGCACCCGAGGAAGAAATAGTTGCGCTTAACGCTCCCTCGGGGCTGCGGCTGCCGCTCCCCGTCTGCGCCGTCGGGGTGAGTAAACGCTGCGCGAGTTGTCGCTCCGCTGGCGTCCTGGGAGCAGCAGGCGACCAGGAGGGGAATTTGGTAGCCGACAAGCGTACGCCGGTGTGCAGCGAACATCAGCTTTCTGCACGTGGGTCGCGATCGACGTTCCCCTCCCGGTTTCGATGAAACTCCCTCCTGGTCACCTCCTGCCGGCAGGGTCGAGCGGGTTTGAACCATCGAGAACTCCACGATCAACGCTCCGCGATTACCGCGACACCCCAGGGGCGGAGATCGACCCGGACGCCTTTCTCGACGGGATATCCGGTTAGCAAATCCACCCCTGTTGCATAGGGATAGGTAAAGCACGCGTCCTGCTCGGAAAAGTTGAAGTAATAGCGAAGCAGGCGGCCCTGACCGTTGCGTCCTTGCCGTATTTTGACCTGTGGCGGAAGCTTCTGGTTTTCGCCGGCCAGTCCGGCACGCGAAATCGCGTCTCGAACGATCTCGCGCTGCAGCGCGTCGGTGACGACCGTCGCTTCGTAGGTGAGGGTTCCGTCGCCGTAACGGTTACGGGTGATTACGGGAAAGCGCCAGGTGGTGTCGTCCAGCGAAGCGAGCACCTCGGCTGTATCGGGAAGCAGAAATTCGGCCCACACCGATGCCTTGTTCTCGCCGGCGGCGTGAAACGGATCGGGCGTCAGGGGAACGGGTTCGGCGAGACTGCTGAATTCCTGATAGTGGAAACCGGCCGCTTCGCGCAGAGGTCCCGGCGCCATCACATGGCGCACCGTGGAGTATTCGTCGGTGAATCCGCTCTTGAACGCCATCACCACGTGGCCGCCGGCCTTCACATATTCGGCGATCTGCCGCAGGACGGCATCGGACACGCTGTACAGAGGCGGGACCATGAGGAGCTTGTAGCGCGACACGTCGCCGTCGCCCGCCTGCACGAAGTCGGCTTCGACGTTCAGATCGTAAAGCGCATTCCACATCTGCGAAAGGACGGTCTGATAGTTGACGCGATCGCTGAAGGGCATGTAGGCGATGGCATTGGCGGAATCGGTACTGAACAGAATCGCGACCTTGATGTCCTTCTTCAAATTGACGAGCTGCGGGCCAAGGCGTTTGAGTTCCGCGGCGACGCCGGTCATCTCTTCGTACAGGCGGTTGGGCTCGAGGTCGTGCGAGAGGATCCCTTTCCAGTAGGTCTCCTGGCCGTAATGCAGCGACGACCAGTGCCAATACTCCACCATGTTGGCTCCGGCGGCGAGGTGGGCATAGACGACCTGCCGGAGCTGGCCCGGATAGGGTGGATATTGCGAGCGGGAATCCCATCCTATGGATTGCGCGTTAGTCTCGGTGACTAGGTAATTGGTGTGCTTCAGTGAACGGCCCACGTCGCCGCTAAACCAGATTCCCCGGCCCTCAAGGCGTTTCTGAGTGCTGAAGTAGGGGTTCTCGGCGGCCACGTCGAGGTGTTTCGCGATCGCCCATTGATCGAGATTCGTATGGGCGCCGCCGCTGAAGTCCTGGGTAATGAACTGGTCGGGGCGCTTGTACTCATTGACGATCCTGGCCTGCCACGCGAGATAATCGGTTACGATATCGTGCTGGAAATTCTCCCATTCCAGCTTGTATCCGGGGTTCAGGATTCCGTCGCGAGGCGGCAAGTCTTGCCAAGTGTCGACTAACTGCCCCCAGTAACTCAGACCCCAGATGCGATTGATGGTGGCGGGCGAGTGATATTTCCGCTGGAGCCGGGCGAGGAATTTGGCGGTGGCGTACGGCGTCGCGACGCCGGTGGGAGCGGTTTCGTTATCGATCTGGTAGCCGATTACCGCCGGGTGGTCTTTGAAATGGCCGACGATCGCGCGGATGACGCGCTCGGCCTTTTCGAGGAAGTAAGGGTTCAGGAAATCGTAATTCTGGCGAGGACCGTAGGCGCCGGGCGCGGACGAGGGCGGGTACGACGGATAGTATGGGTCCGAAAGGGTGGGCGCCGTGCCGGCATGGGTCACTAAGATTTCGGGGTGTTCTTTGTACAGCCAGGTTGGAATGGAGTAAGTGGGGGTGCCGAGGATGACGTGAATCCCGGCCTGATGGAGCCGGTTGAGCGCGCGCTCCATCCAGGCAAACTGAAACTCGCCGTCGCGAGGCTCCCAACTGCTCCAAGTGGACTCGCCCATCCGAACCACGTTGATGCCGGCCTTCTGCATCAGGGCCACGTCCTTCTCCAGCCGTTCTTCCGGCATGTACTCCGGATAGTACGCGACGCCGTAGAGGATGGTCTCCATCTTGTCGGGCGCGAAGGCGGCGCTTTTCACATCGGCGGCATGGGCGGCCGCGGCCGCGAGGGCTGACGATACGATCACAACTTGAAAAACGTTCATAACAGCATCCTTCGTCTAAACAACCTCAATTCGGGTATCGGGCAGCGACGCCAGGGCGGCTAACGTCGAGGTCGAGTGACGCATTGCCATGCGCGGGACCGAGATAGTGTTTCAGCGTCAGGCCCAGATCGGCGGACCGCGCGAAGCCATCCCATTGGCGGACGACTTCGCCGGCGGGTGAAACGAGCAGGAGTGCCGGCACTTTGCCGAATCCCGCGCCGCTGGTGGCCGCGCGTTCCGCGGAGCGGACCGCGCCGAAGTTCCAGTCGTATGGCAGATTCGGTACGCCCTCATGGATCACGGCAGCATCCAGCCCGCAATCATGGTACTGCGCGAGCGCGGTCTGGACGAAAACGAGTTGGGAGCGCGCTTCCGGTTCGGCTTTGCCCGCGAAGAGCAGCAGTGTCCATTTTCCGCTGCCGTACGGCACGCCGGCCGGCGCTCTCCGGCCGGTGGACGGCGGCGCGGGCGATGAAACGGCGCCGAAGCCGGCCAGGGTCTTGAGCGGACTGAGGAGCCAGTCGAGACCGGGGTTGGCAAACCCGTCCGCCGGCGAAATCTCACGCCATTGGTCGAACGCAGTGAACTCCCGGTTTCCGTACGACCATTTCGCCGCTTGGCGGCCGGGGCGCCAGTAGAGATTGCGCTCGAATTTCACCGGCGGCGCGGAGCGGACGAGGCTGGGGACGTAAGAGACGAGCAGGTTATCGGAGACGATGTTTGGCCGCGTGCCGCTGAATTCGGTGTTGGACATCTGCAGCGCGGGCCCATCGATGGGCGGATTCCAAATGACGGTGTTGTGCTCGATCAGCACGCCATCGAGGGAACCGCCATCCCAGGTGGCCGTGAACAGGTCTCCCTGACGCCGCGCCAGCTTCGGACTGCGTGCGTTGTTCACGCAGACGTTGTAGCGCAGCACGCTGTTGGTGGTGGCGCGCTTACCGGCGCCGAAGATGGCGGCGCAGTATCCCTGCGCGTCATGGGCGTAGTTGAACTGGACTGTGTTGTCGTCATTGCCCCAGTCGATGTCGTAGACTCCGCCGTCGACTCCGGGCGAATCGATCCAGAAGCCCTCGGTGTTCTCGACGATGCAGTTGCGGCAGGTCCACGTCCAGATTCCATTGGGCGTGCCGATGGTCTCGCGCTCCTGAAGGCCGGTGCGCCACGCGGCGCTCTTCTCGATCCGGCCGTTCTCGGCGGCGAAAAGAACGATGCCGTCGCCATCCACGTCGTGAACGATCGAATTGCGGACTACGATGTTGCGGGCGCGGGTGTCCGATCCACTGACGTAGATGCCGGCCCACTGCGAGGTGCGATAGGCGGTGACGCCGTCGACGAGGATGTCTTCCAGGGTGATGCCTTTCGCGGCGGCGATGACAACCAGGCCGGAGGCTTTCTGTTTCGGCGTTCCACCGACATCGTGCACCACCAGGTCGCGCAGAACGAAGTGCCGCAGCACGAGAGAGCCCGGGGTTGCGCCGATGAACACGCCGTACGGATTGCCACCCGTGGTCTCGAGGTTTTCGATCTCCCAATACTGCTGGTTCAGGAGTTTTACCGCCGCCTCGGCGGCTCCCGCTTCGATGACGGGCAGTAGTCCCTCACCATAGGCGCCGATGCGGATGGGGCGGCCATCTTCGCCCGAGCCTTTCGGGACGAGCGAGCCGGCACAGCGGGAGCCGCGGCGGAGGAGGATCGAATCGCCGGGCGCGAATGTGGCCGCCGAGATTTTTTCCAGGCTCTTCCACGCGGCCGATTGCGAGGCGCCGGATGCGGTATCGGAACCGGATGCGCAATCGACGTAGTAGGTCGCCGCGGGCGCGGAGTTCGCCAGGAGGAACAGCGCAAAGAGTGCGGTCACGGGAGATCCCGCGTGCCCGCACCGGCAGAGCCGGTGGTGGGATGGATGCAACATATTGGGTCCGCTTGAAGGATTCCTTACCAGCCCAACCGGAGCCCAAGCTGCATATTGCGCGGGCTGCCGCTCATGCCGGTGATATCCCCGAAGTTGCTGGTGTTGCCCAGGCTGGTGTTCGGGTTGGCGAAATGATGCCGGTTGAGAACGTTCAGCATCTCGGCGCGGAACTGCAGGCTGGCACGCTCCTTGAAGCGCCAGTACTTCAGCAGCCCGGCGTCCTCGTTGGACCAGCCCGGCCCGCGCAGCGCGTCATAGCGGCGCTGCCCGTTGCCGAGCAGGTGGTTCACGGGATTCGAGAACGCCGACGGGTTGAACCACAGGTTGGCCGTCGAATTCTGCACCCCGGGATTGAACCCGGAGGGGTTGAACGTACCCGCCAGGCTCGCGCTGCGGTTCCAGTCCGCGTACACCGCGCCTTCCCAACCCGGATACCAGACGTTGGGCGAAATCGCCAGCGGGTTGCCGGTGTTGTAGTGGAACAGGCAGCTGATCTCCCAGCCGCCCAGGATGGCATTCGCCCAAGCCGGCGCCGACTTGAGGAACGGCCGCCCATGGCCCACCGGAAGCTGATATTGCAGATACCCCTTCACGATGTGGGTCTGGTCGTAGGACAGCGGGATGTTCGCCTCGGCTCCCAGGTTCCGCATGTCCTGGACGCCGGCGGTGTTGTCCCAAGTCTCGTCGAACGCCGTGTCCACATCGCCGCGCGCCTTGGAGTAAATGTACGAGAACTGCCCCACCAGCCCGTGCGACATGCGCTTGGTTAACTGCACCTGCAACGAATCGTAGCGCGAGACGCCGGTGTTGGTGCCCACCGAGTAGATCGGCCCCCACGTCTGCCCCGCCACCTGCGGGAACGGCTGAATCGCCATGCCGGCGTAGGCGCTGAAGCCCGCGTAGGGATACGGCACGCCCGCCGCGGCGGCGCTCGGGGCGTCAGAGATCCACGCCGTCGGATTCACCTTGGGATCCTGGTAGGCCGCCGCCAGCGGCTGGTTGCGATACAGCCCGCCGAGATGCAGGCGCCGCCCGAGATTGCCCATGTACGTCACTTCGCCTACCAGGTCCTTGTCGACTTCGTACTCGAAGCTGACGTTGTACTGGTGGGTGTAGCCCTGGAACAGGCTGTTCGGGTTTACCGTCACCACGCCCCACGGCAGCGCGTTGGGATCCTTGGTAGGCGCCTTGTACTGGTCGGGATAGCCGTTGTCCCAGTTGAAGCGCGGCACGTTACCGGACGCAACCAGAGTATTGGTCCCCTGGTAACCGGGCGCGAAACCGTAGGGCACGCCGGACCAGTAGTTGATCCCCTCCGGCGAGTAGAAGATGCCGTACCCGCCGCGGATGACCGCGTTGTTCGTCAGGTGGTAGGCCACGCCGATGCGTGGCGCGAACTCCTTCCAATCCTTGTTCCGTTCGAAGGAATCGCCCGGGCTCTTCAGAAATTCGAGAGCGCCCGGCAGGTTGTACTGGGTGTTGGTGAGGGTGAGGTTGAAGTTCCCCCAGTGTCCGTACTTCTCGTGGAACGGCTGCGCCTGCTCCCACCGCACCCCGAGGTTTACGGTCAGCCGGCTGGTCACCTTGATATCGTCCTGGAAATACGACTCGACGTAGCCGCGGCGCCCGTAGAGGTCGAACGGCACCCCTTTGCTGGCGCTGTCGACCGCGCCCAGCAGGAAGCTGGCGAAACCGAAGCCCACCTGGTTGGCCCAGGTTGCCCCCGGAATTCCGGTGGTGGCGTTGGAGAAACCAAAGGTCAGCGTGTCCAGCCCGGCGTGGCCGTTAATCTGCTGTTTCCACAGTTGGATGCCCGCCTTCATCGTATGGTGCCCTTTCACCCACATCAGGGAATCGCCCACGATGTACGAGTTTCCGACGTAGTATCCGCTGGAGTTGTAGCCGATCCCCGTTTCGCCCACCCCGTTGACCGCGCTCCCGAAACCGATGGTCGGGAACAAATCGGCGCTGGTCGAGTTTTGCAACCCCAACGTCTTATTCCAGCCGTTGCCGGCCTGTTCCGAAATGCTGGGATTCCGGTAGCGGTTGTAGGCTGCCGAGAACGTGTTCACCAACCGCGGGGAGATGGTCCAGTTGTCGCTGAAGTGGATCTGCCGCCCGGTGACCTGCTGGAATCGCGCTTTGGCGAACGGGCCGCCGGTCGGATCGGCCGGGTTCCATACCCCGCCCTGGTCCGCCAGGATGCGCGGACGCTGGCTCCACGTGAACGAGCCGCTCGCCTTGTTGCGATCCGAAAAAGCGTGATCGCCCTTGACCGTGAACTGCGTCTGGTGAAACCACGGATTGTTGGCATTCGTGATGGCAGAGTTATTGGTCAACCGGCCCGCGATCATGGGCTGATACTGCGCGCGATAGATGTCCACGATCTTCTTCGATATGTTGCTGAACCGGTTCTGCGGGACGATATTGCCCACAAACGGGTCCGATACCCAGGCGCCGTTCACCTGCCGCAGGGTCGCCGGGTCAAAAATCTGACCCTGGATGACGTCGCGCCCCAGCGCATCCTTGCCGAGCGACTTTCCGGTCAGCAACTGGCTGAAGTCGCCGTTCAGGAAGGCCGGAACCGGCACCGTAGCGCCGTAGCTCTGGCTAAGCGCGTAGTTGGACATGGTGTACTTCTCGAAGGAGCCGAACACAAAGGTGCGGTTCTTGCCGTTGTAGACCTTGGGCAGAACCACCGGTCCGCCGAGGCTGACGCCCCCGAGGAACTGCCGGTCGGGCGCCCGCTGGTACAGCGGGTTGTTCGGAGACTGGCTGAGGCTCCAGTTGTTCATCCAGCTATTCGCGTCCAGCGCCTCGTTGCGCAGGTAGTAGAACACGCTGCCGTGCAGCTCATTGGTTCCGGACTTCAGGGCGAAGTTGAAAATGCCGCCCGCGGAATGCCCGTATTCCGCCGACATGCCGCTGGTCTGCACGCTGAATTCCTGCACCGCCTCCATCGGCGGGCTGGATTCGCCGACGTGGCCCTGGATTTGCGAGGTGGCCGAAATCCCATCGATCAGCACATCCTTGCTGAACGCCGCGCCGCCCGCGATATAAGAGGTCCAGTTGTTGCCCTCCACCGCCGGCGTGAGGGCATACGCGAAGCTCTCCATGGCGCGGCCGCCGGCGAAGGAAAGCGGCAGGTCCTTGATGGCTTCGCTCTGCACGGTGGTGGAAATCTGGGCCGTGTCCACCTTCAACAGGGACGACTCCGCGTTGACGGTGATACTCTCCTGCACCTGCCCCGGCTCCAGGGTTACGTCCAGCCGCAAAGTCTGCCCGACCGACACGGTCATACCGGACCCGTGGTACGTCTTGAAGCCGGCACTGGTGATCCTGATTTCGTATCTGCCGAAAGGGACGTTGGAAAGTGTATACAGTCCCACGTCATTCCCGGTGGCGCGGGTGACGACCCCGGTGTCGACGTTGGTGAGCACGATCTCTGCGTTAGGAATGGCGGCGCCGCTCGAATCGAGGACCGCCCCGCTGATCGTCCCGCGATCGGACTGCGCTGATGCCGTGATGGCACACCACAACAGCGCGGCCACTATCAGACAATAACCTGCGATTATCCTTTTCATATTTACCTCTGTTGGAGCTTCACCCCTGAAGACTCCGGTCTTACGCAAACATGGCTGCTACGGAAGGACACTCCTGAAGCTGCAAGCATAATCCTTTTCGCGGCTGATGTATGCGCTACAGCCGTTATCACACCGTTAGAATTCGCTGCAGACCGCACGGCGGAGCGCCCCGGCGCCGTTGGGGAAAGCAGCGGAAATGGGAGGGTGGAAAACCCGGCTTGAGTTTGCAACTACTTAGACAATCCAGACGCGACCGGCGAGCACGCGCTGGAGCGGTTCCGATAACGCCCGATAACGCCTGATAACCGCGCGATAACCGTTAATTTTCGCTACAATGGTGGCCGGTCAGGCGTAAAAGTGTCGAAAACCGTCCACGATGGGCCGACCGGCGGCATCTCCCGTTACGAGGTGCGCGACCAGCTAAAGCGTGTCTTGCTTAGCCGGCACTTCGTGAAGGCCAGGAAGAAGAGCCGCTTCCTGGAATTCATGTGCGAGCAGGCGCTGTCGGGAAAAGCCGGCGAAGTGAACGAGTACACCATCGGCTCCGACATCTACGAGCGGGGCGCGGCGTTCAATCCGCAAGAGGATTCGATTGTCCGGGTGCAGGCTCACGAAATCCGCAAATCGCTGGTTGCGTATTACGAGGAGAAAGGTCGCGAAGACCGTTTGTGGATCGATCTACCGCCGGGCGGGTACGTCCCGGTGTTCAGGCGGATCAATGATGAGGCGACGGCAACGGAGCCGGAGAGTCGGCCAACTCGGGCGTGGTTTCGCCGGCCGGTCCCGGCTTTGCTCGCCGGTATCGCGGTTTGTGGCGCTCTGGCAGGCGGGTGGCTTTTGCGCGATCTGGTTGGAAGAAGGAGCAGTGCCGTGCCGCCGCGGCTTCCGGAGGGTCTCGCCTGGTTTTGGCATCCGTTCGTCCCGCCCGCGCCGCCTCCGCTGGTGGTGCTCCCAGTGCATCCGCTGTTGCGCGCGGCGCATGGCGGGGACAGTCCGGCGATCTGGGAGCGCGGCCACGCGATACCGAAGGACCAGATTCCGGAGTTTCGCGACACCATCCATTTTCGGGAGCTCCCGGAGTTCCGGTTCGTGCCCAGCACCACCGATTTCACGGCGGTGGGCGAGGCCCTGGGGCTGCTGAATCTTTCGGAACTGCTCGCCGGCGCCGGCCAGAAGATCCGTGCCAACGCCGGAAGGCTGGTGGACTACGAGGCCGTCAAGAGCGGGAATACGATCCTGCTGGGAGGCAATCAGTCGTGGAGCGGCCGCATCTTCCTGTATTCGGCGGGGTTCGAGCTTCACAACGGCGTGATCTCAAATAAGCAGCCGCTGGCGGGCGAGCAAGCCGTGTACCGGCCAGAATTCGACGCAGTTACCGGCAACCTGAGTCGTGATTACGCTTTGGTGCTGATGCTGCCGAACGAGCGGCGGGATCAGCGCGTGCTGCTGATTTACGGCATTTACACGCAGGGGTCGCAGGCCGCCATCGAGTACGTGACGAACACGGAGCGGATGCTGGAGCTGCGGAGGGTATTGGTGGAGCGGTCGGCGGACGGCAAGTCCATCCCCAAGTACTTTCAGGTGCTCCTGAGCACCACTGTGGAGAGTTACGTGCCGGGCAGGGTCTCGCTGGTCGGCACTCGCATCATTCCCGAATAGGCGGCCTGGAATTCGGATTCGACTCAACGAAACTAGACGGTCCAAGCGCGCGAAAGACTTGCCTTATCCCGCGAAGGCTTGGAACGTATTCTGGTTCTGCCGGCAGTCACTGCAACCATCAAGACCCTTTCGATAGCCCCTTCTGCCTCGCGCGCGTGGACCGTCTGGTTTCGTTGCCATCGTCGGCTACGCGGAGACTGGCCCCAAACGGCCATCTGAGAAGCATGGGAGGCGTCTCCGGTCGTATCGTCGGCCAACCGGAAGTTGGCCCTTGGTGTCGGGACGGGCACCGCGGGCAGTCGCGCGATAGCTGTCGCGAAATCCCCATATCACCAACAATGCCGCGGACGATCCACTCGGAAACAGTTGGCCCCCCCGCCCAGTTTCTCTGAATCCGGCCGGGAGGGGGGCTTGAGATGGGTTCCTAGATGATCCGCAATGGCACAACTTTACCCGGTCGAAGTCCGGCTCACCAGGAAGTGGTCGGCGCCCTCGATCAAGCATGCGCGATATGGGGG
>Ga0209014_10001467_pt1 | contig 13895 bp, 12 predicted proteins | sample BarGraNGADG00212_FD_184491 | JGI IMG/M metagenome (GOLD analysis project Ga0209014, IMG submission 184491) | Arctic peat soil microbial communities from Barrow, Alaska - Barrow Graham LP Ref core NGADG0002-212 (SPAdes) (version 2) | ecosystem: Environmental > Terrestrial > Soil > Wetlands >...
ATGCGCCCGACCGTTGTGAGCTGGTGGCGCGGGCGTTGCGGGAAAAGACGGTCGCGGTCTGCAACGATATCGACACCGACCCGCAGATGGCGCGCTGGCGCGAGGAGGCGCTGCGGCGCGGCTATCGGTCGGTGGTCGTATTCCCGCTGCAATTCGCCGATAAGGTGTCGGCCGTCCTCGCGCTCTACGCATCGGAGAAGGATTTCTTCGACACGGAGGAGATCAAGTTGCTCACCGAGCTAGCTGGTGACATCGCCTTCGCGATGGATCACATTGAAAAGCAGGAGCGGCTCAACTACCTGGCCTACTACGATATGCTCACCGGACTCGCCAACCGTACGCTGTTTCTCGAACGAGTGGCGCAGTACATACGTGGTGCTGTCAGCGGTGGACACAAGCTCGCCTTGTTGCTGCTCGATCTGGAGCGGTTCAAGAATATCAACGACAGTCTCGGCCAGTCGGCTGGCGACGCGCTCCTGCGCCAGGTAGCGCAGTGGCTGACGCTCAACGCGAGAGACGCGAGCCTGCTGGCTCGCGTGGATGCGGACCATTTTGTTTTGGTGATGCCGGAAGTAAAGCAGGGAGGCGACCTGACGCGGCTTCTCGAGAAATGGATGGAAGCTTTTCTGAACCATCCGTTCCGCCTGAATGACGCCATATTCCGGATCGCCGCCAAGGTCGGCGTAGCAGTATTTCCGGACGACGGCGCTGACGCAGAGACCTTGTTTAAGCACGCCGAGGCAGCGCTCAAAATGGCCAAGGCGAGCGGCGAACGCTACCTGTTTTACACGCAGAAAATGACCGCAGCGGTGGCCGGCAAGCTGACCCTGGAAAACCAGTTGCGCCAGGCGATCGACAAGGGAGAATTCGTGCTCCATTACCAGCCCAAGGTAAACCTCGCGAGCGGCAAGATGACCAGCGCCGAGGCACTGATCCGCTGGAATGATCCGCGCACCGGCCTGGCGCCGCCGGGCCGGTTCATCCCGATCCTGGAAGAGACCGGAATGATCTACGAGGTCGGGCGCTGGGCGCTGCACCAAACCATCGCAGACTACCTGCGCTGGCGCAATGCAGGCCTGCCCGTCGTGCGCATCGCAGTGAACGTGTCACCGCTGCAACTCCGGAATCGCGGCTTCATCGACGAGATCAGGCAGGTAATCGGCATCGACGCGCATGCGGCGGCAGGCCTCGAACTGGAGATCACCGAAAGCCTGATCATGGAGGACGTGAAGCACAATATCGCTACCCTACAGGCGATCCGCGACATGGGCGTAAGTATCGCCATCGATGACTTCGGCACCGGCTTCTCCTCGCTCAGCTATCTCGCCAAACTGCCGGTGGATACGCTGAAGATCGACCGCTCGTTCGTGATCGACATGATGGCCGCGCCGGAGGGACTGGCACTGGTCTCCACCATCATCAGCCTGGCCCATGCGCTCAAACTCAAGGTGGTGGCCGAGGGTGTCGAAACCGAGGAGCAACAACGTCTGCTGCGCTTGCTCAACTGCGACGAAATGCAGGGCTATTTATTCAGCAAACCGGTGCCGGGCGAGATATTCGAAACAAGATATCTTGCCGCGCCTCCAGGCGTGTCGGCCATGGCGTCAATGCCGGATGCAACAATTCGGCTATAGGGAAGAATGTGTTGAGGTGAGTAGCCTTTCAATTGCATTGCCATGCCGCATTCATACATTTTCACACCACGCCTGATAGCCGCCGCGCAGACTGCGGGTTTGCGTGAAGCCGTAGCGCTCGCGCAGAATTGCCAGGGCCTGGCGGCTGCGCGTGCCAACCGTGCAATAAACCACAGTCGGCTTGGCTGGGTCGAGCAATTTGATCGCTGAGTTGTCTAATCCTGCCTGGAGCGCTGCCAACGGCAGGTGCGCCGACGGCAGGATCGCGCCCGCCGCGCGCTCCCAAGCCTCACGCACGTCGATCAACTGCAATTGCGAGAGCATCGCCCGCAACTCGGCTACATCGATCTCGTCGGCCCGGGATATCAGCTCGACCACGCAGGTTTCGCCATAGCGCTCGGGCGGAAGTTCGCGGATGTCGTGGCGGCGTGGGTCAGCCGCGAGCGTCACCGTTCGCAGCCTCATCGTCAGCGCGTCCCACAGCAGCAGGCGCCCGCTTAAGGTCTCGCCGATCCCCGTCAGCAGTTTGATCGCTTCGGTGGCCTGGACGGTCCCGATCAGTCCTGGCAACACGCCGAGCACGCCGGCCTCGGTGCAGTTCGGCACCGTTCCCGGCTCCGCAGGTTCTGGAAAAAGGCAGCGATAGGTCGGGCCGCCGCACCAATTGAATACACTTGCCTGTCCCTCGAAGCCGTGAATCGCGCCATAGATGAACGGCCTGTCCGCGAGCACACAGGCATCGTTCACGAGGTAGCGCGTGGCGAAATTATCCGAGCCGTCCAGCACCAGGTCGCACGCGCGCAGACGCTCCAGCGCGTTGCTGCGCGTGAAACGCTCTGCCCGCGGCACGATCTCGATGAGCGGATTGAGCGCGTGCAGCCGTCTCGCCGCGACCTCGACCTTGAGCTGGCCCGCATCCTCACTCGTAAAAAGCACCTGTCGTTGCAGGTTCGATACCTCGACGCGATCGGCATCGAGGATCTCGATGTGTCCCACGCCCGCTGCCGCCAGATACAGCAGCGCCGGGCAACCCAGTCCGCCTGCGCCGATCACCAGCACCCGTGCACGTTTCAACTTCCCCTGCGCCGCCGGGCCGAACCCTGAAAGCGAGAGATGACGCGCGTAGCGTGCGAACTCGTCAGGGGTGAATGCTATTTCCGTCATAGGTTGAATCCCAGTCTTTCCAGACCGGATCGTAGCCCTGCCTGCGCAGCAAGGCCGCCACCTCGGCCGGGCTGCGATCATCGTCGATCTCGAATTGTTTCAGGGATTCAATCTTGCCGGCGTAGCCACCTGGATTCGTGCATGAGCCCGCGCTCATGGCGGTGAAGCCCAGATGCAAGGCGTGGTCGCGAAAGGCAGCGCCCTCGCGCGTCGAAAGCGCCAGTTCCACCTCTTGACTGAAGAGGCGAAACGCACACGCCGCCTGCACCAGTTCACGCTCGTTGAAGGGCGTGATGTCGATCGCGCTGCCGGCGTGCGGACGCAAACGCGGAAACGAAATGCTGTAACGCGTGCGCCAGTAATGCTGCTCCAGGTAGCGCAGATGCAGACCGACGAACCACGATTCGGCCCGCCAATCCGCCAGGCCGTAGAGCGCACCGAGTCCGATCTTCTTGACACCGGCGCGTCCCAGCCGGTCCGGCGTCTCGAGTCGGTAAGCCATGTCCATCTTTGGCCCCTTCAAATGGTGTTCGGCGTACACCCCGGCGTTGTACGTCTCCTGATAGACCAGCACCGCGCTCAGGCCCTCAAGCGTCAGCGCAGCGTACTCGGCTTCTTCAAGCGGTTGCACTTCCATCGACAGGCTTGCAAAACGGGGCCGCAGCAGCCGCAAGGCGTTGCCAAAATACGCCGCGCCGTAGCGACTGGACTCGCCGGTGACGAGCAACACATGATCAAAACCGTGGCGTTGCAGCACCTCGGCCTCGGCCAGAATTTCAGCGTCGCTCAGCGCTTTGCGCAAGATGCGGTTTTTTGCGCTAAAGCCGCAGTAGGTGCAGACGTTGGCGCAGATGTTGGTCAGGTACATCGGCGCGTACATCTGCATGGTCCGGCCAAACCGCTCAACCGTGCAACGCTGGCTGAGCTGCGCCATCTCTTCGAGGAACGGTGCGGCCGCTGGCGACAGCAGCGCCGCGAGGTCTTCGAGGTCGAGACCGGTGCCCACACGAGCGAGCGCACGCTGCACGTCGGCGGCGCTCTTGCGCTCGATCGCGCGGCCGATCTCAGTGAAGTCGTGTTGTTGCCAAAGATCGACAAAGCTCATGCTTCCATCTCCGAGAGAAACGCCGTTAGCGGCGAGGTGGCGTGCGCGAGCGCTCCGCTTGAACGCGCGACCGGGCCTGCTTCGAACGCCATGCGGCCGGCCTCGACGCCGAGCTTGAACGCGAGCGCCATCGCCACCGGATCCGCTGCCGCCGCGATGGCCGTGTTCACCAGCACCGCGTGCGCACCGAGTTCCAGCGCCGCTGCGGCATGCGAGGGCGTGCCGAGCCCGGCGTCGATGATGACGGGCACGTTGCTCTGCGCGATGATGATTTCCAGAAACGCCCGTGATTCGAGACCGCGGTTGCTGCCAATCGGCGCGCCCAGCGGCATGACGGCAGCGCAACCGACTTCTTCGAGCTGTTTGCACAGCACCGGGTCGGCGTGCACGTAGGGCAGTACGATAAAGCCGCGTTGCACCAGATCGCGCGCGGCCTGGAGTGTCGCTATCGGATCCGGCATCAGGTATTTCGGATCGGGGTGAATTTCGAGTTTGACCCAATTCGTCTCCAGTGCAGCGCGCGCCAGTTCAGCGGCGAGCACGGCCTCTTTCGCATCGCGCACACCCGAAGTGTTTGGCATCAACCGATAGCGGCTCCGGTCGAGGTGCGCGAGGATGTTGTCGCTCGCAGCGTCGGTCTGCAAGCGGCGCAAGGCCACCGTGACGAGTTGCGTGCCGGAGGCCGCGAGGCTCTGTGCCATCACCGCGCCTGAGCTGTACTTGCCGGTGCCGAGAAAAAGGCGGGAAGAAAACTCGGTACCCGCGATAACTAATGTGGAGGGGTTCATTTTTGGAAGGCTGGGTTGATGGGATTCGAGAGAGTGCGCGGCAGCTTTAGCCACCTTGCGTTGCCTGTATCACGAGCACCTGGTCGCCAGCGGCGAGGCGCTGCGTCAGCCAGGCGGAGCGCGGCACGACGGCGTCGTTGATCGCGACCGCCACGCCTTGGCTGGCGCTCAGTCCGAGCTCGCCCAGCAGTTGGCTCAGCGTCGTGCTGTCAGCCAGCGCGAGCGGTTTGTCGTTGACGGTCAAATTGATTTGAGTAGGATGCATGGGACACTTTCAACAGGCTAGTTGCAGCGTGGGTCGTGGTAGTTCGGGCGGCGCGTGCCGGGGCAGCAACCGACCGGCCTGCAGCGCCTGAGCCAAGCGCGTGATTTCGGCCTCGGGCGAGGCTGCGCCGGTGATGGCACTGATCACGGCCACACTCGCGGCACCGCATTGCATGGCTTGCGTCGCGCGTAGCTCGTCCATGCCGCCAATGGCCACCACCGGCAGCGGCAGCAAGGCGCACCAATAGGCGAGGTTGTCGTTGCCCTGCGGGGTCCACGGCATGCGCTTGGCCCGGGTCGGATGGATCGGGCCGCAGGCGATGTAGCTGGGCTGCAGCGCCCAGGCGCGACAGACCTCCCAGTAACTGTGGCTGCTCACGCCCAGGCGCAGGCCGGCACGCGCCATGGCAGCCAGGTCGGCATACTCCAGGTCCTCCTGGCCCAAGTGCACACCGTAGGCACCTTCCTCGATCGCCAAGGCCCAGTGGTCGTTGATGAACAACTGCGCACGCGCAGCCTGGGCCGCCGCGATGCTGGCGCGCACCTCGCTACGCAAAGAAGGGTGATTGCAATCCTTGATGCGCAGTTGCACCGTGCGCACGCCGGCGTCGAGCACACGCTGCACCCAGACCGCACTGTCCACGATGGCGTACAGGCCCAGATCGGGGTCGCTCAGCCGGGCAAAGGCACCGACCCCGGCCTGGCCCGCCAGGCGCATCGTGGGCAAGTTCTCGTGCGCCAGCGCAAAGCGCGCGCAGGGGTGTACCGGTCCCGCGCCCTGGCCTGCGCCATAGCCATGGCGCAGGGCGTGCGTGGTCGCCATCTTGGCCAGAATGATGGCCTCGATTTCGACGAAGCCCTGCGCCATGGCTGCTGCTGCGCTGGCGGCCAGCACGCAGCCGGTGCCGTGGTGATGTCGTGTAACGACGCGCGGCAGGCTCAGCCAGCCGCAGGCGTGCGGCGTGGCGGCATAGTCTTCGCTGCTGTCACCGGCCTCGTCGCCGCCGGTGATCACCACCGCCTTGCAGCCCAGCGCCAACAAAGCGCTGGCAGCCTGTTCCACGTCGCCTCGGCTGCGCAGCGGCGCAGCGCCCAGTAAAGCCGCAGCTTCGCTGCGGTTGGGGGTGATGAGCGTGGCGCGTGGCAGCAGGGCGGTGCGGTTGCCGTGCAGCAGGGCCTGATCGGCGAACACGGCGCCAGTGCTGGCACGCAAGACCGGGTCCACCAGCAGCGGCAGGGCTGGATTCTGCAGGCGCAGGCGGTCAATCCATGACACCAGCAGCGCCAGGTTCGCGGCGCTTCCCAACATGCCGGTCTTGATCGCGGCGGGTGGCAGGTCACTGGCCAGCGCGCTCAGTTGGGCTTCCAGCAGCGTCGGTGACACCGGTTCGATGCGCTGCACCATGACAGAGTTTTGCGCCGTGATGGCGGCCACCACGGTACAAGCGTGCGCTCCAAACGCCTCGATCGCGCGCAGATCAGCCTGCAATCCGGCACCGCCACCACTGTCCGATCCGGCCACGCTCCAGACCACGGCGGGTGCCGGCTTGCTGGCGAGTTGGTTCATCCGGCTGGCACCGACAGCTTGGCGATGGGGATATAAATCGCGCCGCCGGCGTCACGAAATTCAAGCGATTTGGCCTGCATACCGGCGCTCAGCGCCTGTGCTTCGTCCACGCCTTGCTGGGCCGCATAGTCGCGTACTTCCTGCGTGATCTTCATGGAGCAGAACTTGGGTCCGCACATGGAGCAAAAATGCGCCACCTTGGCACCGTCCGCGGGCAGCGTCTCGTCGTGGAAGTCACGCGCGGTGTCGGGGTCCAGACTCAGGTTGAACTGGTCCTGCCAGCGGAATTCGAAGCGGGCCTTCGACAGGGCCTCGTCGCGTGCGCGTGCACCAGGGTGGCCCTTGGCAATGTCGGCGGCGTGGGCCGCGATTTTGTAGGCGATGATGCCTTGCTTGACGTCCTCACGGTCGGGCAGGCCCAAATGTTCCTTGGGCGTCACGTAGCACAGCATCGCCGTACCAAACCAGCCAATCATCGCTGCGCCGATGGCGCTGGAGATATGGTCGTAGCCCGGTGCAATGTCGATGGTCAGCGGCCCCAGCGTGTAGAACGGCGCTTCCTGGCAGTGCTTCAACTGCTCGTCCATGTTGGCCTGGATCATGTGCATGGGCACGTGGCCCGGGCCCTCGATCATGGTTTGCACATCGTGCTTCCAGGCGATCTGGGTCAGCTCGCCCAAAGTGCGCAGCTCGGCAAATTGCGCTTCATCGTTGGCGTCTGCGCCGCTGCCGGGGCGCAGCCCATCGCCCAGTGAGAAGGCCACATCGTAGGCCTTCATGATGGCGCAGATGTCCTCGAAGTGCTCATACAGAAAGCTCTCGCGGTGGTGCGAGATGCACCACTTGGCCATGATCGAGCCGCCGCGCGAGACGATGCCGGTGCGGCGCTTCGCCGTCATCGGAATGAAGGGCAGGCGCAGGCCCGCATGGATCGTGAAGTAGTCCACGCCCTGCTCGGCCTGCTCGATCAGGGTGTCGCGGAAGATCTCCCAAGTCAGGTCTTCGGCCACGCCACCCACTTTTTCCAGTGCCTGGTAGATCGGCACGGTGCCGATCGGCACCGGGCTGTTGCGAATGATCCAGTCGCGCGTGGTGTGAATGTTCTTGCCGGTGGACAGATCCATCACGTTGTCGGCACCCCAACGGATCGCCCACACCAGTTTTTCCACCTCTTCCTCGATGCCGGAGCTGAGCACCGAGTTGCCGATGTTGGCGTTGATCTTGACCAGGAAGTTGCGCCCGATGATCATCGGCTCGACTTCCGGGTGGTTGATGTTGGCCGGAATGATGGCGCGCCCGCGCGCCACCTCGTCGCGCACAAACTCCGGCGTGATCAGCTCCGGGATGCAGGCACCCATCGCGTTGCCGCGCAGGCGCTGCTCACGCTCTGCGTCACCCAGGTACTGCGCCATCCATTCGCGCTTGCCGTTCTCGCGGATCGCAATGAACTCCATCTCCGGCGTGATGAGACCCTGGCGTGCATAGTGCATCTGCGTGACGTTGGCGCCGACCCTGGCGCGCCGGGGCGTGCGCTGTAGCGGGGTGGAGTCGGCGCGCAGCGCGGCAATGCGCTGAGCTTCGCTTTTCTCCTGGCGGGTACCGTCATCCAACCCGTGGTGGCTGCGGCCGGCATAGGTCTCGGTGTCCTGGCGCGCCTCAATCCAGGCGCTACGCAAGGCAGGCAGACCAAGGCGCACGTCGATCTCGGCGCTCGGGTCGGTGTAAGGCCCGGAGGTGTCGTAGAGCGTGGCGATTTCGCCATTGCTCAAATGCACGTCGCGCATGGGCACCCGCAACTGCGGGTGCAATTGCCCGCTGGCATACACCTTGTGAGAGGCAGGGAAGGGTTCGCGCGTCAGCGCGAGCAGTTGCGCGAGTTTGTCGGGAGCATTCATCCGGGTCATCCTTTCGGGGTGTCACTACACAGTGCTCCGGAAGGTGGCCAGGCGACAAGCAGGTGGGATGCTTTGATGTCTGACAGCTCTTCTTACGTCGGTACTAACCGATTCAAGTTCACGGGTTTGGTTCTGACCATCTCGGCGACTCCACCACAATTGGCGGATCGCACCCCGGAGCGGGCTTGATTGTAGCGTCAAGGCAGGGTGGGTGAGCGGACGGAGTTGTAACTACCGCCTGGTGGTGGTCAGCGGGCCGTCATAAAATGCATAATCGGCTTGACCCTGCATTTTTCTGACCCGGCAACAAGCCGCCAGCACTTAACCATTGACGGCCCCCTGGCTGACTACTCTTCTATCAACACCATGCAAGACACCCTGAAACCTACCGTCCCCAGTACTGCAGATTTGCAACGTGAAGTGGCCCAATTGTTGATTGAGTCTCTGAATCTTGAGGTCAGTGCAGATCAAATCACGCCGGATGCCCCGTTGTATGGCGATGGCTTGGGCCTGGACTCGATTGACGTGCTGGAAGTCGCCTTGGTGGTCTCCAAGCGTTATGGTCTGCAATTGCGCAGCGACAGCGCAGACAACCAGCACATTTTCAGCTCGCTGCGCAGCCTTTGCGACTATATTGCCACCCAGAGAACCTGCTGATGGCACGCCGCATGGTGCGCTGGCTCGGCCTTGCTGCGCTGCTGATCGGCTATCCCTTGCTGGCGCATTACACCAATGAATCCGCTCACAGCGGCAACCTGGGTGCGGTGGTGGCGATTGCGCCGGTGCTGCTGATCGCGCTGGTGCTGGCCTGGCGTTCAGCGCAGCGCTTCATCATGCTGGCGGCATTGGCGCTGTCGTGTGTTGCGCTGTGGCTTGGATGGTCAGCGCTGGAGCGCCATTTTGGGCTCGTTTACTGGTTGCAAAATATGGCCCTGTACGTCATCCTGTTCATCACTTTTGCCCGCACTCTAATCGCTGGGCGCCAACCCCTTTGCACGCGCCTGGCCGAGGCGATTCAGGCACCTTTGACGCCGCAGTATGAAAGCTACACCCGTCAGGTCACGCTCGCCTGGTCATTGTTTTTTGCCGCGATGGCTTTGGTTTCTGGCTTGCTCTTTTTTCTGGCACCGCTCGCCACCTGGTCGGTCTTTGCCAACTTCCTGACGCTGCCATTGGTGGCGCTGATGTTCATTGCTGAATATGGGGTGCGTCGAGTTGTGCTGCGCGGGACGGCGCCTATGCACATCCTGGATGCGGTGCGAGCGTACCGGAACACGCCAGCGCGTCCACGCTAGTACTCGCCGACATCATCATGCCCTCATTGCCGCTGGTCGCCCACCTCTTGCCGGACAGCATCGTCGCCTGGCGCGCCGATGGTGCTGTCACGCTGCGTCAGTTTCTGGCCGAGGTCAGCCAGCTGGTCGCGCGCTTGCCCGCAGGCGCTCACCTGCTCAATCTGTGCAGTGATCGTTACCGTTTCAGCGTCGGTCTGGCGGCCGCCATTGTGGCCGGCAAAGTCAGCCTGCTGCCATCGACGCACACACCGGAAGTGGTGCGCCAGATCAAGGTTTTTGCGCCGGATGTGTTTTGTTTGACCGATAGCGAGCACTGCACGGTGGATCTGCCCCAGCTGCGCTACCCGGTTATGGGGATTAGCCTGCCAGACTGTTTTTCTATTCCACAAATTGACAGCAAGCAGCTTATCGCAATCGTATTTACTTCAGGCTCGACCGGTATCCCGCAACCGCATACCAAAAGCTGGGGTGCACTGGTCGGTTGTGTGCGGGCCGGGGCCTTGCGCCTGGGGCTACTGCACAACCCACCCTGCACCATCATTGGCACGGTGCCGCCGCAACACATGTACGGGTTTGAATCCACGGTACTGATGGCATGGCACAGCGGCAACGCACTCAGCCATGCGCAGCCGTTTTACCCGGCCGACATTTGCCAGGCGCTGGCGGCGGTGCCGACACCACGCGTGTTGGTGTCCTCGCCCGTGCATCTGCGCGCCTTGCTGGACGCGGGGCTGGCGTTGCCCGAGATCGCACTGGTCGTTTGCGCCACGGCACCGCTGTCCACCGAACTCGCGCAGGACATCGAGGCCCGTTGCCATGCTCCCTTACTGGAAATCTATGGCAGCACCGAAACCGGCCAGATTGCCAGCCGCCGCTCCGCACAGACCGCACAGTGGCAGTTGTTTCCCGGAATAAAACTGATCGTGGAGGGTGATTGCGTGCGCGCGTGCGGTGGTCACATCGAGACCTTGACCGCCCTGAGCGACCTGATTGAACCGGTGACAGACGCGCATTTTTTACTGCACGGGCGCATCGCCGATCTGATCAATATCGCCGGCAAACGGCATTCGCTGGCGAGTCTCAACCACTTGCTCAATGCCATTCCCGGCGTGATCGATGGCGCTTTTTACATGCCCGATGAAACCAGTCATGACCATGTCACCCGGCTGGCTGCGTGTGTGGTGGCGCCGGGCCTGGATGCGCCGCATTTGCTGGCCGCCCTGCGTCAGCATATTGACCCGGTGTTCCTGCCGCGCCCGCTGCTGTTGGTGGACGCGCTGCCGCGCAACAGCACCGGAAAACTGCCGCGCGCAGCGCTGCAAGCCCTCCTTCAAACCCGCAGAAGAGGCAAGCCCGCATGAAGCACGCTACCCACTGGACGGTTCCACTGAATCATCCCGCCTTGGCCGGGCATTTTCCTGGCACTCCCATCCTGCCTGGCGTCGTGCTGCTGGACGTGGTGCTGCAAAGCATCGCCGCCAGCAGCGCCGTTGCGCTGGAACGCTGCGAGATCAGCTCGGTGAAGTTTCTGAGCCCGGCGCGCCCCGGCGACGAACTGGTGATCGGGCACGGCGTTGCGGCCAGCGGTGCTATCCATTTCGACATCAGCGCGGGGTCGCGCAAAATTGCCAGCGGCAGTATCGTGCCGGAATTGCCGCTATGACAGCTCAGCCAAGCGCCAGTCACGCCGCCTGGGCCCAGCGCCCGGAGCGCAGCAACCTGTTCCTGTTGCGCCTCATGAGCTGGATTTCACTGCGTCTGGGGCGGCGCAGCGGGCGCGCCGTGCTGCATCTGATTGCCGCTTATTTTCTGCTCTTCGCTCCGGCCAGTCGGCGTGCGTCACGCGGTTATCTCGGGCGTGCGTTGGGTCGTCCGGCGCGCTGGCGTGATCTGTACCAGCATTTTTTTACCTTTGCCGCCACCATCCATGACCGTCTCTATCTGGTCAACCGCCGCTTCGATTTGTTTGAGATTGAAGTGCATGGTGAGGACACGCTGCAGCGTTTGCTGGCGGATGGCAAGGGCTTGTTCCTGCTGGGCGCGCACCTGGGCAGTTTTGAAGTGATCCGCGCGCTGGGCCGAGAGCACACGGACTTGCGCGTCGCCATGTTGATGCACCAGGACAATGCCCAAAAAATAAACGCCATGCTGGCAGCGATCAACCCGGACGCGGTGCAGGACATCATCGGCCTGGGCCACATTGATTCCATGCTCCAGGTGCGCGCGCGCCTGGACGCTGGCGCTGCCGTCGGCATGCTGGCCGATCGCACCTTCGGCAACGACACTCTGGTCCCGGTGCAAATCCTGGGCAGCAATGCGAACTTGCCCAGCGGGCCGTTCCGTATGGCCGCCCTGCTGCGGCGTCCGGTGGTCTTCATGACCGGTCTCTATCTGGGCGGCAACCGTTACGCCATTCATTTCGAACCCCTGGCAGATTTTTCTGCGCTTGCGCCTGGGCAGCGCGATGCCGCCCTGCAAGCGGCCATCAGCCGTTACGCTGCGCTGCTGGACCACTACTGCCGCCAGGCGCCGTACAACTGGTTCAATTTTTTCGATTTCTGGCAACCCGCAGCCAGCACCACGCCGCCAAAATCATGAAGATGCGACACTTGCTCCTTGCATTAGCGCTGTTGCTGGTCGCTGCCATCAGTCACGCGGCCACGTGGGATATAGACCAGCTCATGCGCAGCCTGGCGCAAACCCGCTCCAGCCATGCCCGCTTTGTCGAGAAAAAAACCATCGCCATGCTCGACCAGCCGGTGGAGTCCTCGGGCGAACTGTTCTACAGCGCACCTGACCATCTGGAAAAACGCACGCTCAAACCCAAAGCCGAATCAATGACGGTGGACGGCGGTACTCTGATCATCGAGCGCGGTCGCCAGAAACATCGCCTGCAATTGCAGGATTCCCCGGAGCTGGCGGCTTTCATCGACAGCATCCGCGCCACCCTGGCGGGTGATCGCAAAGCGCTGGAGCGCAGTTACCGGTTGAGACTGGACGGCAGCGCCGAGCACTGGACACTGCAACTACTGCCGCTGGATGAAAAAATGCAGGCCGTGGTCAAGCTCATCCGCATTGTCGGCGTGCTTGATACCCTGCGCAGCATCGAAACCACCCAGGCCGACGGTGACAGTTCTTTGATGTTGATCGATAAGTTGGCGACGCCGTGAAGCCAGCCAGAGCCCCAACGCGGCGCGGCCGCACCGCCATCGCCTGCTGGCTGGCGTTCATCATCGCCTGTGGCGTCATCATCGGCCGCAGCCAGTTCACCACCGATTTATCGGCTTTTTTGCCGCGCAGCCCGACGCCGGCCCAGCAGTTGCTGCTGGAGCAGATCCGTGACGGCCTGGCCTCGCGCCTGATTCTGGTCGGCATTGAAGGCGGTGATGCACCCACTCGCGCCCGGCTTTCCAAACAGATCGCACAGCGCCTGCGCGTTGATCCCGCTTTTGTCAGCGTCAACAATGGCGAGAACGTCAGCGCCGAACGCGACCGCGTTTTTTTGTTCAACCATCGCTACCTGTTAAGCCCCGCAGTGACGCCCACACGCTTCAGCGCAGACGGCCTGCACGCCGCCTTGAGCGACAGCATAGCCCTGCTCGCCTCACCGGCCGGCCTGCTGGTCAAGTCGCTGCTGCCGCGCGACCCGACCGGCGAAATGGTGCAATTGCTCGACCGGCTGGATGCCGGCAAGCGCCCGCCCACGGTTGATGGCACTTGGGGCTCACGCGACGGTGCGCGCGCCTTGCTGCTGCTGCAAACGCGCGCTTCGGGCTCCGATACCGATGCCCAGCAACACGCCATGGCCGCCATCCGGCACGCGTTTGATGCGGCCGCCAGCGCCAGCCCTGCTGCCCGTTTGCTGATGACCGGCCCCGGTGTCTTTTCGGTGACCGCGCGCGACACCATCAAAAGCCAGGTCAGCCGCCTTTCCATCATCAGCATGGCGCTGATCGCGACGCTCTTATTGCTGGTTTATCGTTCCGCCACGGCGCTGGTATTGGGTTTCTTGCCCGTCATCAGCGGCGCCCTGGCAGGCATTGCGGCGGTCAGTCTGGGCTTTGGCGCGGTGCATGGCATCACCCTGGGATTTGGCACGGCACTGATCGGCGAAGCGGTGGATTATTCAATCTACCTGTTTGTGCAATCAGAGCAGGCAGGGGCCGACCCACAGAGCTGGATC
>Ga0209014_10001470_pt1 | contig 13850 bp, 11 predicted proteins | sample BarGraNGADG00212_FD_184491 | JGI IMG/M metagenome (GOLD analysis project Ga0209014, IMG submission 184491) | Arctic peat soil microbial communities from Barrow, Alaska - Barrow Graham LP Ref core NGADG0002-212 (SPAdes) (version 2) | ecosystem: Environmental > Terrestrial > Soil > Wetlands >...
GCCGCCAAGACGGGCGTCGACAAGGCGGCCGCCGAGCTCGGTGGCACCGTCATCCAGGTCGGGCCGAACGAGGCGACGGCGGCTCTCCAGGTCCCCTTCATCACAGACCTCACCACCCAGGGCGTCTCCGCGATCATCATCTCTGCCGACGGCAAGGATGAGGTCGCTCCGGCCCTCAAGGATGCGATGTCCAAGGGCATCAAGGTCGTCGGCTTCGACTCCAGCCCGGCCGTTGGTGCGTACAACGTGTTCGTCAACCAGGTCGACTTCAGCGGCGTCGGCGTGAACCTCGCCGACTGGGCCTGCGAGCTCGCCCCGAGCTGCACCGGCGAGATCGCCATCCTGTCGGCCGCCGCCACGGCGACCAACCAGAACGCGTGGATCGACCTCATGAAGACCACGCTCAAGCTGCCCAAGTACGCCGGGCTCAAGCTCGTCGATACCGTCTACGGCAATGACGATGCCACGGTCAGCACCCAGCAGGCGCAGGGCCTCCTGACCAAGTACCCGAACCTCAAGGTCATCGTCGCCCCGACGACGGTCGGCATCCTGGCGGCGGCCCAGGTCGTCTCGCAGGCCAAGAAGCAGGCCTCCGTCAAGGTGACCGGCCTCGGCTTCCCGAACGACATGAAGCCGTTCGTCAAGGACGGCACCTCCCCGGTCTTCGGCCTGTGGAGCGTCCCGGATCTCGGCTACCTCTCCTACGTGGTCGCTGACAAGCTGGTCAAGGGCGAGATCACCGGCGCGGAGGGCGAGACGTTCACCGTCCCGAGCCTCAACGGTGGCCAGCCGTACACGATCGGCAAGGACAGCGTCGTGATCCTCGGGCCGGCGTTCCGGTTCGACGCGACGAACGTCGACCAGTTCAACTTCTAGTCCCACGCGACTAGTCCCACTCGACGAAACGCGGCCGTGGGCCCCGGAGGCGACGCTTCCGGGGTCCCCGGCTTCACAGGAGCGACCATGGAACGTGTCGCGTTCACCATGAAGCTGTTGCCCGGGGCCGCGGCGGAGTACCGCCGACGCCACGCGGTCGTCTGGCCGGAGATGCTCGCAGCGCTCCGTGCCGCGGGCTGCCGCGACTACTCGATCTACCAGCGGGGCGACGACCTGTTCGGCGTGTTCGAGGTTGACGACTTCGAGCAATTCCGGGCGTTGATGGACGCGTCCGAGGTGAACGCCCGGTGGCAGGCGGACATGGCCTCGCTCATCGACCCGTGCACCGATCCGGCGACGGGGTTCCACCGCCGCCTGGACGAGGTGTTCCGCCTTGACTGACCATCGCCTCCGCCTCGTCGCCGTGGACCTCGGCGCGGAGAGCGGCCGTGCCGTCGTGGGGACCTTCGACGGTGGGCGCCTGGCCCTGGACGTCGTCCACCGCTTCCCCAACGTGCCGGTGACGCTGGCCGGCACCCTTCACTGGGACTTCCTGCGCCTGTTCGGCGACGTGGTCGCGGGCCTGCGGCGCGCAGCCGCCGGGGGTCCCGTGGCCTCGGTCGGGGTCGACACCTGGGGGGTGGACTTCGGACTGCTCGACGAGCGCGGCCGGCTGCTGGGCAACCCGGTCCACTATCGCGACGCCCGGACCGCGGGCATGCCGGAACTGGCCTTCTCGACGGTCCCGCGCGAGGAGATCTACCGCGCCACGGGCATCCAGTTCATGTCCATCAACACGCTGTACCAGCTGCTCTCGATGGTCCGCGCCGGCGACCCGATGCTCCGCCACGCCGATCGGCTCCTGATGACGGGCGACCTGTTCGCCCACTTCCTGTGCGGGAGCTCTGTCGCCGAGTACACGAATGCCAGCACGAGCCAGTGCCTGGACCCGTTCACCCGTGACTGGGCCCGCCCGCTGCTGGAGCGGCTTGGCATCCCCAGCGGGTTCCTGCCGGAGATCGTCCAGCCGGGCACGGTGCTGGGTTCGCTCCTCCCCGACGTCGCCGAGGCCGCAGGCCTGGGCGGCACGCGGGTCATTGCTCCGGGCTCCCACGACACCGCATCCGCGGTCGTGGGGGCCCCTCTGTCCAGCCGAGGGACCGCGTTCCTCTCCTCCGGAACGTGGTCCCTCGTTGGCCTCGAGGTGGCGGCCCCCATCGTGTCCGACCTCACCCTGGCGGCCAACCTCACCAACGAGGGTGGCGTCGCGGGCACGATCCGCCTGCTGCGCAACGTCATGGGCCTATGGCTGATCCAGGAGAGCCGGCGCGCACTGTGGCCGGCGGACGACGGCCCCTCCTACGAGCAGCTGGCGGGGATCGCGGAGGCGGCCCCTGCGTTCACGGCCTTCATCGACCCCGACGACGAGCGGTTCCTCCGCCCGGGCGACCTGCCCGCGCGCGTGCGGGCCTTCTGTCGCGAGACCGGTCAGCCCGAGCCTGCCGACACCGGGACGCTCATGCGGGTGCTGCTCGAGAGCCTGGCCCTGCGCTACGGGCGTGCCGTCGAGGAACTTGCGGCGGCCTCGGGCCACCCGATCGACGCGATCCACGTCGTGGGCGGAGGATCCAAACACCGGCTCCTGTGCCACCTCACGGCAAGTGCCACGGGCCTGCCCGTGCGGGCGGGTCCCGCCGAGGCGACCGCGATCGGCAACATCGCCGTCCAGGCCATCGCGGCGGGCGAGCTCGCATCCGTCGCCGAGGCCCGCGAGCTGGTCGCGCGATCCTTCCCCATCACCACCTACACCCCCGCGGGTGACTGGGCCGAGGCTCGTGCGCGGTTCGCCGCCCTGGTCGGCCGCCCAGGGCCCGCACCCGCCACGTCATCCACCGAGCCATCCGCGTCCTGACAAAGGAGACCACCATGGCCCCGATCCCGGCCGTCGCCCGCCCTGCCTCCGCGTCCACCCTCGAGCGCATCGAATGGGCCATGAACGGGGTCAACATCGAGATCCCGTCCTGGGGCTTCGTCAACACCGGGACGCGGTTCCGCGTCTTCCCCCAGGAGGGCGTGCCGCGGAACGTCTTCGAGAAGTTGGACGACGCGGCGACCGTCAACCGCTATACCGGCATCGCGGGCTCGCTGAGCCTCCACATCCCGTGGGACAAGGTCGACGACTGGAAGGGCCTGGCCGCGTACGCGCGGGAGCGCGGCCTCGTCATCGGCGGCATCAACAGCAACACCTTCCAGGACCTCGACTACAAGCTCGGCTCGGTGTGCCACCCGGACGCTCGCGTTCGCGCGAAGGCCGTGGCGGCGATCGTCGAGTGCTGCGAGATCGCGGAGGCCATGGACGCCCAGGCCGTGAAGGTGTGGCTGGGCGATGGCACCAACTACCCGGGCCAGGACGATCTCCGCCGGCGCCACCGCCGGCTTGTGGAGGGGCTCAAGGAGGCGTACGCGGCGCTGCCTGCCGGCGCCCGGATGTACCTCGAGTACAAGCTCTACGAGCCCGCGCTCTACGCGACCGACATCCAGGACTGGGGCCAAAGCCTCAACGTGGTGCGCCAGCTGGGCGACCGCGCGGGGGTCTGCGTGGACACCGGCCACCACGCGATGGGCGTGAACATCGAGCAGATCGTGGCGCTGCTGCTCGCCGAAGGGAAGCTGTTCGCATTCGACCTCAACGACAAGAAGTACGGCGACGACGACCTCATGGTCGGCTCGATCGACCCCTACCAGCTGTTCCGGATCGCTCACGAGCTCGTCAACGCGATGCGCGACGACGATGACCCGATCGCGCAGGCCACCGCGAACGCGACCTGCTACATGCTCGACCAGTGCCACAACATCGAGCCCAAGGTCCCCGCGATGATCCGGAGCGTCATGAACCTCCAGGAGACGATCGCGAAGGCGCTCCTGGTGGACCGCGAGCGGCTGCTGGCCGCGCAGGCAGCGGGCGACGTGCTCGAGGCGAACGGCTGCCTGTGGGACGCGTTCAACACCGACGTCCGACCCGTGCTCGCGGAGCTGCGCGTGCGGCGCGGCCTCCCGGCGGACCCGTACCGGGCCTACCTGGCGTCTGGCGAGGAGCAGGCGAAGTACGCCGCGCGGGCCGGCGGCACCGCTGCCGGCTGGGGCTGAGCCGTGGCCCTCAGGGATCCCCTTCCCGAGCTGTCCGAGCTCCTCGTCTCGATCGGCGAGGGCGGGCGGCGAATCGCCGGAATCGACGCCGGCGAGGGCGCGGCGGGCAACATCTCGGTCTGCGTGGGCTGGCCGATCGACCCGCGCCGCCAGTTCCCGGTGACCGAGGAGATCCCGCTGCCGGTGCCCGCGCCCCACCTCGTCGGCCACCTGGTCATCGTGACCGGGTCCGGGCGGCGCCTGCGCGACATCGCCGCCGACCCGGCGGCGAACCTGGGCGCGGTGCGGGTGCTGCCGGGGGGCGAGACGGGCACGTTGCACACCTCGCCGCGGCGGCTGTTCGAGCGCCTCACATCGGAATGGAACTCGCATCTCGGAGTCCACGACGACACGGTGGCCCGGGCGGGCACGAACTACCATGCGGTGGTCCACGCTCAGCCGCCCCACCTCGTCTACCTGTCCCACGTCCCGGCGTACCAGGACCAGGGGCACCTCAACCGGCGGTTGCTGCGCTGGGAGCCCGAGACGATCGTCAACCTCCCGGCCGGGGTCGGGGTCCTGCCGTTCATGGTCCCGGGGTCGGAGGCGCTCATGGCCGCCAACGTCGAGAGCCTACGGTCACACCGCATCGTGCTGTGGAGCAAGCACGGGGTGATGGCGCGGTCGGACATCTCCGTGACCCGGGCCGTGGACCGGATCGAGTACGCGGAGACCGCCGCTCGCTACGAGTACATGGACCTCGCGGTTGGGGGTCGGGCCGAGGGCCTCACCGTCGACGAGATGCGGGCCGTCGTGACGGCGTTCGACGTGAAGACCACGGTGGTCTGAGCCTCCGCTCCCCTACCCGCTCCGGAGCCGCACCCGCTCCGGAGCCGCTCCTGGTCCAAGCCGCACCCGCTCCGGTGCGGCTACCCGTGCCGCACCGCCCGGACGAACGTTCGGACGGTCGGCGGCTGCCCATAGAGCAGCACCCCGGCCCGGAAGACACGGATCGCGAGCCACGTCACGAGCGGCACCGTTGCGGCCAGCAGGCCGACCGAAAGCGCAAGCTCCCACGGCTGGACGTTGCCGGCCGAGAGGCGCGCCATCATCACGAACGGGCTCCAGAGCGGCACGTACGAGGCGAAGCGGATGAAGGGGGATGTCCCGCCGGACAGCGCCAGCACGGCGGGCAGGTACCCAGCGATCGCGGGGATGGAGAGCGGCAGGGCCACGATCTGCAGGTCCTCGGCCCGGCTTAGCAGCGAGCCGGCCCCAGCGTAGAGGGCCGCGTAGAGCGCGAACCCGAGCACGAAGTAGACGAGGAATGCCCCCAGGAGGCCCGGGGACAGGGCGGCGAGGGACGAGCCAGGCCCTGTGGCGGTCCCCAGCACGGCGTCGGCAATCCGGTCGGACGCCATCAGCGTCAGCACGGCGGGCGCCAGGACCAGCGCCACCTGCGTGAGCCCCGCCAGGCCGATGCCCGCGATCTTGCCGACCACCAGCTGCGGCGCCGTGGCGGCCGAGATCAACAGCTCCATGACCCGGTTCGCCTTCTCCGCCACCACCCCGGACGCGACCCACAGCCCGTAGAAGACCAGCGTCAGGAACGAGAGCATGACGAAGACGATGCCGACGATGCGGCGGCTGGCATACTCGGCGGCATCGACCGTGGCGACGGCGCCCCCGGAGCCGGAGCCGCCCGCGGCCGCGTCGACGACCGCGAACGTCGGGATGACGAAGGGCCGGGTGGTCGCCGGCTGCGAGGCCGTCCAATCCAGCACCCCCACCGCGAACGTGCCCACCTGGAGCAGCTGCGCGCGGTCTGGGCCGAGCGCACCGGCGCTCAGGACCTGGGCGTCGATGCCGCCGGAAGCCGTTCGGGTCAGCACCATCGTGGCGGCGACCGATCCCTCGCGGACGGCGGCGACCGCACGGCCGGCGTCGTCCATCGGCTGGAACGCGAAGATCGTATCGCCGCCCTCGCCGTTGGCGGCCAGCCGGGCGTTGAGGAAGCCGTCCATGACCGACACCGCGCGTTCCGCCAGGCCGGGCTCCACCGCCGTCACGGCCACCCGCGTCACGCTTGCCCGATCCACCAGCCGCACCATCAGCGGCAGGAGCGCCACGACGACCGCGAGGCCGGCGAGCAGCAGGGTCGAGAAGACGAACGCACGGGAACGGACACGCTCGCTGTACTCGCGCCGTGCGACCAGCGAGACGTTACCGCCGCCGCCGTGGGTGCGAGCCACCGGCCCGTCCGTCTCCACCCGTGCGTCCGTCTCCACAGGCCGGTCCCGGTCTCCCGGCTCGTTCGGCTCGCCCGGCCTGGTCACGCGACGCCACCCGCGACGGGCACGCCTGCGTCATCGACCGGCGCCAGGTGCAGCTCCTCGTCCAGCGGGTGTCCGACATGGTCGATGAACACCTGCTCCAGCGACGGGTCCGCGATCTCGAAGTGGACGACCCGGACACCGGCGGCCACCGCAGCGGCCAGCACCGTCTCGGGCTCCACGCCGGCGTCCAGCTCGATGGACGAGCGGTCCATGCCGACCTGGATGACGCGGGTCCCGGGAATCGCGGCCAGCCACGGCAGGCGGTGATCGTCGGCCACCGAGATCCGGACGAGGCGGCGGCCCGTGGCGCGCTTCACGTCACGAAGCCGACCGCCGATGACCATCCGCCCGCGGTCCACGATCGCGACCGATTCGCAGAGGGCCTCCGCGACCTCCATCTGGTGGGTGGAGAAGACGACCGTCCGGCCCCGGTCCCGGAGCTCCAGGAACGCCTCCCGGAGGAGCATCACGTTGACGGGGTCGAGACCGGTGAACGGTTCGTCCATCAGCAGCACCTGCGGGTCGTGCAGGACGGCGGCGATGAACTGGACCTTCTGCTGGTTGCCCTTCGAGAGCTGCTCCGCCTTGCGGCCGGCCAGGTCCTCCGCCCGGAACCGGCGCAGCCAGGCCATCGCCTCCCGCTTCGCGCGTTCCGCCGGGACGCCGTGGAGCCCGCCGAAGAACACCAGCTGGTCCAGGACGCGCATCCGGGGGTAGAGACCCCGCTCCTCCGGCAGGTAGCCCCACGTGGACCGCGGCAGGCGGTGGCTGTCCGTGCCACGCCAGGTCACGCGCCCCGCGTCCGGCTCGAGCACGCCCAGCGCGATCCGCATCGTCGTCGTCTTGCCGGCGCCGTTTGCACCCAGGAACCCGAACACCTGGCCGGGGGCGACCTCGAACGCCAGGTCGTCGAGGGCGACGACGGACCCGAACCGCTTGAAGAGGTGGTCGACGACGAGGCTCATCCGTGCCCGAGCATACCCGTGCCGCCCGCGCGTGCCATCGGGGGATCGTCCTGAACGCGGGCTGGGCGAAGGTCCGGGTGGACCTCTCGCGGTCCAGCCCCTCCCGGAGGCGCAGGATCCCGTCCCGGGAGGCCGGCGGACCGGCGATCGCGGTCCGTCGGCTCCCATCGGCACCGACCGGGGTACGATCTTGGGCGTGAACGACACCAGCCGGATCACCCCCGTCCGCATCGACGCCAACCGTGCGGCCGGCACCCTGGGCCTCGAGTGGACCGACGGCCACGCCACCGTGTACGACTCGGTGACCCTGCGCTGGCTCTGCCCCTGCGCCTACTGTCGCGGCGAGGCGGGCATGCCCGGCTGGCTTGACACGAACCCGACGCTCACCCCGGAGCAGACGCGGCTCGTGGACGTCGCCCTCGTGGGCGCCTACGCCATCCAGGCGACCTGGGGGGATGGGCACGCCACCGGCTACCACTCGTTCAGGCTGCTGCGCGAGCAGTGCCCGTGCGCCGCATGCGCCCGGGACCGTGAGCAGCGTCACGCGGATCACGCGAGCCAGCCGTCCGGACCGGGCGGCGACCGCGACAAGCATGGAGGGGATCGATGATCATCTCGACCGCGCCGTTCATCGCCGGCTACCGGGTCACCGAGACGAAGGGCCAGGTCTTCGGGCTCGTCGTCCGGAGCCGGGGCCTTGGCGGCAACCTCGTGGCTGGCCTGCGCTCCATCGTCGGCGGCGAGATCCACGAGTACACGAGCCTCCTCGAGGACACCCGCCGCCAGGCCATCGACCGCATGGTCCAGAACGCAACGCTCGTGGGTGCGAACGCCGTGATCTCGATGCGCTTCGACTCGTCCGAGATGGCCACGACGATGACCGAGATCGTGGCCTACGGGACCGCGGTCGTCATCGCGGCCGACGCCGGCGCGCCGCAGGCCATCGAATAGCGCGATGGGCGTGACGCTCGCCCGGGGCCTCCTCGGCGGTATCGGGGCGCTGCTGTTGCTGGGCGGGATCGCCATGGCGGCCGTCACCGGGCCCGGCGGGTCCCTGGTGGCGGCCCTGACGCTGTTCATCCCGGGCGCGGTGCTGATCGTGGCCGTGCTCCTCGAGCGCACCCGATACCGGTCTCTGCACGCCGAGCACAGCGGTGATCTGCACGGCCCGGGCGGGGGCGAGACGAACCGCCCGAACGGACGCTTCCGGCCGACCGAGGAACGCTTCCTGGACCCCACCACGGGCGTGCCGCTGCGCGTCTGGGTGGACCCCCAGAGCGGCGAGCGGCGGTACGTCCCGGAGGGATAGGGCCGGGTCGTGGGGAGCGGGGGCGCCGACGATCCGCGGTCCGGGTCTGACTGGCCCGCCGCGAGCCCGGCGAGCGCGACGCCCGCGACGCGCGGCCCATACCGCAACCGCAACTCAAGACTCGACGGCAGGGCCGCCGGCAACGCGGGTGGTATTCTCGTGGGCCCCGACCGGGACGGAGTGAGGCCGCGTCCGTCCTGCGCCGCGCCCGTCCTCGGGGCTGACCGCCGAGAGGATCGATGACCACCGTTCGCCCCGCACCCGGACCCCGCGTCGCCGGCCGCGTCCGCCGCCGGTCCGCGCGCGACCAGAAGGGCCCGATCCTCAACCGCGAGCTCTCCTGGATCGAGTTCAACGCTCGCGTCCTGCACGAGGCCCGTGACACCCGCAACCCGGTGCTCGAGCGCGTCAAGTTCCTCGCCATCTTCGCGTCCAACCTGGACGAGTTCTTCCAGGTCCGCGTGTCCGGCCTCCGGCGCCAGGACCAGTCGAGCTCCCAGCACCAGTCGCTGGACGGCCTGACGCCGGCCCAGCAGCTGGACGCCATCCGGGCACGCGTCCGCGAGCTGGTCGCGGAGCACTCGGCGATCTGGACCTCGATCCGCGGGGAGCTTGCCGCCGATGGCGTGGAGATCCTCGACTACGAGGACGTCCCGGAGCACCACGAGACGCTCCGGCGCCGCTTCCACGACGAGATCTTCCCGGTGCTCACGCCGCTCGCGGTGGACCCGGGTCACCCGTTCCCGTACATCAGCACGCTTTCCCTCTCGATCGCCGTGGGCCTGCGGGACCCCGAGAGCGACGAGAGCCGCTTCGCGCGGGTCAAGATCCCGCCGGTCCTGCCGCGCCTGTTCGCCGTCGAGCGTGACAAGTTCGTGCTCCTGGACCAGGTGATCGAGGCGAACCTGGACGAGCTGTTCCGGGGCATGGAGATCCTGGAGACCCACCTCTTCCGCGTCACCCGCGACGCCGACATCACGATCGAGGAGGACGAGGCGGACGACCTGCTGCTCGCGATCGAGGAGGAGGTCCGGCGCCGGCGGTTCGGCGAGGCCGTGCGCCTGGAGGTGGAGCGCTCGATGCCCGACGTGACGCGCCAGATCCTCCTCAAGGGGATCGGCGTCCGCGACGTGGACAGCTTCGAGGTGGCGGGGATGCTGGACCTCACCGCCCTCTGGCAGCTGGTGGCCCTCGACCGTCCGGACCTGAAGTCGCCCCTTCACGTCCCGGTGACCCCGCTCCGCCTCGTCGCCCCCGACGAGGACGAGCCCGTGGACGTCTTCGCGCAGATCCGTGCGGGCGACATCTTCGTCCACCACCCGTACGAGTCCTTCACCGCGTCCGTGGAACGCTTCATCGCCCAGGCAGCTGAAGACGCCGATGTCCTCACGATCAAGCAGACCCTGTACCGGACCTCGGGCGACTCGCCGATCGTGGCCGCGCTCATCGCCGCCGCCGAGCGCGGCAAGCAGGTGGTGGTCCTGGTCGAGATCAAGGCCCGCTTCGACGAGGCGAACAACATCGTCTGGGCGCGCAAGCTGGAGCAGGCGGGCGCACACGTGGTGTACGGCGTCGTCGGCCTCAAGACGCACTCCAAGGTGGCGCTCGTCGTGCGGCGCGAGGGCAGTGGCCTCCGCCGGTACGTGCACATCGGCACGGGCAACTACAACTCCAAGACGGCCCGCCTGTACGTGGATCTCGGGATCCTCTCCTGCAGGGAGGAGCTGGGCGCGGACGTCACGGACCTGTTCAACACGCTGACCGGTCTCTCGCGGCAGCGCGTCTTCCGGCGACTCCTGGTCGCGCCGATCACGCTCCGCGCACGCTTCCTGGAGCTGGTGGAGCGCGAGGCCGCGAACGCGCGAGCGGGCCACCCTGCCCGGATCGTCCTGAAGGTCAACTCGCTCGCGGACACGCAGGTGATCGAGTCGCTGTACGAGGCGGCCAAGGCCGGCGTGCGCATCGACCTCATCGTCCGGGGCGCGTGCTGCATGCTCCCGGGCCTGCCCGGCGTGTCCGAGAGCGTCCGGGTACGGTCGATCATCGGCGAGTTCCTGGAGCACTCCCGGATCTGGATGTTCGCCAACGGCGGCCGCGCCGAGTGGTACATCGGATCTGCCGACCTCATGGAGCGCAACCTTGATCGCCGGGTGGAGGTCGTGACCCCCGTGGAGGACCACGAGGCCCAGGCGCGCCTGGCGCGGATCATCGAGGTCATGCTCGCCGACAACCGTCGCTCGTGGCAGCTCGGGCCGGACGGCCACTGGCGGCGCACTGAGGTGATCGAATCGATCGATGGCACCGTGGACACTTTCGCGATCCTGAAGGAGGATGCTGCAGCAGCCGTGTCAATGACCGACCCCACCGGAGGTCTCAACGTGACCGCCGGCTCGATGGACCCCCGCGCATGACCCGGCCCGGTGCGGGCCAGCCTCGAGAGCTGGAGATCGAGCTCAAGTACCGGATGACCGACGTGGCGACCGGCGAGCGGCTGATCGCCGCGGACGACCTGGCGGGCTTCGTCGCCCAGGGTCCCGCAGTCACCGTCCGGAACGAGGACCGGTATCTGGACACGCCGGATGGCGCCCTGGCGGCCGCCGGCTATGCGGGACGCCTCCGCTCCGACGGCACAGGCACGGTGATCACGCTCAAGGGGCTCCATCGCGAGGACGACGGTGGTGCGATCCACCGGCGCGAAGAGCTGGAAGGGCCGGCCGACCCCTCCACGGGCGCCACGAGCTGGCCCGCCTCCAGCGCGCGGGACGCGGTGCTCGAGATCGCGGGCGAGACGGCCCTCGTCGACCTCGTCACGGTCAGGCAGGCTCGTCACAAGCGGCTGTACGGCCGCGACGGCGCGGTGGTCGAGGTGTCCGTGGACGACGTCGAGGTCGTGGCCGGCGGGCGGATCGTCGAGCGGTTCGCGGAGCTGGAGCTGGAGCTGCGGGCGGGTGACGAACGCGCCCTCGACCCGCTGGCAGACCTGCTGAGCGAGGTCGAGGAGCTGATGCCGGCCGATACGTCCAAGCTGGAGCGCGCGCTGGAGGCACTGCGGCGCGAGACCGGTCCGGGCGAAGATGACCACGAGGCGGGCGACGACGCGGCGGCGGACCTGGCCGTGGGCGCCCCCGTGGCCGGAGCAGAGTCGGAGCCGGAGGCTCCCCGGGTCGTGCTGCCGAAGTCGCCCGGCGTCCTCGCCGACGACCATCTCGCCGAGGCCGGGCGCAAGGTGCTGCGGTTCCACCTCGCCCGCATGGTCGCGCGCGAGGAGGGAACGCGGACCGGCAGGGACGCCGACGAGCTGCACGCGATGCGCGTCGCGACCCGTCGCCAGCGGGCCGCCTGGCGTGTGTTCGGCGATGCGTTCGACTCGGCTCGGACCGCGAAGCACCGGAGTCGCCTCAAGGCCGTCGCGGCGGACCTGGGCGTTGTGCGGGACCTGGACGTCCTCATCCTCGCCGCCGAGGCCTACCGGGACCGGCAGGCCGCGGCCGAGGCCGCGGCATTCGAGCCGCTGATCGCGGAGTGGCGGACCCGCAGCGACGCCGCGCGAGTCGTCCTGCTCAAGGAGCTTGACTCGGAGCGCCACCGCCGGTGGGTGAACGGGTACGTTGCATTCCTCCAGACCGAGGGCCTCGGGGCGCTTCCCGTGGGTCCCGTGCAGCCGCACCGCGTGCGCGACACCATGCCCTCCCGGATCTGGGCGGCGTACGAGGTCCTGCGCGCCTACGAGCCGGTCATGCGCTGGGCCGACGTGACCACGCTCCACGACCTGCGGATTGCCGCCAAGTGGCTGCGCTACACGCTGGAGTTCGTCCGCGAGGCGCTCGGGCGCGAGGCGGGTCCGGTCATCGAGAAGGTGGTTGCCCTCCAGGACCACCTGGGCTACCTGCACGACGCGGATGTCGCGGCAGGTCTCGCCCGGGCGTTCCTGGTGGAGCACGCCGGCGACCTGTCCGAGCGCGAGAGCGCGGCGATCGGCCGGTACCTGGTGGACCGGGAGCGCGAGCTCGCCCGCCTGCGGCGGACCGTCGGTCCGGCGTGGCGCGGCGTCTCCAGCCTCGCCTTCCGGCGCTCGATGGGGCGGCTGGTCGCGGGGCTCTAGCCGCCCGGTCCTACGGCACGGGACCTCAGCCGTCGTCGCGCGCCACGTCCTCCCACCCGTGCACGAGCACGGGCAGCCGATCGCGCCACCCCGGCCCCGCCTTTGCCGCGGCCAGCACGGCGCCCTCGCGCATCCCCCCCTCCGATACGTGCAGGCGATCGAGGCCGTAGTGCTCGAGGATCGTGTCCACGATGATCGCGCCGGCCGGAAGGATCCGCGCCCGTTCGGGCCGGATGAGGTGGCGGGTGGCGGCGTCCGCGCTCCCTTCGACGGCCAGCATCGCGAGCGCGACGGTGATCCGGCGCCGCGTGAGCATGCGGTCAAGGGCCGTCCCCGGCAGCAGCAGTCGGAGCAGGTTGGAGGCCGTGCCGCCCACGGCGACGACATCGGTGGGAGCCGCCTCCGGGGCGTCGGCTACCAGGCGGTGGGCCTCCGCGCGCATGGCCCCGGTCTCGGCGAGGGTCGGCGGGTCGGCGCGAACCAGGTCCCGCGTCAACGCCGCGGCGCCCAGCCGGAGACCGGCCACACGTACGGGCCCCGACTCGCCTCCGAACACGAACTCCGTGCTGCCACCCCCGATGTCGAGGACCAGCAACTCCGAATGGAGGGCGCGGCCCATCGTCACGCCGAGCAGGGTGAGCATCCCCTCCTCGTCGTGATCGAGGACGTGGAGGGCGACGCCGGTCCGGGCCTCCACGGCCTGGACGATCGCGGGTCCGTCCTCCGCCCGTCGCAGCGGCTCCGTTCCGATGAGCGTCACGTCCGCGGCGCCTAGGTGACGCGCCGTCTCGACGTAGGCCGCCAGCACCTCCACGAGACTCTCACGCGCGGCCGCTCCCAGGTACCCGTCCGTCGCCACCCGGTCGCCCAGGCCCAGGAACACCGACTCGTCGACGAGGGGCTCGACGAGGTGGTCGCCGACGGCGGCCACGAGGAGGTGGACGCTGGTGGAGCCGATGTCGATCGCCGCGCCGGCCACGGTGCCGGGGGGCACGACGATGACGGTCGCCCCGGGACCTGGCTCGGCGTCGAGGACGGGTGCCGGCTCGGGGGCGGCCTCGAGGGAGCGAGCCGTCTGGTCCTCGATCGGCCAGGGGATGAGGTCCTCGGGCTCGGGCTCTTGCTCGGGTTCGGCG
>Ga0209014_10001471_pt1 | contig 13844 bp, 12 predicted proteins | sample BarGraNGADG00212_FD_184491 | JGI IMG/M metagenome (GOLD analysis project Ga0209014, IMG submission 184491) | Arctic peat soil microbial communities from Barrow, Alaska - Barrow Graham LP Ref core NGADG0002-212 (SPAdes) (version 2) | ecosystem: Environmental > Terrestrial > Soil > Wetlands >...
GGTGCTTCGCCGCATCTGGCAGCAGATGCCGCAACCCAAGTGGGCCATCTCGATGGGCGCCTGCGCCTCCACCGGCGGCATGTTCGACACGTACGCCGTGGCGCAGGGCATCGACACCATCATCCCGGTGGACGTCTACGTGCCCGGCTGCCCGCCGCGTCCCGAGGCCCTCATCTACGGCATCATGATGCTGCAGAGGAAGGTGATGAAGGATCGCATGGGCGACACCGCGGCGCGCGACGAGATGGAGCCGGATCCGAAGAGCCAGTTCTACATTCCCGCGACGCTCGTCGACGAACTCTCGGAGCCGTTCGGCAACTCCGTGCAGCAGACGCGGAGCGGGATGTGAGCGTCTTCCAGATCGTGCAGGCCGGGACGGCGCCGGGTTTGCCGGAGCCCGTATCGCCACGGAACGTTCCGCATCGGGGCGGTGACGCCAACCCGTCAGCCGAGGCGCTCAGGCTCAGGTTCGGTGGTGCGGTGTCCCGCGTGGACGTCGTGTGGGGTGAGACGGCGGTCACCATCGACGTCGCCCGCGCCCTCGAGATCGTGCAGTGGCTGCACGACGACGAGACGCAGAGCTACGAATACCTGGTGGACGTCACGGCGGTGGAGTTCCGCGACCGTGACCAGCCGATGGAAATGATCTGGCACCTGCGCTCCATCAAGTACCGCCGCTTCCTGCGCCTCAAGGCGCTACTGCCCAAGGGCAAGCCGATGCACGTGCCCTCGATCTGTCCGGTCTACAAGTCCGCCGACTGGCTGGAGCGCGAGTGTTACGACATGTTCGGCATCACCTTCGACGGGCACCCCGACCTGCGGCGCATCCTGCTGTGGGAGCAGTACGCCGAAGGATTCCCGTTGCGCAAGGATTTTCCGCTGCGCGGGCGCTTCAGCCGCGCTGAACAGCTGCGCCAGGCGCTGGCCGCCAACCCCGAAGCCCGCTACTCGATGGAAGAACTCGCCATCGCCGACGCCTTCGAGGAGCTTCCCCTGGACATGCGCGCCCGTATCAAGGGCGGCGAGTCGACGGGAGAATAGCCGATGGCCACCACACGAACCATTGAAGTCGAGCTCTCGACCACCGGCCTTGGCGCCGACGGCAAGCCGCAGCGCGTTCCGCTTTTCGCCGGCGATGCCGGCAGCCGGTTTGCGCACGCGCCGACGGACATCGAGAGCGACCTCGTTGGCGAGCACATGCTCATCAACATCGGCCCGCAGCACCCGGCGACGCACGGCGTGCTGCGGCTGGTGCTCGAGCTCGACGGCGAGACCGTCGTCCGCTGCATTCCGCACATCGGCTACCTGCACTGCGGCTTCGAGAAGATCGGGGAGTACCGGCAGTACAACCAGATCATCCCGTGGACGGACCGGGATGACTACCTGAACTGCATCGGCAACAACATTGCGTTTGCCCTCGGCGCGGAGCGGCTCTTCGGCATCGAGATCACCCCGCGCTGCATCGTGCTGCGCGTGATTGCGATGGAGCTGTCGCGCATCAGCTCGCACCTGGTGTGGATGGGCACGACCGGCATCGACATCGGCGCCTTTACGCCCTTCCTGTGGTCGTTCCAGGAGCGCGAGAACATCTACAACCTGCTCGAGGGCTGGGTGGGCGCGCGCCTGACGACCAGTGCCACGCGGGTGGGCGGCATGGCGGCCGACATTCCCGACGGCTGGCTGGACGGGCTGCACGCATTCATGCGCTCCTTCCCCAAGACGCTCGACGAATGCGACCGGATGCTCACGCGCAACGGCATCTGGGTGGGCCGCACGGTCGGGCTCGGGGTGATGACGCCGGAAGAGGCCCTGAACTACGGCCTCTCGGGGCCGATGATCCGCGCCTCGGGCGTGGCGTACGACGTCCGCAAGGACTTCCCGTACCTCGACTACGAGACCTACGACTTCGACGTTCCGGTGGGCACGTCGGGCGATGTCTACGATCGCTACCTGGTTCGCATGGAGGAGATGCGGCAGTCGGTACGGATCATCGAGCAGGCGATCACGCGCCTGCCTGACGGCCCGGTGAACGTGGACGACCCGCGCGTCATCCTGCCGCCGAAGCACAAGGCGACGAGCGAGATGGAGTCGATGATCCATCACTTCAAGAACGTGATGGAGGGGCCGCGCCCGCCGGTCGGCGAGTCGTACGTCGCGGTGGAGAGCCCGAAGGGCGAGAAAGGCTACTACATGGTGTCCGACGGGACGTCCAAACCGGTGCGCTGGCGCATCCGGCCGCCCTCCTTCGTGAACCTCTCGGCCATCCCGAAGATGGTCGAAGGCCACCTGCTGTCTGACGTGATTGCGATCAACGCGTCGATCGACATCGTAATGGGAGAGATTGACCGATGACTGCAGAGCGCGAGAGCGCAAGAGCGCGCGCATGAGCCAGGTACCTTCCGCCGCGGGCGGCGCCGTGCTGCAGGCCGCACCGCACGACCACCAGGACGAACCGTACGCACCGGTGTTCACCGCCGGCAGCGCGTCGCAGGCCAAGCTCGACGACATCCTGTCGCGCTATCCCGCCCGGCAGGCGGGGCTGCTGCCGGCACTCTGGATCGTACAGGGGGAGCGCGGCTGGATCAGCGAGCGCGCCATGAAGGAAGTGGCCGACGTGCTGGGCCTCACCGCGGCCTACGTGAAGGGCGTGGTGACGTTCTACACCATGTATCACCTGCATCCCGTGGGAAAGTGGTTCATCCAGGTCTGCACCACGTCGTGCTGCAACTGCATGGGAGCCGAGGACGTGGTGAAGGCCTTCCTGCAGCAGACCGGATGCGGCGAGCTGGGCATCACGTCACCGGACGGCAAGTACACGGTAATCGAGGTGGAGTGCCTCGGCGCCTGCGGCTTTGCCACGCCCATCATGATCAATGACGACTTCATTGAAAGCGTGACGGCGGAGAAGGTGCCGGGAATCCTGAAGCAGTACGGGTAGCGGGAACGCACGATCGCACGATCGCACGATCGCACGATCGCGAGAACGCGAGAACACGAGAACACGAGAGCACATCCGTTTTCCTTCATCTGTCATCTGTCATCCGCCAACCGATCCATGGGCTTTCCCCACAAGAGCCACCCCCGCGAAACGCCGATCCTGAGCAAGCACTTCGGAGACCCCGAGGCGCGCACGCTGGATGGGTGGAAGGCGCGCGGCGGCTACGGCGCGCTGCCACAGGCGCTCGCCACGGATCCCGTGGCCATCCAGAACGTCATCAAGGAATCGGGGCTCCGTGGGCGCGGCGGCGCCGGCTTCCCGTGCGGCCTCAAGTGGTCGTTCATGAAGCTGGACGATGGCAAGCCGCATTTCCTGTGCTGCAACGCCGACGAGTCGGAGCCCGGCACGTTCAAGGATCGCGAGATCATGCGCTGGACGCCGCACGCCCTCATCGAGGGGTGCGCCATTGCCTCCCACGCCATCGGCGCGGAGACGTGCTACATCTATATTCGTGGCGAGTTCACCGAGCCGATCCAGCGCATGGAAGATGCGCTGGCCGAGGCGCGCGCCGCCGGCATCATCGGCAGCAACGCGATGGGGTCGGGCAAGAAGGTGGACATCTGGGTGCACCGGGGCGCCGGCGCGTACATCTGCGGCGAAGAGACGGCCCTCATGAACTCCATCGAGGGAAAGCGCGGCAACCCGCGCATCAAGCCGCCGTTCCCGGCGGTGGCCGGCGTGTTCGGCATGCCGACGACCGTCAACAACGTGGAGACGCTGGCTGCGGTGCCGCACATCCTGAACAACGGCGCCGAGTGGTACAAGGCCATGTCGCTCTCGAGTGCCAAGAGCACGGGAAGCAAGCTCTTCTCGGTCTGCGGCAACGTGGCGAGGCCCGGCAACTATGAAGTGGTGATGGGCTTCCCGTTCAAGGACTTCCTGTACGACCTGTGCGGCGGCCCGCTGCCGGGACGGAAGTTTAAGGCGATCATCCCGGGCGGCTCGTCGGTGCCGGTGATCAACATGGAGGAAGCCGAACAGGTCAAGATGGACTATGAGGGCTTCCTCGAGTTCGGGACGATGCTCGGGTCGGGTGGCGTGATCGTCTTTGATGACGCCCAGTCCATGCCGCGGCAACTCGCCCGCTTGGCGCGCTTCTACGCGCACGAGAGCTGCGGGCAGTGCACGCAGTGCCGCGAGGGGACGGCGTGGATGACCAAGATCCTCGAGCGCATCGTGGCCGGCCAGGGCACCTTCGAGGACCTCGACACGATCTTCGAACTCACGGGGAGCATGACCGGCACGACGATCTGCGTGCTGAGCGACTCCTGCGGCGCGCCCGTCGTGAGCGGCATCAAGAAGTTCCGCTCCGAGTTCGAGGCCCTCATCACGGGCAAGCGAACATCCACCGTGGCGGTAACGGCCTGATGACCGCGCCGAAGCTCGTCAATCTCACCATCGAGGGACGCGCGGTGAGCGTGCCCGCGGGAACGAGCATCCTCGAGGCGGCCAAGACCGCCGGCGTGCTCATCCCGCATTACTGCTATCACCCCGGGCTCCCGATCGCCGGCGTCTGCCGGATGTGCCTGGTGGAAGTCGAGAAGATGCCCAAGCTCGCCCCGTCATGCCAGACCAGCGTCGGCGAGGGGCAGGTGGTGCACGTCTACACCGCGAAGGCGCTCGAGGCCCGCAAGGGCGTGCTTGAACTCCTGCTCATCAACCACCCGCTGGACTGTCCCATCTGCGACCAGGCCGGCGAGTGCGAGTTGCAGGACTACACCTTCCAGGAAGGGCGCGCCGACTCGCGCTATCGCGAACCCAAGCGCTTCAACCCGGTGGAGGACTTCGGCGGCGACGTGCTGTACGTGACCAACCGCTGCATCCTGTGCACGCGCTGCGTGCGCTTCATGGATGACGTGGCCGAGGACACGGCGCTGTGCGTGCAGGAACGCGGGGACCGCGCCACGATCGGCAAGGCCCCCGACCGGGATCTCACCCACGGGTGGGCGGCCAACGTCGTGGACCTCTGCCCGGTGGGCGCGCTGGTCAGCAAGGATTTCCTGAACAAGGCGCGCGCCTGGGAACTCGACCGCACCGCATCCGTGTGCCCGAACTGCTCGCAGGGGTGCAACATCACCATCGAGACGCGCGACAACGCCGTGCTGCGAATGAAGCCCCGATCGAACGTGGCGGTGAACCAGTACTACGCCTGCGACGAGGGGCGCCTGAACTACCGCTGGATCAACCGCGTCGACCGGCTGGAGATGCCGGTGGTCGGCGGCCGGGTGGTGGACTGGGACGTCGCGCTCAAGGCGGCGACCGATGCGCTCCGGGGCAAGAAGGCGCAGGTGGTGGTGAACCCATCGCTCTCCAACGAAGCGCTGTACATGCTCAAACAACTCCTCGGTGCCACCGGTGGCGCCGGACTCTTCCGCGTGAAGCAGGGCGTTGAGGCACCGCTTTCGGGCGCGCCGGACCTTGCACTGCGCGCTGACCGCGCGGCAAACGTCACCGGCGCCGAACTGATGGGGTTCAGCCGCAGCCACGCACCTCTCGCCGGATTGACCGCGGGAGATGTGCTGGTGCTGGCCGACGAGGAGTGCGCCGGTCTCGATGCCGCGGCGTTCGGCACGGCGTCGATGGTCATCGTGCTTGGCACGGCAAGCCCCAAGGGACTGCCGGCCAGTGCCATCAGGTTGCCCATTGCGAATTTTGCCGAAGAGGAAGGCACCTTTACCAACCTTCGTGGTCGCGTGCAGCGTTTCCTGCAGGCCAAGGCGGCGCCCGGGCTTGCCAGGCCAGGCTGGTCCGTGGTTGCCGATCTCGTGTCCGCACTCGGTGGCAAGGGGGACTTCCTGACTGCCGAGACGGTCTTTGCGGCGATTGCCGAATCGGAGCCGCCGTTCGCCGGCATGAGCTACGACTCGCTGGCGCTCAAGGGCCAGATGACGGCCGGCGCGGGGGTGAGCGCATGATGCATTCCTCCTTCCTGCTGCTGCAGGTCGCCAGCGACCAGCTGCCACCGTCCATGGGCTGGTTCGCGGTCTTCGCCCTCATCAAGGTGCTGGTGGTCTTCGGCATCTACATGGGATGCGTGGCGTATACGACGTTCGCCGAACGCCGGATTGCGGCGTGGATACAGGACCGGCACGGTCCCAACCGCGTGGGCCCGCAGGGCATCTTCCAGGTGATCGCCGACGGCATCAAGAACTTCATGAAGGAAGAGACGCTGCCCGACGGCGCGAACAAGGCGATGTTCATCCTCGCCCCGGCGCTGGCGTTCATTCCGGCCATGGTGACGTGGGCGGTCATCCCGTTCGCCTCGCCGCTGCCGGTGCGCGGCGTGGGCCTCATCGACATGGTGGTGGCCGACCTGCCGGTGGGCTTCCTGTTCACGCTGGCCATCAGTTCGCTGGGGGTCTACGGCCTAACCATTGCCGGCTGGTCGTCCAACAACAAGTACGCCCTGCTCGGCGGCCTGCGCGCGTCAGCCCAGATGATCTCGTACGAGATCGCGATGGGCATGAGCACGGTGTGCGTGCTGCTGCTTGCCGGCAACGTCAGCCTCAACGCCGTCATTGCACAGCAGGCGTCGCAGGGCTGGAACGTCGTCCTGCTGACCATGGCCTTCTTCATCTTCGCGGTGGCGGCGCTGGCCGAGACCAACCGGGTGCCGTTCGACCTCCCCGAGGCCGAGTCGGAGCTGGTGGCCGGTTACCACGCCGAATACAGCTCCATGAAGTATTCGATGTTCCCGCTGTCCGAGTATGCCAACATCATCACGTCGAGCTCGCTGATGGTGACGCTGTTCTTCGGCGGGTGGGACATCCCGTTCACCTCGTGGGACAACCTGCCGCCGTGGACCGTGCTCAAGACGGTGCTGACCATGGGCCTCTACGTGGCGAAGGTGATGTTCTTCGTCTTCTCGTTCATCTGGCTGCGCTGGACGGTGCCGAGGTTCCGCTACGACCAGCTGATGGCGCTGGGGTGGAAGGTGCTGCTGCCGATGGCGCTGGTGTACATCACGGCCGTGGCCAGCGTGACGCTTGGCCTCGACGCGGCGGGCGTCGCCCGCGCCAGCATGGGATTCACCGGCGCCATGCTCGGCATGAACGTGGTGTTCGTGGTGCTCGTGTTCTGGGTGCTCGACCGCGGGCGCATAGTGAGCCCGGCCTACTCGCGCATCGAGCGCCTGGAGATGGCGCGGCTGCGGTCGATGTCGGCGCGCAGCGATCTTGCGGACCGGAAGGGGGCCTGATGGCGATCAAGGTGAAGGCGGTCGAGCGACCCATCGAGGACGTGAGCTACGTGCGGGCCACCGTGCAGGGGCTCGTGCTGACGCTCAAGCACCTCGTGGATCCGCACAAGGTGACCGTCCAGTATCCCGAGGAGAAGTGGGATATCGGGCCGCGCTGGCGCGGGACGCATCGCATGCTGACCACCGAGGATGGCAAGGCCAAGTGCGTGGCCTGCGGCCTCTGCCCGACCGTTTGCCCGGCCAACTGCATCAAGCTGGTGCCCGGCGAGGACGAGGACGGGAACCGCTACCCGCTGGTGTTCGAGATCGACGAGTTCCGCTGCATCTTCTGCGGCTACTGCCAGGAAGTCTGCCCGGAAGAGGCGATCCACGTCGGCCGGCACTACGAGAACGCCGAGTACGACCGCAAGGATTTCGTCTACGACCTGGAACGTCTCACCGCGCAGACGCACCCGGTCTGCGAGATGTGGGATCCCGCTGATCCCAAGGGTGAATGATGCAAGCCAACGAGTTCCACTCGCTCTTCTACGCGACCACGTTCTACTTCTTCGGGCTCCTGGCCATCGCCAGCGCGATCGCCTTCGTGACCCGCAAGAGCCCGGTGGCGGCGGCCATCTGGCTGGTGGTCGTGATGTTCTCGCTGGCCGCCCTGTACGTGATGCTCGATGCGCAATTCATCGGCACCATGCAGGTGTTCGTGTACACCGGCGCCATCATGGTGGTCTTCCTGTTCGTGATCATGCTCCTCAACCTGGGGCAGCCGTCGGAACTGGCTGATGCGCGCGGCAAGTGGGGGTACGTGCTGGCGCTGTTCGTCGGCCTGGCGATGCTGGCGGAGGTGATGGCACAGAACCGCGACAACACGATCGACCGCATGATCCCACCGGACCTGGCCGCCAAGGCGGCGGCCGCGGCGGCGACGCCGATGACGGGCGGCGTCATCGGGCCGATTGCCGCGCCGCTCTTCACGCAGTACCTGCTGGCCTTCGAGCTGACGAGCGTGCTGCTGGTGGCCGCCATCGTCGGTGCGGTGGTGCTGGGCAAGCGGAGGACCAATGCTCGTTGAATCGATGGCCCTGTCGGCGGTGCTGTTCAGCATCGGCGTGGTCGGCGTGCTCACGCGCCGCAACGCGATCATCATCTTCATGTGCGTTGAGCTCATGCTCAATGCCGTCAATCTGTCCTTCGTCGCGCTGAGCAAGCTGCACGGCGCCACCGGGCAGGTGTTCGTGGTCTTTACGATGACCGTTGCCGCCGCCGAGGCCGCGGTGGGGCTGGCGATCATCATCGCGATCTTCCGCCACACGCAGACGGTCAACCTCCAGAACATCAACATCCTCAAGGGATGATGATCCCCGCCATGATTCCCGAGGGAGCGCACCCGCTCGCGGCAACCGCCGCGCGCCTGGTGTGGCTGCTCCCGCTGCTGCCGCTCCTCGGGTTCCTCCTCAACGGGACCTTGGCGATGCTCGGCGTCGCCAAGGTCGGCCCCGCCGATCCGTCGGCCGGCCACGACGCAGACGAAGGCCATGGGAACGGGCACGGTGACGACCACGGCCACGACGACCACGCCCCGGTGCGGCACAGGTTCGCCCCGCTGGTGAGCCTCATCGGTCCCGGCGTGCTGATTGCCGCCTTTGGCCTCGCCGTCGCCTGCTTCCTCGCGATGCGCAGCGTCGCCATGGAGCATCCGTACATCGTGACGCTGTACCAATGGATGCCGGTTGGCGACCTGAACCTGAGCGCCACCTTCCAGCTGGACCAGCTTTCCATGGTGATGGTGCTCGTCGTCACCGGCGTGGGCGCGCTGATCCACGTGTTCAGCGTGGGCTACATGCAGGATGACCCCGGGTACCCGCGCTACTTCGCGTACCTCAACCTGTTCATCTTCTTCATGCTCGTCCTGGTGCTCGGGGGCAGCTACCCGCTGCTGTTCGTGGGCTGGGAAGGCGTGGGGCTCTGCTCGTACCTGCTCATCGGGTTCTGGTTCTCGGAGAAGGCCAACGCAGACGCCGGCAAAAAGGCGTTCATCGTGAACCGCATCGGCGACTTCGGCTTCATGGTGGCGATGTTCATGATGTTCGCCAACCTCGGGGCGCTCGACTTCGGCACGGTGGCGGCGAGGGCGGCCGAGTTGCCGATGGGCGGGGCCGTCGTCACGGCCATCTGCCTGTTCATGTTCCTCGGCTGCGCCGGCAAGAGCGCGCAAATTCCGCTGTACGTCTGGTTGCCCGACGCCATGGCCGGCCCGACGCCCGTGTCGGCGCTCATCCACGCGGCGACGATGGTGACCGCCGGCGTCTACCTGATTGCCCGCAGCGCCACGCTGTTCTCCATGGCGCCAACGGCCCAGCTGGTGGTGGCCCTCATCGGTGCGCTCACGGCGTTCGTTGCCGCGACGATCGGTCTCAAGCAATGGGACATCAAGAAAGTGCTCGCCTACTCCACGGTGTCGCAGCTCGGCTACATGTTCGTGGCCGTCGGCGTCGGCGCCTACGTGGCCGGCATCTTCCACCTCGTCACGCACTCCTTCTTCAAGGCGCTGCTGTTCCTCGGGTCGGGTTCGGTGATCTACGCCATGCACGCGGCGTATCACGCGACGCACAAGCACGACGACGCGCAGGATATGCGCAACATGGGCGGGCTCAGGCAGTACCTGCCCATCACGTTCTGCCTCATGTGGATCGCGACGCTGGCCATCTCGGGCATCCCGCTGTTCTCCGGGTTCTTCTCCAAGGACGAGATCCTGGGCGCCGTGTTCGCCCGCGCACACGGCACGACCATCGCCGAGGCAACGCTGTTCGGCGTGCACGGCAGCTCGATCCTCATGGTCATCTACGCGCTGGCGCTCGCTTCGGCGCTGATGACGGCCATCTACATGACGCGGATGATGCTGTACACCTTCCACGGCCCCAACCGGACGGGGGAGGCCGAGCGGCCGCACCTGGCGGAGGCCCCGTGGGTCATGACGGGCCCGCTGGTGGTGCTCGGCGTGCTGTCACTGGTGGGCGGCTGGCTCAACGTGCCGGCGCTGCTCAGCCGCATCGGGCCGGTGGGCGTGATGGACCACTGGCTGGAGCCGGTGGTGGGCGAGGCGTCGCTTCGCACCACGCTGGGCGCCGCGCCGGAAGTGCCGCACCAGACGGAACTGATGCTCGTGGGCGTGGCCATCGCCATTGCGGCGGCCGGCATCGCCTTCGCCATCTGGCGGCTCAAGCCGGCGGCGCTGGTGCCCAAGAAGGATGCGGTGGCATCCACGGGCTTCGTGCGCGTGGTGGAGAACAAGTACTACGTGGACGAGGGCTACGACAAGGCGTTCGTGCAGCCGACGCTCGGCTTCTCCCGCAACGTGCTGTGGAAAGGCCTCGACAACGGCGTCATCGATGGACTGTTCGTCAACGGCAGCGCCCTGCTGGCGAAGGCCTTCGGCTGGATGGGCTCGCAGTTGCAGACGGGGCAGGTGGGCACATACGCCTGGGTCCTCTTGATCGGCGTCATCACGATCCTCGGCGCCTTCACCTTCAGGTAACCCATGACTGCGTTCCTGACGTCGATCAACTATAACGCCTGGATTGTTCCGGTCCTGTTGCTGCTGCCGGCATTCGGCGCGGTGGGGCTGTGGGCGCATTCGCTCCTCACCTCCAGCGATGCCTCCGACAAGCGCTGGCGTGAAGCGCGCATCCTGGCCCTCGCCTTTTTCGCGGTCGAGGCCATTCTCTCCATCGGGCTCTGGTGGTCGGTGGATCCCTCGGTGCTCGGGTGGCAGGCGATGGTGGACCTGCCCTGGATTCCGCAATGGGGCGTCCGCTTCATCGTGGGCCTCGACGGCATCTCCCTGACGCTGGTGCTCCTCACGACGCTGCTGATGCCGCTGGCCGTGCTGGGGAGCTGGACGAGCATCCGCACCAAGCCGCACAGTTACTACGCGCTGCTGCTCCTGCTGACCGTGGGCATGCTCGGCGTGTTCGTGTCGCTCGACCTCGTGCTCTTCTACGTGATGTGGGAGATCATGCTGGTGCCGATGTACCTGATCATCGGCGTGTGGGGTGGCGAGCGGCGGCTGTACGCGGCCATCAAGTTCTTCATCTACACGATGATCGGCTCGCTGCTGATGCTGGTGGCCATCCTGTACCTTGGCGGCGAGGCGTCGCGCGTGCTCGGGAGCCCGACGTTCAGCTACGACTTCATCCTGAACAACGTCCATCTCGACCCCACCACCACGCTCTGGCTGTTCGGCGCATTCGCGCTGGCGTTCGCGGTGAAGGTGCCGATGTTCCCGTTCCACACGTGGCTGCCCGACGCGCATGTCGAGGCGCCGACGGCGGGTTCGGTGATCCTGGCGTCCATCATGCTGAAGATGGGCACCTTCGGCTTCATCCGGTTCGCGCTTCCGCTCTTTCCGTCGGCGGTCATGAACCCGGCGGTCCGGCAGTTCATGGTGGCGCTGGCGGTCGTCGGCATCGTCTACGGCGCGCTGGTTGCGCTGGTGCAGCCCGACTTCAAGAAGCTGGTGGCCTATTCATCGGTGAGCCACCTGGGCTTTGTGATGCTCGGCATCTTCGCGCTGACGGTGGAGTCGATGCAGGGCGCGCTGATGGTAACCATCAACCACGGCGTCTCCACCGGCGCGCTCTTCCTCATGATCGGCATGATCTACGAGCGCCGCCACACGCGCATGATCGAGGACTACGGCGGCATCGCCAAGGTCGCGCCGATCTTCGCCACCCTGCTCACGATCGTGTCGCTCAGCAGCATCGGCGTGCCGGGGACCAACGGTTTCATCGGCGAGTTCCTGGTGCTCATCGGCTCGTACAAGACGCAGCCCTTTGCCACCGTGATCGCGGCGACGAGCGTCATCCTCTCGGCCGCGTACCTGCTGTGGGCGCTGCAGCGGATCATCTACAACCCGCTGGTCAAGCCCGAGAACAAGGACATCAAGGACCTGAACTGGCGCGAGATCGGGCTGCTGGTGCCCCTGATCGTCGCCATCGTGTGGCTCGGCGTCTATCCAAAGCCGCTGCTCGACAAGACAGAACCAGCCGCGCGCCACCTCGTCGAGTACGTCCAGTCGGCCGCCCTGAGTGCGCCGGCTGCCGTCCCTCTCAGGGCGCGATAAATGATCTTCGATCTCGCGAATCCGTCGCAGCTCATGCAGGCCTTCGGGCCCGACCTGCTGCTGATGGTCGGCGCCATGGCGCTGATGCTCTGGGCCGCTTGGCGTCCGGACTCCAACGAACACCAGCGCGCCGTTGGCATGGCGTCGCTCGCGCTCATCGCCGTGACCATGGGGATGACGCTCTGGTACGTCACCCGCGGCTTCTCGTCGAACCTCGGGGTCATTGCCGTCGACAACTTCCGCTGGGCCGTGGATCTCCTCTGCCTGCTGGGCGCTGCCGGCGCCATCGTGCTGGGCATGGAATACAACGTCCGCGAGCGGATACTGCCCGCGGAATCACACGTCCTGGTGCTGTTCGCCACCTCGGGCATGATGGTGATGGCAGCGGCGCGCGACCTGATGATCGTCTTCCTCGGCATCGAGTTGATGTCGGTGGCCGTCTACGTGCTGGCCGGCCTGAACCGCCGCAGCGAGAAGTCGGCGGAGGGCGCGCTCAAGTACTTCCTGCTCGGGGCCTTCGCCACGGGATTCCTGCTGTATGGCGTCGCGCTCATCTACGGTGCCACCGGCTCGACGAACTTCTTCGAGATCGGCCAGGTCGTGGCACGGGGGAACTTCGTTGCTCGCCCGATGATGCTGGTGGGCACGGGTCTGCTCCTCGTCGGTTTCGGCTTCAAGGTTGCGGTGGCGCCGTTCCACATGTGGGCGCCCGACGTCTACGAAGGAGCGCCGACGCCCATCACGGCGTTCATGGCGACGGCGGTGAAGGCGGCGGCGTTCGCGACCTTCCTGCGCGTCTGGCTCGAGGCCTTGCCGGGCATGGGCGACGCCTGGTTTGCGCCCGTGTGGTGGCTGGCGGCGGTCGCGATGTTCGTGGGCAACACGGTGGCGCTCGCGCAACGCAACCTCAAGCGGCTGCTCGCCTACTCGTCCATCGCCCACTCGGGCTACCTGATGGTGGCGGTGGCCACGGGCACGCTGGGCGGGTCGGCGGCGTTCCTGTTCTACCTGGTGGCCTACACACTGGCCTCGTTTGGCGCCTTTGCCGTGGTGATCATGGTGGGACGCGAAGGCGACGCGAACAACGAGATCCAGGACTACGATGGGCTGTGGCACGTGCGCCCGGGACTGGCGGTGGCGATGGGTGTCTTCATGCTATCGCTGATGGGCTTCCCGGTGTTCGGCGGCATCGGCTTCTTCGCCAAGTGGTACCTGCTCAAGGCCGCGATCGCGTCGCCACAGCCGCTCGTCACGCTGGCCGTGGTGCTCGTGCTCACGTCCGTGGTGTCGGCGGGCTACTATCTCAACGTGGTGCGCGTCATGTTCATGAAGCCGCGCCGGCAGGGAGCGGCCGAGCTGGAACGCGCCGGCGCGTATACACGGGGACTCGTTTTCGTCACCGCCGTGGCGATCGTCGTGCTGGGCCTCGTGCCGAGCCGCGTCATCGCCTGGAGCGCTTGGAGCGTGCCTCGACCGCCTCAGGTGCAGGCAGCCGCGGTGACACCACGCTGAGTTCCTGACAACGCCTCGCT
>Ga0209014_10001474_pt1 | contig 13835 bp, 9 predicted proteins | sample BarGraNGADG00212_FD_184491 | JGI IMG/M metagenome (GOLD analysis project Ga0209014, IMG submission 184491) | Arctic peat soil microbial communities from Barrow, Alaska - Barrow Graham LP Ref core NGADG0002-212 (SPAdes) (version 2) | ecosystem: Environmental > Terrestrial > Soil > Wetlands > Peat...
TCGCTTGGCCAGAGGAGTCGTCTGCGAGCGCAGCGGTGGCCGTGAGATCGCCTACGGTGCCCTGGTTGGCGGCGGTTCGCGAACCATCCGGGTCGACCCGGACGACCCGCTTTCCGCCGCGCCGCCCGGGCTCGACGACGTCGACGGCTCGAGTCTGCGAGATGCCCTCATCGCCGCGACGACGGGGTTGAAACTGTTTCCGTCCGACGTGTTTCTCCCCGGCATGCTGCACGGTCGGGTGCTGCGACCACCTAGTTTCGGGGCGGCGCTGAGCACGGTTGACACCAGTGCGGCGCGGCAGATGCCGGGGGTGATCGTCGTTGAAGACGGTGACTTTGTCGGGGTCTGCGCTCCGACCCGCGCGGCAGCAACTGCGGCCCTGCACGCGGTGCAGGCGGAATGGGAGCGCACCGAACAGCCAGCAGAGACCGAGCTGGAGAACTACCTGCGTGGCCACCCGGCCGACAACGTGGGGTGGGAAGGCGCCGTCGACCGCGACATCGGTGACATCGACAGGGTGCCCAACGAGACAGATCTCTGCCTCGCGGCGACCTACACGAGCTCCTACATCGCACATGTCCCGATGGAGCCACGCGTCGCTCTGGCACAGCTCCACGGGGACAGCGCAACGGTGTGGGTCGGTACCCAGCGGCCGTTCGGTGTGCGCGATGAGGTAGCCGCCGCGCTCGGTCTTGACGAAGAACAGGTTCGGATCGTCGTGCCGGACTTTGGCGGCGGGTTCGGCGGCAAACACTCTGGGGACGTCGCGGTCGAAGCGGCCCGGCTGGCGCAGGCCACCGGCCAACCGGTCAAGGTGTCTTGGACGCGCGAGGAAGAGTTTCGGTGGGCCTACTTCCGGCCGGCGGCCGTCATTGACGTGCGCAGCACTGCCACCCGCGGCGGAAACCTGATGAGCTGGGAGTTCAGCAACATCAACTCCGGCTCGGCGGGACTGTTCTCTCCCTACGACGTGCCCAACAAGCGAGAGCGGTTCCAGCCCGCGAGCTCACCGTTGCGCCAGGGCTCCTACCGGGCTCTGGCCGCCACCGTCAACCACTTCGCCCGCGAGTCTCACGTTGACGAGGTCGCCGCCGCGCTGCGGATCGACCCGATCGAGCTGCGATTGCGCCACCTGCGCGACACCCGCCTCATCGAGGTGCTGACCCGGCTCGCCGAGCGTGTCGACTGGCGGCATCGCCCCAGCGGGGCGGGGCGAGGAGTCGGTATCGCCTGCGGCATCGAGAAGGATGCCCGGGTCGCCACTGCCGCCGATGTCACGGTTGATCCCGACGGTGCACTGCACGTGCTCAGCCTCGCCACGGTCTTCGAGTGCGGTGCCGTCGTCGATCCAGACGGACTGCGCAACCAGATCCTCGGCGCAACCGTCATGGGGCTAGGTGGCGCCCTGTTCGAGGCGATCCACTTCGACGCCGGCCGAATCCAGAACGCATCCCTGGCCACCTACCGGGTCCCACGGTTCGCTGACACACCCCCGATCGACATCACCGTGCTCGACCGCCCCGACCTGCCCTCCACGGGAGCGGGAGAGACCCCGATCATCGCCGTCGCTCCCGCGATCGCCAACGCCATCCACGCCGCGACCGGGCGACGCATCCGCTCACTACCGCTGACACCTGAGGGTCTCATCCGCTGAGGCAGCCCAGCCCGACCCTTCACCTTTGCGCAAAACAGCTCGAATTGCGCCCAGCCACGCAGCCCTTAATCACTTGGGTATGTCGACCTCTTCTCCCGGCAGGTCGGACTCTTAAGAACCTGCGGCTTCCGTGTGCTTGAGAGCCCCCTGGGAACCTGAGACTCTTGAGCCTTCTGAGCTGGAGGGCATCGCCATGCTTCGCATCATGCTTCACGGCAAAGTCCATGGGGTGACAGTCGCGCAAGCAGATCTCAACTACGCCAGATCGGTCAGGATTGGCCGGGCCCTGCCCGAGGCCGGCCGGCCAGCGCCTGGTGAGCACGTGGATGTCGTTGACGTCCCCCACGGCAACCGGCTCAGGACCCATGTCGTGGAAGGCGTGGCCCGAAGTGGGCTCGAACCTTCCCTGGCGCCTCCACCTCGAGGACGGTCGTGAGAGCACCGATGACCATCCTCCAGCCCGGGCCGACCAACAGCCTGACCGACGTGGCAGGCATCCGGGTGGGGCATGCCGGGCGTCGCAGCGACGGGTGGCTGTCCGGCACCACGGTGATCCTCGCGCCTGAGAGTGGTGCCGTTGCTGGGGTTGACGTTCGCGGGGGTGGACCGGGCACCCGCGAGACCGACGTCCTGGACCCGCGCAACATGGTCGAAAAGGTCCACGCCGTGACGCTGTCGGGTGGGAGCTCGTTCGGGCTTGCGACCTCCGACGGCGTGATGCAGCGGCTCTTCCGGGCCGGGGTCGGCTATCCGACGGGCAGGCAGGGTGAGGTCGTCCCGATCGTGCCCGGCGCCGTCATCTTTGACCTCGGCCGCGGCGGCGACTTCGCCAAGCATCCTGGAGCTGCCATGGGCGAAGAGGCTTATGACGCAGCGATTTCGGGTCCCGCCGGCTCGGTGCCGATCGGGATCGTAGGAGCCGGCACAGGCGCCACAGCCGGAGGGCTCAAGGGCGCGGTGGGTTCGGCCAGCGTGGTGCTCGCCGACGGTACGACGGTGGCCGCGCTCGTGGTCGTCAACTCTTCTGGCTCCTGCGTCGACCCCCTCACCGGTGAACTGTATGCCGCCCGGTTCGGGCTGCCGGGGGAGTTCACCGCCCTTCTGCTCCCCGACGCCGACGAGGTCGCGGCTGCGCGCGCTGCGGCTGACGCGGTCGCCGTGCCAGGTCGTGCGCGGTCCGCATTTGCCACCACCATCGGCGTGGTCGCCACCGACGCGAACCTGACCAAGGCGCAGTGCGCCAAGGTGTCGGGCATCGCCCACGACGGGATGGCCCGCGCCATCCGCCCGATGCACACCATGTTCGACGGCGACACCGTGTTCACCTTGGCGACTGGGGACCGTGGCGCGCCAGATCCGTTGGCATTCCACGCATTGCTGGATGCGGCCGGCGACTGCTTCACCCGCGCGATCGGCAGAGCCATGCTGGCGGCAGAGAGTGTCGAGACCCCGGCCGGTCGGTGGCGGTCCTACCGGGACGCCTTCCCCTCAGCCTTCCCAACTGTCCCTTCGCCGGTGTCACCGTTAGCCCTGGCCCCCCACCATCCAGGCGCGTCCCCCACAAGCTCTGCGACCGATGTTGGTTGAGCCGAAGAATGACCAGACGAACTCAACACGGTGCGTCTCCACCGTCGGAACATGGAGGCATGTGGCCGGCCGATCCCCAGGAGCTCACGGCAAAAGTTCGAGGTTGGCTTCGCTCCAGATCGATATAGTCGCCCAATGACCTTGTTCACTGCCAGAGGTTTCGAGATGGTTGATCGTCTTGCCTCGACGCAGTGTCTGGCTTCGCCGCAGTGCCTGGCCTCGTCGACGTGAGACGCCCACAGCGGAAGCGGGCTCGCTGGGCAGCTGCCGCGACCGTAGTACTGCTGGTCGCCGGGGGCGTGGCTGTGGCAGCTGTGATGACGTCGAGTCCCACAATTCGTACCCAGTCCCAGTTCGTCGCGGGCACGCCCGAGGCCGGCGCGACGGTCGGGCTGGACACAACCGTCTACCTTCCGGCCGCGACGCCTGCACCGGCAGTCCTTCTGGCTCACGGATTTGGCGGATCGAAGACCGATCTGGACTCCGAGGCGCGCTCGCTCGCCGAGCACGGCTACGTCGTGCTGGCTTACACCGCAAGGGGTTTCGGTCAGTCGGGTGGACTGATCCATCTGGACGCGCCGGCCTATGAGGTTGCTGACGCCGGCAGGCTGATCTCCTATCTTGCGACGTTGCCACAGGTGGTCAAAGACGCGCCAGGGGATCCGCGAGTTGGGGTGGCAGGTTCCTCATACGGTGGCGGACTGGCGCTGTTGCTCGGCGCCTACGACAAACGTGTTGACGCGGTCGGCGCGGACATCACCTGGAACGATCTTTCGCAGGCGTTGTTCCCGAACGCAGCTGGTGGCCAGCCAGGGGTGTTCAAGAAGCTGTGGGCAGGAGAGCTGTTCGCCTCCGCCTCGGGGCGGAAAGGCGGGGCCTGCGGGCGATTCGCACCGGAGCTGTGCGCGGCCTACCAGCAGGCCGCCAGCACAGGCGAGCCCAACGCGTCGATCCTGTCGCTGCTGGGGGCCTCGAGCCCGGCGGGTGTGCTGAGCCGGATCTCCGCGCCGACCCTGCTCAGTCAGGGGGAGCAGGACTCGCTCTTTCCCCTCGATCAGGCGGGTGCCAATGCCAGGGGGATCGCCGCCAACGGGACACCAGTGAAGGTGATCTGGCGTTCCGGTGGACATGACGGCGGGACGTCGACGTCGGACCTGGTGCAGTACCTGCAGGGCTGGTTCGACCCGGTGCTGCTCCACCGCGGGCGCGCAGACGCCTCCTTCGACGTCACGGTGCCCGGGTCGGGGATCTCAACAGCCACCGGAAGGACCGTGTCACAGAACCTCCAGGTCGATCGCGGCTATTCGAGCGGACGATTCCAGCAGGTGGGGGTCTTTGGCCCTGCCCAGACGATCTACGCTCCCGCGGGGGGAAGCCCGGCCGCGGTCACCTCGGTCCCGGGCCTGGGCGGCCTGCTGAGCACCGCCGCCACTGCGACCGGTTCCCGGAACCTGACGGCGATCCCGGGTCAGATTGCCATGTTCGCGTCACAGCCACTTCCGGGCAGCCTGCTGGTGGCGGGGTCGTCAACAGTCACGCTGCACGTGACGGCGCACAACGCCACCGACGCGACCTTGTTCGCGTCCATACATCACGTTGCCACTGACGGGACCGACACGTTGCCCGCAGGGCTGGTGGCTCCGATCCGGCTCACCGGACTCACGCCGGGCGCGGCCCGGACCGTGACCGTCACGCTGCCCGGTGTGGTGCGGAACCTGCCCGCAGGTGACCGGCTGGTCCTGGTGGTCGCGACCAGCGATCTGGCATACGAGCTGCCGAGCCAGCCACGCAGCTACACGATCGCCCTGGCCGGAAGCACCATCGCTGTGGCCACCATCGACGGACGGATCGTCCGTGCCGGTCAGCCGTGGATCTGGCTGCTGACGGGCCTGACCGCGATGACGATCCTGATCCTGGGCGCTCTGGTCGCGGCGGTGCGGCGCGGGCGCCGGCGCAGGCGGGCCGTGCTGGCCGACCTGTCGAGCGTGCCGGTGGCGATCGAGGGTCTGGTCAAGGAGTACGGCGATGGATACCGAGCCGTGGACGACGTCACCTTCCGCGTGGAACGAGGGCAGGTCGTCGGGCTGCTCGGTCCCAATGGTGCCGGCAAGACGACCACGCTGCGGGTGCTGATGGGCCTTATCCGGCCCACGTCGGGCACGGTGCGCGTGTTCGGAGAGCTGGTCGAGGCGGGCGCCCCGGTGCTGTCGCGGATCGGCGCATTCATCGAGGGACCGGGTCTGCTCCCGCACCTGTCCGGACGGGAGAATCTGCGACTGTTCTGGGCCGCGACCGGTCGACCGTCTCAGGACGCGGAGTTCGACACGGCGTTGGAGATCGCCGGCCTCGGCGAGTCGGTCGACCGTCGGGTCAAGACCTTCAGCCATGGGATGCGGCAGCGGCTGGCGATCGCCCAGGCGATGCTCGGGCTCCCCGAGGTGCTGGTCCTGGACGAGCCCACCAATGGCCTGGACCCGCTGCAGATCGCCGAGATGCGTGAAGTGCTCCGACGGTATGCCGCGACCGGCCGTACCGTCGTGATCTCCAGCCACCTGCTGGCCGAGGTGGAGCAGACCTGCAGCCACGTCGTGGTCATGCATAACGGCAAGCTCGTTGCGGTGGGGTCGGTGGCCGAGATAGCCGGTGCGGGCGGGGTGCAGCTGGTGGTGACGAATCCCCAGCAGGCACAGGAGATTCTGGCGGCTGCGGGCGTCGACTCGCAGACGGTGCCGGCACGTCGTTCCCTGGAGGACATCTTCATCGAGATGGTGGGTGCAGACGAATGACTGACCTCCCCACAAACACCCCCAGGCCCCAGGGCCACCCAGCACCAACCCGTCGCGGCGTCCACGACAAGCTGAACCAGCTGGCCGAGGTGCATGACAACGGCTTTCGGCCCGAACGGACGCTGCGCCTGTGGGTGGAGTTTGTCCGGCAGCTGCGCAGGCGACGCACCCAGCTGACTGTGCTCGTCCTGTTGGCGTTGCCGGTGATCATTGCCTTGGCGTTTCAGGTCAGCTCAAGCACCGGCTCGTCGGGCGCCGCTCGGGAGGGCTCCTCGGGCGGCTCGCGCTCGGCGCCGGCGCTGGTCACCTTGGCGACCACGGGCGCAACCAACTTCACGCTTTTCACCGAGTTCGCCTCGGCCGGGTTCCTTCTCGTGGTCATCGTGGCTCTGTTCTGCGGCGACACCGTGGCCAGCGAGGCCAGCTGGTCGTCCCTGCGTTACCTGCTGGCGATCCCGGTGCCCCGGGCGCGGCTCCTGCGGCAGAAGCTGACTGTCGCGCTGTCCCTCAGCTTCGGCGCAAATCTGCTCCTCCCCGCGTGGGCCTATCTCATCGGTGGCGCGTTCTTCGGCTGGGCGCCCGGGCAGTCACCGCTGGGCGGGACATTCACCACGGGAACCGGTCTGCAGAGGCTGCTCATCGTCGTCTGTTACGTGAGCGCTCAGTCGCTCCTGGTGGCAGCTCTCGCCTTCTTGCTCAGTGTGCTCACCGATGCCCCGCTCGGCGCGGTGGGCGGCGCCACGATGCTCGTCGTCGTGTCCAACATCCTCGACTCGATCACAGCCCTCGACCCCTACCGACAGTTCCTTCCCACCCACTTCCAGTACTCGTGGTTGGACGCGCTCGGACCGAGCATCGTCTGGGACGACATGATGCGCGGTACCGGACTGGTGCTCATCTACTCAGCGGTGTTCTTCGCGCTCGCCTGGTGGCGGTTCCAGCGCAAAGACATCCTCAGCTGAACCTCGTTCTGCCTCTGGCCGGAGGTCTGACGTGGCCACCCGGTCTACCCCAGTGCGGGTGCTCTGGCAGTCTGGCGCCATGAAGAGGATCGCCTTTCCGCAGGTCGGTGGTGAGCCGGGAGGCGTGTCTCCGGGTTTGACGAAGTTCGCATGGCTGTCGATCGCCGCGGCTGTGACGACGATTGCGCTGAAGTCAGAGGCGTACCTGCTGACCGGGTCGGTGGGACTCCTGTCGGACGCGGCGGAGTCCTTGGTGAACCTGGTCGCGGCCGTCGTCGCGCTGATCGCGCTGCATGTTGCCGCACGACCAGCTGACGACAACCACAACTTCGGCCACGGCAAGGCGGAGTACTTCTCGGCCGGGATCGAAGGGCTGATGATCTTCGTTGCAGCCGCCTTCATCCTGGTCACCTCCGTACAGCGCTTCTTGCATCCGGCGGCGCTGGAGAGTGTCGGGCTCGGGCTGGCGATCTCGACCGTCGCCTCGATGGTGAACGGGGCCGTGGGCGTGCTCCTGCTGAAGGTCGGCGCGGCACACCGTTCGGTCACACTCACTGCCGACGGCAAGCATCTGCTGACCGATGTCTGGACCTCGGTCGGCGTCATCGTCGGCGTGCTCCTCGTGGCGCTGACCGGTTGGCAGCGGCTCGACCCGATCGTGGCGGCGATCGTGGGGATCAACATCCTCGTGACCGGCTTCCGGCTGGTGTCCCAGTCCGTGACGTCCCTGCTCGGTGCAGCCATGCCTGCCGCCGACCTCGCCAAGGTCAACACGGTGCTCGACCGAATGCGAACAGCGGAGATCGACTTCTCCAACCTGCGCACCCGTGAGTCCGGGCGGCACCGCTTCGTCTCGCTGACCGTCCTCGTTCCTGGCGACTGGACGGTCGAGCGGGGTCATACCCTGGCCGACGACGTCGAGGTGGCGATCGCGAAGGACCTGGCCGAGACCGACGTCCAGACGCACCTCGAGCCACGACCACCGATCTGACCCGCGGAAGCCCCGATCCGCGGCGGCACTCACCCGCGGCGGCCGTGGGCAACATTGGTGGACCTGCGCTCGGATCAGTCCGGCTGCATCGCCTTGATGATCGCGATCGCCTTCGTGAGCTCGCCGGCGTCATCGTCCTTGGCAGCCACTAACGCCATCTGCACCTCCCGCGCGATCGACCAGGATCGCGCTCGCTCCTCGTCGAGGCCGGCAGCGTCACAGATGATCGACAGGCGACGGCGCAGGTGCCGACGCAGGTCGCCGCCCGAGACGGCTTCGTCCCATCGGTTCCACAACGCGGGAGCGACGGCGAAAGCCGGGTCCGCGGCCAGAGGCTTGGGATCGATCGCCAGCCACGGCTGCCGATCGGCTGCCAGGACGTTCCCGTAGTGCAGGTCGGTGTGGACCATGCACGAGTCGATGGCATCGTCGGTCATGAGATCCGACAGCACTGCGCGTGCTTGCTCGACGAACCGGCGCGGGATGGCCGGGGGAGCAGAGTCGAGGCGTTCCGCCAGACGCGCGGATTCCGCCGACAGACGCAAAAGCTGAGGAAGCGCCCTGTGATCCAGCTGGCGAAGCAGGACGCCGATCACCTGGCACGCTTCATCGATCGGCACGTCCTGAAGGTCGCGGCCTCCGTCCAGGCGCTCGAGCAGCATGGTCCAGCGGCCAGGGTTGGCTGCCAGGAGCCGAACGGCGCCCCGTCCGCCCCAGTGCTGCAGCGCCAGGTGCTCGTGCTCGGCGTCGGCATGTGGCCAGGTGACCTTCAGGACGCCGGTGGAGTCGTCGCGGAGTCGGACAGGCAGCACCAGGGCGCACACCCCATGCATCGGGTCACCGTCGAGGGTCAGATCCCACTCCGCGAGCGACGCCTCGACGAGTCGGGGCAGCTGGAGCAACCACTCGTCACCGCTGACCTGCGGCTCAGGGGCGCGGCCGGCCACCATGGCTGAGAACGATTCCGGGATGAGCCTGTTCATGTGAGGCACGGCAAACGGTCCTTCGCGGGCATGGGCTCGATGATCGCACGACCTCGCGGGTGGCTGTGAGCACTGCGTTCTCGCCGATAGACTGACCTGGACGACCACCGCGCGCACAGGCGCGCCGGGTGGCGGCATTCGAGAAGAGCAGGAAGCGGAGGCGGCAGGTGAGCATTCAGGAACGCATTCGCAAGGTCCTGCTTGATCTTCAGGGCACAGCTGAGGTCCCGGGTCCGCTCGGTGAGCTCGGGCTCATGGTTGAGGACGTGGCCGTGACGCCCGCCGGCAAGAGGCGACTGGTCCGGATCTGGCTTGACCGTGATCTCTCCGGTCTCGACCCCGCCGATGAGTCCAGCGTGGTCGAGCCGCTCTCGCTCGACGAGGTCGCCGAAGCCACCCGAGCCATCGGCATCGCGCTGGATGCCTCGGACGTGACGGGCGACGCGCCGTACGTCCTCGAGGTCGGGTCGCCCGGGGTCGACCGCCCACTCGTTGAACCGCGTCACTTCCGGCGTAACGTCACCCGGCTCGTGGAGATCCGGCGCGTCAACGGTGCCGCGGGCGAACCGATCGTTGGCCGTCTGGTCGCCGCCGGTCCCTCCGAGGCGACGCTGCTGGTGGCGGCGACCAAGAGAGAACCAGAGACAGAGCTGCGCATCCCGTATGCCGACGTCGTGCGTGCCCAGGTGCAGGTCGAGTTCGCTCGGGTCAACCCGGATCGCACCACCACAGAGGAGAGCTGATGGATATCGACCTGGCGGCGTTGCGCGGCCTTGAGCGTGAACGGGACATCTCTTTCGACATCATCATCCCGGCAATCGAGCAGGCAATGCTCGTGGCCTACCACCGCACCGAGGGCGCTCGGCGCCTCGCCCGCGTGGAGCTGGATCGCAAGACCGGCCACGTGATCGTGTGGGCCCGCGACGAGGGCGCCCTCGACCCAGAGACGGAGGAGCGCTCAGAGCCCGGGCCCGAGTTCGACGACACACCGGCCGGCTTCGGGCGGATTGCGGCGTCCACGGCACGTCAGGTGATCGTGCAGCGACTGCGTGACCTCGAGGACGAAGCGATCATGGGCGACTTCCATGGCCGCGAGGGCGACATCATCACGGGCGTCATCCAGCAGAGCAGCGATCCGCGTTATGTCATGGTCGACCTCGGGGCCATCGAGGGGTCGCTGCCCCTGGCCGAGCAGGTGCCGGGGGAGAACTACATCCACGGTCAGCGTCTGCGCTGTTACGTGGTCAGCGTCAAGCGTGGTCAGCGTGGACCCCAGATCAGCCTGTCGCGTACTCACCCCAACCTGGTTCGCAAGCTGTTCGCCCTCGAGATCCCCGAGGTTGCCGACGGCACGGTCGAGATAGCCGCGCTGGCGCGTGAGGCGGGGCACCGGACCAAGGTCGCCGTGCACTCGAAGATCCCCGGTGTCAATGCAAAGGGCGCCTGCATCGGCCCGATGGGTGCCCGGGTACGCGCGATCATGGCCGAGCTGCACGGCGAGAAGATCGACATCGTGGACTTCTCGGAGGACCCTCGGGCCTTCGTCGCGGCCGCGCTCTCGCCCTCGCGGGTCAACTCCGTCGAGATCGTCGACCTGGAGATGCGTTCGGCCCGGGTGACCGTCCCCGACTACCAGCTGTCGCTGGCGATCGGCAAGGAAGGTCAGAATGCGCGCCTGGCCGCCAAGCTCACCGGCTGGCGCATCGACATCCGTTCTGACACCGCGCCTGTGCACGATGAGGGTGCTCCTGAGGCAGATGCTGGCACGGACCGTGAGCACTAGGCAGTAGAGTGGTGGAGACCGATCGGTTGCGGCGTATCCGTCAGCGGCCAACCCAACGTGTGACACGTACGTGCGTGGGTTGCCGTCGTCGCGATGATCGATCAGCATTGCTGCGAGTTGTAGCGGAGTGGGACGACGCCGGTGATCACATTGCCAGAGTCGTTGCCGATCCGCTGCTCCGGTTGCCAGGGCGTGGCGCTTGGCTTCACCCGACACCGGAGTGTCTCGATCTCGCCTTGCGGCGCAAAGCGTTCGGGCGGGCCCTGCATGTCACGGCCCGACTTGAGCTGGCGTCCGTGAGCGCGTACATCGAGGCCCGCGCGCAGTCCGTCGTCACAACTGACCGCTCCACCCCGGAGCTGCCGGTTCAGCAGGTTTCCGAACGCGAAAGCGGGTTTGACGCTGATGAGCACCCGATGAGTACTCACCGATGAGCAACACCCAGCACTAACGACGGTCCGCGCTTCATCTCTTGCCCGGGCCAAAGATGAAGGAGAAACGTGGCTAAGGTCCGGGTCTACGAGCTCGCAAAAGAGCTCGGAGTCGAGAGCAAGATATTGCTCAACCATTTGAAAGAACAGGGCGAGTTCGTCCGGTCGGCGTCGTCGACCATTGAACCCCCAGTCGTCCGCAAGATTCGCGAGACGTTCCCCGCACATCTGACCTCAGCCGGTGCTCCCGATGCCGGCGCAAAGGCCGGCGCGGCGCCCACCGCCAAGAAGTCTGCGGCAAAGCCCGGTGCTGCCGCGGCGGTTGCCGTGACTGCTGTGACTGCCCCAGAGGCTCCTGTTGCTCCGCCGGTGCAGGTTGCCGCCGTGGCAGGCGTGCGCGCACCAGAAGCCCCCTCGGGTCCTGGCGCTCCCACGCCTGGGCCCAAGCCGGTCACTCGTCCGTTCGCCGACGTCCCGGAGAGCGCTGTTCCCACGACTGCTGTTCCCAAGACCGCCGCTGCCAAGGCCGGTGCCTCCGAGGCGCCTGCGGCACGTGAAGGCGGTGGCGACGCCACGCGTCCTGGTCCCCGTCCGGGGGCTCCCCGACCCGGCAACAACCCGTTTGCGCCGAGCCAGGGCATGCCTCGAAGCGACCGCGAGGGCCGTGAACCCCGCGGTGAGGGCCGCGAGGCGACGCCTGCTGCTCGTCCCGGCAACAACCCGTTTGCTCCCAGCCAGGGGATGCCCCGTCCGCAGGGTGGCCGTCCGGCTCCCGCCGGCGCCGGTGGCCCCCGTCCGGGCGGCCCGCGTCCGAACCCCGGAATGATGCCCGATCGTGCTGCAATCGGACGCCCCGGTGACCGCCCCGGTCGTGGTGGCGCGCCTGGTCGTCCCGGAGCCGGTGGCGGTTTCGCTGGTCGTCCCGGCGGCGGTGGCGCCCCCGGCGGTGGTGGCGGTTTCGCTGGTCGCCCCGGTGGCGGTGGTGGTCGTCCTGGTGGACCAGGTGGCCGTGGTGGCACCCAGGGTGCCTTCGGTCGTGGCGGCGGACGTCCCGTTCGCGGACGCAAGTCCAAGCGCGCGAAGCGTCAGGAGTTCGAGCAGATGCAGGCCCCGTCGCTCGGCGGTGTCACGGTTCCCCGCGGCGACGGCAAGACCGTCATCCGGGTGCGTCGTGGTGCTTCGCTGACCGACTTCGCCGACAAGATCAGCGCCAACCCGGCAAGTCTGGTCACGGTGCTCATCCACCTGGGTGAGATGGCCACAGCCACGCAGTCTCTGGACGAAGACACGTTCCGACTGCTCGGGACCGAGCTCGGTTATGAGATCGAGGTCGTCTCACCCGAGGACGAGGAGCGCGAGCTGCTCGGACAGTTCAACATCGACCTCGACGCAGAGCTGGCCGAAGAGGGCGACGAGGACCTCAAGCCTCGTCCGCCGGTCGTGACTGTCATGGGTCACGTCGACCACGGAAAGACCCGCTTGCTCGACGCGATTCGCTCCGCGAAGGTCCAGCAGAGTGAAGCGGGTGGCATCACCCAGCACATCGGTGCCTACCAGGTCCTCACGCATCACGAGGGCATCGAGCGTCCCATCACGTTCATTGACACCCCCGGTCACGAGGCCTTCACGGCCATGCGTGCCCGTGGTGCCGCGGTCACCGACATCGCGATCCTCGTGGTCGCGGCCGATGACGGCGTGATGCCTCAGACGATCGAGGCGCTCAACCACGCCCAGGCCGCTGGTGTGCCGATCGTGGTTGCCGTCAACAAGGTGGACAAGGAGGGGGCCAACCCCGACAAGGTCCGCCAGCAGCTCACCGAATACAACCTCGTGGCAGAGGAGTACGGCGGCGAGACGATGTTCGTCAACGTCTCTGCCAAGGAGCACACCAACATCGACACGCTTCTTGAGGCAGTGCTCCTGACTGCCGACGCGGCGCTCGACCTGCGGGCCAACCCCAACAAGGACGCGCGCGGCGTGGCGATCGAAGCCCACCTCGACAAGGGTCGTGGCCCTGTCGCCACGGTGCTGGTCCAGTCCGGAACGCTTCGCATCGGTGACTCCATCGTGGCCGGCGGTGGCTACGGCCGTGTCCGCGCCATGCTGGACGAGCACGGCGACACGGTCGAGGAGGCCACGCCTTCGCGTCCGGTCATGGTGCTCGGTCTGACCTCGGTGCCCGGCGCCGGTGACACGTTCCTGGTGGCACCCGACGACCGCACCGCTCGCCAGATCGCCGAGCGTCGTGAAGCCGCCCAGCGTGCGGCCAGCCTGGCCAAGCGTCGCAAGCGGATCAGCCTCGAGGACCTCAACGAGGCTCTGGCCGCGGGCAAGGTCGACAACCTCAACCTCATCCTCAAGGGTGATGTGTCGGGTTCTGTCGAGGCGCTCGAGGACGCGTTGCTCAAGATCGACGTCGGCGACGAGGTCGACCTGCGGATCATCCACCGCGGGGTGGGCGCGATCACGCAGAACGATGTCAACCTGGCGACGGTCGACAGTGCCATCATCATCGGCTTCAACGTCAAGCCGGCTGAGCGGGTCGCCGAGCTGGCCGACCGCGAGGGCGTGGACATGCGCTTCTACTCGGTCATCTACTCGGCGATCGAGGACATCGAGGCAGCGCTCAAGGGCATGCTCAAGCCGGAGTACGAAGAG
>Ga0209014_10001475_pt1 | contig 13835 bp, 10 predicted proteins | sample BarGraNGADG00212_FD_184491 | JGI IMG/M metagenome (GOLD analysis project Ga0209014, IMG submission 184491) | Arctic peat soil microbial communities from Barrow, Alaska - Barrow Graham LP Ref core NGADG0002-212 (SPAdes) (version 2) | ecosystem: Environmental > Terrestrial > Soil > Wetlands >...
CTTTTGTTCGATCGGCGGTGGCATCCGCACTCAGGGAGCTGCTTCAACCGGATCCAATGGGGATGCTTCAACTCGGCGGCTGGGTTGACCAGCAACTGACCCCCAAACTAATGGAGGACCTGTTCTCCGGAACGATCACAATCAGTGGTCCGTCCCATGACCTGGGTTCGTGGTCCGTGGTCTACGTATTTGAATCCGATGGTGTCGCCTACGGCTGGGTCCTGTCCGCGGGTACTGAGGTGAACCGGTTGCGTCGGATTCAGAGCGCGGGCGCGACTACTCAGATGCCGATGGTTGAGCGGTTCGGAGCCGAAGGCGTGCGCCTCAACAGTAAACCACCGGCTATGCCTCACGATCTATCCAGGTTGGCCGACCTCTTGCCAGGTGACGGCGAATACGCACTAATGGCCATAGAACAACTCGCCGGCTACCTCGACAACGTGGCTCCGTTCCGTTCGTTCGTGGATTTGCTCCAGATCGACCTCATGCGGAGCGCCAACGTCACCTTTGGACTGGGACGGGTATTTTGGTCCATCTTGGCGGAAGGACTGGTTTTGACCAGTAATTTCCGGTTGCCCCCTCGGACCTCGTACCCACTTGCAGATATTGAGCGCCACCCCAACCTTTCTGACGGTTCACTCGTGCCGCTGGCTCTCTACCGACTCAAGAACGGTGATCAGAGGCAACGCAAGGATTTTGACCAAATCCAGAGCCTCTTTTCGGAAATCATCGGCGGCAATGAGCAACTTGAAGTCAGCGCTGGGACCATCCCCAATTCTCAGGCCGGCCATACCGATGACCAAATCGGTTCGGCGTCGTCGGCGGACAAGAACCTGAATATCCGCGTCCTCGTCGCACACAATGGCTACGAACTGCCGATCGATCTCGCTGGGCACGGTATCTGGGAGGCATGCGTCCTTGCCACGTTGATTGCTGGCTCCAGGGATCGGGTCCTCGTTCTCGACGAACCGGCGACCAGCCTCCACCCGACCGTACAACGTCGGCTCCCTGGTGTCCTGCGCCCAGCACTAGGGCAGGTACTTCTCATAACTCATTCTCCGTATCTCATTCCAAGCGGTACCGCCGAGGATCTCGACTCGATCATCCGCATCGTCAACGAGTCGGGTTCGAGCGAAGTCCGGGGGTTCGACCCGCCCGTGCCGGCTAGCAACAAGCCCGGAATAGACGAGAGGAAGGCTGGCGAGCATGTCGACAAGCTGATCCAAAAGATGATCTCCTCGGCCGAAGCCCGGGCCCTTCTCTTCTCAAACGGTGTAGTTCTGGTCGAAGGAGACACCGAGCTGAACATCCTTCCCGTCTGGATGAAGCAGAGCGCCATCCGCCAGCACCTAGTGACACCCCACGACGCCAACATCTCGTTTTTCAATGTTGGTGGCGATCATGGGTTTGAAACGTCCGTGCATTTCATAGGGTCCTTCAGCATTCCGTGGGTCGTTCTTGGTGATGGCAAAATGTTCAAGCCTTCCATGGCAGGCAACCACATCTTCCGACAGATCAAGCGTGCCCTCGGAGACTCGGCATCGACAGAGCTGAAAGAAGCAGTCAAAAATGTGACCGACGCCACCACGTACCAAACGTACAAACAACTCGCCGAGCAGTTTGGCGTATTCACCGTCGCCACCGGGTGGGAAGCCGATAACGAATCGATCGAGGCGTTCATGAAGGCGACGGACCTCGTCAAGTATGACCAGTTGGCGAAGGAGTACGCGAAGAGCAAGTCACGGCTTGGCCGCCATTTCGCCGAGTCGGTCGAGTGCCCGCCTGCGCTCGACCCTATGTTTGCCACCATATATCGACACCTTGGTATTGCTGCCCAAGGCCGGACCTAACGGGCTTCACTATTGAGCCCCGGCCATCCCGCAATACTTCCGTCCGCTCTTGCTGCCGGTAGGTCGATAGTGTCCACAGCCATGGCACGGGAATCGCACCGCTCGTGACCGGACTCTCGGAAGGTCTTCCCAGCGGAGAGCCGAGCGGAGCAAACACCTTCGCTCGGTACCGCTATCAGGCCAAACTCACCTTGATCTACTGGCTGGGGACGCTTACTGACGACGGGCCGACGGTCGTCTACGCCGAGCACATCGAGGATGTGCTTCTAGAGTACTCCGACCGCTTGGTGTTCATACAGGTCAAGACCCGAGCGGTTACAGCCGGGAATTGGACCGCAGACGCCATGTGTTCGGACGGCGGGGGAGTCGATTCCCTGGCGAGGGCGTACGCGGTGGCAAATGACCTCCCATGCACCTTCGAGTTAAACCTTGAGGGGCCGACGAGCTCGTCTTCGGGAACAGCAGAGTTTGTCGAGGACTGCACGAAGGCCGGGCCTACACTGCGAACGAAGATCCGTGACCTGCTGACCGGTGCTCTTGGTCGTGACGCAACAGGTGGGGAGGTCGAGGACTTCCTCTCGCGTCTGCGGATCCGTCCTCACATACCGAGCCAACGGGACATCGACAATAAGTGCATCCGCATCCTTGGGGAGCTGGCGCCAGGCCTACCAATAGGAGACGTCATCAAGCTCTTCGGTGACCTGCTGCAGATCGTTGAGGGAGCGCAGGATGCTTCACACGATTCGATCGTGGGCGGAATCGCCTTTCTTGAAGCCCAGCTAACCTATCTCCTGGCCGAGGAGTCATCCCTGGAGGAAGTCGTGGCGTGCAAGCGTCTCTCGCGCGACCTTCTTGTCGCACGGGTGCCCATGCCGGACCAGCCGCGGGCACTTCTACTTATAGAACGATCTCTGAGAGCCAGGCCCGCTACGGCACTGGAAGAGAAGCTGATCGCAGCGGGCGCAAGCGACCAAGTCATCCGCCGAGCGAGAGACCTGCGTGCTATGTCAGAGCTGCGAAGGCTGGAGCTGCTGGCTGGGCCAACTTCTCGTGGCTCTCAGCTCGAAGACGTGTGTAGCCGCGTTCTGATTCACGCAGAGTCCCGTGCGCAGCTATGCGAGGCGAACGGTGAAACGGTCAACGACCTGTTCGCTCACCTCACGATCGAGCAGAGCATCCAGGACAGCGACCAGGCATCACTATTCAACCGTGACCGTCTTGCGCTGGTGGGCCTCCTTTGCTGCCTTTCGGACGAGTGCCGCTTTGGATGGCGGGCGCCATGAACAGCGAAACCTTCCTTCCGACAGCAGAGGGAGAGATTCGCCTGCTCCTCCTAATTGACGCCTTCAGCAATCAGACCGGCGGCCTTCAAGGGAGGACGAAGCTGGCAAAGTTAGACTTCTTCCTTCGCTATCCTGCGTTTCTCCGGCGTGCCCTCGAGATCCGCCACGCGGCACTGGACGACAACCAATCGTTTATGAGCGCCAACCCGATCGAGGAGCGCATGGTCAGATACCGCTACGGCCCTTGGGATCCCAGCTATTTCGCCCTGCTGGGATCGCTCTTGGGTCGAGGGCTCATCTATGTCGTTCCCTATAACCGTGGGCTCGGCTACAAGACAACCGATAAGGGTGCCGGCCTTGCCGAAAACATGCGCTCCGACTCCGCCTGGGAAGAGGTCTCAGCCTCGACCGGCCTGCTGCGAAATCATCTCAACTTGGCGGGCACCACGCTGAAGAATTTCATTTACGACCACTTTCCCGAGGTTGCAACGGCCCGATGGACGGAGGAGCTTTGAGACAACTTCAGGTCGACTCCATTGAACTTCAGGGCGGTGATCGGCGCGTCGACCTCCAGCCAGGAGTGAACGTTGTACTCGGACCCATGGCATCGGGAAAGTCCACGTTCGTCAAGCTCATGCGAGCGCTGTTCACCTCTGTGCCCAGCGACCTCCCTCCGGAAGCACAGCAACTGCCATCGCTGCGAGCGACGTGCCACATCGGTGGAGCACCCTGGAATATCCTCCGCCGATTGACGACAACGGATACGTCTCTCGTCGAGATTGTCGGAGCGACTGATACAATCCTCGCGCCTGCACGCAGAGCGACCGGGGCGCACCCAGAAACCTTTTCGGACTGGCTGTTGACTGCACTCGATCTGCCGAAGATCAGTGTTCCGGCCGCACCATCCAGGCCGGAAAGCGAACCTACACCCGTCACGTTTGCAGACTTTTTCAACTACTGCGTCCTTCGAGGGGACGAGATCGACAGTTCCGTCTTTGGCCACAGAGATCCGTTTCGGGACATCAAGCGAAAGTATGTCTTCGAAATTGCGTACGGCCTTTTCGACTCTTCCCAGGCCGAGCTACAGACCGACCTGAGGGCCATCGAGGCAGAACTTACATTTCTCCGTGGTGAGGCAGCAGCAGCCACAAGAATCTTTGTCGGAACGGAGTTGGAGAGTATCGAGACAGTACGCGTCGCCCGAGAGGAACGACTGGGCCGGCTCCAATATCTTGTTGCCCAAGAAGTGTCTGTTAGCCACGATGCTCGCACGACGCCGATCGACACGGAACTGCGATCGACAGCGCAACGCTTGTCGGACGAGTTGGCTTCAACACGAGCGCGGCTGGCCGACGGAAGGGCGCAGTTAGCCGACCTCTCGGCGCTCGTCGACCAGCTACGCAGCCAGGGGGCTCGGCTGACACGGGCGGCGGCAGCGGGGGAGGCGCTCGTCGACTTTGAGTTCATCATCTGCCCACGATGCGGAAATCCTGTAACCGACGGCCGGAGTGATGGAGAAAATTGCCTGCTCTGTCTGCAGGTGCCGCCGCCTTCTCCGCATCCAGACGAGCTGCGGAAAGAGCGCGACCGGATTGAGGAGCAGATCGTCGACACCCTGGACCTCATCGACGGGCGAAGGAGTGAGATTGACGACATGCGTCAGGCAGTGGAGCGGCTGGAGACCGAGCGAGCCCTGGTCGGCGCCCGCCTCGACGAGGCCATGGGAGCATTTGTATCGGACCGCCAGTCGGAGATCGCGGAGATGGCTTCCGAACGCTCCAGAATTGAGGCCGAGATCAGTAAGTACGACCAATATCTAGTGATCCTGCAACGTGCCGAAGATGCGGGCAGCCGAATCGCTCAGCTCAGCGAGCGACGACTGGCGATCCGACAGGAGCTGGACGATGCCAGTAAACGCTTGCGAATTGGGCAGTCCAATGTCGGCGCGCTGGAAGAGAGGTTCTACGAGTATCTGCAGCGTCTTCGGATTCCCACGTTCGACCTCCCTCTCTCAGCCGCTATCAACATGAACACCTACTTGCCGGTTGTCAGTGGCCGACCCTTCGAGACCCTGAGTTCCCAAGGACTGCAAGTACTGGTCAATGTTGCGCATGCGCTCGCCCATCACACGGTCGCCATCGACCGAGATCTCCCTCTACCGGGGATGCTCATTATCGACGGCGCGAGCAGCAATGTCGGAACAGAGGGGTACGACGCGGAACGCCTCGAGGACATGTACGAACTCCTTGCCGATGTTGGCGAGGCGTATGGAGACCAGCTGCAGATCATCATCGTGGACAACCACATCCCATCCCGCGGGCAGGACTGGGTGCGGCTGACGCTTTCCGAGGACGACCGCCTTATCCACTTTCCGTCCGGGAAATCACAGCCCTCCGCTGCTTGACGCAGAGATGGAGCGCGGCGCCAATTGGCTATCACCGAGCGGAGTTGACGTATGGAAGGGACGCTGGGTCGTCGTGGTGCTCGACCACAACAACTTCAGGAAAGCATTTGTCCGCTCGGACCATCGAAGACGCGTCGTCTGAGATCGAAGTACGCGAGGCTCATGACGGTCGAATCGAAGTGTCCTGCGGAACGCTTTGCTGTTCCGTCCTTGGGATATCGATTCCGGGGGTGAATTGATTGCGATTGGATTCAACTACACGATCTCAACCAGCATCGCACCGACGCATACGAAATAGGATGCTGCTTGTGGGGCGTTACGGACGGCGATCAACTCGCAGATCGAGGTCGGCCTCCAAGGTTCGAGCCAGTGAATCGACGAGTGACTCGGACAGAGGAGATCGCTCCAGGCGGCTTAGCCACTTCTCCTTCTGTCGGCCTTCGAATACCGATACGCCGGCGATTTCGGTCCACCCTCCTTCGATCACCGGTGCCCCCGGACCCCAGATGACCAGCGCGGGATGGACCTCCACATCGAATCGGTCCCTCCCATGCCGGAGCATTCGCTCCACCTTGTGAGCCCCTTCCCGAGCTTGAGCGACCGGGTCTCGCCCCGGAGAACCTGTGACCCCAACTTTGGACAACTCCCACGATACGGTCGTCCATTTCGACTCGAGCACGAAGATCCCACCCGGACCCACCAAGACGTGGTCGACATCACCGTGTCCGGCAAAGTAGAGACCATTGACGAGCCGCCATCCTTCCTGCCGCCGTCTCCTACCCAGGACGGCCTTGGCCGTGGCCTGTTCGCCCATGACCCCCAGGCTCAGATTGCGAGCTCCGGAGAGCATGTCGAGGGCCCAGATTGCGATGCCGAGGATCGCTGCTGTCATGAAGCCGAGCAGGTAGCTCCGCCACCAGAGCGGAGAAGGCAAGAACATCTCTGCAGTGCAGAAGGTGAGTGCCACCAGGGCAACGACGGATAGCGCCCGAAGGTTGCCGGCGGCGGCGTTGCGCCACGCGCCTCGGATTCGCTTGCGGGCGTGCTCGCCGGGCCGGTTTCTCATCCATCATTTCATCGGCGCATCTCTGGCCACTCTGAAGTGCGACCATCGCAAGACCGAGGTCTTTGGACATGGCGTTACTGGCCGACTCGCGACGTTCGCTGTGGCCAGCGGAGTGATATCGGCGGTGAAGCAAGCCGGGCTCCGCTGAGATTTGGCCTACTTCGGACTGCCCGAAGCGCCGGAAATTCAGTCCTCTCGTGGATAGGATCGAGTCGGACAACATAGTGACAACTCGAAACCCACCCACAGCTTTGGATCCTCAGGTGCGATCCCGGATGCGGCGGACCCGTCGTCGAGATACCGGAGCAGAGCTGGCCGTGCGGCGAGAGTTGCACGCTCGAGGACTTCGCTACTTCGTGGATCGAGCCGCGCTCACAGGGGGTCGAGGCCGACCCGACATCGTGTTCCCCACCCAGCGCCTGGCCGTCTTCATCGACGGTTGCTTCTGGCACTCATGTCCCGTGCACGGAACGTCGTCGAAGACCAACGCGGAGTGGTGGAGGGTGAAACTCGAGGCCAATCGGGCTCGGGATCGTCTCGCCGATGCCGACCTTGAGGAGGCGGGCTGGCAGGTGCTCCGGTTCTGGGAACACGAGGATCCCCAGCATGTGGCCGATACCGTAGAGACGGCGGTCAGGACGGCTCGATCGAAACCCGGGCAGGTAACTACCGCTGTGTAGTCTTCTCGCAGTGGAATCTCTAAAGGTGGCAGGCCTCTTCGCAGGCATCGGGGGAATCGAACTCGGGCTGGATCAAGCTGGGCACGAAACGGAACTCCTCTGCGAGTCCTGGCAGCCGGCGAGCAATGTCCTTCAGAGTCGCTTTCCGGGGGTGCCGTGCCATCCCGATGTGCGCGAGCTCCGATCCTTGCCTCGATCAGTGGACCTCGTGACTGCCGGATTCCCCTGTCAGGATCTCAGCCAAGCCGGAATGGGGGCTGGCATCGGCGGCGATCAGTCGGGGCTCGTGGGCAACGTCTTCAAGCTCGTCCGTCGACGTCACCCCAGATGGCTGTTGTTGGAGAACGTCCAATTCATGCTCCAGTTGGATCGGGGAAGGGCCATGGCCTTCCTGGTCGACGAGCTCACCTCGATGAAGTATCGCTGGGCGTATCGTGTCGTCGATTCCCGCTTCACCGGCGTGCCCCAACGCCGCCGCCGCGTGATCCTCCTGGCCTCTCGCACCGAAGATCCTCGAACCGTCCTGTTCGCGGACGAGGCCGGGGAACGCCACGACTCCGACTATCGGAACGATGCCTTCGGGTTCTACTGGACCGAGGGGCTCAAAGGTCTCGGGTGGGCCAAAGATGCCACGCCGACGCTCAAGGGCGGCTCCACCGTGGGGATCCCATCCGCCCCGGGCATCTGGCTTCCCGGCGCTGAGCCCGGGAGGAAGCTCCTGATGCCGACGATCGACAACTGCGAGGAGCTCCAGGGCTTCCCACCGGGCTGGACCTCGGCCGCTGACGAGGGGCGTCGGAACGGACCCAGGTGGAAATTGACGGGGAACGCGGTCACTGTCGGCGTTGCAGCTTGGATCGGAGAGCGCCTCGCTTCGCCGGGAGAGATGCTGGCTCCCTCAGCTCGATTGGAATCGGGAGTCGCCTGGCCAACCGCAGCATGGGGTGACGGAAAGGGCGCCTGGCGGGTAGATATCAGCGAATATCCACGCCATGAGCCCTATGTCCACCTGCGAGATCTTCTGGATGAGCAAACGGCACGTGCGGTCAGCAATCGTGGGGCGACCGGGTTCTACGGGCGGACTCTGGCAGCCAAACTTCGGTTCGATCCGCGGTTCATCGAGGACGTAGTCGAGCACATCGAAGTCACCTCCGAGATGGAGAGCGTCCCCGCTTGACCCAGCCGTGGTCCGTAGGCTGAACAGGATGTACGGGCCCACGATCCTCGTCGACTCACTCTCGGTTCCGAGGATCGACGACAAATTCGGGAACCGCTGGCAATATCATCCCCGGTCCGACCGACATTCGAAGGTCGCCTGCTGGGGCATTGCGCTCGACCTTCTCAACGCATCGGCCCTTCTCCGGCGACATGTCGAACAGGGGACCGTCGTCTTCGGGGTCAACCATGAGATGCGCGACTTCGCCACCGGGCGGAAGAAGGACCTCGACCTGGTCCTCGCTCGCCCGGCTCTCCCGCCCTCCGATGGCGCACGCACCTTGGCATCTCTGGTCGAGAAGTACGGCATCGTGCTCAAGGAGGATGCTCGTTCGCGCTTGGAGCAACTCCCAGATCTGACGGAGGGCCGAGTCGGCGCGGTCCTCGTCGCGCTGGAGGCCAAGGCTTGCATGACGGCCCACATCAAGTCGCTTCCTCGTCTCTACGACGAATTGAATTCGAGCCATCTGACCGTGCACGGCGCCTCTGAGAATGCTCTGGCAATCGGGTTCGTCATGGTGAACATGTCGGAGGAATTCCTCAGCCCGGGACTCAACCAGTTCGAGATCGCTGGGCACACCCCCGAAGTCTCCTTTCATGCGCAGCCGAGGAGCACCCAGCGTGTCCTCCAGAAGGTCGCCGAGATGCCCAGGCGGACCCGAACGGGTCAGCACGGCTTCGATGGACTCGGCGTGGTCGTCGTCAGGGCTCGCAACGACGGCAAGCCAGTTCAACTCGTCACCTCGGCTCCCGCACCTGAGCTCGGCGGGCTTTTCGATTACGACTCGATGATCACGAGAATGGCGAACGAGTACGACGTCAAGTTTCGTGACATCTGAGGATTCGAATGGGCTCACGGGACGAGATCAATGCTCTTCAGATCCGACGAGCAAGCTCCAGTCCTCCTTGCGAGGGCCAGTGGTGATCTCATGAACGGTGTTGTGCTGAAGCACCAACTCTGGTCATATGCCGTGCGACGGGCGCGTCGATTAGAAGGTGAACCGAGGTGAACAACGTCATCCAGCAGTTCATGTGGCAGTGGCAACCGCACTTTCGAATAGGCGTCCAAGTGTTGGCCGACATGTCGCTCGAAAAGATCGGAGCCCGCCTCGATCCGCAGGTCGTCCTTGTAGGGATTGCCGACGACTCGACAGTCGAGTATCCGATCTGCATCGAGCCTGAGGGGGGTCAGCTCAAGCCTGGGCATTTGGCTGGTATCGAAGAACGGGCATCACAGCTCTACCAGGAGGATCCGGAAGGGCAGATCTGGCATTCGGATCCTGAAGTCGACGCCGCCCAAGATGCGCGGCTGAGGGGCCGAGCACGAGGAACAGCGATCGCTGAGGCTATCGAGGCGAGTGACGCGATACCCGGGAAGCGTTGCCTAGCAAGCTCCGGAAGTAGGGTCAGTGGCTTTGTCGTTCACGTTGTGGTCGCGGTCGACCAACAGGCATTCGACTCATTGCCTGCCCTCGAAGATGAAGACGTCGATCTCTTTCCAGCCCCGTCTTCCTTCACTCGACAACTGATCCGTCTTGTCCTCAGCGAAGCCAGTGCAGCCCTTCAAGTTCCCGATCCCAGTTCGGATGGCATACGACGATCGGCCGAAGACATTGTCCGAGAAGCCGCAGAGCGGTTTTTTGCTGGATGTCTATATCGCACACGTAACTTCTATCTATCTTCGGCCTTCAACGCGCTCAATGCGGTCACGACCCGTGCGTATGAGGGTGCAGGCGCAGCGGGGCGACTCCTGCTGGTTTCACCTGATCACTCCGGAATTGAAGTAATCACCCGCTTGGCCCTCCCCGTCGACTTGAACGCGGAACGGGCGGTAAGGAAGCTTCTGCAGACAACCGACCCCAGATTTGCCCTCCTGGTACACGACGGTGGCATCTACGGCCTTGGTCACCTCAAGGTTGGTGAGGATCAAGGAGATGTCTTCGAGATCGCAGTAACCGCCCACGCAACATGGGAGCTTCGGCGAGGCAGCGAAACGATGCTTCGGGTTGCGTATGGGCGAGCGTCCCTTCCCAGCCCAATGCTGAACGTCACGGCAGTCGTCGATACCATTGACCGAGTATTCGGATCTGGAGCCGACGTGGATGTTCTGGTTTCTCTGATATCGGCGGCGACGACCGCCGGCCACGGAACAACTCTGGTGATTTCTGCAGATGCGCCGGGGGAAGCGGCTCGCCTTGCCGGATCAGCGACCCTGCTCGTACCGGACACCCTTACCCCGGAACTCCTGTCTCGTTACGCCGAAATGGACGGCGCCGTCCTCATCGACCCTGGTGGAATATGTCACGCGGTTGGTGTGATTCTCGATGGGCAAGCGCACAATCGCGGCGATCCTGCACGGGGCTCCCGTTACAACTCGTCCATTCGCTACGAAGCCAGCGCGTCGGCGCCGACTGTGGTCGTAGTTGTATCTGAGGACGGCGGGGCAGACGTCGTGCCCAAACCTCGACTACGAATCCACCGCCTGACGGTCCTTGACGCTGTTACCCGCCTTGAGAGTTCAATGGACCCAGAGGATCCTGGGATATTCTCGGACGCTTTCGATGCCGTCAAAGATCTTGCCTTCTACCTGTCGGCGGAACAGTGCGAGCAGGTGAACAAGATGAGCAAGGAAGAACAGGAGCGGCGCATGTCATCCAACTCCATTTCGATCGTATGGCAGGAGTTCTCGCCTCACACGGACATGAACGACTCCTACTTCTTGGATTGAGTTGCCGTGTGTTGCTTCTTCTTAAAGGTACCAACTAAGACTTCGCGCCCGTTCCGTCCGAAGCCGAGGTACGCGGTGTAGCGACTTAACCCACCTGATTAAGGAGGACATGACGCACCGATACCTTGGCCATCTCACCCCTAGTGCGTCGCACCATTGATCTGGGCACCGGGCACAATCACGGTCGTTGCCCCCGGAGTCGAGTCGAGGGATCCGATCACCATGCCGTACACCTCAAGGCTCCCGGCGTTCAGAACGTCCTTCGACACGATTCCTCTAACGACAGCGCCGCCGCCGTCGGAGACTGTGAGGGATCCAGTGATCATCCCGAAAAGCTCTAAGAAGCCGCCGCGGTCGACTACAACGTCGCCGGTGACCATCCCACGAAGGACGTACTCCTCTCCGATTGCCAGCGGACCAGTGACTGATCCCTTCTCTTCTCTCATGCCCTCAGTCTAAGGGCCGGCTCTGCCACCGACAATGGTTCTCGAGTCATCCCTCCAAATGCTCGGCGACGCCGCAACTGCCGTTGTCCTCGCAACGGAGGCAGCGGCGGGGATAAGGGCAGAACATCGAATGCATAGGTTGCAATTGGGTAGCCACACACTTGCACTGACGGTGCTCAGTGCCGCATATTCGAGCACATGCGGGTCGGTAGGCTCGAGCTTTCGACTGGCAATCAGGGAATGGAGTGGGACCCGCTGTCGCGCTCGGTCCCGGCGGGTGGCAGGCCTGCACCACTGGATCCGTCGTGTCGGCGCCGGATGCTGGCCTGGCGGTGGGCCAGGAGCATCAGCTCGGCGTCACTCCAGGTCGTCTCCTTGGGAACCATCAGGTTCTCCAGCGCGGCGCAGGCGCTCTTGGTCATAGCGAGGGTGAGGGGGTCCATCGACAGGAGCCGTGCCGCCATTGCCCGTGCCGCGGTGGGCAGCTCGTCGTCGGGGTGGACGTGGTTGAGGAATCCCCAGGTCTCGGCCTGCCGGGCGGTGAAGCGCTCGCAGGCCATGGCCAGCTCCTTGGTGCGGGCGGGGCCCAGCTCCCGCATCAGGCGGGGAAGGGCCTGCCAGCTCAGCGGGAGGTCGAGCTCCACCTCTGGGATCAAGAACCAGGCCGACTCGGCCGCCAGGCGGAGGTCGCAACAGCTGAGCAGCACCACCCCACCGCCGATGGCGAGCCCGTTGGCGACGCCGATCGTGACCTGGGGAAGGCGGTCGATCAGCTCACAGGTCCGGCCCCCGAGGTGGACCCGCGCACGGCGATCGATGTCGTTCACCGGCGGTTCGGCTCGTCGATCGCCCACCTCGGCGCCGGCGGAGAACGCCCGGCCGGCACCGGTGAGGATCACCACTCGCACGGAGTGATCCGTCTCCAGGTCGACCAGAACGCCTTGGAGTTCGTCGTGAAGCGCGACGTTGAGGGCGTTGAGCTTCTCTGGCCGGTGCAACGTGATCGTGAGGAGCCCGTCGAGCTGTGGATCTCGCTCGACCCGGAGGTATTCGTACGCTGGCATCGTCCAATTCAACCACCCGTAGGCCGTGCGCGACCTGAGCGCAATGAGGTTGATCGTCGGCGACCCATGGACGGTGAGTCGCCGGCCCTTCGGGTTCGGCCGGCCATCCCCATTGTCTCTTCGCCACCGGTTCGGCCCGTCAAGGCCGGCGGCGTCCTTCACCGCGGGGCCGGTTCTCCGGCCTTGACCGCCCTGGCTTCATCGCGGCACGAAGAAATTCCGACAATTTCTCTGGTGTGGACGTTTGCGTGGACCATTCCGTGGACGTCCACAGCACACGCTGGACCCCATGACAACCCTCACCACAGCAGCAGCAGCATCGACACCCCATCCGATCCGCCCCAGACCGACATTCCCGAGTGATGACCGCCTGGTCTTCACCGTGGCCGAGGCGGGTGAACTGCTCGGGATCTCCCGGGCCTTCGCCACCGTCTACTCGCCGTTGCTCCCCCGCCGTCCCACGCCGAATGCCGTCCCGAGATCTGCAGCCGTCTGCTCGACGGACTCGATCGCCCTACCCAGATCGTCGATCAGACCATCCAAACTGGCGGGTATCGCGTGATTCGTGTTCGCCCACTTCGCCAGCTGATTGACATTGTTGGCCAACCTGGCCAACACGATCCGCGCCATCTCCGCATCTCGTTGCGCCCGGCTCCGCTCTGCAGACAGCCGTGCCGACCCCGAGAGCGCCGTCTCGATGAGAAAGCGCTGAGCAGACCGGCGGTGCTTGACCGCTCGCCGGCGGATTTCGCGGTCTTCCTCCTCGGTCACACGGACGTAGATCACCCGGGTCCGGCCACCCGGAGAGCGCCTCATCGGAGCCATTCTCTCGGCAGGTGAACTCTTGGTCTCCTCGTCTGGCTCGTCCACGGGCTTCATTTCGCCCAGCGCAGCGCCGCCGAGAGGATCTCGGGGACAGGTTCCGAGCGAGGCCAACGGCCACGCCAACACGATCCGCTTAGCGGATTGTCTATCTTGCTCCCGCTCTTCCACAGTCCCGTGAACGAGTGCAGTCCGAGCGACGGGGCGTTGAGGCGTGAGTCCTCCGGGCTCGCCGTTCTGCGTTCTCGTTCGGCTCGGTGACGACGCGAGGACGCCA
>Ga0209014_10001477_pt1 | contig 13824 bp, 13 predicted proteins | sample BarGraNGADG00212_FD_184491 | JGI IMG/M metagenome (GOLD analysis project Ga0209014, IMG submission 184491) | Arctic peat soil microbial communities from Barrow, Alaska - Barrow Graham LP Ref core NGADG0002-212 (SPAdes) (version 2) | ecosystem: Environmental > Terrestrial > Soil > Wetlands >...
GCGGGCGTCGTCGACGCCTTCCGCGCCGGCGCCTTGCGCATCGTCGGTCCCAACACCCAGGCGGCCCGCCTGGAAGGCAGCAAGGTTTTCGCAAAGGACTTTTTCCAGCAAAGAGGAATCCCGACCGCCGCATATACCGTGGTCGAGGACGCGTCCCACGCGCGCATGGCTTTGGGACGCTTCGGCTTTCCCGTGGTGCTGAAGGCCGATGGCCTGGCGGCGGGCAAAGGCGTGGTAGTGGCGCACAATGCCGCGGAGGCGGAAGCCGCCCTCGGCACGCTAAACGGCAGACTGGTGATCGAGGAGTTTCTCACCGGCGCAGAGGTCAGCTTCATCGCGCTCTGCGACGGGCGCGACGCCCTGCCGCTGGCCGCCAGCCAGGACCACAAAGCCGTTTTCGATGGCGACCAGGGTCCCAACACCGGCGGCATGGGCGCCTATTGCGACGCGGGCATCCTGAGCGAGGCCGACACGCAGATGGTGATGGACCGGGTGATCTACCCGACCGTCGAAGCCATGAACTTCACCGGATTCCTCTACGCGGGCCTGATGATCACGCGCGACGGCCCCAAGGTGTTGGAGTTCAACGTCCGGCTCGGCGACCCGGAGACGCAACCATTGATGCACCGCATGGAATCGGACTTCGTGCCCGCGCTGGTGGCGGCGAGCGAGGGCAAACTTGCCGGGCAAAAGCTGGCCTGGCATGCGGGACCCAGTGTGTGCGTGGTCCTCGCCTCCGCCGGATACCCGGGCGCTTACGAAACGGGCAAGGAGATCCGCGGACTCGAAATGGCGGAAGCCAAAGGCGCGACGGTCTTCCACGCGGGAACGCGAATGGCGCATAGCCGGCTGGAGACTTCGGGCGGCCGCGTCCTGGGAGTCACGGCTTCCGGGGCGGACCTTCCGGCAGCCATCGCCGCCGCCTACGAAGGGGTGCGCCACATCGAGTTCGAGGGGATGCACTATCGGCGGGATATTGGGAGCAAGGGGTTGCGCTGAAGAATGCCCCCAAGAATGGGGGCATGGCAGCCTGAAAGGCTACGCTACGCTACGTTACAATCGGAATGAGTGGGGACGTAGCTCAGATGGATAGAGCGGCCGCCTCCTAAGCGACAGGTCGGCAGTTCGAATCTGCCCGTCCCTACCAGACTTCTCACTCACCTGAAGAGGTATTCTAAGGTTATGGCAACTGGGATTCTGGTTTCGGAGCAAGAATACCTGCACACTGGCTACGAGCCGGACTACGAATTCGACGATGGCGTGCTGATCGAGAGAAACGTGGGTACCTGGCATCACTCTAAACTCCAGGCGGCGTTGGCCGCATATTTCTTCCGGCGGCGCAAGGCCTGGAATCTCCACGTCGGTACCGATGCGCGGGTCCGCGCGCGGGCAGGGAAATACATGATTCCGGATCTATATATAGTGGCGGGTCCGGAGCCCATAGGCCCCGTGCTGGAGTTGCCGCCGCTGCTCTGGATTGAGATACTCTCGCCGGATGACCGTCCGCTGCGGGTGAATCGCAAAATCCAAGCTGTCCTGGAGTCTGGCGCCCCGTATGTTTGGGTGATCGATCCGGAAACACTCGAAAGCGACCTGTGCACCGCCGAAAAGCGCACGCCGCTGAAGGATGGGGTACTGCGGATTCCCGGCACACAGATCGAAGTGCCGCTGGCTGGAATTTTCGAAGACTGAACGCCGCGCGCCACGGTAAAATAGAAAGACGCCCACCTCCCCCGGAAAGCGGCTTTCTGAATGTCCTTCGTCCATCTACACTGCCACACCGACTACTCGCTGCTTGACGGCGCCTGCGATATCGACCAGTTGATGCAGATCATGGTCGAACAGAAGATGCCGGCGGTGGCCATGACCGATCACGGCAATCTGTTTGGAGCGGTGAAGTTCTACAACGCGGCGAAGGCGTCGGGCATCCATCCGGTGATCGGCTGCGAGGTGTACGTTTCGCAGAAGGGCCACAAGACGCGCAGCGACACCGATCGCTACAACCACCTGGTGCTGCTGTGCGAAAACCAGGAAGGCTATCGCAACCTCATCAAGCTGGTGTCCACGGCATTCCTGGAAGGCTTCTACTACAAACCCCGCATCGATACCGACCTGCTGGCGGCGCATTCCAAGGGACTGATCGGCATGTCGGCGTGCCTGCGCGGCCACATTCCCGAGACCCTGCTTTCCGACAAGCACGACGATGCGCGGCGCATGGCGCACCAGTATGGCGACATCTTCGGCCAGAAGAATTTCTTCCTCGAAGTGCAGGATCACCACCTGGAGCAGGATAAGCGCCTCACCCCCGCGCTGGTCCGCCTCTCCAGCGAAACCGGCTTTCCGCTGGTGGCCACCAACGATTCGCATTACCTGCGCAAGGAGGATGCGCGCGCGCACGAAATCCTGATGTGCATCCAGACGGGCAAGAACTTCAGCGACCCCAACCGCATGCGTTGGAGCACGCCGGATTTCTACCTCAAGACGCGCGAGGAAATGATGGAGCTCTTCGGCGAGCTGGAGGAGGCCGTCGACCGCACCTGGGAGATCGCGCAGCGCTGCCACGTCACGCTGGAAAAAGTGGTGGACCCGTTCCCGCGCTTCGATATCCCGGCCGAGCACACCACCGACACCTACTTCGAATACGTAGCGCGGATGGGCTTCGAAAAGCGCCGCGGGCGCCTGGAAGCCATGCAGGTCAAGGGCGCACTCAAGCACGACCTCGCGGAGTACAGTGAACGCCTGGATCGCGAAATCAAGATGATCCAGAACATGAAGTTCTCGGGCTACTTCCTGGTGGTGTGGGACTTCATCCGCTACGCCAAGGACATGGGCATCCCGGTGGGCCCGGGTCGGGGCTCCGCGGCCGGCAGCCTGGTGAGCTACGCCATGGAGATCACGGACATCGACCCGCTGCAATACGGCCTGCTGTTCGAGCGCTTCCTCAACCCAGAGCGCGTCAGCTTCCCCGACGTGGACGTGGATTTCTGCATGAACCGCCGCGGCGAGGTGATCCAGTACGTCACGCAGAAGTACGGCCGCGAGCAGGTGGCGCAGATCATCACCTTCAATACGCTGGGCGCGCGCGCCGCCATCAAGGATGTCGGCCGCGTGCTGGGGGTGCCAATCGCCGAGGTGGAGCGCCTCACCAAGATGGTGCCCACGACGCTCAATATTTCGTTGCAGGAAGCCTTCGACCAGGAGCCCGGCTTCAATGAGGCCGCCAAGAAAGACCCGCGCATCGACGATGTCCTGAAGGTGGCACTCCGCCTGGAAGGCCTGGCGCGCAACTGCTCCGTGCACGCCGCCGGGGTGGTCATCTCGCCGCTGCCGCTGCGCGATCTGGTTCCGCTGTACAAGACGAACCGCGACGAAATTGTCACGCAGTTCGACATGAACGGCCTGTCAAAACTCCAACTGCTCAAGATGGATTTCCTGGGGCTGACCACGCTCACGCTGATTCAAGACGCGTTGCGCCTCATCCAAAAGCGCCACGGCGTGACCATCGTGCCGGAAGATCTTCCGCTGGACGACAAAGGCACCTACGAAGTCTTCTGCAAAGGCATCACCAGCGGCGTGTTCCAGTTTGAATCCAGCGGCATGCGCGACATCCTGCGCCGCTATCAGCCCAGCCGGCTGGAAGACCTCACGGCGCTCAACGCGCTGTATCGCCCGGGTCCCATCCAGGGCGGTATGGTGGATGATTTCATCGAGCGCAAGTGGGGCCGCAAGGCGGTAGTCTACGATTTGCCCGAGCTGAAAGAGTTGCTGGAAGAAACTTACGGCGTCATCGTCTACCAGGAACAGGTGATGCAGATCTCCAATCGCATCGCCGGCTACTCGCTGGGCGATGCCGATCTGTTGCGCCGCGCCATGGGCAAGAAGAGTGCCGAGGAGATGGCCAAGCAGCGCGAGCGCTTCATTCAGGGCGCGCTGCAACGCGGCTTTCCGCAGAAGAAGGTCGAGAAGATCTTCGACCTGATGGAGCAGTTCGCCGGCTACGGCTTCAATAAATCGCACTCGGCCGCCTACGCGTATCTGGCCTTCGTTACCGCCTACCTGAAGGGCCACTATCCGGTGGACTTCATGGCGGCGCTGCTCACCTCGGAAACCGGGAACACGGCCAAGATCGTCAAATACATCAACGAGTGCCGGGAAATGGGGATCAAGATTCTTCCCCCGGACGTCAACCACAGCGAGTGGAGCTTCACGCCCGATGGCGAGGCCATCCGCTTCGGCATGGGCGCCATCAAGAACCTGGGCCAATCCGCCGTGGAAGCCATCGGCAAGGCGCGCGCGGAAGTGGGACGCTTCACGTCGCTGCACCAGTTCTGCGAAGAAGTGGAACTCGGTAGCGTCAACCGGCGTATGATCGAAAGCCTGATCAAGGCCGGCGCAATGGACTCCCAGGAGGGCACGCGCAGCCAGAAGTGGGCCGCCGTGGAATCTGCCATGGAATCCGGCCAGCGCGTGCAACGCGACCGCGAAAGCGGCCAGGTGGGCCTATTCGGCGAAGCCCTCGATTCCGGCGAAGCGCACGCCACGCCGCTGCCCAACGTCCCCGACTGGACCGGCAAAGAGAAGCTCGCCGGCGAAAAGGAACTCCTTGGTTTCTGGGTCACCGGCCATCCGCTGGACGGCTATATGGATAAGGTGGCCGAGCTCGCCAGCCACGACAGCTCCAACCTGGATGGCCTCGCCAGGAACGCGGAAGTCGCCATCTGCGGAGTGTTCACCGGCATCACGCGCAAGCGCAATCGCGACGGCAAGCCGTGGTGCGTGATGGCGCTGGAAGATCGCACCGGCAGCGTGGAAGCGCTGCTCTTCGCCACCAACTACGAACGCCTGGCGGGGCAGGTAGTGGAAGACACGGCCGTGCTGGTGCGCGGCCTGGTGCTTCCCGAAGAGAACACGACGCCCAAGATCTCAGTGCAGGATATTGTGGCGCTGGATAACGCGCGCATCGATCTTCCCGGCGTGATCGCCATCCGCGTTTGGATCGGCCGCGACGGTGGCGTGGACCGCGCGGCGGCACTGGAAGAGCTTTTCAAGCGCAAGCCCGGACCGACCTCGGTGCGGTTAAGGCTGGAAGCGCCGCGCGATTTCTCGGTGCTGCTGGATGTGGCGGCGAAAGTGCGCCCCGATCGGGAATTCAAGGCGGCGGTCGAACGGATCTGCGGGCCGGCGTGCGTGGAAAAAGTCGCGGGGTGAAGGCGGGGGCACACTAGGGCAGGAGAAAACACTTGTCAAGAAGAAGGCCAAGGCCCCAAAGGAAGAGATCGCGCGCGCCTGGCGGATCTACGAAGAGGATCAGGCGCAGACCAAGCTGGCGATTGTGGGGAAAACGAAGCGATGAAGACGCAGCATGCAAGTCTGATGGAAGACCCGGAATTCCGGAGACTCCTGTCGGTCGAGGCACTCGTGGCTGAAGCCTCGGAAGTGATTGCCAGCCTCATGGCCGAACAGAAGGTCAGTAAGGCCGATTTGGCAAGGCGATTGAACAAATCTCGCGCCTGGGTGACGCAACTTCTAAGCGGGAAAGCTAATATGACGGTCCGGACTCTGGCGGAAGTCGTGTACACGCTAGACGCAGAAGTGAAGCTTCAGGCCCAGCGGCCGAGTTGGACGATGTCTGGAAGATCGCTCGATTTCGGGGGTGCGCAAGAGACTGTGCATTCGAGCAGGGGCCGGTGGTCGTACGAGCAGCCGCCACAAATGGTGCAGCCTACACGGCTTACGGCGTAATTACGATGGATTTTACTATACGATTGCGAGAGCGCGAAGCGAAGCAGGCCGAAGCTCTTCAGGCGAGACTGCAGTTGCAGGATATCTCACTATACGAATGCGAAGCACAAGGCGCTGGTCCACCTAATGCAGCGGTCGATCCAGTCCCCCTCAGCGCCGACCTGGATTCCGCAGTGTCCCTAATTCACGATTCCGGTATAGATTTCGCGGTCAAACTGCGGGTTGCCTGCGAAGACGAACTCACCTTTCATATTCAAACGACCTTTCTGGTTCGCTACCGGTTTTTCGATCAGGCGAAGCGGGCGTCGAAGACCGAACTCATCGCCTTCCGCAAGAGTTATCCAGCGATTGCGGCTTGGCCCTACATTCGGGAGACGGTGCACGCTCTGGCGTCGCGGATGGGGTTCCCCACGGAGCCCTTGCCGCTACTTCGCCTAGTCGTACGCGCCTAAAGGTGGCCTCGCACGGTATCGCAGCGATTCCGCGAATGCCGAACCTACCGCTCTTGGCTCAGCCATGCACCCACGCGGCAGCCCTCGTGCGCGATCCAAAGCTTACGATAGCGTCCGGCCGCCACCACTACCGCCGCGCCACGGTGTACACCACCGGCATGCGGAGCGCGCGGCACTCAAGCGCGAGGCACGCCTCGCGCACCCGCTCGCGCTCTTCCACCGTCAACTGATCGACGCGCCCACGTAAGCTAGAGCCCATCACGATAGTCCACCAATCCTCCACCGATTCGATCGCGTGCTGGTGATCCTCGGCCTCGGTTTCCACATTCGCGATGCCGGCGGCGGCGAACACCTGCTCCACCGCACCCGATTCGCTCAACCGCTTGCGTGCGCTGTGCGCCTGGTCCAAATCCGGACGCTCACGCCGCAGCGCATCCCAAAACAGCGTGTCGCCGGGTTCGAACGAGTCTGGACCCCAGGTGGTCACCACTAACCTCCCTCCCGGACGCAGAAAGCGCCACATCTTGCGCAACGCGGCAGCCATGTCGGGAAAGAAGAACAGGCCGAACACGCACACCACCGCATCGAAGCTCTCCGGCCGGAAATACACCTGGTCGAAATCGGCGTGCCGGAATTCCACGTTGCCGACACCCTGCGCGGCGGCCTTGGCGCGCGCCAACGCCAGCAGCGGCGGCGCCAGATCCACCCCGATCACGCGCCCTCCCGGCGTCACCGCGCACGCCGCCGGCAGCGCCGAGGCGCCAGCGCCGCAACAGACATCCAACACCATCTCGCCCGGCCGAAGGACGGCGCGCTTTACCGTGCGCTCCCCGAAGTAGTTCCAGAAGCGGAGAGCGGGCGCATCGTAATGGTCGGCCGCGGCGCTATACGCGGCGACGATCTGCGGTTTTGGTGTCGGCGTCATTCCCAATGGTACTGCTGCCCCCTCGGGCGAGGAACCACGTCCGAGCTTCGCTCGGATGCACAAGGCGGAGCCTTATGCCACGTCTAGCGAGCGGCGATGGCGGCGGTGCCGGAGGGAACCTGCGGCCGCCCCACTTTGGCGTGCGCATCGTTGGGGTACTGCTCCAGCGCGATACGGAAGGCCCGCTCGCTCAAGCTCGCCCGGTTCGCCTGGAGCGCCGCGCGTCCCCATGACTCCGCCACCGGACGCGGGTAGTAGGGCGGCTCGGTATACACCAGACGCCGCTCCGCTTTGCTCGCTTGCTCGAACTGCTTGAGCGCCCGGCCGGCGTGGCCATCGGCCAGTTCCAGGTGCGCTTGCAGCTCCTGGCGCGCCACTTCCAGTTCGGTGGGGTTGGCACGCTTGGTCCGCCCGCGGTAGTCCGCTAGTGCGCCGTCGAACTGCGCCAACTCGTCGCGGGCCTTGGCGGCATTCCCTGTGTTGACGAACGCCAGCGCTCGCGCCCAGTGCCGCCAGGCCTCCTGCCGCGGACGCGCCAGCACGGGCAACATTTCACCGGTAAGAATTACATCCCATTTTTCGAACTGCACCAGGGTGCGCAGCATGGCGAACCACCCCTGCGCCCGCGCGCTGCCCACTCCATCCGCCGCCGCCAGTTGCGCCGGATTCTCGTGGAACTGAAGCAACTCCTTCGCCGCCTCAATGGCATCGTCGTAACGGCCTTCGAAGGAGTAAGCGGTCGCCATGCAGTGGACGTTATGCCCGTGATGTCCATCGCCATAGAGCTTATCCAGAGCCATCCACTTGCGCTCGTTCTCCGCGGCGCCGGAAAAGGCTTTCTCGGCGTCGCTCCAGCGCCCGGTCTGCGAGTATATGTGCCCCGGCATGTGCAGCGCGTGCGGAATGTTGGTCACCAGTTGCGCGTACTTCTCGCAGCTCGGCCACGCATCCTTGGCAAACGTGGAGCCTTCGAAAGCGTGGATGATGTAGTGGTGCAGGCCGGGATGCTCCGGCGCCTTGGCCAGCAGGCCGCGCAGAATCGCCACCGCCTCCGTGCTGCCCGGCGCCGCCGGCTTCTTCTCCGGCAGCGTGAATCCGCGCATGATCATGAGGGCCAGATCGAGCCCGGCCTCCACCTCGCCCGGATGGGCCGCCAGCAATGCGCGCATGCCTTTGACGAAGGCCTCCTCGGGATCCTTGGCATCGGGATCGCGCCGCGCAGCGATGGCGGCGATGTACATCTTCTCGAGATCGGTCGCCTTGCCTGGGACCTGGCTCAACTCCACCGCCCGCTTCGCCGCCAGCCGCGCGCGCGACGTGGCCGGCGCCACCTGCTTGCCGAAGAATGCGCCCAGTGTGTCGATCTGGAATCGCGGCCGCCAATCGCCGGCGGCTACCATGGCGATGCCCCAGTACGGCATGGGCGCTGCCGGGTCCAGCGCGGCAGCCTGCAGGAAGCTGCGCTCCGCCTCGCGCGCCCAGAAGGAATGCATCTGCGCCACGCCCTGGTCGAAGAACTGCTGCGCCTCGGGGTTGGAGGTCGTGATCGCCAGATGCACCGTTCCCATGCCGGGCAGAATCTTAGCGGGCAGGGTGGGCGCGAGCGAGCTCGGCGGCGGCGCGCAATTGTCGCCGCCTTTCGGCTGCTGGGCCGCGGCGGCAAAAGCGAGAGTCACAAAAGCGAGTGTCACATAGGCGAGTATCCGTGGCGCGGCGAACTTCATGGCTGGTTCTCCAGTTGGCGTGCAATCAGGTGCACGAGTTGATCCGGGCGGTAGTTGGAGCCTTCCACCTGGGCGGCCAAGCGTCCATCGCGCCCAATGATGGAGGTGGTGGAATTGTGGCCGATGGAGCCTTCCCCGGCCCAGTAGATTTCGCCCAGCGCCGCGGCCAGCGGAGCCACGTCTCCCGTGAGGAAGCGCCAGAGGGATCCGGCGGCCCAGCGGCGCGCGTATTCGGCGAGCACCGACGGCGTATCGAACTCCGGGTCCACCGTCACCGAAAGCAGCAACAGGCCGTCCCCGGCCCGATCGCGAAAGTGGCGTTGCAGCATGGCAAAGTTCGCCGAAAGCCGCGGGCATACATCGGGCAGCGGGCAGCGCGTAAAGATGAAATCGATGGCCACCACTTTGCCGCGCAGATCGGCGGCGCGAAGCGTGCGCCCGTGCTGGTCGGTGAGTTGGAACTCCGGCAGCGCCGAACCGATGGCGAGTTTTTCCGCGGGCGCCGGGAGCGCAACGTCGGGCGCGCCGGTCGGCCGGATGTGGCGGGCAACCGACCGGCCTTTGGTCACCGCCAACTCGAACGCGATCCGCGCGCCAGGATGCAGCGCCGCCAGTTCCGCCTCATTCTCGGCGCCAAACTCCATCAGCATCGCCGGCATGTAGTGCGCGATCTCGCGATGCGACACCAGCATCGTTCGCGCCGCCGCATCCACCGCGACCACAATCCCATCCACGGAATAGGTCTTCGCCAGCAGGGGAACGGCGAGGATCAAGAAGAATGTGGCACGGCTGCGCATTTTACCCAGGATTAGTAGGATTATACGCGAATTCAGGGTGCGCCGGCTGAGGCGAAATGCCGATGGCGCGCCGGGTGGAAGGTATGCTCCTGGGTAAGAGCGCGAGCCGAAGATCTAAATTGAGCCTCGGCGTCCGCTCAACAGGTTGAACACGAACACCACTAAGGCCACGACCAGCAGTATGTGGATCAGGCCCCCGCCGACGCTGAAACTAAATCCCAAAAGCCATAGAATCAATAACAAAACGACGATTGTCCAAAGCATAGTTTTCTCCAGTACCGATTGCTGAGCCACTCTTATTTAGAAGAGGTGGCCTTTTGCCCTTTAACCTGCAGCACGTTCACTACCTGTTGCACGTTTGGGACCGCGGCCGCGACGGCTTCGGCCCGCTCGCGCTTGGCTGGAGAGTCGACCTCACCAGTCAGTGTGACGACGTGATTTTTCACAGCGTATTTCACGCTGTCATGAAGGTTCTCTACGATGAGAGCCGCATTCAGGTTGCTCTCGATACCCTTGTCCAGGTCCGAGTTCACCGTTTTGGCATCACTCTCGACGCCCGGCGGAAGCACTGCAATCTCGTTGGCCACAACCTGGGTCCCCGCGATGGACCTGGCGATGGATTCGGCTTGTGACTTGTCACCGTCTCTTGCCACGTGTCCGCCCAAGGTTACGATGCCCTTGTCACGATCCTGAGTTACCGAGACATCTTTGAAGCCGGCCTGATCCAGCGATGTGCGGATGTTGCCAGAAACGTCGGCGGTCTTCGTGGACGTCGTTGAGCACCCTACCAGCGTCCCGGCCACCACGAGTGCCAGTAAGGACAAGCACGTTTTGAATGTTTTCATTTTATCCTTCTCATACGAAATCGGTCAACCTTCCCTCAGAGCATGAGAAGGGCCGAACTTCTGTGTACGAAAAAACTCAACGAGGCTAGCTCGGCAGATGCCCACCCACCATACGAGCCCATTTGGGATGGTCCATCACAAAAGCCCATCTCGCCGAGGATTGGATGCCGGATTGCTTAGCTTTTCGGTGGCAGAGGTGGTTGCAGGTAGCTGCGGCCTCCGTTCTTAAGGATACCGCTCGTGAATAAGACGCTTGGGATCATCCTGATTGTGCTGGGCCTGTTCGGTCTTGCGTGGGGAGGTTTTACATACACCACCACGGAAAAGGTCGTCGATATCGGGCCGATTCACGCCACTCGGGATAAGACGCACGACGTACCTCTGCCTCCCATCGCGGGCGCGGTGGCGCTGATTGGCGGTGTTGTACTCCTCGTAGCAGGCAGAAAGGGATAGCTCCCCAGGCCGGCCGCGAGGTAACGTTCAGAGAAAAGGAAGATACACAATGTTGATACTACTTATCGTTTTGTTGTTGGTTTTAGGTGGCGGCGGCGGGTACTATGGCCATAGCCGCTGGGGCTACGGTGGGGGCGCTGGCATCGGGCTAGGCGCCATCTTACTGATTCTCCTCGTGGCCTACATGCTGGGCATGTTCGTCTAAAGGCTATGCACGACACACACGGCAAAGCCGCCGAGCAGCATGAGCTGGCGGCACACGCCCATCGTACCGCCGCCGAACATAATGAAAAAGGCGACAACCAAGCGGGAAGTTGGCATGGGGACCGGGCGCTGGAGTACTCGGTCCACGCTTACAGACTTGCGAAGGAAGCCCACACCAAGTCAGGGAAGATGGTGACTCTCTAAAATGTCCACTCGATATAACAACGGATCCCATTACGAAAATCACCAACGAGCCGCCGAATTAGAAGACGGCGCCGCGCATGCCCATCGGGTTGCCGAGCAGCAGGGAAAACAGGATCACCTGACTGGACAGGAGCATTCACGGCAAGCCCTTGAGCACTCCCAAGACGCTCACGAGCAAACTCAGGCGGCTACGATCGGACATGGCATCGCCGCCTTCGGACACGATGACATCGCCGCCCTGGCTCGTGAACTCTGGCAGGCTAGAGGCTGTCCGGACGGATCACCGCAAGAAGATTGGTTCCGTGCCGTAGAAGAACTACGCTCCCGCAGTTTCGGCCATTGACGCCGTACACGGGGACCACGGGCGCGTGGTTTGACTACGGGGGTTGACCCATGAAATCTGCGTTGCCCTGCATCCTGACGATCAACGGCGGCTCGTCGAGCATCCGATTCGCGGTGTATGACGCTGGCGAAACGCCGCGGCGGCGGCTCGATGGGAAGATCGATCGCATCGGAATGAGCGGCACTAATTTGGTGGTCAACGATCCGGCTGGAAAACCGCAGGCCCCGTGCCGCCTTGTCGCCGCCGACCACCGCACGGCGGTGGTATTTCTGCTGGACTGGCTTGAGGCGCAGCCGGTCTTCGCGTCGGTCAAAGCCGCGGGACACCGCGTGGTGCACGGCATGAAGCATTCCGAACCGGAGCGGGTCACGCCGAAACTGCTGGCGGAACTGCACCGCATCACGCCGTATGACCCCGATCACCTGCCGCGCGAGATCGGGCTGATTGAGGCGTTCCGGCGGCGGCACCCAAAACTGCCCCAGGTGGCGTGCTTTGACACCGCGTTTCACCGCACCATGCCGCGGGTCGCCAAGTTGCTGCCGATCCCGCGGCGCTATGCGGCCAAGGGCGTCCAGCGCTACGGCTTCCACGGCCTGTCCTACGCCTATCTGATGGAGGAACTCGGCCGGCGCGACGCCGCGGCCACGACGGGCCGTGTGATCCTCGCGCATCTCGGCAGCGGCGCCAGCCTGGCCGCCGTGCGCCACGGCAAAAGTATCGATACCAGCATGGGCTTCACGCCCACGGCGGGATTGGTAATGGGCACGCGCACGGGAGACCTGGATCCCGGCCTGGTTTATTACCTGGCGCGCACCGAGCGCATGACCGCGGCGCAATTTCAGCGGATGGTGAACCACGAATCCGGGCTGCTCGGAGTTTCCGGGACCAGCTCCGACCTCCGCGACTTGTGCGCGCGTGAAGCCTTCGACGCCCGGGCAGCGGAGGCGGTCGAGCTGTTTTGCTACCAGGTGAAGAAATGGATCGGCTCGTTCGCGGCGGCGCTGGGCGGCCTGGACACGCTCGTCTTCTCCGCGGGCATCGGCGAAAACGCGCCGCTCATCCGGCAGCGGATCTGCGATGGACTCGGCTTTCTCGGCATCGAACTAGACCTCAAGCGCAATGCCAAGAATGAACCGCTGATTTCGCCGGACGCCGGTCGCGTCAAGGTACGCGTCATCCCGACCGACGAGGAGCTCATGATCGCGAGATCCGTCACCCGCGTCCTCCATCTCGGCTCACTTCGGGATCCTTGAACCATGAGAACAAGGTCGTCATAGGGAATCATCCGCCGATTGTGCGGAAAACAGCATGCCAAAGGAAGAGCCTTCGCCGCTGGTAATGACAATTGGACATTCCACGCACACGCTCGAGGAATTCATCCGCCTGCTTCAGGCACACGGGGCAACTTGCGTGGTGGATGTGCGCACGGTGCCGCGTTCCCGGCACAATCCGCAGTTCAACAAGGATTCTTTGCCCCACTCGTTGAAGCCAGCCGGCTTGGGATACGTTCACACGCCGGGACTCGGCGGCCTGCGTCATGCGAAGCGCGATTCTCCCAACATGGGTTGGCGAAATGTTTCCTTTCGAGGTTATGCCGATTACATGCAAACGCCCGGGTTTGCGCAGAGCCTCGAAGAATTGATCCGCCTGGCGAGGCAAGATCGAATCGTCCTGATGTGCGCGGAAGCTGTGCCGTGGCGCTGTCATCGCTCGCTCATCGCAGATGCCTTGCTGGTTCGTGGAATTCGAACCGAGGACATCATGAGTGCAACTCGCCGCCAGGCTCATACTCTCACGCCCTTTGCCAAAGTCCAGGGCACGGCGATCACATATCCGGCCGAGGCTTCCGCAATCATGCAAAAGGAACCACCGGCCCAACGCTCCCGGCCGCGGCCCGTCGCCAAGACCACACCTAACGAAGGTTAAACCATGAAAGCCAACACACTCACGCCGGAACTGCTGCACACGATGGATGCCTACTGGCGCGCCGCCAACTATCTGTCGGCCGGCCAGATTTATCTTCACGACAATCCGCTGCTGAAGCGGCCGCTGACGCTGGCGGATGTGAAGCACATGCTGCTGGGACACTGGGGCACGACCCCCGGGCAGAACTTCATTTACGTGCACTTGAACCG
>Ga0209014_10001479_pt1 | contig 13811 bp, 12 predicted proteins | sample BarGraNGADG00212_FD_184491 | JGI IMG/M metagenome (GOLD analysis project Ga0209014, IMG submission 184491) | Arctic peat soil microbial communities from Barrow, Alaska - Barrow Graham LP Ref core NGADG0002-212 (SPAdes) (version 2) | ecosystem: Environmental > Terrestrial > Soil > Wetlands >...
AGGGGAATCCCGTGGCCCCGCACGACCCCGTTCTGATGGGCGACGGCCTGATGGTCCACGGCATTCGCTCGGTTACGGGCTATCATGGCAACGAGCTCGGCCGCTACCAGAAGCTTGGCAAGGTGGACGAAGGGTACAGCGCACGGCTGAACCCGGCGTTCTGGCAACTCATGAACGTCAACTACTTCCTCACCAACACCGACACGCTGCCCATCGAGGGCGCACAACGGGTGGTCGGTCCCGTGCTGACGGCGGCCGGCTCGAAAGTCTCACTCTACAAGCTCGGCAGCGATCAACCGTTCGCGTGGGTCGCGCCGGCGATGGCCAAGTACCCGGATGACGTCGCCCTGCAGGCGGAGCAGCAACCGAATTTCCCCACGTACCAGGTGGCGATCCTCGACTCGGCAGCTTCCGTGGCAACGCCGCAGCTGACCGCGATCCCCGCGCCGCTCGCCCTCACGACGAGCACCACGGACTATCGACCGGGGCACTTCACAGTGAAGCTGGGTTCGCCGGCGCCTGCTGGCTCTGCGCTGGTGGCCTCGGAGAACTACTACCCGGGGTGGGTGGCCAAGGTCGATGGCAAGCCTGTGCAGGTGTACCGCGCGGACTACGTGCTGATGGGGGTGCCGCTGCCGGCGGGCGCGCAGTCGGTGGAGTTCACCTTCGACAACGCGACGTATCCCAAGGGGCGGAGCATCACCCTCGCCGCCCTCGCGCTCAGCCTGCTGCTCGCGCTCGCCGGGTGGGCCCTCGACCGCAAGCAGTCGCAGGTGGCCAATGGCTGACAAGGCGCTGATCATCGTTCCCACGTACAACGAGCGGGAGAACATCCCGGCCTTGATCGCCGCGGTGCTGCAGAAGGATCCGCGCATTGAGGTGCTGGTCGTCGATGACAACTCGCCCGACCGGACGGGTGAACTGGTGCAGGAGATTCGTGAGCGTGAACCGCGGGTTCACCTGTTGCAACGTCCCGGCAAGATGGGGCTGGGCACCGCCTATGTCGATGGTTTCCGATGGGCGCTCGCACGGGAGTACGAGTACATCTTCGAGATGGACGCGGACTTCTCGCATGACCCGCGACACCTGCCCGAGTTCCTTGCCGCCGCCCAGGACGCCGACTTCGTGCTCGGCTCCCGCTACCTGAATGGCCGGGTGACGGTCGTCAACTGGCCGATGAAACGGTTGCTGTTGAGCTACTGCGCCAACATCTACGCCCGGCTCGTCACCGGGCTCAAGCTCTGGGACGGCACGGGGGGGTTCAAGTGCTTCCATCGCCGCGTCCTCGAGTCGATCAACCTCGACGCCGTCAAGTCGAACGGCTATGCGTTCCAGATTGAGATGTCGTTTCGCGCCTTTCACAAGGGATTCCGGGGCAGGGAGATCCCGATCATCTTCACCGACCGGACGGTCGGCGACAGCAAGATGAGCGGACACATCGTCCGCGAGGCGATCTTCATGGTATGGCTGCTGCGCTGGTGGCAGCTGACGGGGCGGCTATGAGCATCCCGGTTGGGCGTCCATTCTTCAAGATGTCGGGGTCGGGCAACGACTTCATCTTCTTCGACGCCCGGTCGGACGCCGAGGTGGCCCACGAGTTCGCTACGCCAGAGAGGGTCCGTGAACTGTGCGCCGTCGGGACAGGGATCGGAGCGGATGGCGTCGTCTTCTTGCAAAGCGATACATACCAATCATTTAGAATACGTTACTTCAACCGGAATGGCAGCGTTGGCGAGCTGTGCGGCAACGCCTCACTCTGCAGCGTCCGGTTGGCGCGCGAGTTGGGTATCATCGGTGACGGTCAGTGTCATTTTGAGACCGACGCCGGTGTGATGACCGGACACTTCAGGGACGGAATGCCCGAGATCGCGCTCCAACCCGTTCGGGAACTCGCGGTGGACGCCGGCTTCGACGTCATACCCGGCGAGAAGCGTATCGGCTTTGCCGACACCGGCGTGCCTCATCTGGTTGTGTTGGTTGAAGACGCGTCGTCGATTGACGTGGTCGGCAGAGGCAGGCCGCTCCGGCTCGACCGTCGATTGCGTGCCGGCGCCAACGTCAACTTTGTATCGCCCGCCAGTTCCGACGAGTTCCTGATCCGCACGTACGAACGCGGAGTCGAAGCCGAGACGCTCGCCTGTGGCACCGGAGCCGTCGCGACGGCCGTCATGCTCGAGGCCTGGGGCCTGTCGGGGCAGGTGGCTCGCCTCCGTACGCGATCGGACCGTGTGCTGACGGTTACGTTGCGGCACGCCGACGGGCACATTTTGCCGTCCTTGCGTGGCGAGGCTCGCGTGGTATTCCAGGGACGCGTGTCGGAGCTGTAGCCCAAGGCTTGGCGTTTCGCAGCAAGACTACGCTGGCGTTGATCAGGCAATGCTGTCGCCTTGGTGACAGGTGACACCACACGGCCATCGGCCGTTCAACTTTCAACTGCTGCAGGGGATAGGCGATACTGAGCTATCCACAGTTCTCCACCATGATTAGTTTACATAATACATATTATAGGTAACATTCAGAGCGCGAGTACCGGGATCGCGGGTACAAAGAAGGCGCGAAGCCGAAGCCCCGCGCCCTCACTCGCTCCCCTGTGCGTGCAGCCGGCCTGTTGGCTGCCGGTTGGCTGCCGGACTACGGCTTTACTGGCGCCGCAGTCAACTCGCCCAGCCGGACCTTGGCCTCGCCCGACAACGGGGAGTCCGTCTTGGCCGCGAGCTCTTCCCAAAGCTTCTGGGCCTCGGCTTTCTTGCCAGCCGAAGTCAGCGCGCGGGCGGCCTCACCCTTCAGGAAGTCCTTCTCCCCTGTCAGCGTCGCTTTAGCGACAGCGGCCAGATAGTGCTCGGCGGCCTTGTCGAACTGCTCCTTGCCCTCGTACCCGGCTGCCTTCATGGTCTCGATGCCGGAGGCGAACACGCCAGGCTTGGTGATGCCGTCAAGCGCCTTGAGGCCGGCGTCATACTTGCCTGCATCGAACTCGGTCTGGGCGAGCAGCAGTGCCGCCTGGGCGCCGCCCGCGGTGCCGTCGTACCGCTGGGCCACCTTGCCCAGTTCTTCGTTGGCCTTGGGATTGCGCTGGCCGTACAGCCCGACCGCGTCGAAGAAGGCCTTCTCGGCCTGCGACGCCCTGCGGGCCGTGCTCGCCTGCCAAAGGAAGACGCCACCCGCCACGGCCGCTACCACGATGGCCGTGATCGTGATCTGCTTGCGGTACAGCTGGACGGTCTCCAGCAGCGTCTCGGGATCAGATACCATCGGCGGACGGGCCGCTTCCCCGGTCTTCGTCATCGTACTGAATCAGGGCTTGGGTTCAGTCGCGCATCCTGATGACGCGCAATCACTTAAATGTACAAGCCTGTGCATCAATGAGGCACCCCCTGCCCCATGACCGACAGCCTGACCAGTTCCATGAACTTCTGTGTCGGGTTCGCCCCGCGCGGCGTTTGCGTGAACACCAGGCCGATGATGTTGCGGCCGGGGTCGACCCAGGCAAACGTGCCGTCGGAGCCGCCATGAGAGTAGACGCCGTTGCCGTCGAGCATCCAGCCATAGCCGTACCCGCCCGCGTTGCCCGGCACCGGCGGCGTGTGCACGGTGGTCATCAGCTTGACCGTCTCCGGCTTCAGAAGCGTGACATTGCCGTACGAGCCGCCGTTGAGGAACGTCTGCAGGAAGATCGCGTAGTCCCAGGCGGTCGAGATGAGGCCGCCGGACGCCCGCACGAACGGGACCTGCGCATCATCACCCGGTTTCCAGGCCGCCACCCATTTGCCGTCCTTCCGCGTGTAGTACACGGCGCCCATGCGGCTGAGCTTGCCGTCGAGCTTGCCGGCAACTTCATGATTGTACGAGTCGACCATGCCGAGCGGCCGGTAGATCTCGTCACGCAGGAAGACGTCGAGCGGCTTGCCGCCGGCAATCTCGATCAGCGCGCCCAGCGTGTTGAAGCCCGGGTTGCTGTAGCTGTATGTCGTGCCCGGAGCGACGGCTGCGCCAACCTCGCCGTAGCGGGCAACCTCGAGTTGAAGCGTCGGCGCGTCCGGATGCTCCGGCGATCTCGACATGTACGGTTCCAGGAACAGCGTGTTGATGCGGAACCCGCTCGTGTGCGACAGCAGTTGGTCGATGGTGATGAAGCCCGACTTGTAGTTATCGAAGGAAGGGATGTATTTCCTGACCGGATCGGCATAGCGCAGCTTGCCTCGCTCGGCCAGGATGGCCACCGACGTGCTGATCAGCGGCTTCGTGTTCGACGCCATGCGGAACATCGTGTTCCGTTCCATGGGGAGGTTCGCCTCCCAATTGCGGGAGCCGACCGCCTCGTGGAGGACCACCTTGCCGTCCCGGGCAACCAGCAGCACGGCACCCACCAGGTCGCCGCGTTCGACGGCTTCGCGGTACAACCCCACGCCCGCCTCGAGCACGGCCGGCGACATGCCGACGTCCTTCGGCGTTCCCGGCGTGAGCGTGACGCCCTGGGCCGAGAGCGGCGCGACCACGGTGAAAGTCGCGAGCGCGCAGCTCAGCCGAAGCAGGCTGCGGCGGTTCCAAACCGTGTGCATGTTGGGTACCCCGGTGGCCGGTACAGGGAAGAGCGCGCGAAGCCGGGGGCGATGCTCAGGTAGTATGAGCGGCGCCGGCGATCGGTGTCAAGCAAGTCGCCGCCTTGCAAGTCGCCGCCTTGCCACCCCACGCTGCGCGGGCACAATTTGCCTCATGAAATACCCCAACGTACGGAACTATGTGGCCGGCGCCTTCGTGGATTCCGAAGTCACCCTGCTTGACGTGCACGATCCCAGCAGCGGCGACGTGATCGCGCGCGTGCCGCTCTCCACGTCGCGAGAAGTGGACGCCGCCGTGCGGTCCGCCCGCGCCGCCTTCCCCGCCTGGTCGGCGACACCGATCAAGGAGCGGGTGCAGGTGTTCTACCGGTACAAGGCGCTGCTCGAAGCGAACATCGACGAGCTCGCAGCGCTCATCACCGAGGAGAACGGGAAGATCGTCGGCGAGGCGCGGGCAGAGATTCTGAAGGCCGCCGAGCTTTGTGAATACGCCTGCTCACTGCCACAGATCATCGCCAGCCAGGTGTTGGAGGTGAGCCGCGGCGTCGAGTGCCGCGTCGAGCGGTTCCCGCTGGGCGTCGTCGCCGCGATCACCCCGTTCAACTTTCCGAACATGGTGCCGCACTGGTCCATTCCCAACGCCATCGCGCTCGGCAACTGCATGGTGCTCAAGCCGTCGGAAGTCGTGCCACTCAGCGCCGGGCGCATCGCCGACCTGCTGCGCGAGGCCGGGCTTCCGGCGGGCGTGCTGCAGATCGTGCACGGCGGCAAGGACGCCGTCGAGGCGCTGTGCGACCATCCGGACGTTGCCGCGCTGTCGTTCGTGGGGTCGACGAAGGTCGCGCAGGTCGTCTACCGGCGGGCGACGGCCAACCTCAAGCGTTGCCTCGCGCTCGGCGGGGCCAAGAACCACCTGATCGTCATGCCCGACGCCGACCAGGAAATGGCGGCGACCAACATCATCGCGTCGATGTCCGGGTGCGCGGGCCAGCGGTGCATGGCGGCCGGTGTGATGGTCGCCGTTTCGGCGACGGACCACATCATCGCGCGCATGGTCGAGGTGGCGAAGGGAATGGTCGTCGGCAAGGACCTGGGTCCGGTGATCACGGCGGCGGCCCGGGAGCGGATCACGCGCCACATCGATGACGCCGAGCGCGCCGGCGCGAAAGTGCTGGTGGATGGACGCCACGCCGTGGTGAAGGGGCGCGAGGGTGGTTTCTACCTCGGACCCACAATCCTCGACCACGTCACCCCCGACATGAAGATCGCCCAGGAGGAGGTGTTCGGCCCCGTACTGGTGATCGTGCGCGTCAAGGACGTGGACGCCGCGCTCGCCGTGGAGAACGCGTCACCCTACGGCAATGCGGCGTCGGTGTTCACGGAGAGCGGCGCCGTGGCGCGTCACGTCATGGAGAAGGCGAGCGCGGGCATGGTTGGAGTGAACGTCGGCGTGCCCGTGCCGCGCGAGCCCTTCTCGTTTGGCGGCTGGAACGACTCGCGGTTCGGCGTCGGCGACATCACGGGCGCCGGCTCGGTGGAGTTCTGGACACAGGCCAAGAAGATGACCACCAAGTGGAATCGCGAGGCCGGCACCAACTGGATGAGTTGACGCGTCGTCGTCGCGTCGAACGGACGGAGGCCGGGGGCTCCCTTGACTTGTGGACTGAGGCACCGTATTCATACAAACGTATGAATGCCACCATGTCCGTCCCCGAACGCCTCCTCCGCGTCGCCGCCGACCTCTTCGCCCGCGAGGGGTTCGACGCCGTCTCGGTGCGCCGGATCACCGGCCGCGCCAAGGCCAACCTGGGCGCCGTCACCTACCACTTCGGCTCCAAGGAAGCGCTCTTCCACGCCGTCATCGAGCGCGTCGGCACGCCGTTCGGCGATCGCTTCGTCGCGCTGGCCGCCGGGCGCGGCACGCCACTCGACCGCATCAGCCGCATCGTCACCATGGTGCTCACCGAACGCGACCTCCCCGCCCCGACGATGATCCTGCGCGAACTGGCCAACGACCGGCCCCTGCCGCCGCCCCTGCTCCACCTGATGCAGCGCAACCTCGGCGCGATCGCCGGGCTCATCAGGGAGGGACAGCGCGACGGGTCCATCCGCAAGGCGGAGCCACTCCTGCTCGCCATGAGCGTCATGGCCCAGCCGTTCCTGTTGCGCATCGCCAGCCGCATTCCCCTCGACGTCGCCGGCGTCGATCGCGCCGATCCGAAGATCCAGCAGCGTCTCGTGAAGCACGTCGTCACCACCATCCGTCGCAGCCTCGCGACCCATCCCGAGCGTCGGTCATGATCCCGGTCCTGCTTCTCTCCGCGGTCCTCTCCCTGCAGGCGCAGGATACGACGCGCCTGACGGTCACCGTTGCCATCGACCGCGCGCTGGCCACGCACCCGGCCGTCGCCTCGGCCCGTGCCCAGCGCGATGTCGCCACCGCCGAGGTGGGCCAGGCGCGCGCCGCGTGGCTGCCCGGCGTGTCGCTCGACGGTGCCATCAACCGGTTCGAGAAACCGATGGTGGTCTATCCGTTGCACAGCCTCGACCTGCGCAATCCGCCGCAGTTCGACCGCTCGCTCTCGCAGGCCTCGGTGGGCGCGGCGTACACGCTGCTCGACTTCGGTGCGCGGTCGTCAAAGGTGAAGGCGGCGGAATTGCAGCGCGACGCGGCGACGGCGACGCTTGGCGCGGCCGAGGCGTTGCTGGTGGCGCGCACCGCATCCGCGTTCCTGCGCGTGCTCACGGCGCGTGGCATCCTCGCCGCCGAGGACCAGCGTCTCGCGGCGCTGGCGGCTGAGGTGGGCCGTGCGCGCTCGCGGCTATCGGCGGGCAAGGCCGCACGGCTCGACACGCTTCGTGCCGCCGCCGAACTCGCGAGCGCCAGCGCCGACCGTCTCACCAGTGCGGCGAACGTGACCATCGCCGAACACGAGTTGGCTCGGCTCACCGGTGTCGCGGTGGAGGCAGTCCGCGGAGCCCGGCTGGCCGACGTGCGGCTCGCCGGCGCGGCGGCCGCACTCGGGTCGACCGGTACCAACGCGGACGTGCAAGCCGCCGAGTACCGTGCCGGCGCCGCCACCGCCGCCGTGAACGCGGCGCGTGCATCGCTCTATCCCACCGTCCAGGCCACGAGCGCGATCATCGACCGCAGCAACGTCACGGGGCGCTACCTCTCAGAGTGGCAGGTGGGGGTCGCGTTTTCCTATCCGCTCTTCACCGGCGGCGCGCGATCGAGCATCATCGGCCGCGCCGAGGCCGGTGCCCGGGTCGCACAGGAGCAGGTGCGGCTCGCGCGCTTTACCGCCGAGCAGGCGGTGGACGAAACAGAGGCCACCTTCGACGGCGCCAGATCGCGAGTCACCGCCCTGGAAGCGGCGGTCGAGCAGTCCGCCGAGGTGGCGCGCATCACGCAACTCGCCCGCGACGTGGGCGAAGGGACGCAGACCGACTACCTGATCGCCGAAGCCAATCTCTTTCGTGCTCGAAGCAGCCTCGTGCAGGCCCGTCACGCCGTAATCGCGGCGCGCGTGGAACTGGCCCGGGTGCTGGGCGAGCTTTCACGCCCGTGGATCGCCAGCTCGCTGGAGTCACTCCCATGAAACGCGCACCCGTCGTCATCATCGTCCTCGCCGCGGCTGCCGCGGCCGCGTATTTCTTCTTCCTGCGTCCGACCGCCGTTGACGACGGCATGACCGCCAGCGGCACCGTCGAAGCCACCGAGGCGTCGCTCGGCCTGCAGGTGGCCGGCCGACTCGAGAGCATCCGTGCGCGCGAGGGCGACAGGGTGAAGGTCGGCGACACGCTCGCCGTCGTCGATCGCACCGAACTGAACGCCCGACGGGCGCAGGCCGAGGCACAGCTGAACGCGGCGCATGCGCTGCTGGCGGAGATGGAGCGGGGGGCGCGTTCGGAGGAACTGGCGCAGGCCCGGGCGGCCGACAGCACCGCCAGCGCGCGCCTTGCCGATGCGCAACGCGACCTGGGGCGGGTGCAGCAGATGCTCCGCGAAGGCGCGGTGTCGCAGGAAGCGCAGGACAAGGCGCTGCTGGCCATGGAAGTGGCGCGAAGCCAGCGCGAACAGGCGGCGCAGCAGTTGCAGCTCGTCACGGCCGGACCGCGTGCCGAGCGCGTGACGGCGCAGCGCGCAATGGTGGCGCAGAACGAGGCGCAGATCCGCCAGGTCACCGCGCAGCTGGCGAACGCCGTGGTCCTGGCGCCGTTCGATGGCGTGGTGACGGTGCGTCATCGCCAGCCCGGGGAGATCGTTGCGCCGGGCGCGGCCGTGCTCACCATCTCGAACCTCGGCGACCGATGGGTGCGCATCTACATCGCGGAAGATCGCATCGGGGCCGTCAAGTTGGGCGAAGCGGCGACGATCACCACCGACACGTATCGCGACCGGCAGTACACCGGCGAGGTGGCGTTCATCGCCAGCCAAGCCGAATTCACGCCGCGTAACGTGCAGACGGAGGCGGAGCGCGTGAAGCTCGTGTATGCGGTGAAGGTGCGCATCACGGGCGACACGACGAATGCGCTGAAACCCGGCATGCCGGCCGACGTCACGCTCCGTCCGGCTAAGTAGTTCTGCCGATGACCCCCACCCTCCGCGCCCACGCCGCCGTTGCCACCCCGCCCGCGCTCGCGGTGCGCGAGTTGGCGCGCGCGTTCGGTGCGCTGCGGGCGGTGGACGGCCTCAACTTCGACGTGGCACCCGGCGAACTGTTCGGGCTGGTGGGGCCCGACGGCGCCGGCAAGACGACCACGCTGCGGATGCTCGCCGGCGTGCTGCGGCCAACAGGGGGTGACGCGCTCGTTTGCGGCGTGAGCGTGGCAAGAAACTCGGAAGGGGTGAAGCAGCACATCGCGTACATGTCGCAGCGGTTCGGGTTGTATACCGATCTCACGGTCCGCGAGAACATCGACTTCTACGCCGACCTGTACGAGGTACCGGCGCACGAGCGGGCCACCCGGCGAGCGCGCCTGTACGAGTTCTCGAGCCTCGGGTCATTCGAGCACCGGCTTGCCGGCCAGCTGTCGGGGGGCATGAAGCAGAAGCTGGGGCTGTGCTGCGCCCTCATCCACCAGCCCGAGATCCTGCTGCTCGACGAGCCGACGTTCGGCGTGGACCCGATTTCTCGACGCGACCTGTGGCTCATTCTCGAGGAGATGGTGTCGCAGGGCGTCGCCGTGCTGGTGACCACGGCGTACATGGACGAGGCCGAGCGGTGCGACCACGTGGCGTTGCTCGACAAGGGGCGGATCATGGCGATGGACACTCCGTCGGCACTGCAGGAGTCGATGCGCGGGCAGATCATCTCCCTGCGGGCGGCCGACCCGCGGCGGGCAGTGGAAGTGCTGCGGACGGCCCCGTCCGTCCGGCGGGCAACGCTGTTCGGGGACACCATCCATGTCGTCATGAGTGCCGGCGAGCTGAAGCGGGACAGGATCGAAGCGGCGCTGGCGGCAAGTGGAATCGGCGCAAGCGAGGTGCAGGAGGTCGAGGCTTCGCTCGAAGACGTGTTCATTGAGCGGGTGACGAACGGGGCTGCCAGTGCTTCCTGAGGTCGTTGATCACCCGGTGGTGGCAGTGCGAGAGCTGACGCGCAAGTTCGGTGATTTCGTGGCGGTGGATCACGTGACGTTTGCCGTGGCCGAGGGGGAGATCTTCGGGTTTCTCGGCCCCAACGGCGCGGGGAAGACCACCACCATCAAGATGCTCACCGGACTGCTCGCGCCCACCAGTGGTGAAGGACAGGTTGCCGGGCTCGACGTGCACACGGCGTCGGAGGCCATAAAGACGCGCATCGGATACATGTCGCAGCTGTTCTCGCTGTACGGCGACCTCACGGTCGAGGAGAACATCGCGTTCTTTGCCGGGCTGTACGAGGTGACCGGTCCCCGGCTGGCGGCGCGGCGCGACTGGGTGCTCGAGATGGCCGGCCTCACCGAGCACCGAACGCAACTGACCGCCGAGTTGCCGCTGGGCTGGAAGCAGCGGCTCGCGCTCGGCTGCGCGGTGTTGCACGAGCCGCCCATCCTCTTTCTCGACGAGCCCACCTCGGGAGTGGACCCCGTGTCGCGGCGCGCCTTCTGGGAGCTGATCTACTCGCTCTCCGACCGCGGCACGACGGTGTTCGTGAGCACGCACTACATGGAAGAGGCCGAGTACTGCAATCGTCTCGCGCTGATGAATCGCGGTCGGATCATCGCGCTCGACCGCCCCCCTGCCCTGCGCACGCAGATGGCGGAGCCGATTCTCGAGGTGACCGCGGACAATGCATCGGCGGCGGCGCGTGCGCTGCAGCACCAGCCGGGCATCATCGAGGCGGCGATGTTCGGGCGTGCGGTGCACGTGGTGGTCGAGGATGTGGCGGCGGCCGAGGCATTCATTCCGACGCTGCTCTCGACGCACGGCATCGCCTGCACGGGCATCCACCCGGTGCGCCCTTCGCTGGAGGACGTGTTCGTGTCCCTCGTGCGCCGCGAGGGCGGCGCGGTGGCCGGATGAGGGGCATCCGCATCCGCCGCCTGTGGGCCATTGCGCACAAGGAGATTCTCCAGCTGCGACGCGACACGCGCAGCCTGGCCATGGCGTTCCTGGTGCCGGGGGCGATGATCGTCTTCTTTGGCTACATCATCAGTTTCGACGTGAAGGACATCAAGCTGGCCGTCGTGGACCAGGACAACACGCAGCGCAGCCGGGAACTGGTGGAGAGTTTCGTGTCAGCAGGCCGTTTTCACATTACGCATCGCCTCACGAGCACCGCCGAGGTGGCGCCGTTGCTCGACCGCGGCGCGGTGCGGCTGGCGCTGGTGATCCCACCCGGGTTCCAGCGCGCACTCTCCGCCGGGCGGCCGTCGCCCGTGCAGGCCATCGTAGACGGCGCCGATGCCAACACCGCAGGCATTTCCCTCAACTACGCCACGGCCATCGTGACGGCATTCTCGGCGAAGCTGGCGCTGCAGGTCTCGCGCATGGCCCTCCCGGTGTCGCCGGAGGCGCGCGTCTGGTACAACGAGGCGCTGGAGAGCCCGCCGATGATCGTCCCGGGGCTGATTGCGGTGATCATGATGATCATCTCGGCGATGCTCACGGCGCTCACGGTGGCCCGCGAGTGGGAACGCGGCACCATGGAGCAGCTGGCCGCGACGCCGGTGCACCGCGCCGAAGTGATCCTCGGCAAGCTCGTGCCGTACCTGGGCATCGGGCTCATTGACGTGACGGCGGCAATCCTGATCGGCATCTTTGTGTTCGACGTCCCGTTTCGCGGCAACCCGGTGCTGCTGAGCGTGATGTCCGCCATGTTCCTGATCGGTTCGCTGGGGCTCGGCATCTTCATCAGCGCCGTGCTGCGGTCGCAATTGCTGGCGACGCAGCTGGCCATGCTGGTGACGTTCCTGCCGTCGCTGCTGCTGTCGGGCTTGATGTTCGACATTGCGATGATGCCGTGGCCGCTGCGCGCCATCTCGGCGATCGTGCCGGCACGGTACTACATCACGGTGATGCGCGGGATCATGCTCAAGGACGTCGGCGTTTCCGTGCTCTGGGGCCAGGGACTGGCGATGGTGCTCTACGCCGTCATCGGACTGGGCCTCGCCATTCACGCCTTCCGCAAGGAGCTCGAATGAGCTGGCCGAGCCGCGTTCGCCTGTGGCAGCTCCTGCGCAAGGAGATGGTCCAGCTGCTGCGCGACCCGCGGTCGCGGCGGATGCTGATTGCCGCTCCCATCATCCAGCTGCTCGTCTTCGGCTATGCCGTGAACACCGACGTGCGGCATGCGCGCACATTCCTGCTGGACGCCGACCGCACCGCCGAGTCGCGTGCGCTGGCGGCCTCGCTGACGGCAAGCGGATACTTTGACATCACCGTGCGCGGCGATCGCCCGGCGCAGATGACGCGCGCGCTGGATGCGGGCGACGTACTGATCGCGGTGAACATTCCCCGCGACTTCGCCGCCGACGTGGCGCGCGGCAGGGCAACGTCGGTGCAGGTGCTGGTGGACGGATCAAGCGCCAACACCGCAAACGTGGCGTTGGGTTACGCCACGCAGATCATCGGCCGGTACGGACAGTCGCGAGCTGTCGAGATCGCCTCGCGCGCCGGTGCGCCAAATGCCGCCGGAGGCGTGGATTTCGCGACGCGCGTCTGGTACAACCCCAATCTCGAGAGCCGCGCGTACAACGTGCCGGCGGTGATGGGCAACATCGTCATGCTGATGGCCCTTCTGCTCACCTGCCTGGCGGTGGTGCGCGAGCGCGAACTGGGCACGCTGGAGCAGCTGATGGTAAGCCCGCTCAAGCCGGTGGAGCTGATCCTCGGCAAGACCATCCCGGCGGCGCTCGTCGCCATGTTCGACGTGGTGCTCGTGACCGCCGTTTCGCTGCTCTGGTTCCGCATACCGTTCGAGGGAAGCTTCGTGGTGCTCGGCGTGGCCAGCCTGCTGTACGTGCTGACCGGGCTGGGAGTGGGGCTGCTGATCTCGACCACGAGCAACACGCAGCAGGAAGCGTTCATGTCGATGTTCATGTTCTTCCTGCCGGCCCTGATGCTGGGCGGACTGATGTTCCCGGTGGAGAACATGCCGCAGTGGGTGCAGTACCTGACGCTGCTCGACCCCATCCGGCACTACCTCATCGTGGTCCGCGGCGTATTCCTGCGCGGGGCTGGATGGGACGTGGTGTGGCCGCAGATGGCGGTGCTGGCCGCCATCGGATTCGGCGTGCTGGGATTTGCAACCAGGCAGTTCCACAAGACAGCGTCGTAACACGGACGCCGGACGACGGAGCGCTCCCAGCCCCGTCGTCCCCTGCGCCGCGCTACTTCCAGTGTTGCTGAATGAACGCCTCCGTCTCCGGCAGGCCGCCCTGCAGGATCAGGTAGCCGTTGTGCGGCTCGCGCGGCGTGATCTCGTGGTTCACCGGCGTGCGCATCATCCGCATGACCTCGGCGTGGTCGTCGGTGTGGCCGAGGACCCATGAGAGCTTCATGAGGGCGGTCTCGGGAATCATGTTCTCAAGCGGCACGACGCCAATGTCCATCAGGTCGCGCCCCGTGTCGTACACGTACATCTGCACGAAGCCCCACAACGTCTGCACCGTCATCACGATGTGGACACCGGCCGCGACGGCGCGTTCGAGCGCGGGGTAGAGCGGCTTGTTGACGTGCCCGAGTCCCGTCCCGGCAATCACGATCCCCTTGTACCCCTTCTCCACCAGCGCATCCACCAGGTCGGGGCTCATCCCGGGGTA
>Ga0209014_10001481_pt1 | contig 13808 bp, 10 predicted proteins | sample BarGraNGADG00212_FD_184491 | JGI IMG/M metagenome (GOLD analysis project Ga0209014, IMG submission 184491) | Arctic peat soil microbial communities from Barrow, Alaska - Barrow Graham LP Ref core NGADG0002-212 (SPAdes) (version 2) | ecosystem: Environmental > Terrestrial > Soil > Wetlands >...
CGGTACTTCTACGACAACGCGATGATGGGCATCCAGCTCATCGAGGAAGCGCGGCGCGTCGGCGTTTCGAAGTTCGTAGCGCTCGGCACCATCTGCGCGTACCCCAAACTCGCGCCGATACCGTTTCGCGAGGAGGACCTCTGGAACGGCTACCCCGAAGAGACCAATGCGCCCTACGGCTTGGCGAAGAAGATGATGCTGGTCCAGTGTCAGGCATATCGCCAGCAGTACGGCTTCAACGGGATCTTCCTGCTGCCGGTCAACCTCTACGGCCCCCGCGACAACTTCGATCTCGAGTCGGGCCACGTCATCCCTGCGATGATCCGCAAGATGATCACCGCGCGCGACAGCGGCGAGGCGGTCGTCCTATGGGGCGACGGATCCCCGACGCGGGAATTCCTCTACGTCGAGGACTGCGCGCGGGCGATCGCGCTGGCCGCGGAGCGGTACGATGACGCCGAGCCGGTCAACCTCGGCGCCGGCTGGGAGATCTCCATGAAGGATCTCGCCGAACTCATCGCCAAGCACGTCGGGTACGCGGGCGAGATCACCTGGGACACGACCAAGCCCAACGGCCAACCGAGGCGCAAGCTCGATGTCAGCCGCGCCAAGAAGTACTTCGACTTCGAGGCGCGGGTTCCATTCGACGAGGGCATACGGCGCACGGTCGAGTGGTGGGAAGCCAATCGCACCGGCTACGACGAGCGGAACACCGCGCATCACATCTAGCAGGTTTCGACACGATCGAAGGGGGAGTCCGATGTCGCGCACAGCCCTCATAACCGGTATCACCGGTCAGGACGGTTCCTACCTCGCAGAACTGCTGCTCGGCAAGGGCTACAAGGTCTACGGTCTCGTGCGTCGGGCGGCAACGCCCTCCACCGAGCGCATCGACCACATCCTCGACCGGCTGACGCTGCTCACGGGGGAGATGACCGACCAGACGTCGCTCATCGACGCGGTGGAGGAGTCGCAGCCCGACGAGGTATACAACCTCGCCGCCCAGTCGTTCGTCGGTGACTCGTGGACCGTGCCCGTCTCGACCGGGGACGTGGATGGGATCGGCGTGACCCGCATCCTCGAGGCGGTCCGTCGCGCGAAGCCGGACGCGCGCTTCTACCAGGCCGCGACGTCGGAGATGTTCGGCAAGGCGCACGAGGTCCCGCAGACCGAGTCCACCCCGTTCCACCCACGCTCACCGTACGGCGTCGCCAAGGTGTATGGCTTCTTCATCACGCAGAACTACCGTGAGTCGTACGGGATGCATGCATCCAATGGCATCCTGTTCAATCATGAGTCGCCGCGCCGGGGCCTCGAGTTCGTGACCCGTAAGATCACCGACCGGGTGGCCAGGATCAAGCTCGGGGCTGCGACGGAGCTGCGGCTCGGCAACCTCGACGCGCAGCGCGACTGGGGATTCGCCGGTGACTACGTCGATGGCATGTGGCGGATGCTCCAGGCCGACCGGCCCGACGACTACGTGCTCGCGACCGGCGAGACGCACACCGTGCGCGAGTTCTGTGAGATCGCGTTCTCTCACGTGGGACTCGACTGGGAGCGCTATGTCGCCGTCGATCCGAAGTTCGTGCGGCACGCAGAGACCGACCTGCTTCTGGGGAACCCCGCCAAGGCGAAAGAGACGCTGAGCTGGGAGCCAAAGGTCAGCTTCCAGGGTCTGGTGGAGATGATGGTCGACGCGGATCTGGAGCGAGTGCGCGGGGCGCTGCGGTAGTGGCACCTCGGGCCAAGTAGTGAGTGCGTTCGCACACCGCGTGAGCGGCGTGTCTGAGGCGTGATAAGGTATTTCGGCCGGCGCCGCTCCATGGCAGCCCCATTGTGACCAAAGTCCGTAAGACAGGAGCCAACCCAGATGGCGGGTCTATTCGAAGGCAAGCGGATCGTCGTCACCGGCGGGACAGGGTCGCTGGGGCAGGTGCTCACGCGGCGTCTGATGTCGGGTGTCGAAGGCGTGCCCGAGAGCGTGACCGTCTTCTCCCGCGACGAAGCGAAGCAGCACTACATGCGCCTCGACTTCATGCAGAAGACTGCCGCGACCGACGAGGTCATCTTCCAGAACTGCCGTCAGCGGCTGAAGTTCATGATCGGCGACGTCCGCGACTACGCCAGCATGGTGCGCGGGGTCAAGGACGCGGACATCGTCTTCGCGGCCGCCGCGCTCAAGCAGGTCCCGAGCTGCGAGTACTTCCCGTGGGAAGCGGTCCGCACGAACATCGAGGGCGCCGAGAACCTCGTGCGCGCGATCTCCGAGTTCAACCTGCCCATCGAGACCGTGATGGGCATCACCACGGACAAGGCCTGCAAGCCCGTGAACGTCATGGGCATGACCAAGGCCATCCAGGAGCGCGTCTACATCAACGGCAACATGCGCGCGCCGCAGACCCGTTTCATCGCCGCGCGCTACGGCAACGTGCTCGCCTCGCGTGGCTCGGTGGTGCCGCTGTTCCTCGACCAGATCGCCGGCGGAGGCCCGGTCACCATCACCACCGCCGACATGACGCGCTTCCTGCTCACGCTCGACGACGCGGTCGACACGATCTTCGCCGCGATCCGCTCGGCCGCTCCCGGTGAGACCTACATCCCGAAGTGCCCGAGCGCCAAGATGACCGACCTCGCCGCGTTCCTCATCGGCGACCGCGACATCGAGACTGTGATAACCGGCATCCGCCCCGGCGAGAAGATCCACGAGATCCTGCTCTCCGAAGAGGAAGCCACGCGTACCATCCAGGGCCACGAAGGCTACTTCGCGCTCCGGCCGATGCTCCCCGAGCTGGCGGGGCCGGTAGAGCAGCCCGCTCTCGTGGGCGACTACAGCTCGTCGCGCGCGCTCATGACCGCGGAGGCGCTCGCGCACTTCCTTGAGACGAAGATCCCCGAGGTCGTCGGTCAGCTCTTCCTGGAGGCCTAGATGACCAAGGTCCTGACCCTGCTGGGCACGCGGCCGGAGATCATCCGGCTGTCCCGCGTCATCGCGGCGCTCGACGAGACGTGCGAGCACATGCTCGTTCACACCGGGCAGAACTACGATGACCGCCTGAGCGGGATGTTCTTCCGCGAGATGGGCGTGCGCGAGCCCGACGCCTACATGGGCATCCGCGGGACGAGCTTCGCCGACCAGATCGGCCAGATGCTCGCGAAGTGCGAGGAGCTGTTCCGCGCGGAGAAGCCCGACACCATCCTGATCCTGGGGGACACCAACACCGGGCTGGCGGCGTTCGTTGCCAAGCGCATGGGTATCCGGGTATGCCACATGGAGGCGGGCAACCGCTGCTTCGACGACCGGGTGCCCGAAGAGGTCAACCGGCGCGTCATCGACCACTCGAGCAGCGTGCTGATGCCGTACACGTACCGCAGCGCGGAGAACCTCGTTCGCGAGGGCATCGAGCGCCGCCGGATCTACGTGACGGGCAACCCGATCAAGGAAGTCCTCGACCACTACGCACCGCAGATCGACGCGGCCGACCCGTTCACGCAGTTCGGCGTCGAGCCCGGGAAGTACTTCCTCATGACGGCCCATCGCGCCGAGACGGTCGACGTGCCCGAGCGGCTCGCCGCGCTGATCCAGGCGATGAACGACACCATCGACAAATACGACATGCCGATCCTCGCGTCGTTGCACCCGCGCACCGCCGACAAGATGCGCGCGTTCGGCGTCGACGCCGGCCGGATCACCTTCGTGCCGCCGCTGGGGCTGTTCGACTTCGTCCGCCTCGAGAAGGAGGCGTTCTGTGTCCTGAGCGACAGCGGCACCGTGCAGGAGGAGTGCTGCATCTTCGGCGTCCCGACGGTCACGATGCGTGACGTCACCGAGCGGCCCGAGACGATCGAGTGCGGCAGCAACCTGCTCGCCGGTGTCGAAGCGGAGCGCATCCTGCCCGCCATCGACGTGGCGGTCCGCTCGGCCGGCACCTGGACGCCGCCTGCGGAGTACCTCGCGAGCAACGTGTCGGACGTCGTCGTGCGGATCGTGCTGGGGATCGCGTGAGCGACGGCCCGCGCATCCTCGTTGTGGGCGCCAGCGGCATGCTGGGCCACGAGGCCGCGCGTGTATTGGCCCCGGACTTCGAGGTGTGGGGCGCGTGCCGGGCGCCGGAGCAACTGCCGGACCTCGGCATCCCCGCCGACCGCCTGCTCGGAGGTCTCGACGCCACCAAGGCGGGTTCGGCCTACGCGCTCATCGAACTGGTTCGACCCGACCTGGTTCTCAACGCCGTCGGCATCGTGAAGCAGCGCGCCGACGCCAAGGCGGCCATCCCGTCCATCGAGGTCAACAGTCTGTGGCCGCACGTGCTCGCGGACGCCTGCGACCGTTACGGGGCGCGCATGGTGCACGTGAGCACCGACTGCGTGTTCAGCGGCTCGCGCGGCGGCTACACCGAGAGCGACATCCCCGACGCGTTCGACCTCTACGGGCGGTCGAAGCTGCTCGGGGAGGTCACCGACCGCGAGAACGTAGTGACGCTGCGCACCTCGATCATCGGGTGGCAGTTCGGAGAGCCCACGGGGCTGGTCGGGTGGTTCGCCGCGCACCGGGACGAGAAGCTCAAGGGGTTCACCAAGGCGGTCTTCAGCGGGCTGACTACGCGCGCGTTCACCGAGGTCGTCCGCGATGTCGTGATGCCCGACCCGACGCTGTCAGGCCTGTGGCACCTGTCGGCCGAGCCGATCGACAAGTTCACGCTGCTGACGAAGCTGGCAGAGAAGCTCGGGTGGAACGTTGACCTCACGCCCAGCGACGAGCTGGTCATCGACCGCTCGCTCGACAGCTCACGCTTCCGGGAGCGGACCGGATGGGTGCCGCAGGGGTGGGATGGGATGCTTGGGGCGCTGGCGGGGGAGTAGACCGCGGCGGCTCTCACGCCGCCGACAGACGCAGGTCGAGTCGACCGGGGACCGGACACGGAGGCGCTTGATGTTTGGACGTAAGGCCTCACGGCCCGCGAGCGACTCGCTCGATTGGCATGTCGATTTCATCGCCGACCTCGCGCGACTGCTGCGTCCGGGAGTCTACGTCGAGTTGGGGATCTTCCAGGCTGAACTGTTCAATCGGGTCGCCCCGTTCGCAGAGCTGGCAATCGGGCTGGACATCGATCCCGCGAGCGCGCGCTACGTGCGCCGGGCGCCAAACGTGGAGTTCATCTGCGGGACCACGGATTCCTTTGTCTCGGAGATGCTGGATCGTGACCTGGTCATCGACATGCTGTTCATAGACGCCGATCACTCTCGCGAGTCGGTGCTCGCTGACTTCAGGAACTACTTCCCGTTCGTCCGTCCGCAGGGGCTGATCCTGCTGCATGACACACACCCGGGCAACGAGGGGCTCACCGATGCCGGATGGTGCGGCGATGCCTACAGGGCCATCGAGGAACTGCAGCGGAACGCCGACGAATACGAGATGATGACGATCCCCCGGTCCCCGGGCTTGACCATGTGCAGGAAACGGACCGCCCAGCTGTCTTGGATGGAGCCGCCTGTCACGGACCGAGCGTCGGGTGGCTGTGCCACGCCGTAGCGGCGGGTGCCTGCTTTGCCGGTTCAACAGCAGGAGACGGAAGACCGAGGAGCACAAGTGGCAACAACCGACGCATGGCGTTTCAGGATCGTCTGTATCGCCCAGGTGTTCAACGAGATCCGCAAGGGCAACCTTGAGCGGTTCGTCGAGCACATCATGCCGCTGGTCGACGATCTCGTCGTGTACGACGACGGGAGCACTGACGGGACCTTCGAGTACCTGCTCGGGACGACCGCCCACGTCCTCAGGGGCGCTCACAACGATTTCGCCAACGAACTCTCGCACAAGAGGAAGCTGCTGGAGCGGGCGCTCGAATTGAAGCCCGACTACATCCTGTGGCTCGATGCGGACGAGGTGCTGGCGACCGAGACTTCCAAGGGCCTCCAGCGTGCGTGCGCGTGGTGCGCCGCCCGGGACCTCGACGGTGTCGAGCTGTCCGAGGTCAACCTGTGGAGAAGCCTCTCGTGGAGCCGCGTCGACACTCCCTACGACCTGGGTTGGTTCGTGCGGCTGTGGCGTGTCACCCCCGACATGGGCTACGAGATGTCGGCCGAGGGGCTCCACCAGCCTCAGTTCCCTTCGTCGATCCGGGAGATCGGCCGCTACCCGAAGTTGAGGGTCCTGCACTACGGGTTCGCGGACGAGCGCAACCTAGCGTACAAGTACCTGGTGTATCGGGCCCATGGGCAGCGAGGCTACGACATGCTCGACCGGCTCGTAGGCGAAGATGAGATCGAGCTCGTTCAGGTGCCCGCGCGGGAGTTCCCCGCCGATCTGCGCGTCGACGATCCCAGGCCTGAACACCTGACCTTCACACAGTCACTGTCGTATGTGGAGCGATACCGGAGCGAGGTGTTCCGCCCGGGCTTCTCGATCGTCTGCCTGGTGTACAAGAGCGTCGAGTGGGCGCGTTTCGTTCACGAGCAGGTGCTCCGCTACACCGAGATGAGCGACAAGGAGTTCTTCTTCGTGGCGAACGACGCGAGCGACGAGGTGCTCGAGTACCTGCGATCCAACTACATCCCGCACGTCGAGTGGAACAACGCTGAAGAAGAGCGGGACGAGTGGTACATCAACAACGTCTACCGCGCCTACAACTTCGGCGCCAGGCAGGCGCGCGGCGACTTCGTGGTCTTCGTCAACACCGACATGGCGTTCAGCCCGGGCTGGTTCGAGGCTCTCTGGGAGGGTTACGACGGCGCCAGCGCCGTCGCGTCGCGCCTAGTGGAGTCCGGAAAGTTGAGGACCGGGCTCTACGGCATCGAGATGGACTTCGGCTCGACTCCTGAAGAGTACCGGGAGCAGGGGTTCCTGGATTTCGCCGATGACGTCCGCGAACCGACAGTTATGGACGGGGGGCTCTACATGCCCCTGCTGATGCGCCGCGACTCGTTCCTGGATATCGGCGGGTACCCCGAGGGCAACATGCGGCCAGGCGGCGACATCTTCGCCCCGGAGATGGCGCTGCAGGGGGAGCCGTGCGTCTCCGGTGACAAGGTCATGATCGACCGGCTTCAGAGCCGGGGCATCCGGCACCGCACCGCCTGCGACAGCATCGTCTACCACTTCCAGATGGGAGAGAAGGACTCGAGCCCTGACACGGGCTCCGCGGGAAGGCCGCTCGTCGCCGTGTGCAACGACCTGGTAACCGGCACCATGGGCGAGCGGGTCCTGTGGGACTTCCTGCTCGAAGGGCTGCCCTCGACGGTGGGGATCGATGGCCGGGTGGTGGGAACGAACGGCCGCTACTCCGACCTGGCATGCGCGTACCTCAGATCTAACCATCCCGAAGTGTCGGTAGTCATCCAGAACGCGACGTTCATCGACACGGTGGACTCCGAGCGGTACACGGTCGCGTTCCTGCAGGACGACCTTCGGGCCATGGGCCGTGACACGCAGCAGCAGGAGCGGAACCTGAGCGCCGCGCGCTCGAACGTCACCAATTCTCTCCTGACCGCGGTGTCGTACCCCGAGTACGATTTCGAGATCATCCCGGTGGGAGTCGATTCCGATCTGTTCCGGCCCATGGACAAGCTCGGGTGTCGCGCGATGCATGACCTCGGCCCCGAGCGTATCGGGATCTTCGTCGGCGCCTTCGACGAGGTGAAGGGCTGGCCGGCCGTGCGCGGATGCATCGGCGCCTTTCCGGAGATCACGTGGCTCCTCGTGACCAAGAAGGACGAGTCCTTCGAAGCCGAGAACGTCAGAAGCTACCATCGCATCCCCCAAGCGACGCTGGTCACACTGCTAAACAGCGCGGACTTCTTCATCCTCGGCTCGCCGGTCGAGACGCAGTGCCTGGCAGCCATCGAGGCGTGCCTGTGTGACCTACCGGTCGTGATGACGAACACCGGCATCTTCAACGAGTTGACCGACGACGAGCGCGATCAGGTAGGCGTCTTCGGCGACGATCTGATCGCGGGTGTTGGCACTGTCGCCGAAGGGATCTTCCATCCTCGTGGCCTGGTGTTGTCCAAGGGCTGGACCGTCCAAGGCTCCATCGCGCAGTGGCGATCACTGCTCGAGAAGGCGATGCAGGAGGTGACCACCGAGCGTGTCGGCTTCGTGGGACAGCCGATCGTCAACGAGCATGGGGAGTCCACGCGGCGCAAGCGTGTCGCCAAGCGTTCGAGCTATGCGCCGATCCCGGCGCGCAAGCCCGTGCAGGTGGATCGCGGTTCGTGGGCGGCCGAGGTCCTCGCGCCCCTGCTGGATCGCGTCGGGCTGCTCGGCGTCGCTCTGCGCGCGTGGAAACTGGTGCGAGCGCCGTTCCACCGGGAGTGATCCGGTGCCGCTGCCCGCGTGACGGCCTCGCCGTCCTACGCGAGCAACTGGCTCTCGAACAGCCGCTGATACGCTCCGGCCTGGGCGACCAGCTCCGCGTGTGTCCCGCGCTCCACGATCAGGCCGTCTTCCACCACGAGCAACTGGTCGGCCTCGATGACGGTGGCCAGCCGGTGCGCGATCACGATGATCGTCTTCTGGCCGTGCAGCTTCTGCAGCGCCCTCTGTATGTAGGCCTCGGACTCCGAGTCCAGCGCGCTGGTCGGTTCGTCGAGGATCAGGAGTGAGCAGTCCTCCAGGAGCACGCGCGCGAGCGCGATCCGCTGCTGCTCGCCTCCGGAGAACCGCACCCCCCGGTCTCCGAGGCGGGTCTCGAGGCCCTGAGGCAGGTCGTACACGAACGTGGCATAGGCGCGGGCGACCGCGTCGCGGATCTGCTCGTCGGTGGGCTCGACGTCCAGCCCGTAGATCAGGTTCTCCCGCACGGTGTCGTTGAACAGCATCGCGTTCTGAGTCAGGTAGCCGATGCCTTTGCGCAAGGTTCCGAGTTCGAAGTCTTTGATCCCGACGCCGTCGTAGGTGATCGAACCGGCGGTGACGTCGCGCAGACGCGGTAGCAGTTCAACCAGCGTCGACTTGCCGGCGCCGGACCGGCCGACCAGGGCCGTGAAGGAGCCCGCGGGTACGGTTATGGAGATTCCCTTGAGCACCGCCTTTCCCGCGGCCGCGGGCGCGTCACTGGACGCCGTCGTGTCGGGGTACTCGAACTTGACGCCGGAAAGCACCAACTCGCGGTGCAGCCCCTCGAAGGGGATCGAGCCCCGCCGGATCGTGTTCGAGGCGGCTGCGTCCTCGGCAGTCTGCTTCACGAGGAGCAGGCCCGCGACATTGAGCGAGATCGTCTGCTGACCCCCGTTGAACTCTTTCACCTTTGCGTTCAGTCGAGTGAGGATGAAGAGCAGGAGCCCGAGCTGCGCCAGCGTCATCCCGAGAATGGCGATCCCGATGTACAGCGTGATGAACACTGACAGCATGAGTAGCGGGTCGGCGGTGACCTCGATGGTGGCACCAAGGCGGGCCTGCTTCACCGCCAAAGCGCGCATCGCCTCGGAGTAGTCCGCGATCCTCTTCGACTCCGCACGCTTCTGATCGCGCAGCTTGATGAGCCGCATCATCCCGAAGCGCTCGACGATCTTGCCCATCATCTCTTGGTTGACAGCTGCCGATTCGATCCCGAAGTCGCGGATCCTTCTGAGACTTACCCTGACCAGCAGCGAGACCATGGCTGAGAAGAAGATCACGCTGAGCGTCAGCGGGGCCGAGACGGCGAACAGGATGGCCACGTACACGAGCATCAGGAGCATGATGGAGAGTTGCTTGATCACCGCCAGTACTGCATTGCCGGCCGCCGCGGTCTGCGCTATGACGACGCCGACGAGATGTCCGACCGGGTGTCGTGCGAAGAACTCCGGATCCGCATCGAGCACGGCATCCAGCGCTTTCAGACGCATCCTGACGCCGATCCGGTTCGCTACGATTGCCGAGTACCACTCATTGAAGTAGAAGACGACCTGGCGCAGAAGGATCGGAACGAACGCGAGCAACAGGAGAACTGGCAACGTCGGCGGAAGGTGGAGTGCGCCCATCAATGCGCTGGTGATCGACCAGAACGTGCCTGAACTGTGGAGCGCCGTGGCCTGCCCCGCTTCCGCGAACTGCAGGATGGGCAGCAGCAGCGCAAGTCCGACGCCTTCGAATACCGCGAACACCGCCGCGAAGATGACGAGTCCGGCTATCTCGTGTCGCCGGATGGTGACGATCGTGAGCATCCGCCGTATCGCGTTGATTCGCAGGTATTCTTTGAGGAACTCGATGGTTCTCGTGAGCACGTCGGTGCATCCCAACATGTGTGGGTAATCGGTCCCGCACAGTATAGAGGAGCACGGCCGGCTTGCCGGACCGTGCGTTGCCGCTCTGTTGTATGTTTGAGTAGCCGTCTCGCGATAGACTCAGTCGTGACTCTGCCGTACATGTCGTCGTCAGGATGGACACCGGGTGCGCTACGCGATCGTTCATCCCACGTTCACCGTGCACGGTGGAACCGAGGTGCTGCTCGCCCATCTCACGAATGAGCTGGTGCGCCGGGGGCACGAGGTCACGCTCTTCTCCTCGGGAACTGAGGATTCGCCGGCGCTGGCCGGGCTCGACCCGCGCGTCGATGTGGTCGACCTGAGAACGGGCACGCTCTTCTTCGATCGTCTCAGTCTTCGCGATTGGTCGCGCGTCGGCACCCGGCTCGCGCCTGCCTTGTGCGGATTCGATGTGCTTGCTTTCCAGGGTCTGCCCTCGCCGATGTGGTGGCAGGCGGCGCTCAAGGCGGATCCCGGGTTGCGGAAGTCCGCATCGCTGTGGTTCTGCCACGGCCTCGTGGGGTGGCTCTACGACGACGTGGCGGGCGCCCGTACACGCAAGGCGCTGGTTGAGCTGGGGCGAGGCGCGGACCGCAGAGGTGTGGCGCTTGCTCTGGCGAGAATCGATCTGATTCGCGAGCGGGGGCTGAAGTGGACGCTCCAGAAGTTGTCTCGAGTCGCGCGGGTCGGTCTCGGCGACGCCCGGCCCGACTTCATCGTCGCCGAGAGGGAGGCCGTGCGCTCGTTCACCAGCGTGTTCGCGAACAGCGAGTTCACGGCCCGCAACGTTCGGGAGATATTCGGCGTTGAGGCCAACGTGTGCTATCCGGGCCTCGAGTCAGACGCGATCCCGGCAGGATTCGCGCCACCGGGACCGGACCTGCTGACGGTCGCCCGGCTGCAGTTCTCCAAGAACCACCGCCGGATACTGCGGGCGGTCGCCGAGATCAAGCGCCGCGGCCCCGTCCCGTTCCGCCGCTACGTCATCGTGGGGGACGGACCGGAGTCCGCGGACCTGCGGAGCTTCGCGGACGAACTTGGCATCGGCGAACTCGTGGAGTTTGCGGGGACCGTCACCGGTACCGACCTCGACGGCTACTACGACAGGGCAGGGCTCTTCGTCCTGCCGGCGTTCGACGAGGGGTTCGGCCTCGTGTATCTGGAGGCCGCTGCCCGGGGCCGGGCCTCGATCGCTTCGAGTCACGGCGGACCGGCGGAGATCGTGGCCGACGGGGAGACGGGTTGGGTCGTCGACCCGTTCGACCCCATGGAGATAGCCGACGCGATTCTCAAGGCCTTTGACAACCCGGCTGAGCTGGCCCGCAGAGGGGCCGCCGCGCGGGCGCGCCTGCTCTCGGAATTCACCGTCGCGTGCTTTGTCGACCGGTTCGAGGAGATCGCGCGTGCGGCGATAGCCAAGGCCTCCGCGTGATGTTTTCAGACACCCCACGCGATCCGTCGCTGCGCGCCGGGCCTCTGGTCACTGTGGTGATCCCTGCCTACCTGGCGGAGCCCTTCATCGAGGAAACCCTTCGGTCCGTCGTCGATCAGACGCATCGGCCGATAGAGGTCGTCGTGGTTGAGGATGCCTCGCCGGATGCGACCGCGCAGATCGTCGAGAAGTTGGCGACCGAACTCAGCACCCCCGACTTCCGCGTGCGTCTCCTGAGGCAGCCGCGCAACATGGGCGGAGCGGCCGCGCTGAGGAGGGGGTTCGCGGAGGCGGGCGGGGAGTACGTATGTTGGCTCAGCGCCGACGACGCGTTCATCTATCCCGGCAAGACGGCTGATCAGCTTGCGGCGTTGGCTTCGGGCGGAGGCCTCAGTTTCTGCCGTCGCACAGCCGTGGGCCCCACGCCGGAGGAAGCCGAGGCCGCCTGGTGGCATTGGTTCAGGAGGCTCCCCGTTCTCGACCGGCTGTTCGATGAGCTGCCGTCGTGGCGTCTGCTGGCGCTGCTCTTCTTCAACGTGATCAACGGGTCATCGGTGATGATGCCGAGGTCGACCATCGAGCACTTCGGGACCTTCGACGCGGGGGTCGGCAACATCGATCAAGACGGCGACCTGTGGATGCGCTACAGCGCGCAGGGCCTGAAGTTCCGCCCCATAGACGAGCTGGCGGTCTTCTACCGGGTCCATCCGGGTCAGACATCCAACCAGACAGACAGCGTGTCTCGCGGCTGCACGGTGAACCGACTGCGCATGATCATGGCGCTGGAGGAGAGCGGGCGTCTCGGCCGGCTGCTCAGGCGCGCCTGGCCCGTGCTGATCCCGATACTGCGGGGATCGTACCGGCTCTGGCCGGCGGTAGGCAGGCGGCTGATCGTGGTCGGCCGGACCTCGGGCTGCGGGATCTCGGCTCGCATCATCCTGAGCGCGATGCAGCGGCGTATGGCGAGTGAAGGCCTGTGGGAGGCGGACGACGCCGACGTAGTGGCTGCTGCCCGTGAGTCCATGGAGAGCGCGGAGTATGTGCGCTTCAGGTACGCCCTCGCTGCGAACGGTCTTGGCGCTCGCCGACTTCGGGGAGCGTGACGCATGGCACCGTACTTCTCCATAGCGACGCCCGCGTACAACGCCGAGGCGACCATCGGGGCCGCGATCGAGTCGGTGCTGGCTCAGAGCATCGGCGACTGGGAACTCATTGTCGTCGACGACGGGTCGACCGACCGCACGGCCGACATCGTCAGGGGATTCGCCGACCGCGATTCTCGCGTCAGGCTGGTAGCCCAGTCCAATGCCGGCACGTCGGTCGCCCGGAACACCGCGAACAGCCACTGCACCGGCGACTTCATCTGCCGCCTCGACGCTGACGACATGCTCCTGCCCGAGTACTTGGAGAGCTTCCGTGACTTCATCGCCGGGCATCCCGGCTACGACATCTACGCGTGCAACGCGTGGCGGGTGAGCGTGGACGGTTCTCGCCGGCTATTCCATGGCGGCCGACGCTTCGCCGAGGTCATGTCGCTCACCGTCGAGGACATGCTCCAGGAGAATCAAATCTTCACGGCTGCGGTGACCCCTCGCTCCTTCTATGACCTGGAGGGCGCGTGCCGGGCGGGTGTGGTAGTCGACGACTATGATCTCTGGTTGCGCGCGATCGCGCGGGGAGCGCGCCACATCTTCTTGCCGCGTCCGCTCGTCCTCTATCGCGAGAGTCCGGTGCAGCAGACCGCCAACCCGACGCGCAACCATGAGAGTCAGATCCTCGTGCTGCGCGACATCATCTCCGAGGGTCTCTTGGCCGAATCGCAGGTCCGGCTGGCGCAGCACTCGATCCGGTTGCTCGAGCAGAACCTGAGGTTCAGGCGAACGGCCGTCCGCCTGTTCGGCCCGCGTGGCGCCGCTCTCGCGGTAGGCTTAGCACGCAAGGCATCGTGGCTGTTGCGCCCGTACCGGTGGCTCAGGCGATGAGGGCGTCCCTCGACGATGGGATGACCACCCCACCCCACATCCTGCTGGTCGCCGCCGCCACCTCCACCTCGGGCGGGGGAGAGCGGCACGTCGCAGACCTGCTGCGGCTGCTTCCCGCGCGCGGCTTCAATGTCTCGCTCGCATGCCCACCGGGGGGTGACCTGCCTGCC
>Ga0209014_10001488_pt1 | contig 13784 bp, 14 predicted proteins | sample BarGraNGADG00212_FD_184491 | JGI IMG/M metagenome (GOLD analysis project Ga0209014, IMG submission 184491) | Arctic peat soil microbial communities from Barrow, Alaska - Barrow Graham LP Ref core NGADG0002-212 (SPAdes) (version 2) | ecosystem: Environmental > Terrestrial > Soil > Wetlands >...
GCGAGCTTGTGGAAGTTCGCGACGGTCTTCGGCGCGTCGGCATCGAAGAACTCGATCTCGATGGCGCCCTCTGATGTGTTCATGGTTGCTTTTGACATGGCGAAAACGATAGCTAGTCGTCGATCGCACCGACCAGCGTGGGCGCTTGATCGCCACCCTGAGGCAGTCCCGCCACCTCGCCGACCGCGCTCTCTGCCGGCTCGGCCAGGATCACGATCAGTCCTGCGGCGAGCACCAGCGCTCCTCCGACCGCGACCGCGGGCCCGAGCTTCTGACCCAGTATCAACCAGGCCAGCAGCGAAGCCGAGACGGGCTCCAGGTAGGAGAGAAAGCCCATCGCCTGCGCCGTCACGTGGCGCAGGAGGGTCAGCCAGATCAGACCGGAGACGGCCGTGAAGATCACGCCCAGTATCGCCAAGTACCCGAGCTCGCTCGCACTCGGAAGCACGCGACCGGCAAAGGGGAGCACTGCCGCGAGCGAGACCAGCGCAAAGACGTCGATCCAGAAGGAGAGCCCGATCGGGTTGACCTCCCGCACGATGTGCTTCTGGATGATCACGAGAAACGCCAGCACCACGGCGCCCCCGACGCCGACCATTATCGCGAGCGGTCTGACATGAGCGCCGCCTTCGCTGCCGAAAGCGATCAGGGTAATGCCGCCGAGAGCGATCGGCAGAAAGATCATGACCGCGCGGCTAAGCCGCTCGGGCAGGAAGAGCGGCGCCAAGAGCGCCAAGAAGATCGGCGAGGTGTAGGCGGTGAGAACGCCCACTGCAACCGAGGAGAGCTTCATCGTCTCGAAGTTGCAGAACCAGATCAGCGCCAGCCCGGGCCCGAGCAGCAGCGTCCAGCGTCCCGTCTTGCCCAGACGGAGCAGATCGCGTCTCCCGCTTACCACGGCGCCGATCCCGAGAGCCAGCGCGCCCAGCCCGATGCGCCAGAAGACGAGCGAGATCGCGCCGAGGCTGAGATGGTCGGCGATGATCCAGATGAAGCCCCAGGAACTGGCGAGGCCCGCGACGCCTAGGTTCCAGCGCATGGCTCGATGCTAGCGGCGCTTGCCGCCCGCGGCGCGGGCGCCGGCTCAGACCCGACGGATCAGGCGTCCGAGACGAGGTCGTCGGGCTCGCTCATCGCCTCGATTGCCTCGAGCGCGTCTTCCATCCGACCCTCGGGCACGAGCACCTTTTGCGGGGCGTCCTCGTTGGTGCTGGGATCGGTCTCGACCGCACACTCGAGCTCATACTCGATACCGGCCGCCTGCAGGATCGACTCGATCTCCTCCGCCTCGGCCGTATTTGCGGCAACGGCCACCTGAACCAATCTAGTCATTCGCTCTTCTCCTCAACCCCGGCAGCGCGAACGGCCGGCTCGGCCCCAGTTTCGCTCCCGTTCTCGGGACGTGCTCCACCCTTGATCAATCGAGGCTCTCCCCGTTCCTGGAAGGGCAACTCGATGATATCGAAGTCCCTCGGCACGACCGTTGCCGCGAACAGCTCGCGAGCTTCGCGCAGCACCTCGGGCCCGAAGTAGCGTGTCGAGATGTGGGTAAGCGCGAGCATCTTTACGCGAGCGGCAAGCGCTATCTGCGCCGCCTGCGCGGCCGTCGAGTGGCGGGTTTCCTCGGCGCGTTCGCTCTCGTCCTCGCAGAAAGTGGCTTCGTGGATGAGCAGGTCGGCATCGCGCGCCGCCCCGACCACGCTGCGGGAGGGTGCGGAATCTCCCGAGATCACCAGCTTCCGTCCGGGCCGAGCCGGCCCCAGCACTTGCTCCGGCCGAACTTCGCTCCCGTCCGCGAGCGAGATCGCCTCGCCTCGCTGTAGGGCGCCGCGCTCGGGGCCGGGCGGAACGCCCAACCGATCGGCGGTCTGGACATCGAAACGGCCGGGCCTGGGCAGCTCCACCAGCGCGTAGCCCAGCGACGAGACGGCGTGCTCGACGGGGAAAGTCTCGAGCCGATACCCGTCTCGCTCGAGCCCGTCACCGGGCTGTAGTTCCACCAGATCGAGAGCGAAAGTAAGGCGGCCGAAGATCCTGCTCAGGCTGGCGAAGAGGCCGTTCAGGCCGGGCGGGCCGAAAACCGTGAGCGGCAGCTCGCGCCCGCGCAGGGAAAACGTCTTGAGCATTCCCGGCAAGCCCAGGTAGTGATCGGCGTGATAGTGCGTCAGGAAGATCTCGCTCAGATCGACCAGCCCGAGCGTCGAGCGCAAGAACTGGCGCTGGCTGCCCTCACCGCAATCGAAGAGCAGGCGCTCGCCGCCGCGACGCACCACAAGCGCGGTCGGGGAACGCCTGGCGGTGGGCATCGAGCCCGCGGTGCCGAGGAAGACGACGTCGAGATCCATGGCCGGATCTTAGAGCCCATTTCGATAGGCCCGCACGCTCGCAGCCGAGGCGTACCTCGGGCGACGTCCGCCGTCGTGGACGGTTCCCGCTGGACTCGGGCTGTTCGATTGCTTAGCCTGTAGCGCTTTTTTTGGCAAGAAACTGCGGCTTCACGTACTCGGCAGCATGGCGACCTCAAGCACACGCTTTCGCATGCGCGATCGCTCGATCGCGTCGATGCACCTATTCCTGCTCCTGAGCGGAGTCGTACTGATTGCCTCCGCGATCACGCTCTCGCTTCTCCTGAGCACCGTCGTGCGCAGGCAAGCCAGCTCGGACGTCCGCGACGATCTGAGTCATGCCACGAGCGTCGTGCTGGCCTCCGGCCAGGTCGGCGACCTACTCACGAGGCCGACCGCCGCTAGGACGATCACGAGCCAACTGCTGCACAACCCCAATGTCGCACAGGTCGAGCTCGTTCGCGGCGAAGGGAAGTCCTCGCTGGCTCCCGGCAGCGATCAGGTCGTCTACCGGAAGTCGCTACGCGCCTCCAACGGCCTGCAGGGACAGCTGCTCGTTCTCTCCCGCCCGATCGTCGCAAGCTCACGCGCAAGCTCGCACGTGCGCTACATCTGGCTCTCGGTAGCGCTTGTCTTTCTCGCCCTGTTCGCGGTGCTGACGCTGCTTGTGCGCAACGCTTCTCGAGTATTACGAGGGCGCAGGCGAGTGCTCGAGCAGCAGTCCGAGGCGCTGCTCGACGCCTACCGGCGCCTGGAGCGAAGCTCGTTCGAGGCGATCGAGAGCCTGAACGCCGCGGTCGACGCCAAGGACCCCTCGACGGCCGGCCATTCGCAGCGCGTCGAAGAGATAGCGGTGCGCATCGGCCGCGAGCTGCAGTTCGATCCGGCGCGGCTCGAGCTGCTTCGGCTCGGCGCGCTATTTCACGACATCGGCAAGCTGGCCGTTCCCGATGCCATTCTGCTCAAGCCGGCGCGCCTCACTCGCCAGGAGTTCGAGGTGATCAAGCGCCACTGCAACGACGGAGCTCGCATCGTCGATCGCTTCGGGCCGCTGCGTCCCGTGGTCTCGATCATCCGCCACCACCACGAGCACTGGAGCGGCGCGGGCTACCCGGCCGGCCTCGAGGGCGAGACGATTCCGATCGAAGCCTCGATCGTCGACGTGGCCGATTCCTGGGACGCGATGACGACGAACCGCCCGTACAAGGCGATGCTCAGCGTCGAAGAGGCGCGCGAAGAGGTCATAAGATGCAGCGGGACGCAGTTCCGGCCGGACGTAGTCGACGCTCTGCTCAGCGCCATGGAGCGCGATCCGGACGGGTTCGCGCCGCTAGATGCGCAACTTGACGCCGCCGCCTACGAGAGCCGGGTTCCGCAGCTGTACGTCGCTGGTGAGACCGGCGCTATCGGTCTCGCCGAGGCTTAGGACGCCTTAGCGCGGCCGAGCCCCTACCTCGGGACGGGCCAACCGATTTCGTCCGCGACGACCGCGGCCATCGCCTGTCCGCCACCGCTGGGCGCGGGCGCTGCGGACTGAGCAGGTGGAGCGGGAGGCGCCGCCTGCGGCGGAGCCGGAGTCGCTTGAACGGGAGCCACGGCCGGCGGCGGTGTCTCCAGCGTCGACTCCTTCGAGTTGGGCTCACTGCCGGGCGCCTCGCCGCCGATCGTCGTCAGCACGGCGGCAAGCTGAGCCCGAATCCGGTTGATCTCGGCGTTCAGGCGCTCGCGCTCGATGATTGCGTCACGCAAGATATCCCGCGCCTCCGCGCGGGCTTCGCTCAACACCGACTCGGTCTCGCGTCGCGCCTGGTCGGTCATCTGCTGCGAGGCTCGCTCGGCCGAGATCAGCGTCGTGCGCAGGAGCTGCTCGAGCTCGCGATAGCGAACCAGCTCACCTCCCAGCTGCTCGATCTTGTCGGCCAGGTCGGCGCGATCGCGCCAGACGTCCTCGAAACTGTCGACTATGTCGGCGAGCAGCTCGTCGGTTTGCCGGATCTGGTAACCGAAAAACGCCTTGCGGAGGCGGATGTGCCTTATCTCTACGGGCGTCAAAGCCATTGGAATGCCTCCTTGTCAGAGCTGCGAAAGCACTTCGAAGATCAACCGGTCAGCCAGCCAGAGCACCAGCACGGCGACGATTGGAGATAGATCGATTCCCCCAAGGGACGGCAGCACACGCCGAAACAGACGGAGATAAGGATCACAAGCATCGGAGAGAAAGCGGCGGATTCGATTGAGAGTCGTGTTGTAGGGCAGCGGGATCCAGGAGCTGAGGACATACACGAAGATGATCAGCGAGTAGACCGAGACGAAGACGTTCACCAGCGTCATCACCTGGCCGGTGACCGAACAGAGCATCGTCAAACTGGCCTCATTGCCCACACTGCGTCAATTCGTGCCGCTCGCGCTCGTTCCTACGCCCCACTACCCGATTCACCTAATGCAGCTCAGGCCTGGTTGAAGAAGCCGCGCTCGATCATGCGGGCGCGTTCCTCGGCCGAGACCTCGACGTGCTGCGGCGTGAGCAGGAAAACCTTGTCGGCGACGCGTTGCATTCCGCCGTCGAGCGCATAAGTCAGCCCGCTGGCGAAGTCGACCAACCGCTTGGAGAGCTCGCTGTCGACGCCCTGCAGATTGAGGATCACAGGGATGCCCTGCTTGAAATGATCGGCGATCTGCTGCGCGTCGTTGAAGCCGCGCGGGATGACGAGGTGAACACGCGCCGGCGAGATTCCGTCGTCGGAAACGCCCATCGGCGCCGCCTCGACCCCGCGCAGGCGGGTGGCAGGGCGCAACGCCACGGCGGCGCGCTGACGCGGGCTCTCACGCGGGCTCTCGGGCTCGCTCCAATCATCGGGCTCGGCCGCGCGGCGACGCGGCGTCAGCCGGCGCACATTCGGCCGCTCGCTGTACGTGCGCTCAGCCTCTTCGGTGACGTAACCGTCCTCGTCCCAGTCTTCCTCTTCGGCTATGCCGAAATAGACGAGCGTCCGGTTCCAGACGTCCGCGAACCCCATATGCCCCGATTGTAACCCGCGCTGCGGTTGACATCGCGGAAGGGGTGGTCGAAGGGAAGTTGACTTTATGGCAACACTGTGAGAAAGTTCCCCGCTGTCAAGTTCGAGATGAGCCGCCGCGATCCCGAAACGAACGGACGGAATAGGCCGCCGCACTCCGCCCACTACAGCGTCTTTGACGAATGAGCTCAGAGCGCTGGAAGCTGAGACGAGGGCCTACTCACGCCCTGCTTTCCCCCGAACAGCTTCGGGCTGCTCACCTGTTGCACGAGCGCGCTCGGCTGAGCATCCCGGAGATAGCGCGGCGGGGTTACCAGCAGTGGGGCTATTCGAGCGCTCACTCGGCCACCGTGGCGCTGTACCGGCTCTTCCAGCGCTACGACTACCAACCGAGGTCGAGAGCCGCGGCGAACAGGCTGCTCGCCGCGAACAAGGCCAGACGCTGCCAGGGCGAGACGATCTACGGGCGTCCTTGCCGGCGCTCGGCCATGATCGGATCGCGCTTCTGCCCGTACCACGGCGCCGAAGAAGCCGAGCCGGTAGCGCGCTAGACTCGCCGCGATGATCGACGTCCAGGCACGCTGGGAACGCGCTCTTGCCTGCACGCGCCCCCAGCTTGCGCTCGAAATCGCGTCCTCGCTCGCCTTGCTGGCGCTGGGAACCGTCCTGCGGCCACACGCTTCGACCGCTCTGGTCGCGGCCGTCGGTCTCGCCGAAGGGGCCGTGCTCTACGTTTGCGGCCGCCTAGTCCTTGCTCAACCACCCTTCGTGCGCCGAGTCGACTGGGAAAGTGACCCAGTCTCGCCCCCGTCCGATCGAAGCTCTACAGCCGGTTTGCTGGTTGTCGCCGCGACCGCGCTCTCGATCGCCGTGGTGTATCTGTTGACGGGCAAGAGGTTGGAGACCCTGCCGGCCTTCGTCGGTGGCGTCTTCGCGGCCTACGCGCTGATTGCCTCCGCTCAGCGGTTCTACCTCGAGCGAGATTTCGAGCGCCGATTTGCCGCCCGGCGCTAGCTCCAGAGGACGCTGCCAACGCGAACGTAGGTGGCGCCTTCCTCGGCGGCGACGAGATAATCCTGGCTGGTGCCCATCGAGAGCTGAGTGAGCGAGAAGCGCCCGGCCAGCTCGCGCAGGCGCCGGAAGAAAGGGCGCGAGTCTTCGGCATCGTCGGTGAGCGGCGGCATGGTCATCAGGCCGCGAACATCGACACCGACCTGAGCGCAGAAGGCGAGGAAGTCCTCGAGCCTTTCGGGAGCGATGCCGGATTTCGTCTCTTCGCCGGCGAGATTGACCTCTACCAGCGCCGGAATGCTCAGCTGCCGGGCCGCCGACTCGCTCGCCAGCGAATGGCAGAGCTCACACAGCTCGCTCACCAGCGGAGCCTTGCGGCTTTGCAGGTGGCCGATGAAGTGCCAGCGGAAGGCTGCCCCGTATTGCGCCTGCTTGGCCGCCAGCGCCTGGGCACGGTTTTCGCCAGCCACCTCGATGCCCGCCTCCGCCAGAGCGCCCATCTCCTCGAGCGAGACGTACTTGGTCGCGGCGACTACCGTGACGCCCGCTCCGACACGCTCGCAGATGCGCTCATAACGCTCGCGAATCTCCTCAGTCGATCGCACCGATGACCCCCTGGCGTCCCGTCTGACCCTGGTCGCGCCGGTGCGAGAAGAAGAGCTCCGGATGGCAGGAGGTGCAAAGCTCGATTCGCTCGGCGCCGCTGCAACCGGCGGCGGCCAGCGCTCTCTCGGCTGCGAGCCAGAGGTTGACCTTGCGCCCGCTGGCCACCTGGCGCCCGAAGCGCCGGCGAAAGCTCGCCGCCACCTCGTCGGAGACCTCGAAACAGCAGGGCCCGATCGCCGGCCCGAGCACGGCCTTCGTCCGGCCCGAACCGAGAGCTCGCGAGACCGACTCGATCACGCCCCCGAGCAGTCCGCGCCAGCCGGCATGCACCAGGGCCAGGGCCGGCCGTTCGCCCTCGGCGCGAGCGATCGCGATCGGTAGGCAATCGGCCGTGACGAGCATCATCCCCAGGCCGGGCTGCTCGCTCCAGAGGGCGTCGCACTCGGGGAAGTCGGCGTGCGGCGAGGCCAGGCCGACCGCCTCGGCGCGCCGCGCAACCGCGCCATGACGCTGCTGGGCCATGGTCGCCTGGGACGGGTCGATCTCCAGCGAGCGGCAGAGACGGGCTCGGTTTTCCTGCACCCTCTCGGACTCGTCGCCGCCCTGATCGCTCAGGTTGAGCGAACTGAAGACGCCCTCGCTGACGCCGCCGACGCGAGTGGAAAAGGCAACCCGATACGGGCCGGGAGCCTGCCACCGGTAGAAGGACTCCGTCACGTTCGGGCGGCCTCGTCGATCAGATCTTTCGCAGCGGCGAGCTCGGCCTGGCGCCCGGCCAGCGCCCCATTCAGCTTGCGCCGGCGCAGCTCGGCCAGGATCTCCCCCACTCGCGGCGACTGCTCCAGTCCGAGCGCAACCAGATCGCCGCCGCTGATCTCGATCTCGATCTCGCGCAGGCGCTCGAAGTACTCCTCGAGGGCCGGAAGCTCGTGCATGGCCAGGGCGATGAGGGGCGCGTCGGGAGCCACCGGCTCGACCAGCGCGACTATCTCGGCGGGGCTGATCTCGCTCTGCAGCCGCTCGACCAGGCGGGGCGCGAAGACGACCGCGGCCACGATCTTCTCGACGTCGCGGCGGCGCAGGCGCAGGCGCCCGAGCCAGGAGTAGAGCTCGTAGGTCGCCAGATTGCGAGCGAGCACGGCCAGCCCAGGTCGCCAGCGGGGCAGCTCGGGGGCGTAGCGGTCGCGCAGGGGACCCAGGCGCTCGACCAGTGCCGCCGCCTCCTCGTCGGCCGTCAGATGCGGATGCACGGCGGCGGCTACGCCCAGCTCGGCGAGGCGCAGTATCGAGCGCGGCGCGTCCGGCTCGTCGAGGATGGCAACCAGTTCGTCGCGCAGCCGCGCCGAGGAGAGATCGTCGAACAGCCCCATCTCCACACAGCTGCGCGCCAGCTGAGCGGCGTGCTCGTCCATGCGAAAGCCGAGCCGGCTCTCGTAGCGAACGGCGCGGAAGATGCGCGTCGGGTCGTCGACGAAGGAGAGGTTGTGCAGCACGCGCAGGCGCCGCTCTGCGATGTCACGCCGGCCGCCGAAGGGATCGACCAGCCGCCCGAAGTCCTCTGCCTTGAGCGACACCGCCATCGCATTGACCGTGAAGTCGCGCCGGAACAGATCCTCGCGGATGCCGGCGTGCTCGACCGAGGGCAGCGCCGCCGGCGCGTCGTAGAACTCGGTGCGTGTGGTCACGACGTCCACGCGAGCCTCGTCGCCGTAGAGCACGACCGCCGTGCCGAACTTCTCGTGCACGCGAACCCGCCCGCGAAGCAGTCTCCCGAGCTCTTTTGCCAGACCGATCGCGTCGCCTTCCACGGCGATGTCGACGTCGAAGCCCTTGGCTTCGAGCAGGACGTCGCGCACAGATCCGCCCACGAGGTAGATGCCCTCATAGGCGCCTCCGAGCGTCGCGATCGCCTCGCGCAGAGGAATGAGTGCCTTCAGCTGCTCCAGCTCATGCTCGAGGTTGGGCCCGCGCGCGGGCGCCGGCTCTTCGCGCAGGCCGAAGGCCGCGAGCAGATCGTCGCGTGTGACCACGCCGATGACCTCGTCGTGCTCGACCACGGCGATCCGCCCGGCCGCCGAGTCGAGCAGCATCCGCCGCAGCTCGGGGAGCGTGGTGTCGGGGGCGCAGACGGCGACCTCCAGCGCCATGATCGCCTTGACCGGCGCCTGATCGAGGCCGTGGCCAAGAGCCTTGTCCAGGTCCTCGCGATGGACGACGCCGCGCAGGTGACCCTGCTCGAGCACGAGGACGCCCGATTGGCGGTAGCGCTGGCAGGTGGCCATGGCCTCGGCGACTTTCGTCGCGGGCTCGACGAAGCGCGGCGGCTTCGACATCACCTCGCGCGCCAAAGGAGGCTGCTCGAGCGCGGAGGCGAGCCCCTCTTCGATCGCCCGACAGGCCTGCTCGAGCGAGAGACGGGCCGAGGCCGAAGCGGCACCGTGATGTCCGCCGCCACCGAGCACGGCGGCCAGCCGGGCGGCGTCGAGCTCGGGCACGCGGCTGCGCAGCACGGCAAACACGCGGCCCTCCATCTCGACCAGGCAGGCGAGCGCTTCGCAATCGGTCAGATCGACCAGCTTGTGCGCCAGCAGGGCGATGTCCTCGAGATAGTGCGGCCAGCTGGCGCTTGCGATCAGAAGCTCGACACCGGCGGCCCGCACGGCACGAGTCGACTCCATCAGCTTGCGCAGGAGCTCTCGTTCCTCCTCGCCCAGAGCGGGGCGAAGGAAATGGGCGAGCTCGCCCAGGCGCGCGCCGTGGCGCAGGCACCAGGCGATCGCCTCGGCGTCTCGCTGAGTTGTCGAGGCGAAGCTGAGCGAGCCGGTGTCCTCGTGAATCCCCAGCGCGAAGGCGGTGGCCTCGAGTGGGCTGACACTGAGCTCGCGCTCGGCGAGGATGCCGACCAGCGAGGTCGTCAGAGCTCCCTCCCCGGTCAGGTAGAGGTTCTCGGGCTTCACCCATTCGGGCTGGACACGCTCGTGGTGATCGAAGACGATCTTCTCGACCGCGTCGTCGCGGGTCAGCGGCTCGAGCTCGCCGAGGCGCGAGGCGTGCACCGTCTCGACCGCGACCAGTCGGTGTACCTGCGAGAGATCGACAGCGCCGACCTCGACCAGCTCGAGCTCGTCGGCATAGAGGCGCACAAACTCGCGCACGTTGCGGGCCAGCGTCGGTTGCAGGGCCACCCGCGAGCCCGGGTAGAGCCGCCGCGCGGCCAGCATCGAGGCGAGCGCGTCGAAATCCGTGTTGGTGTGCGTTGCGATGATCGTCGTGGGCTCCACACAGTCATTGTGACCGCGAAACGACTCCGAGGAGGAGCTCAGGCGCGATCGCGCGTGCGCACGAAGACGAGCGCCACGAGCGAGACGAGCATCCAGAAGCCCAGATAGGCGAATGCGGCACGCGGCGAGACGAGCGTCCAGAGAGCGCCCGCAATGACACTGGCCGCGAAGTTGCCGAAGCTCTGCACGGCGGCCAGGAGACCGAAGGCCGAGCCGACTACCTCAGTCGGAGCGAGCCCGGCGACCGCCGCTTGCTCGGCCGTCTCGGCGAAGCCGATGCCGGCTCCGGCCAGCGAGAAGAAGACGGCGAGCAGTACGATCGAGGCGCCGCTCGCGGCCAGACCCGCATAGGCGACCGCGAATGCCGCCGCCCCGAGCCCGAACACGAGCATCATGCCGCGCCGATCGCCGAGGCGTCCCCCGAAGAAGCTGGCGACGACACCGGCCAGGTTGTAGCCGGCATAGAGGCCGAGCGCGATCTTGACCGCGCTGCCGCGGCCGTGCGCCGGCTGCAGGAGATCTGTCGCGCGCAGGATGAGCAGGGTCGCCGCCACGTTCCCGATCTCGAAGGCCGAGATGGCGACGAACATCCGCCCCAGTCGCCCATGCAGCACCGGGCGCACACGCAGCCTGAGCGGGCGCCGCTCGACCCGCTTTGCCTTCGGAATGGCGCGAATCCCGATGAAGATCGCAAGCGCCGCCAGCAGCCCGGGGATGACGCTGAGCATGATCGCGCTGCGAACGCCGACGAGCGCCACCAGCCCGATCGCGAGTAGCGGCCCGCCGATCGCGCCCAAGTTGTCCATCGCCCGCTCGTAGCCGAAGGCGCGCCCGTAGGTTCCTTCCGAGACGGCCTCGGTAAGAAGCGCGCTGCGCGAGGGGGCGCGCAGGCCGCGCGCGACCCAGGCCGATACGCGCAGGGCTCCGACCTGCCAGACCGCCGTCGCCAGGCCGATTGCGCCGCCCAGAAAGGCAGTCGCCGCGTAGCCACCGACGGCCGCCTTGCGCCGCCGGGCCGGATCGTCGGCGATGGCGCCGCCGGCCAGGCGCGATACGCCGCCGAGCCCGTCGGCTAAACCCTCGATCAGCCCGAGCGCGGCGGCCGGCGCGCCCAGCGTAGAAGTCAGGAAGCTGGGCAGAAGCGAGGTCGGCATCTCGTAGCCGAGGTCGGCGAAGAAGCTGGCGCCGCCGATCGCCGCGACGCTCCTCGTGAACCAGCGCTCATCCTCGCGCGGTTTGTTTTCTGGCCCGTCCTCAGCGCTCATTTTCGAAAGAGACCTATTCGGCCAGAGCCACTGCGTCGATCTCGACCAGGGCGCCGGAGGGAAGCGCCGCCACCTGTACGGTCGCCCTCGCCGGCGGCGCGACTCCGACGTAGTCGGCGTAGACGCTGTTCATCGCCGCGAAATCCGCCAGATCGGCGAGAAAGACGGTCGTCTTGAGCAGCCGGTCGAGCCCGCTGCCGGTCTGCTCGAGAATCGCCTTCACATTCTCGAGCACCTGTCGGGTCTGCTCTTCGATGCCCTTGCCCTCGAGCGTCGTCTCGCCGGGCTTGAGACCGAGCTGGCCCGAGACGAACACCAGCCCGCCGGCCGCGATCGCCTGGCTGTAGGGAGCTCCCTGGAAGGGCGCGGGCGCCGCCTCGCTCCGAACGATCCGCTTTTCGCTCACTACCGCCCTCTTCCCACGTCGCAGGCTCTGCCAAGCGCAACACCGAGCGCCTTGAAGATGGCGTTTAGCACGTGCTGCGTATCGTTGCCCTCGACGAGGCGTACGTGGAGCACTATTCCCGCCGCTTGCGCCAACTCACGCAGGAAGCGAACGGCCATGTCACCGGCGAGCCCGCCGACGTGGGCGGCCGAGAGATCGAAATTGGAAACCAGGCAGGGGTCGTCGCTCAGATCTAGAGCGACGTGCGCGAGCGCCTCGGCCGAAGGTATGTAGCCGGCTCCGTACCCGCGTGCGCCTTCGGCGCGGAGCGGCTCGACCAGCGCCGCGCCAAGAGCCCGCCCGGAGGCGACTACCTGCGCCTCGGCCGAATCGGAGGCGACGGCCAGGGCGAGATCGAAACGACCGTAGCGAGCGACCTGCTCGAGCAGGCGGTCGAGCACCGGGACGCCCGTCTCGACGTGAACGGCTCCGCCGCCGTCGCGCGGCGCCGGCGTCAGCCGGACAGTACTACGAGTTGCGGCGGTCTCGTCCGAGGCCATGACCGCACACTATCGAACTCGAAACCGGCGACGCAGCGCTTTCCGGGCTCAACTGGAGATTCGCTCGATCGAGGCGCCGAGCGAGCGCAGGCGCTCGTCGATGCGCTCGTAGCCGCGGTCGATCTGGCCGATGTTGCCGATCGTCGAGACGCCGTCGGCGCACAGGCTCGCGATCAGCATCGCCATGCCGGCGCGGATGTCGGGGCTTTCCATGCGGTCGCCGACGAGCGGCGCCGGGCCGGTCACGACCGCTCGGTGCGGGTCGCAGAGGATGATCCGGGCGCCCATCCCGACCAGCTTGTCAACAAAGAAGAGCCTGCTCTCGAACATCTTCTCGAAGATCAGCACGGTGCCACGGGCCTGCGTGGCGACGACCACGGCGATAGAGGTCAGGTCGGCGGGGAACTGCGGCCAGGGCCCGTCCTCGATCTTCGGGATCGCCCCGCCGAGATCGTCCTGGATCACGAGCTCCTGCCCGTCGGGCACGCGCACGCTGCAGTCGTCCGCTTCGATCCGTACGCCCAGCCGCTCCAGGTGGGGCAGGATCGGGCGCAGATCCTCGCCGCTGCAGCCCTTGATGGTCAGCTCGCCGCGGGTGACCGCTCCCAGGCCGATGAAGCTGGCGATCTCGATGTGATCGGGCGAGATACGATGCTCGCCGCCCGAAAGCTGCTCTACGCCGCGAATGCGCAGGAGATTGGAGCCGATGCCCTCGATCTCGGCTCCGAGCGAGACGAGAAAGCGGCACAGATCCTGGATGTGCGGCTCGCCGGCCGCGTTGCCGATGACGGTCTCACCCTCGGCCAGCACGGCGGCCATGATCACGTTCTCGGTTCCCATCACGCTCGGCTCGTCGAGGAAAAGCGCTCGCCCGCGAAGCTTGCCGACGCTCATCGCATAGTCGAGCCCGGCTTCGATCTCGACTCCGAGCTCGCTGAATGCCTTCACGTGGGTGTCGAGGCGGCGGCGGCCGATCACGTCACCGCCCGGGGGCGGGATCTTGACCGAGCCGGCGCGCGCGAGCAGCGGCCCGGCAAGAAGGAAGGAGGCGCGGATGCGCCTGCAGAGATCGGGGTCGAGATCGGTCTCTGTGATCTCGCGGGCGTGAACGGTCACGTCGTTGGTTCCTGTCCACGCGGCCTCGGCGCCGGTGTGCGAGATCAGCTCGACCATTGCCTCGACGTCGCGAATGCGCGGAACGTTGTGCAGCGTCACCGGCTCGGCGGTGAGCAGGGCGGCGGCCAGAATCGGCAGCGCCGCGTTCTTGTTGCCGGCCGCCTGGACGCTGCCGGAAAGCGGGTGACCGCCTTCGAT
>Ga0209014_10001490_pt1 | contig 13779 bp, 15 predicted proteins | sample BarGraNGADG00212_FD_184491 | JGI IMG/M metagenome (GOLD analysis project Ga0209014, IMG submission 184491) | Arctic peat soil microbial communities from Barrow, Alaska - Barrow Graham LP Ref core NGADG0002-212 (SPAdes) (version 2) | ecosystem: Environmental > Terrestrial > Soil > Wetlands >...
ATGTGCTCTTCGGCGATATGTCGATCGTCGGGCCGCGTCCAATTTCAGAGCGTGAATGGGTATATCGCGGGCACCGAAGGGAAGTCCTCGCCACTGTTCGGCCCGGGCTCACCGGCCTCTGGCAGGTGAGCGGTCGCAGCGATATCCTCCCGCGAACGCGAGTGGCGCTCGACTACCTCTACGTCCGCCACCGCAGCATTCCGCTCGACATCGCGATCATGGCGCGGACGCCGTGGGCGGTGCTGACCCGGCGCGGCGCGCGGTAGCGACTCAGACCAGGTCCTTGACCTTCTCCGCGAGGGCCCTGGTGAAGCCGACGGTGCTGGCGATCTCATCTATGCTGGCTTCGCGGACGGCTTTTACGGAGCCGAACTTCGTCAACAGGGCCTTCTTCCGTCTCGGGCCGATCCCGGGGACAGAGTCCAGCGCGCTGCGCGTCGCGGCCTTCGCCCGCAGCTGGCGGTGGAACGTAATCGCGAAGCGGTGAGCCTCGTCGCGTACGCGTTGGACCAGGTAGAGGGCCTCGCTTCCCCGTGGCAGGATCAGCGGCTCCTCCTCATCCGGGACGAACAGTTCCTCGAACCGTTTCGCCAGCCCCACGGTCGGAATGTCGTAGACTCCCAGCTCGCGCATCACCTGCACGGCGGCGTTCAGCTGGCCCTTCCCGCCGTCGATGATGACCAGGTCGGGGAGCGGCCAGTCTTCCTTTTGAGGAGCGGACGCTCCTGCGGAGGCGGTGCCGGACTCGTCGTCCGGGAGGCGTTCGCGGACGTCTTTCGCGCGCTTGAAGCGCCGTCGAAGGATTTCCTGCATCGTTGCGAAGTCGTCGGCGCCGATGACGGTCTTCACCTTGAAACGCCGGTATTCACTCGTTGCGGGCTTGCCATCGATGAAGACGACCATGCTGGAGACCGGGTTCGTGCCCTGGATGTTCGAGTTGTCGTAGCACTCGATCCGGTGCGGGATGGCCGGGAGCGCGAGCTCTTCTCGCAGCTGATCGAGCGCCTGCCCGGTCTTCGTCACGTCGGCGAGCCAGCGGACGCGCGTCATGTCGAGCGCTTCGCGGGCGTTGTCGTTGGCGAGCGCCACAAGGCGCTTCTTCTCGCCGCGCTCAGGCTGGCGGATCTCCACCAGCGTTCCGCGCCGGGTTGTGAGCATCGCCTCGACGTCGGCGCGCTCCTCCGGCTCCACCGGTACGACGACAAGCTTCGGGATGTACTGGGCGCCCGCGTAGTACTGCTCCAGGAAGCTGCCGAGGACGGCTGCGTCGGATTCTCCAGTTGCCCCGTCGAGCATGAAGGTGTCACGGCCGATCATCTGCGTCCCACGGATGAAGAAGACCTGGACGCACGCCTGGTCGCCCTGACGGTACAGCCCAAAGATGTCGATGTCTTCCTTCTTCGTCGTCTGGACGGCCTGGCGTTCGACGGTCCGCTCCATCGCGCGAATCTGATCGCGGATCATCGCGGCGCGCTCATACTCCATCGCGGCCGAGCAGGCTTCCATCTGCTTCTTGAGCCGACGGAGGACGTCATCGGCTTTGCCCTCCAGGAAGAGGATGACCTGCTCGATCACCTCGTCGTACTCGTCCTTCGTGCAGAAGGCGGTGCACGGGGCAATGCACCGCTTGATGTAATAGTCGAGGCAAGGACGCTGGTCCGTACCTGTGATCTCCTTCGTGCACGATCGCCACGGGAACAGTCGCTTCGTCAGGTCGAGGGTGGCCCGGACCGAGCCGGCACTGGCATAGGGGCCAAAGTAGCGCGCGCCGTCTTTTTCGATACGTCGCGTGATGTAGACGCGCGGCCATGGGTTCTGGACGTCGACTTTGAGATACGGGTACCGCTTGTCATCCTTCAGCCGGATGTTGAAGAAGGGCTGGTGACGCTTGATCAGCGTTGCCTCAAGCAGGAGGGCCTCACCCGCGCTGCCGACGACGATGTACTCGAAGTCTTCGATGACTTCGCGGAGGGCTCGCGTCTTCGGCTCCATCATGTGTGGTGAGCCGAAGTAGGAACGGACGCGGTCCTTCAGTTTCGCCGCCTTGCCGACGTAGATGACCTCGCCTGCGGCGTTGCGCATGAGGTAGACGCCAGGCTTGGCTGGCAGGGCCGCGAGCTGCTTGCGGATCTTCTCTGAGATGGTGGAGGACGCCACGAATCAAGTGTACGAGGGCAGGGACGCAAGGGGAGCCGCCCGCCGTCGCGTGCAATCGCGTAGAATCCGGCGGCAACCAGACTGCGGAGACCGTAATGCCCTACGAAGCCATCCTCTACGACGTCCAGAACGGCGTTGCCACCATTACGCTGAACAAGCCGGAGCAGCTCAACGCCTTCGACAACCAGATGCTGGCCGAATGGGCGGATGCACTTCACGAGGCGGACAGAAACCACGACGTGCGCGTCGTCATCATCACCGGCGCCGGCCGGGGCTTTTGCAGTGGCATGAACGTCAGCAACGCGGCTGCCGGGCGGGGCGTCCTCCAGACCGAATCGAACATCGCGACGCGGCGCCAGAGCCTCCGCAACAGCGTCCATCCGATCCCGCGTGCACTGATCCAGCTCGAGAAGCCGTACATCGCGGCCCTCAACGGCGCCGCGGCGGGGGCGGGCATGGACATGGCTTCGATGGCTGACATCCGCTTCGCCAGCAAGACTGCTCGCGTCGGCATGACGTACGTCCGGATGGGCCTCATCCCGGGCGATGGCGGCGGGTATTCGCTCCCGCGCATCGTTGGCACAGCGAAGGCTCTGGAGATGATCTGGACGGGGAAGATGTACACCGCCCAGGAAGCGCTGGAGATGGGGTACGTCACCGCAGTCTACGAGCCCGAGGAGCTGATGCCGAAGACGATCGAATTTGCGGAGCAGATCGCGCGAGGGCCGGCAATCGCGGTCCAGCTCTCGAAGAAGCTGGTGTACCGGTCGCTGAACATCTCGTTCGACGAGCACCTGGACATGGCCCAGATCGCGATGACGCTGGTGCAATCGACCGAGGATGCGAAGGAAGGGCCGCGGGCGTTCGTGGAGAAGCGCGAACCGCAGTTCAAGGGTTACTGAGAGGCGACAGGTGTCGCAGCCTCTGCCGGTGGCTCGATGCCGACCAGGGTCGCGGCGAACCACGGCGAGATCTTCTCGATCGCAAGGACGAATACGAGCGTTGTGGTGAATCCGACGACGAATAGTGCGGTCATAAGCTGCAGGTAGTCATGTGAGTAGCGCCCGTTGGAGACTAGCTCCCCGGCGAGCCAGACGACGAATAGCGGCTTGTGGGCCAGGTAAATTGCGAAAGAATAGCGCGACAGCCTGCGGAACGGCTCGATGAGCCATCTCCCGATTCTCGAGCGCGCCAGCCGGCGAATGAGCGCGGTGTAGAAGACGATGGCGCAGGTGCTGAACAGGAAGACCTGGACGCCAAAGTAGCTGACCGGGTACTCGCCGGTCTGTCCCGACCAAAAGTAGTAGGCGCCGATCGCGACCATTGCCGCTGCGGCAGGCAACAGGAGCGTTTCGGTCCACGCGAGATCACGCCAACGGCGTCCCGCGTAGAAGCCAAAGCTGAAGAAGAAGACCCAGACGAACGGATTGCGATAGGCGACGACGGCGAAGTTCCCGGCAACGGTTGAGTGCTGGTAGTAGACGATGGTTGCCAGGTTCACCATGAACGCCGCGACCGGTATCCGGGCCGACCCTCCCCATGGAGCCTTCGCAACCAGGAAGAACGCGACCATCAGGACGAGGAGGACGACGAGGTAGTAGTACTGGCCGCTAATGCCGAAGGCCAGCATCGAGCGGACGAGTGTCATGCTCAGCCCGCCCTCTGTCGCCATGCTGTAGGCCAGCGCGACGAACATCCAGAAGACGAGGGGGATATAGATGCGCCTCAGCTTGCGGGTGGCGAAATCGACCATGCTGGTGGGACGCGATCGCGCCAGAAGCAGGCCAGAAACGAAGAGGAAGACCGGCACCGCTCCGTGTGCGAACAGATGAATCGCGTGCAGCACGAGGACTTCCCGTCCGGGCACGCCGTCCCATGCGCTGAAGTAGACGTGAAGGTAGACCACGAAGATGATCGCGATTCCCCGCATCACGTCGAGTTCGGTGAGGTGCGTGCGCGCGGCTGTGGCCTGTGGCGGTGCGGTCTGCGTCGAGAGACTCCTCGATAATTGCGGTGTCCGGCAGAAGGCCGAGTCGCTCTTAACGAGGGTACCGCTGCCTGCGCAACGACAAAGCCATTGATGCGGCCTCCCTGGAAGGCCTAGGTCGCAGCAGCTCCACGCGCTTCGGCAGGGGGCATCCCGGGACCAGGACCGGGCGCCATCCGCCGGTTCGCGAGCGAGCAGACCGTGGAACGCCCGATCGGGCCTTCCTTGTCGTAGAGGGCGCACTCGCCGATGGCGACGCCCTCCGTGCTGCCGTGGTTCACGACCTCGAAGCCAATCCACTCCTGCCTCGGCAGGCGGTGGATGTAGAGGGTGATGTCCGCGTTGATGAACTGCAGACCCTGGTTGCCGGAGTTGGCCCATGGGTTGGTGTAGTCCGCTGCCATGGCAACCCTGACGAACGGAGTGAGTTCCTCGCCCTGTACCAGCGGCCGGCTTTCGCGAACCCAGCAGCGCTTCTGGACGAGTTCCGCTCCGCCCATCCTGCCCGTAATGGTCCGGCTATCCCACATGGGCGAAAAGCCCTGCGGACGGGACGCCCCGCCGTTCGTAGGCGGGAACGCGGGGGCCTCGATCTCTTCGGGGGCGGGTACGGACCACACGGGGGGAGTCCAGACGGCGCCGTCCGGCTGCTCGGATTTGAGCAACGCCACGGTGTTGGCGCGGGCGATCTCCACTCCGTCGCACCTCATGGTCGCGTCGAATGCGCGGATCCGGTTTCCTTCCCGCGCAACGCTCGTCTGCACCTGGACCGGCCGCATCGGTGGGGAGCGGAAGAGATCGACTGTCAGCCGAGAGAAGAGGAATGTTGAGTCCGCGTACTGCTGGTCGAAGGCACGAGCAAAGAGCCCTGCAAGGAGGCGCCCGTTCAGCATCTCGGCAGACCAGGGGCCGCGGGCGATCGGCGCGGGAACAAAGGCGTCGTCCTCAAGGCTAAAGAAGGCAGGAGGTTCAAATTGGGTCATCGGGGAGGTGTTTCCTGATTGGTATGTGCCGCGATTCTACGGTGTAGGTCCTTCTGGAGAAGCGGGCGGCCCGCCGGGAGCCTGCCCGCGGTGCTTGCCCGCTGGCGCGGCAGCAGCGAGACTCGCCGTTATGCCTCAAAACGGTAGCCAGCCGCGTTTCCTCGTCCCCATTGCCGCGCTGTTTACCGGCGCTCTCATCGTTTCCAATATCGTGGCCGTCAAGATCGCCGATTTCTCGGGGATCAGCGGGCCTGTCAGTGGGTTCTTCCTCCCGTCGGCGGTTATCGTCTTCCCGATCTCGTATCTGTTCGGCGACGTGCTCACTGAGGTCTACGGCTACGCCGTCGCCCGCAAGGTGATCTGGTCGGCCTTCCTCGCGGATGCCTTCGTCGTGCTGGCGATCGTCGCCGCCCAGCATGTCCCCTCTGCACCGTTTTGGAAATCGAACGATCCGGCCTATACGGCGATCCTTGGCCAGACGTGGCGGATCGTAAGCGCGAGCTTTGTCGCTTTCCTGGTCGGCGAGTTCGCGAATTCGATCGTGCTATCGCGCATGAAGCTGCTGACGAACGGGCGTTTCCTCTGGACACGCACCATCGGCTCTACAATTATCGGAGAGGGCTTGGACTCAGCCCTGTTCATTACGATCGCGTTTGCCGGGCAACCGGGCTTTCAGGGTTTCGCACTCTGGTCCGTGATCTGGCGCCAGTGGCTGTTCAAGACGCTCTGGGAAACAGTCGCGACGCCGTTTACCTATGCCGTAGTTATCGCCCTGAAGCGGGCCGAGGGGCTGGACGCCTACGATCGTGGCGTTGATCTGAACCCTGTCGCGGTCTGGCAGTAGGTCGGCTGGAGGAACAGATGGGCGAGAACACTTTCAAGACCGACGGAACGATCGACAGCTTCGAGAATCAGCATGCCGATCGGCATTACGAGATCCAGTTCAACGCGCCGGAGTTCACCAGCGTCTGTCCGATGACCGGGCAGCCCGACTACGGCGCCTTGACGATCGTCTACGTTCCCAACCAGCGCTGCATCGAACTGCGAAGCTTCAAGTTCTACCTGCAGACGTTCCGAAACCGGGGCATCTTCTATGAGGATGTGGTGAACGAGGTTCTCGATGACATCGTCACGAGAATCGCGCCACGGTCTGCGACGGTGATTGGTGACTTCAACACGCGCGGCGGGATCTCGGCGCGCGTGACAGCGAGCTATGCTGATACTGCGCTTGATTCGTGACCGCAGCAGCGAAGCACTCTATGCTGCTGCATCTGTATCAGATTCGAAATGGACTTGAGCCATGACCGCCAAACCTGATCCACGCGGCTTCCCGCTACGGAAAGCAAACGAAGTTCCGGCTGTCTCCGCCCGGCAGATGCGAGAAATCCAGAGGGTTGCCCAGGAAGACTTCGGTCTCGACATCCTCCAGATCATGGAGAATGCCGGCCGTTCCATTGCTCTTCTCGCTCTCCAAATGCTGGGGGGCCGAGGCCGCGGGCAGCAAGTGGTCGTGCTGGCTGGTGGCGGGAACAAGGGCGCGGCCGGCCTCGTGGCCGCTCGCAATCTCGTGAACTGGGGCTGCCAGGTGGCGCCGATTTTCGGAGAGGTCGAATCGGAGACTTCGTTCGCGGGGCACCGCCAGGTGCAGATCCTGCGCGAGTCGGGAATTATCGATGCGGCAGTAGCGGAGCCAAGCGAGATAACTCTGGAGGAGCAGCTCAGCACCGCTGATCTCGTGATCGACGCGCTGGTCGGGTATGGCCTCGAAGGCCCACCGATTGGCATCGCGGCAGCTGTGACAGAACTGGCCTGCGCGGCCCGGCGTCAGATCCTTGCGGTCGACGTCCCTACCGGCGTGAATGCCACGACGGGGGAAGTCAGCCGGCCCGCGATCCTGGCCTGCACGACGCTTTCGCTCGACCTTCCGAAGAAGGGGATCTTCGAGGCGCAGGCTCGCGCCAACGTCGGCGAGCTCTACCTGGCCGATGTCGGTATTCCCCTCCGCGTGCACGAACGGCTCGGCATCAACACGGGGGGGCTCTTCAGCGAAGGCCCGATCGTCCGGATCAAGCGCTAACCACCCTCGGTAATTCCCTGGAGGTGGCACTGTGCCGCTGACTCGTTACGTGAAATCCGCAGAGGACATTCGCCGCTTCGAGGATGTCTACGCGGCCCCATCGTTTTTCGACATCCGGACGCTGGCTGTCAGCTTTCTCAGTGACCCGGATGTCGTCGCTGAGTTGCTGCCGGCGCCGCTCATGCCGGCGCCAGAGCCGAAGATCTCCATCTCGGTGAGCGAAATCCGGCGCTCCGACTGCGTAGGACCATTCAACGGTGCCGTCGTCAACGTAGCCTGCGTCTATGAGGGCCAGGAGGGCTTCTACTGCCTGTCGATGCCGATGAGTACGGATACTGCCGTCATCTTCGGACGAGAGCTGTTCGCGGAGCCGAAGAAGCTCGCCGAGATCCGCATGGAGCAACGGGGCAAGCACGTCCAGGGTACGGTGACCCGCCACGGCGTCACATACATCGACCTCCGCGGCACCTTCGACGAAGAGCTCGACGCGGTCGGCCGGGAGAGCTCCAGCCAGCACTACTACTTCAAGTTCTTGCCGGCAGCCGACGGGCACGGGCTGGCCCGCGATCCGCAGATGATCCGCGTCACGCACCGGGGGGAGACGCACCGGGCGGTCAGTGGAGCGGGCACGATTACCTTCCGCGAATCAGCGCACGATCCGCTGATCGACATCCCCGTCGTGCAGGTACTGGGCGCGACGTTGAGCGAGAGCGACCTGCATACCTCGGCGGAGGTGGTGGCGACGGTTCCCGCAGAGGCGTTCCTGCCGCATGCGTACGGCAAGACGGACGACTTCACCGCCTGGGCCGAGGGGCGAATGCCTGCGGGTCAGTAGCCCCGGCTATCCCAGAGGATGTCACCGGCGCCGCTGAGCTTCGCCTGGTAGCGAGACGCGACGAAGAGCAGGTCGCTTAGCCGGTTGAGGTAAGGAATCACCTGGTCGCCGATCGATTCCTCGCGGGAGAGGGCGATCGTCGATCGCTCGGCGCGACGGCAAACCGTGCGCGCGACGTGGAGCTGTGCGGCGGCGGGGTCACCGCCGGGCAGGATGAAACTCGCGAGCGGCTCCAGCAATTCGTTCCAGGCATCGATCCAGTCCTCGAGCTGCTTCACGTGGCGGGGCTCGATCCGGGGCACCGGCAACCGCTTCTTGTCCTCTTCGAGGATGCACAGGTCGGAGCCGAGGTTGAAGAGAACCTGCTGGATGATGAAGAAGGCGGGCTTCAGCGCCTCGTCCATGCCAGAGGTAACAGCGACGCCGACGACGCTGTTCAGTTCGTCGACGGTCCCATAAGCCACGATGCGGAGGCTGTCCTTGGCAATCCGTTGACCTCCGCCGAGTGCGGTGGTGCCGGTGTCCCCGGCGCGGGTGTAGACGCGGTTAATTCGGACCATGTCGGAGAGGGTACAGGGGATCGGGGGCCCCTGTCAGCGCATACAGGCGACACAATGGTTACTGCAGAACGCACGGGAGGAACCAGGTTGAGTGTTGTAACGAGCCTTCGCTGTGTCCGCTGCTACGCGGCCCTGTCTGCCGAACCCCACCTGATGGCCGGGCGACCCTATTGCTGTGGCAGCTGTGCCGTAGGTTCCGCCTGCGAACACCAGGGTGCACGCAGGGCGTCGAATTCGCGCCTCTACGACGCGACATTCGACCGGTTTCGCCGGGAGACTCCGCGGTCGACGGAATTTGAGGTAGATCTTCCCGCCGAGGACACGGGGTTCTGACATTGACCGGCCGCGGATGACCGGTCACCATCTCGCCATGGCTCTCTACGAATACCGATGTTCCGCCTGTGGCACGCGCACCGAAAAGCGCATGCCCATGTCCGATGTGCTCCAATTCGTCCCCTGCGCCTCGTGCGGGAAGCAGGCGCAAAAGGTGATTGGCTCGTTCGCCGTCCTGGGGCGAGCTGAGGCGTCAATCGGCGACGGTCCCGCTCCATGGGAGTCGGATGGGGGCGATGACGATGACTTCGGTGGTGGCGGCGATGACCTTGGCGGCCACTCGCATGACTTTGGTCACGACCACAGTCACGGACCGGGCGGCCACACTCACTGAGGCGGGCCGCCCGAGTCCGTTCGGATTCCTAAGGGTTGAAGGCTCCAGTCGCCTGGCAGTCCTTGTTGGTGGCGGCCACCTTCGACAGCCGGTCGCCGATTGCCTGCGGTGGATCCGGGATCGTGGCACCGGCGCCACTCAGCACTGTCTGGAGGTCCTGGCCGGTCTTGAGCGAAGATGCCAGGTCGGCAAATTGCTTAGCGGTCGAGTTGTGCCAGTCCTTAACATCCGAAGGCGGGTTCGCCTTCGCAAAGTCCTTCGCAAACTGGTCAAACGCGGGGGCGAGCTTGTCGCCGAGCGCTGCGGGATTTGCGAGCAGAGACGGGTCCTGCATCGCGGTGGTGAGGCTGTCTTCGAGCTTCTTCTCGGCGGCGCATATGGCGGCAACGTAGCTCGAGTCGGAGCCGCCGCTGGAGCCGCCGCCGCAGGCGACGAGTACCAGGGACGGGATGATCGTGAACGCGATGAGCGCCCACCGGGCCAACTTGGAACGGGTCATTAAGTCCCCCAAGGAAGGTTTGGTTCGCGGCAGGGCCGAAAGTTAGTTCACCTTAACCGGCGTGCGTTCTTTCTGTCGAACCCAGACCCCACACAACAAGAAGGGCGGCCCATGTGGGCCGCCCTTCTGAAGTTGCTCCAGTTGGAGACTAGATTTCCAGCATCTGCGCGACGCGCTCGCGATGGAAATCGCCGTCGCCCCAGAACAGCTCCGCACGCTTCTGGCGGCGGAAGAAGAGCTGGATGATGTAGTCCTTGGTGAAACCGATACCACCGTGGATCTGCTGCCCGTGGGCAACAACACGGCGGCTGGCATCGCTGCACCAGGCCTTTGCCATCGCGGTGTCCATGTCCTGCGAGGCTTCGTTCTCACTGGTTGCCCAGGCGGCCTTGTACATGATGTACCGCATGCCATCGACATCGGTAACCATGTCAGCAGCCTTGTGCTGGATGGCCTGGAAGGAGCCAATGGGGCGGCCGAACTGGACGCGCTCCTTGGCGTAATTGACGGAGATCTCGAAGTCGCGCTGGGTGAGACCCACCATGTACGCGTTTTCGAGGTTCGTCGCCATGTTGCGGAGGCGGCTCATCGCCTTCTCGTCCAGGTTAACGACGTCGGCGGCTGCAACCTTGACGTCCTTGAGGATGACTTCCGCCTGCTTGTCGCTGGCGATGGTCTTCAGGACGTTCACGGTCACGCCCGCCTGGTCACGCGGGACGATGAAGAGGGCCATGCCGCCGTTCGCCTTCTGGGCGGCGACGTGCAGGTAGTCGGCGACGTGGGCATCCGGGACGAACAGCTTCGTGCCGTTGAGCACGCTGTCGGCGCCGGCTGCGGTTGCCTTCATCGTGATGCCAGCGGCATCCCAGCGTCCGCTGGGCTCGGTGAAGGCATAGGTGTGGATGGCAGAGCCATCCGCCATCTTCGGCAGGTACTTTGCCTTCTGGGCATCGGTGCCGGCCAGCAGGAGGGCTGCCGTGGCGACCTGGTTCGGGATGAAGGGCCCTGGGACCAGGGCTCGCCCGAATTCTTCGACGAGGACGCAGAGGTCGAGGAACGAGAAGCCTGCGCCACCCTGGGCCTCAGGAACCATCAGTCCCTGCCAGCCGAGGTCGGCCATCTTCTTCCAGAGAGCCGGGCTGTAGCCCTTCTCATCTTCTTCCATCGCGCGGACATGCTCTTCCGGTGATTCCTTCTCCAGGAATTCCCGTGCGGAGTTCCTCAAAAGTTCTTGTTCTTCGCTTAGGCCGAGATCCATGCGGCGCAGTCCCCTTCATGTTCGTAGCCGCTCGAAACGTCTCCGGCGGTAACCCGCCAGATCGGCTCGACGGCCCAGTGTGTGCGGGCGGCATTCTAGCACGATACTTTGCGCACTGCGAACAAGGGCCCGTTTTGGCCTACATAATCGGGTTTCTTACACTGCGCCGACCAAAAGTGATTGCACGCGGACCGTAGACTGTCCGGGCAATGCTGCCAGCTCCCGGATCGCGGATGCTATCCGCGCGGCCTCGTCCGATGGACCCGACGCTCCTTCGGTGACCCGTCGCAGCCAGCTGGCGCGGACGGTCGCTTCCAAGCGGTACATGTCCCCCTTCGCGGGAGTGGACGACTCAATGATGAGCCTGACGGTTGCGCCGGGTGCGTTGTAAATGCGGACGATGCCAGATTCCTGGCCGTCCACGAAGGTGATTGCGGCGCCCTGTGTCGCGTCCGAGGGAACACCTGCCAGGAATTCCGCTGCCGAGCGCATGTACGGCTCCTGGCCAACGTCCTCGACCGGTTGTGCCGGGGCGGTCCACATCGCGGAGGCTTCAGCGTCTCCGGGATCGAGCAATTGTTCGTCCTCGATCGTCAATACCATGAATAACTCCCTCCCCATACCGATCTCAGCATCGCACAACGATGTGAACTATTTGGAAACGGTCAGGGTGACCGTAGGTGACGGAGAAAGAAGGACGCGGGAGCGGAAGGGTCGTTCGTTCAGGTGACGCGGGCGTCACCGCTGCCTCTGAACGAAGCGACCGATGCGCTCAAGCGCTCGTTCTATTGCTTCGTAGCCGCTCGCGTAACAGGCGCGAACGTACCCCTCGCCACCTGCACCGAACGCATTCCCCGGGACCACCGCGACGCGCTCTTCGGTGAGGAGCCGTTCGCTGAAGGTGGTGCTGTCCAGCCCCGTAACGGAAATATCGGGGAACGCATAAAACGCTCCACGAGGCTCGAACGTTGGAAGCCCGACGGCCCGGAAACCATCAACGATGAGACGTCGCCGCCGGTTGTATTCGGCGACCATCTCGGCGACGAAGGATTCGCCCTGGTCGAGGGCGGCAATCCCCGCGTACTGCGCGGCGGTGGGGGCGGACATCATGACGTACTGGTGCACCTTCATGACGGCTTCGGCCAGCGGGGCGGGTGCGGCCACCCATCCCAGTCGCCAACCGGTCATAGCATAAGCCTTGCTGAAACCGCCGAGGAGGACCGTTCGGTCCCGCATCCCCGGCAAAGAGGCGAAGCAGGTGTGCTGCCCCTCGTACGTCATCCGGTCGTATAGCTCGTCGCTGATGACGACGAGGTCGTTACGCTGCGCGACTTCTCCGATGGCGAGGAGGTCTTCCCGGCCCATCGTGGCGCCGGTCGGGTTGGCCGGGTAGCCGAGCAGGAGGGCACGGGTCCTCGCGGTGACCGCTGCTTCAGTCTGTTCCGGGAGCAGCCGGAAGTCGTTCGCGTTGTAAGTCGGAACCGGGACAAAAGTCCCACCCGCCATGATCGTGGCTGGCATGTAGGCGACATAACATGGATCGGCGCAGAGAACCTCGTCACCCGGGTCGAGGAGCGCTCGCATGGTGATGTCCAGGCCCTCGCTGGAGCCGCTGGTAATGACGATCTCGTCCTTCGGGTCGTAGCGGACGCCGTAGAGGCGGAAGAGGTGGTCGCTGAGCTTCTCGCGCAACTCGGGCAGGCCGTAGTTCGAGGTGTAGTGCGTGTCGCCCCGCTCGATGCTTTCGATTGCGGCGCGGCGGAACGGTTCCGGCGTCACGTAGTCCGGTTCGCCGACGCCGAGCGAGATCACGTCATCGATCGTGCTCAGCAGATCGAAGAACTTGCGGATTCCGCTCGCGGGGACAGAACGCATCCGGTTCGAAACGAATCGGCTGCTATCAGTGGTAATGGTGGGCATGGTCTGCTCCTGTCTCCCGCCCGGCAGCCCAACAAAAAGGCCGCCATCGTGGCGGCCTCGGAATGTTTTCGACTCAGCGATTCCTGCGTCCGCCTTCTACTCGCGCGCATGCGCCGCCGCCGCTGCCGCGGTAGCGAGTGCACATGCAGAATTGAAAGTGGACGGATTCATCGCTTCAAACTGTCCGGTGTAGCAGGACTATCGTCAATAGCGGCCAACTCCCAAAACACCCGTCGCGAAACACCTATCCGGTCGCTAGGATTCGCCTCGAGGAGACACCCATGACGAGCGCGATACCTCCCGTGGATTCCGGCTTCGGCCCCCTCATCGGCCTCCGGATGACGGGCCGCGACATGAACTCAAGCGAATGCGAGCTGGAGGTGACACCGGCTCTCCTGAATCCACACGGAACCGTCCATGGCGGCGCCGTGTACTCCATGGCCGACCAGGGCATGGGCGCTGCGCTCTACCCCCATCTCGTCGACGGCGAACTCTGCGCGACGATCGAGATCACGATCGCCTACTTCGTGGCGGTGCGGTCCGGCCGCCTCGTCTGCCGGTCGCGCGTGATCAACAAGGCGAAACGCGTTGCGACGTTAGAGTCGGAAATCCGCCAGGGCGACACGCTTGTGGCAAAGGCGCTCGGTACCTTCGCTATCTTTGCGGGGTCGATAGCCGAACGCCGCTGAAGGTACCGGTCGCGAAGCGGGGTCACCCCCACCGGAAGTCAGAGCCGCGCGCGTAAGCAAGCGGCCTGCGCCCGGAAGTCACACCGGACGCCTCCGCGCCAGCCCCCCCACTCGACGCCGGGTCGTAGCCGTGCGCCACCGGGCGCA
>Ga0209014_10001492_pt1 | contig 13766 bp, 7 predicted proteins | sample BarGraNGADG00212_FD_184491 | JGI IMG/M metagenome (GOLD analysis project Ga0209014, IMG submission 184491) | Arctic peat soil microbial communities from Barrow, Alaska - Barrow Graham LP Ref core NGADG0002-212 (SPAdes) (version 2) | ecosystem: Environmental > Terrestrial > Soil > Wetlands > Peat...
GCGCAGTACATCACGGGCCGCACAATGGCGTTCGACGCCGACTTCGAGAAGATGGTCCAGGCGCTCACGGTCGCGGACCTCAACGCGGCGATGAAGAAGTACATCAAGCCCGCGAAGATTTCGGCGGTCGAAGCGGGGGATTTCGCGAAGCACCCGCCGAAGGCGGCGGTCAAACCATAGAGGCGATCGAAGATGGAAGACTGAAGATGGAGGGGCGTCCCCTACTTCTGTTCGGTCTTCGATCTTCCATCTTCCATCGTCTTCCTCTCCCTCGCGCCGATGTGCGCCTCGAGGAGCCGCACTCTCAAGTCGTTCGGCTTGCGCTCTACGAACTCGTTCATCGCATCGAATTCCGAGCGGGCTCGCGCGACATCGCCCGTGTGAAGCAGCGCGATCACTGCGCCGTCGCGGAGCAGGTCCTCGCTGATCCACGTGATGCCGTCCTCGCGCGCCTTGCGGAGCCGGTCGATCTCCGCGACGGCGTGCATCCAGTCGTACGACGCGATCGCGTGCATGAAGCGGACTGCCGACTGCGCGGCCGCCGGCGCGTGCTGCTGCTCCAGGAAACGCGACACCGACGCATACCACGGGTCGTCCGTCCACCCCATCGTTCCCGCGTGCCGGTCGTTCTCCACGGTCAACGCGAGCTTGACGAAGAGCGGCCAGTCGGCCGGCGGATGGTTCGCCGCCATCATGTCGCGCAGCGACTGCCCTCGTTCGGAAGCTTCGCGAAAATCCTTGTCGAAGTCGTCCGCCACGTTCGCGTCGGGCTTCTCGCCGGAACGCAGCCGCGCGCCGAGCGCGAGATTGTTCACGCGTGAGATGTCGACCGAGGAGTTCCTCTCGGGCGTCGGCAGGATGCGGCGGGCGAGGAGCGCCACCGCCACGTCGTAGCGGCTCTCGCTCATCTCGTAGAATCCCTTCGCGACGACCTTCATGTACCGCGTGCGCTCCGCGAGCAGGTCGAGCGTCGGATAGAAATCCGAGTTCGCGCCCCGCATGTCGCCGGCGAGCGGCGCGAGCTCGTCGCGCGAGAGCAGGCGGATGCCCTCCAACGCTTGGGGGCTCATCGGCCGGAAGTGGGCGAGATCCTTCGCGATGTCCGGCAGCTGGAACACGCGCCAGTCCGGCTTCGGCAGCGTCGGGTTGTTCGACGCGACGATCAGGATGTCGGACTCGGCCGTGAGGAAGATCTCGTACGACGCGAAGTTCTTGTGCAGCGCCTTGATCACGCCCATCACGAGGGCGTCGTCGATCTCATACAGGTGCAGCCACTGTCCGAAGACGCCGTTCGGCGTGAGGTAGGTGCGAATGCGCTGGTAGAACTCGTCGGTGAAGAGCCCGCTCACGCCGCTCACCCACGGATTCGACGGCTCCGAAAGAATCAGGTCGAACTTCCGGTTCGACGCCGCGAAGTAGCTCTTCGCGTCGTCGTGCACGTACTGTGAGCGCGGATCGTCGAACACGCGACGATTCACCGGATAGAACACGTGCGAGCCGTTGATCATCTCGGGCTCGATGTCGATCGTGACGAGTTTCTCGAGCGCCGGACTCCCGAGCAGGAAATGGCTCGACATGCCGGAGCCGTTGCCGATCACCGCACCCTGCTTCGCGTTCGGCACGTGCGCGAGCGTGATGAGCGGCAGCAGGATCTGCGTGGACTCGTCGCCCTCGAGGCGGCGCGGCGTGGTGGTGTCGGTGACGGGCTCGAACCAGATCGGCGCGAGCGACGCATCCGGCTTGCCGTTGGTGGCCAGCGAGTACCCGCCATCCTCGGCCTTGCGCACGCTCACGGTCGCCGTGCGCCCGTCCTTGTAGAACACCACGGTGCGTGAACCGACGGCGGGCACCCGGCCGTAGCGAAACACGCCGCTGCTGAGGATGCCGCGATCGAAGTTCACGTTGAGCATCGCGACCACGGTGACGAGCACCGTGGCGCCCGCGAGGCCGACGGCGAACTTCTTCGTGTCGGCGGCGGTGCGGCCGGCTATGAACAACAGCCAGACTCCGAGCGCCATGTCGATCACACCGCCCGAGATGAGCAGGACCTTCAGTCCGAGCAGCGGCATCAGCACGAGCGCGGCAAGACCGGCGCCGACGATCGAACCCAGCGTGTTGACGCTGTATACCGCGCCCACCGCGCGCTCGCCGCTGCCTGCGTTCAACAGCATCCGTGTGATGAGCGGCAGGGTGATTCCGGCGCAGAACGTCGCGGGCAGCATGACCGCGAGCGCGATGCCGTATTTCGCGACCGTGAAGAGCTGGTAGCCCTCGGCGTTCTGATCGAGTCCCTGGATGAGAAACGCCATCCAGTCGAACGAAACGAGATAGGCCGAGAGCGTGAGGATCGCGAGCGCGCCCATCGCCCACTGCGTGACGCCGAGCGCGCGCACGGGATCGCGGAAGGTGTCAGCGCGCGTGCGAACCCAGAACGCGCCGAGCGAGAGCCCGAGGATGAACGCCGACAGCATCAGTTCGAACGAATGCGTTGCGCTCCCGAGCACGAGCGAGAGCATGCGCACCCACGCGATCTCGTACACGAAGCTCGAGAGGGCAGTACCCGCGGCGACGATCAGCAGCACGCGCCAGAGCATCGGGAGCTCCGGCGCAGGCGGAGTGGTCTCCATCGTCTGGTGCGGCGGCGCGCCTTCGGCTTCGGGTTCATCGTTCTCGTGCACGAGCCGCACGGCGCCGAACACGGTGAGGCCGACGAGCAGGTTGATGATCGCCGCGGTCAGCAGCGTTCCCGGCAGTCCGGCCACGCCGATGAGATAGAACCCCGCGACGAGTACGCCGACCGCCGCGCCGATCGAGTTCGCGAAGTAGAGGATAGAGATCAGCCGGCCCGTGTCGCTGTGGCCGTCGCGCGACACTCGCCGGATCAGTCCCGCGCTCATCAGCGGGAACGTCGCGCCGAGCAGGACCGCCTGCGGAAGAATCAGGATGCCCGCGAGCGACCACTTCACGATCACGAGCGCCGGGCCGCCGGCAAGCGCCGGAAAGATCGTCGAATACGCGAAGCCGCTCACGCCTAGGAAGACGTAATGAAAGACGAGTCCCAGCAGGCCGACGAGTCCTTCGACCGCTGCGTACGCGATCAGCGGCTCCCGGATGCGGGAACTCCGGCGCGCGGCGAGCGCCGCGCCGATGGACATCCCGCCCAGGTAGATGACGAGGACGATGACCTGCGCGTAGGCGCTGTGGCCGACGAAGAGGCCGAGGTACCGGCTCCAGATGGACTCGTAGATGAGCCCGGCGGCGCCGGAGAAGATGAAGACCGCGACGAGCAGGATGGTCATGGACGGAGAAGCTACCGTCTAGAGAGGGGAGAGGGGAGAAGCGAGACCAGTGGGGAGTGGCGAGGGTGAGGGGGAAGTGGGGAGAAACGAGCGGGGAGTAGCGAGTGGGGAGACAAACCTCGCCACTCCCTGCTGGTCTTGCCCCTCCCCTCTGCTCTTACAAGTGCAGTCCCCGACTCCACGTTTGATGCCGCGAACCGTTGAACGGTCTATCTGCCCTTCGTACTCGCCGGTGCCCTTCGATGTTTCGTCGCCTGCTCATAGCCGTAGGCGAGCGTGATCAGTTCTCCTTCACTCCACGCGCGGCCGAAGAACGTCATGCCGGCCGGAAGCGTGTTGTTCCGCGTGTATCCCATCGGCACGGTGATTGCGGGAAAACCCGTGGTCGGCGAGAAGAGCTGGCTGTTGTCGCCTGCCGGCGTGTTGAGATCGCCGATGAGGCGCGGCGGGTTGCTCCACGTCGGATACACGAGCGCATCGAGCTTCAGCGAATCCATCATCGCGGTCACCGCGATGCGGAAGCGTTCGCGCATCGCTTCGCGCGCCTTGCAGCCGGGGCTGTCTTCGGGAGGCTGTGTAGCGGCCTGCGCCGTCTGCAGCCGAAGCTGAACGGATGGATGGAAGTTGCCGCCGCGGAGCACGTCGTCGACGGTTTTCACCGGCGCATTCTGTCCGCGCGCGGCCAGATAGCGCTCGAGGTCGAACTTGAACGAGTTGCAGCCGCCGCCGCCCGAGCGCGTGACGGCGCTGAGCGAGTCGATGCCCGCAGGGTCGACGATGACGGCGCCCGCCTTCTCGAGATCTTTGACGGCCTTGGCAAACACCGCGACGACCTCACTGTCCTGCGTGGGGCGACCGTCGCGGTCGACGTGCTCGTATGCCTGGCGGAGCACGCCGATGCGCGCACCCCGAAGTCCGCCGGGGACGACGAACTTCCGGTAGTCGCTCTCGCGATGCCCGCGGCTCGCGGCGGTCACCGGATCATCGGGGTCCTCGCCGGCGACGACATTGAAGATCTCTACCACATCCGCGACGGTTCGCGCCATCGGACCGGCGATGTCGGCGTTGCTGGCCAGCGGCACGACACCGGCACGCGATGTGAGCCCCATGGTCGAGCGAATGCCGACCAGGTCGTCATGCGCCGACGGCCCGCGAATCGAGTTGCCGGTATCGGATCCGAGCCCCGACTCGCCTTCGTTCGCGGCGACCGCGGCGGCGGTGCCACCACTCGAGCCGGCGGTCACGCGATCGAGCGCGTACGGATTCTTGGTGTAGCCGGGCAGGATCGAGTTCACCGTCTCATACGGTGAGAACGCCCACTCCGCCATGTTCGATTTCGCGAGCACGATCGCGCCGGCCTGGCGAATGCGCGCGACCATCGTGGCGTCCTGCCTGGGAATCCATCCCTTGAGCGCGAGCGAGCCGGCGGTGGTCTGCAGGTCCTTCGTTTCGAAGTTGTCCTTCACGATCATCGGCACGCAGTGCAGCGGGCCGGTGAGTCCTTCCTTCGCGAACCGCCTGTCGAGCGAGTCGGCGATCACGAACGCGTTCGGGTTCAACGTGACGAGCGCGTTGATGGCCGGCCCCTGCTTGTCGTACGCGGCGATTCGCGCGAGGTACTTCCCGACGAGCGCATGGCAGGTGAGCGTCTTCGCCTTGAACGCGGCGTGCACCGCGGAGATGGTCGTCTCCTCGATGCGAAAGGAACGCGGGGAGCCCTGCGCAGTGAGGAGTGAGGGGACCAGCGTTACGGCGAAAAGGCGGAGATTGGATGGTTTCATGGGTTGAGCCAATGGGTGAACCATTCGCGAAGCCGCCCGAGGCGATCGACGAGCAGCCACGGCTCGCCCGAGCGTGAGAGTTCGTGCGACGAACGCGGATAGCGCACGAACTCCACGGGCACTCCCTGCTTCTTGAGCGCGACGAACCATTCGTCGCCCTGTCCGATGGTGACGCGATAGTCCTCTTCCGAACTCACGATGAGAGTCGGTGTGCGCACCTTGTCGACGTGGCGGATTGGCGACGTCTCGTCGTACATCTTCCAGTTCTCCCACGGCTTGCCGAGGAGCTCGGATTCGGTGAGCCCCTGCGCGGCGTCCGAACCGCCGTACCAGCTCACCCAGTCCATGTTCGCCCGATCGGCCTCGGCCGTGCGGAAGCGGCGCGTGTGAGCGGTGACCCAGCCGGTCATGAAGCCGCCGTACGAACCGCCGGTGACTCCCATGCGCGTGGAGTCGACGTCGGGGCGCTTCGCCACCAGGTCCACCGCTTTCATGAGGTCCTGGTAGTCCTCGTCGCCCCAGCGGCCGCGAATCGAATAAGTGAACTCTGCGCCGTATCCGCCCGAGCCGCGCGGGTTCGTATAGAGCACCATGAAGCCCGCACCGGTGAGATTCTGGAATTCGTCGAACCACGTTTCGAGATACTGCGAGTGCGGTCCACCGTGGATGTACAGAACGAGCGGGTATTTCTTCCCGGGCTGGTAGCCGAACGGCTTCATGAGCCACCCTTCGATCTCGCGGCCGCCCACCGAAGGATAGGTGAATTTCTCCGACTCGGCCCAGCCAACCTCGGCGTTCAATGCGTCGTTGAAGTGCGTGAGCTGGCGTTCGTTCTTTCCATCGGCGTCCACGACGTAGAGTTCCGTGGGATTCGTCGGGCCCGAGGAAACGTATGCGAGTTTCGCGTGGTGCTCATCGGAGGAAAATTCCGAGAGGCGGCGACGTCCGCCGACGATCTCCGTAATCTTCTTCGTCGTCGGCACGAGCGAGAATACGCCGGTTCGGCCTCCAATCTCGGCGGTGAAGACGATCGTTTCGTCGGGGCGCCAGAAGTAGGAGACCGGCTCATACTTCCAATCGCCCGTCAAGTTGTCTGGGGCACCGCCTGCTGCGTCGACGATGTGAAGCCGGACCGAGGAATACCGGCTGGCGCGGGTGAGATAGGAGATGCGCCGTGAATCCGGCGACCATTGCAGCGCGAACTCGTTTCCGGGGAGTCGCCCCAGCCGGCGCGGTTCGCAGCCCTGCGGGGCATCACACGGCGCCGTGGGCACCACAAAAATGTCGACATCGTTGCGTGGCGCCTCGTCGCGCTGCCGGTCGTACACCAGGAGTGCGAGCGAATCGTTGTACGCAGCGACGGCCGAGTCGCTGCGCAGCTGGGCGTCAGCGGTGAAGGCGATCCATTTGCCGTCGGGCGAGACGGCCTCGTTGTTGTGACCGTACGCGGTCGAGGTGAGCTGGCGCCTGTTCGATCCGTCGAGCGACTGCGAGTAGAGCTGGGTGGCGATGATCGTCCGCGGACCGACGCGCGGAGCGTTGTACCCGATGTCGTTCTGGCGGAAGGGGAACCCCACTATCTGCTTGCCGTCGAAACGCTTGGGATCGACCGGGTGCGTGATGGATCCGAACGGCGGTCGCGCGGGACCCATCGCAGCGTAGGGATCGAATGCCGAGGGTGGCGCCGCACGGTCGGGTGCGGTGCCGTACACCATGAAGCCGCGGTCCGCAGGCATCGAGCCGGTTCGAAAACTCTTTTGATCGAATGGCTGAGCGTCGCCGGAGGGTTCGTCCATTCGCGCCACCCAGAGGCCGCTCGCACTGCCGGTGCGACTGGAATTGAAGATCAGCAGCTTGCCGTCCGGCGACCAGCGGGGATTGGTGCTCTCGACTCCCGGTGAGCTGAAGCGGTGTGGCGTGCCGCCGTCCGTCGACACGATCCAGATCTCGGAGTGGCGCCGGTTCTCGGACTCGCGCACTGTGACGACGGTAAACGCGACCTGCCGACCGTCGGGTGAAATCGCGGGCTGCCGAAGGGTGGTGACGCGGTACCAATCCGAAAGCGCGAACGCCCGTTTCGGCTGGGACTGAGACGAGGCAGAGACGGCGAAGACGAACAGCAGTGCGACGGCGCGTTTCATACTTTTCTCCGCTGGCATGGATTGGACTGCGGAAGGGAATGTGGGTTACGCGCCCACGCTTGGCCAACTTTCAGTGTCCTTGGCGGACTGGAGTATGGAGTCGGTTTGATGCACTCTTTCTCGATGAAGATCAGGATCATCGTCGGTGCACTGCATTTCGTGGGCCGTCTCGAGAGCGAACGCGCCCCCGGGACGTGCGCGGCATTTCTCGCGCACTTGCCGTTCCGGGGCAAGCTCATCCAGGCGCGGTGGAGCGGGGAAGCCGCGTGGATTCCGCTGGGTGAACTGAACTTCGGCGTTTCGGCCGAGAACAGCACGAGCGATCCGGCACCGGGGCAGCTTCTGTTGTATCCAGGCGGCGTCAGCGAAACGGAAATTCTCTTTCCGTACGGGAGCTGCCGCTTCGCAAGCAAGTTCGGCCAGCTGGCGGGGAACCACTTCATCACGATCCTCGAGAGGGCTGAGCAGCTCGGCAGCCTCGGAGAGCGGGTGTTGTGGGAGGGCGCGCAGGATATCGCGTTCGAGGCGGAGTAGCGCCGGGGGTGGGCGCGAGTGGGATTCGCCGGTCAGCTCGCGTGACGATGCACGGTGACCGAGAGCCGGGCGCGAAAGCTGCAAACCATCTGCGCCCGTACCGACTCTAACATTTGAATCCTTTTCAGCCGCTCTCCGCCCCTCAACGGAAAGTAGAATGTCCGGCGTTCTCGCCATTCTGGGTCTGGCCCTGACGTTGCAGTCCCCGCAGCAGATCCGCCCGGGCGCTGATTCGGCCCGCCCGGCGAGGCTCCCGCCATCCGGCCGCGCCATCGCCACGCACGCCGACAAGCCGCCGGTGATCGACGGCGTCGACGACGACGCCGTATGGCAAAAGGCGAAAGCGATTTCCGATTTCAAGCAGTGGCAGCCGACGGAAGGGAAAGAACCGCGTTTCCGCACGGAGGCGAAAGTCGCCTACGACGCCGGTAACCTCTATGTCTTCGTGCGCGCGTTCGACCCGCACCCCGACAGCATCATCCGCATCCTCGAGCGGCGGGACAGCTACACACCCTCCGACATGATCTGGCTGTTCGTCGATTCGTTTCACGACCGGCGCACCGGTTACGAGTTCGGCGTGAACGCCGCCGGCGTCAAGTTGGACCAGGCCATCTACGACGACGGCCACGAAGACATTGCGTGGGATGGCGTGTGGGACGTCGCGACGCGCATCGATTCCCTCGGCTGGACCGCGGAGTACAGGATTCCGCTCTCGCAGCTGAGGTACGGCACGGCGAAGGACCACATCTTCGGCTTCACGATCGACCGCGACATCTACCGGTACTCCGAGCGGGTGAGCTGGCCAATGTTCCGGCAATCGCTGGCCGGCATGGTGTCGCAGTTCGGAGAACTGGGCGGCCTCGTGGACCTGCAGGCGCCACGTCCCTTCGAGGCCATGCCGTACGTCGTTGCGAAGAACTCCGCGAGGATCGTCAACAACAGCTTCGCGTCGTCTTCGGATGCGGCGGTCGGTGGCGACATCCAGTACCGCCTCGGACCCAACATGACGCTGCAGGCGACGGTGAACCCCGACTTCGGGCAGGTGGAAGCCGATCCTGCCGTGCTCAACCTCAGCGCGTACGAATCGTTCTTCGATGAACGGCGGCCGTTCTTCGTCGCCGGGCGTGGACTCTTTCGCTTCGACGTGAACTGCAACAACGTCAACTGCAACAACGAGGGACTGTACTACAGCCGGCGCATCGGCCGGACGCCGCAACTCGCGTCGACCTTCGGCGACACGGTGCCGCTGCAGCCGACGTCGATTCTCGGCGCGGCGAAGCTGCTGGGGCGCTTTCCGGGCGGGCTCGTCATCGGCGTGCTCGATGCCACCACGCAGCGAACCGTCGGCAGCCGCGACACGACGTACGAGCCGGCGACGAACTACGCGGTCGTTCGCGTCCGGCAGGACCTGCGCGACGGCAACAGCAGCATAGGCGGGATGCTCACGGCGGTGAACCGGAGCCTCGACAGCTGGTCGGCGCCGTATCTCGCGCAGGACGCGTATGTCGGCGCGCTCGACTTCCGGCACCGCTTCTTCAACAAGCAATACGAAATCTCGGGCTCGCTCGACCAGAGCCGCGTGGAGGGAAGCCGCGCGGCGATCCTCGGGCTGCAGACCGACGCCGTGCACTTCTACCAGCGACCGGATGCAGGACTCTCGGTCGATTCCAGCCGCACGCTGCTCACCGGCAACGCCGAGGAGTTCAAGTTCGACAAGGTCGGCGGCGAACACCTGATGTTCGAGACCGCGTACCAGCGCCGGTCGGCCGGATTCGAGATCAACGACCTCGGGTATCTGCGGCGCGCCGACCAACAGTCGTGGAACACGTGGGCGGGGTGGTTCGACCGCCGCGAGACCAAGTACTACAACCGGTTGCAGTGGAACAACAACTGGTGGCAGTACTGGACGACGGGCGGACTGCCGCTCGAGGCGGCATACAACTCGAACGTGCACATCACACTCAGGAACAACTGGTCGCTGCACGCAGGCGGCACGATCGGGCAGCTCGGCACGACATACGATGACCGCAACGCGCGTGGCGGACCCGCGTTGCGCCAGGATCCGTACTTCGCGCCATGGTTCGGCATCAACGGCGACGACCGCAGGGCTGTCGTGCCGATGCTGTGGACCAACTTCTTCCGCGGCAGCGGCGGGCGCAGCGCGTCGAACAACCTGCAGCCCGAGATCGACGTCAAGCTCAGCGGCCGCTTCAGTTCGGCGTTCTCGCTCAACTGGACGCACAACGTGGCCGACAACCAGTGGTACTCGAACTTCACCGACTTGGCGGCAGTCACGCACTACACCTTCGCGCATCTCGACCAGCATACGACGTCGGCGACGGTGCGCCTCAACTACACCTTCACGCCGGCCATATCGATTCAGGGGTACGTTCAGCCGTTCATTTCCAAGGGGACGTTCACGAACGTGCGGCAGCTCTCGGCCACCCCGCGCGCATCGAACTACGATGACCGGTACGCCGTGTACGGCGACACCTCAGTCACGAACCATCCCGGCGGCTTCAACTTCAAGGAGTTCCAGTCGAATCTCGTGTTCCGCTGGGAGTACCAGCCCGGCTCGGTGCTGTTCGTCGTGTGGAACGAAGGGAGGCAGGGTTCGACGTCCGCGGAAGGGAATGCGGACTTCGGCGGTGATGTTCGGGACTTGCTGCGGCTGCATCCGGCGAGCACTGTGCTCGTGAAGATGTCGTACTGGCTGAACTGGTAGCGCGGTCCTTCCGGCGACGCAATTGCGCCATGCAGTGGCGAGCTGTCACGCATAGCTTCCATGGCGATGCGTGCACTCCTCGTGTGCTGCCTGACGATCATTGCGTGCCAGCGCACGCCGGACGTGAAGCGGGCAACGGCCCGCCCGCCCGCCGGCACGCCGACCGGCACGCCGGCCACCACACCATCCACCGCGCCGGCCTCGCAGCAGAGCACGCCGTCGTCGAACGTCGCAGACGACGACACGACGGATGTTCCGTTGCCAGACAGCATCGTCAGTCGGGTCACGGCGCTCGAGGATTCGCTCGCGCGGGACTCGCTCGGTCCGCGCGCGCCGATCTGGCTGTGGAAGCTTGGTACCCTCACGAAGACGTCGCTGGGCGGCATGCCGGGCACCGGGCACTATGGAGAGTACGCCAGGGCGCATCGAGTGCAGTACGACTACAGCGAACCCGACGCAGCGTTCGTGTACAACGGCTATCACTTCGCCGAACTCGCGTGGCGTTTTCCCCACGACACACTTGCCGCGCGCGCAGCCTACGCACTCACGCAGCTCGATATTGTGGGTGAGTGCGAGGGCTGGGTCGATTGCTACATCCGGCGCTCCACATTCCCGCTGCGCGAGTTCATGGAGCGTTTTCCTGATTCGCCGCTCGTGCGCGACGCCGTCCGCAGCGCCAACGACGCGTTCGACGGCGTGCTCTCGTACAAGCCCGGCCCGAACGATGCCTGGGAGGTGGACTCCGACGCGGTTCGCGCGGAGATCGCAGGATACGACTCCACCGCGATGGTGCTGTCGCCATCCCTGCGCGCGCTCGCCCTCCCGACGATCGAACGTCTCCGGTCACAATGGGGCCGCCCTCGTCGCGACACGGCCCACGTGGAGCCCGGCGGAATCGCCGTCGACTTCCGTGATGTGCGGTGCGGGGTGGCGTTCAAGCACCCGGACGGCTGGGACGTCATACAATCACCGCAGCGTTCCTGCGCATTCGAGATTCGGCGGCGAGACCGGAAGCCCCAGCCCGCTCACGCCGGCGACGTCGAGTCGTATGCCGTGACGGTCAGCGTGTCGTCGAAGAGCCTCAACGACGGCTTGCACGACGCCGGCTTCCGGAAAGACAGCGGCGAGTGGGTCGCGACAGCCAGCAAGGGCCGAGTGATACCGGAGCGTACGAGAGCAGGCGCCGCATGGCACGGGCTGACCGGTTTCGACATCGTGAGCTGCCAGGAGAAGGACGACTCGCACAATGCGAACTGCGACCTGCCGTTCGCGTACATCGGCAACGACGCGCGCTCGGCGCGCATCGTCGCGGGCAGGGAATCGACAGCGGTGTACGACTTGGTCTTGCGCACGATCTCGTTTCCCTGACTTTCGGGTCCGCCATGCGATTGGCCGCTGTATCGCTCGCGCTGTGCGCCATTGGCGTGCAGGCACAGACCTCGCCTGTTTCACGCCTGCAGTCTGCGCCGCCCAACGCGCCGGCGACCGTGGTGCTACGTGGCGCCGGCGTGCAGTTGCGATATCAGGGGATCACCATACTCGACGCACAGTTGTCGTCGACCGGCACCGCGCCGCGGCTGCGAACTCTGGTGGACTCGTCCGGCGGGAAGATCACGCAGATCATCAGCTGGACCGCGGGCGACGGCCGCGTGACGCTGCGCGGGACGATACACGGAACCAGGGATGCCTTCGCCGTTGACGCCGACCCGCGGGAGAACGTCGTGCCGATCGTGCGGCACAGCGTCGGCCCCAGCTATAACCGGCTCAACCGGGGCGTGTACGCGCGCAGCGGCGACTGGCTGCTGAGCCTGGACTTTCCATCTTCCGCGCTGGTGATGCCGGTGGCCGGTGGCGACTCCGCGGCGTTCGCCGTCGAGGCGGCCGGCGGCGAAGTGACGCTGCGGTTCCGTCCACGATACTACCAGAAGCACCGCGGCCTCGCGTACTACGAGCCGTGGACGTATGCGCCGTGGAATCGATCGGCCGCGGGTTGGACATCCTGGTTCGCGTACCGGGACAGGATCACCGAAGCGGACGTTCACGCGGCGGTTGCCGCGATCGCAGAGCGGCTGGCGCCATTCGGATACGAGAACGTCCAGATCGATGACGGCTTTCAACGCCTCCCGATCGGCCTGCCGGAGAACTGGCTCAACACGAACGAGAAATTTCCCGGTGGGCTGAAGGGGATGCGCGACTACATCGCATCGCACGGCCTGCGGCCGGGGCTCTGGACGAATACGTCATTCGCCGATTCCGCGTGGGCGGTCACGCATCCTCGATACTTCGTGCGGACGCCCGATGGGAAGCCGGCGCAGGGCAACTGGATCGGCTTCGTGATGGACGGCGCGAACCCGGCGACGATGCGGGATCTCGTGCTCCCCGTGTACCGCGAGCTGAAGGCGCAGGGATGGCAGTACTTCAAGGTGGACGCGCTGCGCCACCTGAGGTACGAGGGATACAACAGTCACGCCGGATTCTATGAAGCGCGCGGCGTCGACCGGGTGCGCGTCTACCGGTCCTTCGTCCAGCAGATCCGCGACGTGATCGGGCGGGACGCGTTCTTGCTGGCGTCGTGGGGGCCACGCCCCGAACTCGTGGGGATCATCGACGCGACGCGGCTGGGGAACGACGGTTTCGGCTACGGCGGATTCGCGCAATTCAATTCGTTCAACAACGTGGTCTGCGGAACGATCCGGACCACATCGAGATCTCGCGGGCGGACGGCTATCGGTCGGCTACGATCACCTCGTTGACCGGCTCGCTGTTGATGCTGACAGACCGGCCCGAGGTGTATCGGAGCGATCGGGTAGAGGCCGCACGGCGCACAGCGCCGGTCCTGTTCACGGTGCCCGGGCAGGTGTACGACGTCGATCCAACCCGCTCGAGCCGGCTGTTCATGGCGGACCACGAAGTGAGCGGGTCGGGGCCGCGACCGTTCGAGGCCGATCAGCGGCTGCAGCAGACGCTCTACCAGCTCGACATCGCGCGGCCGTTCGAGCGATGGACGGTGCTTGCGCGCACCGCGGGCGCGCCTGACACCATCCGTGTGGCCGACCTCGGTCTGTCAGCCGGCCGGGATTACGTGGCGTTCGATTTCTGGAAGAAGCGCTTCCTTGGCGCATTCAAAGACACGTTCATGTTCGGGCCGATCGATTCCGGCTTTCAGGTACAGGTGGTGTGTTTGCGTGAACTGCAGTCGCATCCACAGTTGCTCGCCACAAATCGCCATGTGAGCTGCGGCGGTGCGGACCTCGAGCGCGTGAACTGGAGCGGGGATTCGCTCACG
>Ga0209014_10001493_pt1 | contig 13765 bp, 13 predicted proteins | sample BarGraNGADG00212_FD_184491 | JGI IMG/M metagenome (GOLD analysis project Ga0209014, IMG submission 184491) | Arctic peat soil microbial communities from Barrow, Alaska - Barrow Graham LP Ref core NGADG0002-212 (SPAdes) (version 2) | ecosystem: Environmental > Terrestrial > Soil > Wetlands >...
CCCGCCGATATCAGCGGCAGCAACGCGAACACGACGATCGCGCGCACGTTCGCCACGGCGGGGACGTTCGGCTATGTGTGCACGCTGCATGCGGGAATGACCGGAACCGTCATCGTTCAGTAGTCGCGGGTCAGTCCAGGTCGGTAGGCGGCAGACGGCGTCACATGGGGTGGGGGGCGTCGTCTGTCGTCCGTCGCATTTTGCTATACATTCACCTCATGCTGAACGAAACGGGTGAGCGATTCCTGAAGGCGATCCTCGAGCGCGTTCCCGTGGAGCGCATCGTCGAGATTCACCTGTTTCCTCCTATCCGGCAGGGCCAGCTCGAGACGGGCGTAGCCGTCGTGGCCGCCGAGCCGCCGCCGACGCTCGAACTGCAGCTCCAGTCGCCGCGGCTCGAAGTGCACACGGCCTGGTATCGCCTCACGCGAAAGGGGCTCGAGCGCGGCAAGTGGGAGATCGAGGTGAAGACGCAGGCCGACGCTCCGCTCGAGACGGTGGAGACGGTCGTACGCGGGGTGCAGGAGCGTACGGGTGAGGCTCTCGATCCAACGCGGCTCACCGGTCGTGAGCTGATCGCGCTGATGAACGAGCCGGCGTGGCAGACCAGCCCGTAGTCGACCGGTTTCGCGCGTGGCTGAGCGAACAGCACCTGCCGCTCACCCCGCAGCGCCTGGCCATCGCGGATCTCCTGCTGAGTTCCGACCGTCACTTGTCCGTCGAGGAACTCATCGACGCCTTGGCCGGGAGGGGACTCAAGGTGGGAACCGCAACGGTCTATCGTACCATCGATGTGCTTCTCGAGAGCGGCTTCATCGTCGAGCGCGATCGCGGCGAGGGATTCCGGCGGTTCGAACCGATGCGAGGCCTTCCCCATCATGAACAGCTGCTTTGCACGGCGTGCGGGTGCGTGGAGGAGTTCCGCGACCCGGCCCTCGAACGCATGACCCACCGCGTCGCCGATGCGCACGGATTCGTGCGCGAGCGCCACCGCCTGGTCATCTACGGGATATGCAACGAGTGCCAGCGCGCTGCCGCGACCGCGTCCGCTGGAGCGCGCTCGTGAACGACGCGGCGGGCGGACTCGGCATTGTCATCGCGTTCACCGCGGGGCTGCTAAGTTTTCTGTCACCGTGCGTGCTGCCGCTCATCCCGAGCTACGTCACCTTCATCACGGGACTCTCGCTCGAGGACGTGACCAGGGCGCGGCGCACCGCGCTCGTGCATGCGCTGCTGTTCATCACGGGATTCACGCTGATCTTCGTCGCGCTCGGCGCGACGGCCACCGCGCTCGGCCGGCTGCTGCTCCGCTACCGCTACCTCGTCTCGAGCGTGGGCGGCGCGCTCGTGATCGTCTTCGGTCTCTACCTGCTCGGCGTGCTCAACATCTCGGCGCTGATGCGCGAGCGGCGCGTGCATCTCGCGGAGAAACCGCTGGGGTATCTCGGCACGGTCGTGGTAGGCATCGCGTTCGGCGCAGGGTGGAGTCCGTGCCTCGGGCCGATTCTCGGTGCGATCCTCGCGCTGGCAGCGAACGCCAACGATCTCTCCCGCGGCATCCTGCTGCTGTTCTGCTACTCGCTCGGGCTCGCCGTGCCCTTTCTCGTCGCTGCGCTCTTTGTGGAACGTTTCCTCGGCTTCTTCGCGCGCCACAAGGGGAAGATGATCTGGGTGAACCGTGCGGCGGGCGTGCTCCTGATCGGCGTCGGCATCCTCATGGTCACGAACAGGTTCGCCCTGCTCGCGACCAAACTGCAGCAGTGGACGCCGGAGTTTCTCCTGCGGCGCCTCTGATCAGAGGCGGATGCCGAAGCGCAGCGGCACGTAGACGATGCTCGGGCCGGGTGTGAACAGCTTCACACCGCTGACCTCCAGAAATCCCTCCCAGCGAAACACGGGGATGTTCATGCCGAGCGCGGCCTGCGCGCCGAAGTAGGATCGCTGGTCGTTGACGTTGTGTCCCGAGATCTGCGTCTTCGCGCTCGACTGATAGTATCCCGGCCCCGCCGCCAGGTAGAAGAGCGAGCCGAGATCACCCATGACGCTGACGGCTTCGGCCGAGAGCGTGGTGTTGGCAATGGCGCCCTTGCCCGAGAAATGGTCGTACCCGAGCTCGATGCGGAGCGGCAGCGGCCCGAGCATCGGTTCGGTGCGCACCTGGAATGCAAGGTCGAATCCGGTGCCGGCCGAATTCGTGAAGTCGGCAGACGGCACCACAGCACCGCCGGCGAGGCTCGCGCGCTGCGCGCGCGCGGTGCCGGCGAACAGCAGAAGTGCGAACGTCGCGAGCACGAGGGTGCCACGTCGGGTCATCGGGCCTCCATGAGGTCTGGCGCAACTTGCCGGCATTTCGGCGGTACTACATTCAGGCAGCGATCTCAACCACGAACAATCCATGCGATCAAAATACACCTCTCGTTCCGCGACGTTGCTTGTGATCGTGTCTCTGGCGGCCATCACGGCGTGTGGCGACAAAGGTTCGCAGCAGGCCAGCGGCACTCCGGCGCGCGAAATCCAGCTCGCGCCGAGCGCGCCGGCGCAGCCTCAGCTGAACGACACGCCCGCACCGGCCTCAGCGGCAGCGCCTGCCGTGACGAAGAAGCCCGCTCCGAAGCCAGAGCGAGTCGCGAAGGCGCCGCAGCCAAGCGAGCCGGAGCAGCCGAATGTGGTCGTCCGGCCGCTGAACGCGCAGGACAACGCCACCGCCGCGACGTCCGCGGCGCCGGCAGCGGCGCCCGGTGGGATGGCGCCAGCGCCGAGTGCGCCTCCGTACCCGGCGATGGGAACACTGAACGCCGGCACCTCGTTCGCGGTGCGCCCGCTCGCCCGGGTCTGCACGAACACGTTCAAGCCGGGCGACCGCTTCACCGCGACGCTCAGCGAATCGGTGGCGGGCTCGGACGGCGCGGTGATTCCCGCGGGAAGCAGCGTGGTGCTCAAAGTGGACGAGTCCACCCGCAGTGAGAACTCAAAGGACAGCCTGAAGCTCACGTTCAGCGCGGTCTCGCTGCGCATCGGACAGCAGTCGTACGATGTGACCGGCCACGTCTCGCAGACCACGCCGCTCGAAAAGGTCCGCGTGCAGAGCACGACCGACCAGGCGAAAAAAGTCGGGGTCGGCGCGGTGATCGGCGCGATCGCGGGTCAGCTGCTCGGGAAGAACACGAAGTCGACGGTGATCGGCGGGGCAGTGGGCGCCGCCGCTGGTGCGGCTGTGGCGGTTGGGACGGCGGACTATGACAGGTGCGTGCCGACGACGGCTGCGCTCGTGGTGAATTTGGATGCGCCCCTGCGGATTCGGCTGCTGCCGGACTGACGGCGAGGAGCGACGGTACGTACAGCAACGATCGCCCCTCACCCGTCGCACGTCACTCTTCGCCAGATCGCCCCTCACGCGTCGCCCGTCGCTCGTCCTAGTACCCCACCGCCCCTCCCACCGACCGCGGCTCGTACACCCCGTGCCATCCTCCCGGCACCCTCAGAATCGAGTTCACGTTCGCCAACGAGCCCCGGTTCGGCGCAACCGCGTGGCCCATCGCCCTCAGCGAGTCCACCGTCGCCACGCTCATCCCGTTGGTCTCGTAGCGTAGCGTGTCGGGCAGCGCCTGGTGGTGCAGCCGCGGCGCGCGCATCGCGTCGGCGAGCGTCATGTGCTGCTCGATCACGTTGAGGATGACCTCCATCGTCGCCGTGATGATCGTGGGGCCGCCGGCCGCGCCCGTGACCATCAGCAGCTTGCCCTGCGGATCGAGCACGATCGTCGGATCCATCGCGGAAAGCATGCGCTTGCCGGGGCGAATCGCGTTCGCCTCGCCTTGCACGAGCCCGAACATGTTCGGCGTGCCCGGCTGGGCCGCGAAGTCATCCATCTCGTTGTTCATGAAGAACCCGCCGCCGCGCACCCAGACGCCGGATCCGTAGCCGCCGTTGAGCGTGGTCGTCGTTGCGACCGCGTTCCCCATGTTGTCCACCACCGAGTAGTGCGTGGTCTGCATTCCCTCCGCTCTGGTTTCGAAGGCGGGCGTCTTCGACGCATGTTTGAGGTCGATCTGCGCCGCGAGCACCTTCGCGTACGTCTTGCTCGTGAGCTGGTTCAGCGGATTCTTCACGAACGCGGGATCGCCCAGTTTCGAGTTGCGATCCATGAACGCGCGCCGATAGCTCTCGGCGAGCAGGTGCGCGTACTTCGCGCTTCCCGCGGGCGGGAGCGGTGCGAAGTTCTCGAGGATGTTCAGCGTCTCGGCCATCGTGATGCCGCCCGATGACGACGGCGGCATCGCCAGCAGCGTGTAGCCGCGATAGGTGGACTTGATTGGCGTGCGCCATTCCGGCTTGTAACGGCGCAGGTCTTCCTTCGTGATGATGCCGCCGCCACGCTGTTCTTCGGCCACGAGCGAGTCGGCGATCGGGCCTTCGTAGAACGCCTTCGGCCCCTTCTCGGCGATGAGCTTCAGCGTGCGCGCAAGGTCGCTCTGCACCAACCGCGTGCCGGGCTTTGCCGCTTCGCCGCCGGGGAAGAACACCGCCTTTCCCTCGAACGGCGTGATGGCGCGCCGGCCGCCCTCGATTCCTCTCGAAAACTGGCTGTCGACCATGAAGCCCTGCTCGGCGAGACGAATCGCCGGTGCCATCACCTGCGCGAGGGTCATCGTGCCGTATTTCTTGAGCGCTTCGGCCATCCCTGCCACGGATCCGGGCACGCCGCTCGCCAGGTACCCGACGGTGCTGTTGTTCGTGAGCTTGCCATTGGCATCGACGTACATGTCCCGCGACGACGCGAGCGGAGCCATCTCGCGATAATCCAGCGTCATCGAGCGACCGTCGGCCATCCGGATGTTCATGAAACCGCCACCGCCGATGTTTCCGGCGCTCGGAAACGCTGCGGCGAGTGCGAAGCCCGTCGCGACCGCGGCGTCCACGGCGTTGCCGCCCGCTTTGAGGATCTCGATGCCCGCTTCGCTCGCCAGGCGGGAGTTGCTCACGACCATCGCATGCTCCGCCTCCGTCGGCTTCACTCCGACCGGAAAGCGCCAGCCGCTGGGGAAGGCCGCGTTCGCGGCGGCCATGGCCACCCGCGTCGCGTCGCGCGACTCGACGATCGCGGTCGGTCCGCTGACAGGTGCGGGTGCCGCGGACGGCTGGGGATGGCAGGCGGCCACCACGAGGAGCGTCAACAGCAGTGCGGCGCGCGAGCGATGCAGGGAATCACTCATGTGATCTCTCCGTCTGGCGAGCTGGGAATGATCGTGCCCGGTTGGCCCACGGGCGCACGATCCGTAACTTAGCGTGGACTGTTGATGCCTGACATGAGACTGTACGTATCGTCAGCCTTCCACGCTGGACCGTGACCTTGGCCGCGTTGACCGAACGACGGAACCCGAAGACCGCGGCGATCGATCTGGCCAGCGCGCTGGAGATCGTCGATCTCATCAATGCCGAGGACCGGACCGTCGCCGAAGCGGTCCACGCGCAGCGCGAGCCGATCGCCGCGGCCCTTTCGACTGCCGAGCAGGTGCTGCGGGCGGGGGGCCGGCTCTTCTACGCCGGCGCCGGCACGTCGGGAAGGCTCGGCGTGCTCGACGCGAGCGAGATCCCACCGACCTTCGGCGCGCCGTCGGAGCTCGTGCAGGGGATCATCGCGGGCGGCCCCGCCGCCCTCACGCGCTCGCAGGAAGACGCCGAGGACCGTCCCGAGGGAGCGCGCGACGATCTCGACATGGCGGGCGTTCGCGCCGGTGATTTCGTGATCGGCATCGCCGCGAGCGGTACCACGCCCTATGTGCGCGCCGCGCTGCAGCATGCGAAGAAGCTCGGAGTGCGCACGGCGATCATTGCCTGCTCACCGCCCCCGGCCGACACGCTCGCCGCGGCCGACATCGCGATCGTCGTGCTCACGGGCCCCGAGGTGGTGACCGGTTCGACGCGAATGAAGGCCGGCACCGCCACGAAGCTCGTGCTGAATACGATCACGACGGGCGCGATGATCCGGCTCGGAAAGACCTACGGCAACCTGATGGTGGACTTGCAGGCGTCGAACGCGAAGCTTCGCGATCGCGCGGAGCGCATCGTGTGTGAAGTGTGCGGCGTGCCGGCGGACGGGGCCCGCGACCTGCTCCGCGCCGCCGACGGAAGCGTGAAGCTCGCAATTGTCATGCAGAAGCTGAACGTCGACGCCGCCGGCGCGCGCATGGCGCTCGAGAACGAAGGCGGCGTGATCCGCCGCGTCGTGAAGGGCCCGCCGCCGCCGGTCGAATAGTCGTGACCGTTCTCGTCGGCCTGATGTCCGGCACCAGCCTCGACGGCATCTCGGCGGCCGTCGTGCGCTTTCGCGAATCCGGCGGCGAGATCGGACTGGATCTTCTCGCATTCGTCTCGAGGCCGTACTCCGCCGCTCAGCGCGAACGCATCGCCGCCGCGCTCGTTGGCGCGTCGCCCCTGGAGTACGCGCGACTCGATTTTGAAATCGGCGCGTGGCTCGGCGACGCGGCAGTCGCGGCGATCGGAGAGGCCGGAGTCGCGCGCGCCGACATCGCGGCGATCGCGTCGCACGGACACACCGTGTGGCACGATCCGCCGCGCGCAACCTGGCAGATCGGCAACGCGGCCGTGATCGCCGAGCGCACCGGCATCGTCGTGATCTCCGATTTCCGGTCGCGAGATGTCGCCGCCGGAGGACAGGGCGCTCCGCTCGTCACGATTGCCGACGCGATGCTGTTCAACTCGCCGGCGAAGTGGCGCGCCACGCTCAATCTCGGCGGAATCGCCAACGTGCAGCTCATTCCGCCGGGAAGCGTGGTGGAGCGCGCCTCGCGCGACGCTGTCCTCGCAAGTGCTCGCGCCTTCGACACCGGGCCCGGCGTCGGCGTGATCGACGCGGCGGTGCGCACGCTCGTACCGGGACTCGCCTATGATGTCGGCGGCGCACTCGCACGTCGCGGCACGCCGGTCCGGGAGGTCGTCGACGAGCTGCTCCACGATCCGTATTTCAGCGCTCCGCCGCCGAAGAGCACGGGCCGCGAACTGTTCACGCCGCACTATGTCGCACGGCTGATCGAGAGTTGCCGCGCCGCGATGCCCGGCTGTTCCAGCGAGGACATCATCGCGACCGCGACATCGCTCACGGCGCGCAGCATCGCGCTCGCATTCGAGAAGTTCATTCCGGAGCCCGTGGACGAGGTGCTCGTCTCCGGCGGAGGCGCGAAGAACCCGGCGCTCTTCGATGCCGTTCGTGAAGCGGTCGAGCGGTCGGCGCGAGCGTCGTCGTCGCGCGTTCCCGCGATCGCGCTGTTCGAGAGCGTGTTCTTCGACGGCGAGGCGAAGGAATGCGTCGCGTTCGCGTTCCTCGGGTGGCTTCACCTGCAGGGGCGCACCGCGAACGTCCCGGGCGCCACCGGCGCGCGCGGCCCGCGCATCCTCGGCTCCTTCACCCCGGCGTGACACTCGCTTCGCTCCTGGTTCCGGCGTTGCGCTGGGACTCCGAGCACGGATACTCGCATCTTCGGCGCACGATCGACGAGGCGCTGGGCGCGGGCGTCGGCGGATTCCTGTTTTTTGGCGGCCCGCGCGCGGCGGCCGCCGAGCTCGCGGCGGAACTGCACGCGCGTTCCGCCATCCCGCTGCTGCTCGCGGCCGACGCGGAACGCGGCGCGGGCCAGCAGTTCGACGGCTGCGTCGCCTTGCCGCCGCTGGGCGCGCTCGGATTCCTTAATGACCCGTCCGGCATGCGTCGAGCGGGCCAGGTCACCGCGCGCGACCTCAAGCGAACCGGGCTCAACTGGGCGCTCGCACCCGTCTGCGATCTCGATTTCGCGCCGGGCAATACGATCATCGGAACGCGTGCCGCGGGCCACGATCCGGAAGGCGTCGGCACGCTGATCGCCGAGTGGATCGACGGCTGCCAGTCGGAAGGCGTGATGGCGTGCGCAAAGCACTTTCCGGGACACGGTCGTGCCGCCGCCGACTCGCACGAGACACTGCCATCGGTCACCGTGAGCGCCACCTGGCTCGAACGGGACGATCTCGCGCCGTTCCGGGCCGCGCTCGACGCCGGCGTCGCGTCGGTGATGACCGCGCACGTCGCGTATCCCGCGCTCGATCCCTCCGGCGCACCCGCGACGCTCTCCGCGCCGATCCTCACCTCGTTGCTGCGAGGTGCGATGGAGTTCGACGGCCTCATCGTGAGCGACGCGCTCGACATGCGCGGAGTGCTCGCGGCGGGAACCGAACCGGAGGTCGCGATTCGCGCGGTGTCCGCGGGGTGCGACGTGCTGCTCGCGCCGGCCGACGCCACTGGTCTCGCACGCGCTCTCGATCGCGCGGCGCAGCGTGGCGAGCTGCTGGAGGAGCGCGTGCGCGGCGCGCTGGAACGGCGTGATCGCTGGGCCCTGTGGGCGCGTCCGGTCCCCGGCCGCGAGCCGTCGCTCGACGATGAGATGTGGTCGCGGCAGGTGGCCGACGCGGCCGTCCACGTCGTGCGCGGCGCGATTCCGCGCGTGGGACACGCCGTGGAGATCGTGCACGTGGACGACGACGCGAGCGGTCCCTGGCCGGTTCCCAGCCGCGCGCACTTCGTGCAGGCGCTCGGTGCCCTGGAAATCGAGGCGAACGTGATCGACATGCGCTCGACGGGGACGCGCGTGCCGGTGCTGATCGCGGCATTCGCCGATGCCGTCGCGGGCAAGAGCGAACCAGGTTTTTCGCGGGCGAGCCGTGACCGCATCGAGCGCGCAGCGGCGATCGCGCACGAACAGAAACGGGAATCGCTGGTCGTGCTCTTCTCTCACCCGCGCCACGCGGCCCAGGTGCCCGCCGTGCCGAACGTGTTGTGTGCGTGGGGCGGCGAGAAGCCCATGCAGGCCGCCGCGGCGCGAGTGATTGCGCGCATTTCCTCCGGCGAGCGTCGCCGATAGACGATCGCTCGCCGGCTGTCAGCCGACGGGAGCCTTCTCCGTCTTCATCGAACGCAACTCGGCGGAAGACATCCGCAGCCGCACTTCGTCCGCGAACGCGGCAATCCGGGCGCTGGCCTCGGGAGTGCCCAGCTCTCGCTCGCGCACGGACACCTCCGCGACAGGGGAGCGGCCGCTCAGCGCCGCCAGCGCACGGAACACGCGATCGCGCGCGGAGCCGCCGTGCGTCAGGAAGAACGCGATCGCGTGAATCTCACCGGCGTGCGCAATCAGCCAGGTGCGCACCGGACTCGACGGGGCGCCCACCCATACCGGTACGCCCAAGACCACGAGGTCGTAGTCGCCAACATTCCTTCCGGGGTTCACGAGCGTCGTCGTGCGTTTGCGTATCGCGTCGCGGAACGATCGCCAATAGCCGCGCAGGCCCGAGCGGTCGACCGTGTCGCGGATCTCCTCGACCTCGGCGCCGCCGAGGGCGCGCGCGATTTCCTCTGCCACGGCCCGCGTATGCCCGCTGCGCGAGTAATAGACGACGAGCGTTCGGATCTCACGCATCGGATTCTCCTGATGGGATGACCTATGGCAATGTGGCGTGCATCTTCCGGGATGGGCGTCCGGACAGTGCCATCAATACGGTCGGGAGAAGGCTTACATCGGCGTTGCCGTGCAGGGCTGGCCGGGGATTCCCGCGATATTCTCAGGGATCTCCCTGCTTACAGCGAGGGCCGTCGAGTACAGCATGAGGTCAACCCCGCTCCGAGCACCTCATGCCGACTCCCCCCGACATCCTTGCGCCACTCAACCCGAACAGCCCGTTCACGGAGGTTCTCTACCGCCGACGCGCCGTTCGCGCCTACAAGACGGATGTCATCGAAGAGCATCGGCTCAAGAAACTGCTCGACGCGGCGGTCCATGCTCCCACCGCGCGACATCAGGAACCATGGCAGTTCGTCGTGGTGCAGAACCGCGAGCTCCTGAAGCGGATTTCCGACCGGGCGAAGGAGCTGGCTCGCGCGAATGCGGCGCACCATGGCAACGTCCTCAAGCCGCCCGGCTCTCCCGGCGACGGCGTGACGTCACCGCTCGCGGACCCCGACTTCAACATCTTCTACGATGCGGGGACCCTGGTGGTGATCTGTGCGCGACTGACGCCGGAGTTCTTCTCGCCCGATTCCTGGCCGGCGCACTCGTTCGTCGTCGCCGATTGCTGGCTGGCGGCGGAGAACCTGATGCTGGCCGCCTGCGCGGATTCTCTCGGCACCTGTTGCATCGGCTTCGCGGTGCAGGCGCTCAACGATCCCAACATCAAGGCGGAGCTCGGAATGCCTGCCGCAGTGGAGGCGTTCGCACCGGTCATCGTCGGCGTTCCATCGGGCGTGACTGCTCCGGTGCCCCGCAAGCCGCCGGACGTGCTTCGCTGGATTCGCTGACGCTAGCGGATGATCGCGGTCCCGTCCGGCGGCATCTGCGCGGCGAGCTTTTCGCTCGGCACTGCGTACACGATGCGGCCGTTGCTCTCGGTCTGTCCGCCGAAGAGCACGCCCACCACGAACCCGCGCGCGTCGAACACCGCGCTTCCGCTCGATCCCGGTGCGGCGAACGCGTCGAACTGCAGCGTGTCGGCTAGCAACTTGCTCACGGTGCCGAGTCCGAGCGTGCTCTTGGGCCGGATCTTGTTGATGTCGCCGCCCATGCCCGCCGTGCTGGTGCCGAGCGGGTAGCCCATCAGCGCGACAGGCGTGCCTACGCGCACGGACGGCTGCTTTGCGACACCGGCGACCACCGGGTAGGTGCCCGGATCATCGATCTTTATGAAGGCCAGCTCGTCGGTGGGACTGACCTTCAACACATGAGCCGACTTCCATGCGCCGCTAGTGCCGTCGAAGATCACCTTCACGCGCTTCGCCGGGTGGCCCTGCGCGTCCTGCACGACGTGCCGGTTGGTGATGACCAGACCTGACGGCGAAACGTTGAAGCCCGAGCCGCTCATGTACTCGCCGCCTGCCTCCTCGACCGCGATGAACACGATCGCGGGCCCGTTCTTCGCGGCGATAGACTCGTAATCCACGTTGCCGGCCGACACGAGCGCGCGCTGCCGCCTCTCGGCCTTGTCGAGCCGCGCTGAGAGGTCTTTGACGTTCGCGTCGCCGCCCTTTTGCATCTCTCCCTTGATGCGCGAGCGAATCTGGTCCGTTTCCTTCTTCGACGCGGCGAGCGCCGAGTCGAGTCCCGCGACGCGCCCCTTCATGGAGCCGACCGTCTTCTCGAACATCGCGCTCAGGGAATCGTTGCGCTTGAGCAGCTCGTCCACGCGGGCCTGTGCCTGCGCGGAATCACGATGGCCGATCCAGTACGCGGCGCCGGCGCCGATCACGACGAGCACGCCCAGCCCGATCACCATCTTGCGCAGCGTGCCGGTCTGCGCGTGCACCGCGTCCGCGATTCGCGCGACGGTGTCGCGGCGCGGCGGCGCGGCTGACGCGGCTGACGCGGCTGACGCGACTGGAGCGGACGGAGCAGATGGCGCGGCGGCCGGCGTCGCAGCGGCGGCGCTGCCCCCCGAAGCGCCCGTACGGTCGGTCGCGGCCACGGCGGTCACCGCGTGGAACTCCACCGCCGGCCCTTCGCGTCCGAATGACATGAGATCGCCGTCGAACAGCGCGCGCTCGCCGGCAATGCGCTGCCCGTTCATGAAGGTGCCATTCGTGCTGTCGAGATCGTGCAGCGTCGCCTTGTCGCCGAGGATGCGGATCTCCGCGTGGCGCGACGAGGCGTCGGGATCACGCTCCGGATCGAAGCGCAGGTCGTTGAGCGGGTGGCGGCCGATGCTGATGACCGATTTGTCGAACAGCTCGCGCTGGCCAGCGCGCGACCCGCTGGTGATGCGCAGCTCGACGCGCATCAGCCGCGGAACTTGTAGTAGAGCCAGCCGATGATGGCGAGGGCGATCGCGCCGAAGATCAGGCGCAGCCCGGTCTTCGGAACGCGTCCTTCGGGGAGCGGCACGCGCGCGATGGGCTCCATCGGCGCGGTCGGCGAGCTCGAGGCGGTCGGCGAGCGGCGCGGCAGCGTGACCGTACGGCCGGTCTTCGGTGCGCTGTTGGCTTCGTCTTCCAGCGCCCGCACCGCGCTCAGGTTGACTGGCATCGTCGTGCGCGATTCGGACTCGCTGGTGTACGGCTGATGCCCCACGCCTTCGCCGGTTGATGCGGCGCTCAGTCCCGCGCCGTCGAAGCGCACGGCGATCACCGTGATGTTGTCGGGGCCGCCGGCCTCGTTCGCGAGATCGATCAGCTGCTTGCAGACGTTGACGAGGTCGGGCTGTTCCTCGACCACGCGCGCGATGTCGGCGGTGCGGATCTGGCCGGAGAGGCCGTCGCTGCAGAGCACGAGCACGTCGCCTCGCCGCACCTGCTGATGTGTGAGATCGACCTTCACCACCGGCTCGGGGCCGAGCGCCTGCAGAATGATGTTGCGGCGCTCGCTGACCTCAGCTTCCTCTGCGGTGAGCTCGCCCGCCTCGACGAGCTTCTGCATGAGCGACTGGTCCTTCGTGATCTGCTGGGCGATGCCGTTGCGCACGAGGTAGGCGCGGCTGTCGCCGACCTGCGCGAGGTAGAGCGTGTCGGCGAGCAGGCCGGCGATCGTGGCGGTCGTGCCCATCCCGCGATTCTCGGGATGTTCGGTGGCGTAGCGATGGATGCGGGCGTTCGCGGTCTCCGCGGCGGCCTTGATAGCGCGCGCGAATGTCTCGGAGTCGTGCTGCGCGGCGTTGCGCCAGCGCGCGTCGAGTTCCTGCAGCACGACCTCCGTCGCCATGGCGCTCGCGATTTCGCCTGCGGCGGCGCCGCCCATGCCGTCGGCGACCATGAAGAGCGATCCCATCTCGCCCGGACGGTGCGTGCGCACTTCGGGCTGGAGCGTCGCGTTCATGGTGTTGAGGTCCGCGACGACGAAGGAATCTTCGTTGTGCTCGCGCGTTCGCCCCACGTCGGTCCTGCCGAAGACGTGGACGATGATCTCGCCGGAATTGGGGAAGCTGTTGGCGGTCACGAAGGCGAGGTTACGTGGCGGGCTGATTATTGGACAGTGGAACCTAACGCGGCAGTCGGAGGGTGCGCGAGGAGCAGATCTGCTGTTCTCTGGTGATGTGGGTCACGGAAGGACGAAACAACGGCGACGGGCGACGGGTGAGGGGCGTCTTGGCGAAGGGCGACGGGCTAGGAGCAAACTCACTTACAGTACGACATGAACTGCCTGGCCGCCTTCACGTGGCTTCCCCACTTTTCCTCGCCAAGATTGTAGGTGGAGTCGTTGGCGATCACGTCCCTGGCCGCGCGACACATGCGATCCTGATCTTCAAGCACGTTGTACGCGAGATATTCCGCGTAGGAAGCATTACTGCGTGCTTGCCCAGACAGTTTCGGGAGCATCGGGCCAATCGCGTCCAGAGCATCTTTGGCGTCGGCTTTGGAGGCGCCCTCTTTGACGAGCGCGCTTGTCCACCTCGCGACAACTGCTGCCGGCGCTTCGGATGCGATAGGGGGAGTCGAGGTGTTGGCCGGCGGAATCGCTCCCGGCATGGACTTTCCCATCTGTGTCACGGGCGTCTTGGCGCCGGCTTGCTTCGTGTCGGTCGACGTCTGCGTCGTCTTCGACTGGTCAGCGGCCGGAGCGGCGGGGCTCGTCGCCGGCGGCTGCTGCGTCGGCGTCGCCGTGTCGGTCTTCGCGCCGCCGCCCTTCATGAACACCACCGCCCCCCCGATCCCCGCGAGCACCACCACCGCCGCGACGATCATCATCACCGGACTCTTCTTCGCCGGGGCCGCCACCACAGGCGCGGGCGCCGGCGCCTC
>Ga0209014_10001500_pt1 | contig 13734 bp, 14 predicted proteins | sample BarGraNGADG00212_FD_184491 | JGI IMG/M metagenome (GOLD analysis project Ga0209014, IMG submission 184491) | Arctic peat soil microbial communities from Barrow, Alaska - Barrow Graham LP Ref core NGADG0002-212 (SPAdes) (version 2) | ecosystem: Environmental > Terrestrial > Soil > Wetlands >...
GCGGTCGAGCTCCGTGCCCCGCACCCCGACGTTCCGTGGCCCGAACGCCACCTCCGTCCGTACCCTGCCGGCGAAGATCTGGCGGTCCGGGTCCTGGAAGACGAGGCCGACCAGGCGCGCAAGACGCGCCACGCGGTCGCTCGCGATGTCGCGCCCATCGACGCATACGGACCCTGCGGTCGGCCGCAGGAGCCCGTTGAGGTGGCGAACCAGCGTGGACTTGCCGCTCCCGTTCTGGCCGACGATCGCTACGGTCTCGCCCGTTGCAACTCGGAGCTGCAGGCCGTCGAGCGCACGAGTCCCCTCAGGGTAGACGTGGACGAGGTCGTCGATCTCGATCATGAGGCCAGAGCCGCGAGGTCGATCCCCGTCCCGGTGAGTGCACGGGAGAGTCGGACCCGCGATGGAGCTTCCACTCCCCACGCCTCGAGCCGCTCGTCCGCGAGCACGGTCGAGGCGCCCCCATCGAGGACGATCCGTCCGTCGACGACCACGGCCACTCGGTTGCAGAGACCGTCGAGCAGGTCGGTCTTGTGCTCGGCGACAAGGAGCGCTGCCCCTGTCGCCGCAAGGGCGCGCAGCGCCTCGCCAACGAGTCGCGTCCCCTCCGGGTCGAGCTGTGCGGTGGGTTCGTCGAGGATCACGTGTCGCGGGCCCATCGCGAGCAGGCTGGCGATCGCGACGAGCTGGCCTTGTCCGCCCGAAAGTCGCGCAGGGTGGCGTTCGGCGAGTTCCTCGATGCGCAGCGTGGCGAGGGCCCGGCGCGTCCGGGCAAGCGTCTCGCTGACCGGGAGCCCCAGGTTCATCGGTCCCAGGGCCACCTCCTCGAACACCGTCGCGGCGACTCCGGAGCGCTGCGTCGCGGGATTCTGGAAGCCGATGACCACGCGCTCCGCGAGCTCATGCATCGGGCGGCCGGCCATCGCGTTCCCGTCGATCCACAGCCCCCCGCCCAGGGTTCCGCGGATCGACGCCGGGGCCAGGCCGGACGCGACCAGACAGATCGTGGACTTGCCGCTCTCGTTGGCACCGACCAGCCCCACGATCTCGCCGTCGCCGAGGGCGAGGTCCACGTCCTGGAGGACGGGCTTCGCATATCCGGCGTAGCGATAGCTGATGCCGCGCAGCTCGAGCATCGCTGGCCTCAGACGACCGGCACGAGGATGCCGAGCACACGGGCGACGATCGCCGTCGCCAGGGCGACGACGAGCAGCCAGCGCGCTACCCGCTGCCTGGTCGAGTCAGCTATCCACCAGAGGAGATTCCTCCGCCCGGGTCGGCCGAACGCGCGAACTTCGAGGGCGAGGCTTCGCTCCTCGACCTCCGTGAGCGAGGAGAGGAGGACGGGCGCGACGAGCGGCAGGATGCCGCGCAATCGGGCGACGACCGAGCCCTCCGTGTCCAGTCCGCGGCTCCGTTGGGCGGCGGCGATCACGCCTGCTCGCGCGACCATCGCAGGCACTGCCTCGAGCGTGGCAACTGCCACGAATGCGAATCGAGGTGAGAGGCCGCGGCGCTCGAGGTCGAAGACGAACGCCCGCGGATCCGTCGTAAGTCCGAACAGCCCGATCGCGGCAGAGATCGTGAAGAGTCGGACGAGCGTCTGGCCGGCGAAGTCCACGCCTTCGAGCGTCGCCGCAAACGGACCGAGCGCGAACAGGACGGTCGTCCCGGCTCGGGTGAACACGCTGACGAGCACGACCGAGATCGCGATCGGGAGCGTGAGCAGGATCGAGACCCGGGCCAGCCGTGCCGGCACGCCGGCGACTGCCGCGCAGGCGATGACCGCGGCCAGGATCAGCAGAGGCCCGACGTACCCGCCGATGACAAACGCCCCGACTGAGGCGACGCTGGCCGCGACGGCCTTCGTGAGCGGGTTCAGTCGGTGGTATGGCGATGGTGTGGCAGGGACAAGGCGAGCGACGATGTCCTGGTCGCTCGCCTGGAGGAGCGCTATGCCTCCAACCCGACCGCCTGCTCGCCCTGTGGGAAGCGCGCCACGAACCGGCGAGACAGCGCCTGGAGGAGCAGGAAGACCAGGAAGAACGTCAGCGTCTTGTCGATCGGATCGGATAGGAGCCCCTGCTGAAGGACAGCCGTCTGGAGGTCAGAACCGCCCTTCTGGAAGGCTGCAACGAGGAGGTCCGTTCCCGATCCGGTGACCCCGCCAAACACGATGGCCGAAATCGGTGCCGAGATGATCGCCGAGACAACTCCCGTGAGCACGCCGCCGACCACCACGAATGCGACGCCGAGGTCGCGGCGCGCCAGCAAGGTGTACAGGAACCCCACGAGGGCGAGGATGAGGAGCACCGCCACGATCCAGGCTAGGCCGACGAAGATCGGGGAGACATCCGTCTGGTCGCCGAAGAACGTGAGGGTGCCGCCCGTGTAGAAGGGAACGAACCCGTAGAAGAACGCGACGGCGAGGATTCCGACGACCACGGCGAACCCGATCATCAGGCGGCCGAGCGAGGTGTTCGGGCGGCTCCTGAACCAGCCCAGTCGTCCGAAGATGCCTGCAAGGAAGCCGATCTCAACGGCCACAATCGCAAACGGGGCCGCGTACTGGCTGTTGAACGGCGCCGGCAGCACGTAGGTCCAGATCAGGTTCGCGAGGAGTCCGGTCAACATCCCGGGAACCGGCCCAGCGATCGCTCCGACCAGGATCGTGCCGATCGAATCCAGGTAGATCGGCAGCTTCAGGGCGGCGGCCACAGTCTGGCCGAGCACGATGTTGATCGCGATCGCGATCGGGATCAACACGATCACCCGCGTGCTGAACTGTCGTGACAGCCAGGCCATGGTGCTCGGACCTCCTCCACCCGCGTTGTCCCGCCCGATCGCCGCGACCGCGCCCCTTGTACGCCGGGCGTCGCTCCGGTGCAGTGTCCCACGCCGGACGCACCCGACGCCACGCCTTCCCGGCGGTGTCTCAGCCCACCCGCGCGGCCAGCCCGCCGACCCGCTCGATGAACCGCTCGAAGAATGCTTCCGCGTCGCCCTCCACCGCGACATCCAGGGTCGGCGGCCGGCCCCAGGCGCGCCGCCAGTCCGTCACTGTCTCGCCGGTCGTGAGCGTCCCGCCCAGCTCCACCTCCACCGTGAGCGCCTCGGTCCGGACCAGGGCCGGTTCCAGCGCCGCGGCCACCGCGAACGGGTCGTGGACGAAGGCCCCGTAGAAGCCGTCGTAGCGCGAGTGGAACTCCATGTAGAAGCGGAGCGCATCGTCGATGAAGCGGAGGACGCGGTTCGTGGCCGCGCTCGCGCCGGCCCGGGCCGCCAGCGCCGCGAGGTGCTCGGGCAGGAGCTTCGCGCGCTCCGTGACATCGAGCCCCATCGCCAGCGGGAGCGACGGCAGGCCGGCCTCGCGCCGCACCCCCACGACCTCCGGCCGTCCGAACGCCGCGATGCAGATTCTGGCCGCTTCCGGGTCCACGGCGACGTTCCACTCGGTGGTCGGGGCGGTGTTGCCCGGCGACCGGTAGCTCCCGCCCATGATCACCCAGCGCCGCAGGAGGGACGGCAGGGCCGGCTCGCGGAGGACCGCCAGCGCCAGGTTCGTCATCGGGCCCAGCGTCACGAGCGTCAGCTCGCCCGGCCGGCGCCGCGCCTCCTCCACGATGACGTCCGGCCCGAACCGCGCCGACAGGGGCCGGCTGGCCGGGGGCAGGACCGCGTACCCGATCCCCAGCGGACCGTGCGTCTCCGGCGTGGTCACCAGGTCGCGTACGAGCGGCGTCTCCCGGCCCAGCGCGACCTCGACGTCGGCGCGCCCGGCAAGCTCCAGGACCGCGCGCGTGTTCCGGGCGACCTGCTGCGCGTCGACGTTGCCCGCCACGCAGGTGACGGCCACGATCTCCGCGTCCGGCGATGCGCACGCGTAGAGGAGCGCCAGACTGTCGTCGATCCCGGTGTCGACGTCGAGGAGCAGGGGGGTCAGGCCGGCCATGGGTCGATGCTAGCGCGCGGGACGCTGGAAGAGGATCACCACGTTGAGCCAGCCGAGGAACGAACCGAGCAGGCCGGCCAGGATCGCCCCGATACCCGCGATCGCGGGCAGCACGACCGGGTTGATGTCGGAGACCTGCGCGCCGAACGGGCGGAAGAAGCTCTCCGCGAAGTAGACACCGAGCGTCATCGAGATCCCGTTGAAGAACGGGAGCATGCCGGTCCTCGTGACCGGCATCCACCGCTGCGCGTAGAGGAGGACGCAGAAGCCGATGAAGAACGCGACGAACGACGCGATGTCGTGATCCGCGTACAGCCTCGCCGTCCCGAAGGCGTCGGACAGGATTGCGTACAGGGTGAGGATGGCTACCGCGCCGCCGGAGCCGATCACATACGCCGGGATGATCGTCCGCAGCACCGCCGGTCGCGCGCCGAGCACGAAGTACTCCGCCCAGACGATGAACGCGGCCCACAAGGGTACGTTGAAGTCACCGAGCCACGACCCGAACGGCAGCGACACGCAGACCGTGATGGCGGACGCGAGCCACAGCGGCACCCTGTTCTGCATCGCCTGTTCCACGCCCGAACCCCTTTCTGCGCACGCAGCCGGAATCGCCTCCCGCATCGTCGATTATCGATGATCGGAGCCGCGACAGAATAGCCGCGGTGTGCGGACGCCCGACCTCCTTGGTCGCTGGTCCATCGAGATTCGGGTTGACGTGCGCTGCCCCGGTCCGTATTCTTCCATAATCGATTATCGACTATAGAGCGTCGTGCCGGTCGTCCCCACGGCAGCAGCGGGTTCCACGCACCGCGAGGAACCTCCAGCGAGCAGGGGTATGAGTGGCCGGTGACCGTCCAGCAGCAAGGCGCCCGGGCTTCGTGACGCCCTTCCCGCGGATGGCCTCCGCGACGGTGACGACACGATGTCCACGCTGACCGACCCTCTCGTCCTGGGCCTGTTCGGCGCGGCCCCGCTCGTACTGGCCGCGGTCGGCTTCACGCTGATCTACTACCTGAGCGGCTTCATCAACGTGGCCTACGGCGAGAACGTCACCATGGGTGCCTATCTCGCGGTCATCTTCAACGTCAAGCTGGGCTGGGACTTCTACCTGACGATCGTCCCGTCGGCCATCCTGGCCGGCCTGCTCAGCGTCGCGACCTTCGTGCTCGTCTTCCGGCCGGCAATGCGGCGGGGCGTCGGGCCCACGGAGATGATCATCCTCTCGGTGGGGATGTCCTTCTTCATCCGGTATGCCGCGCGCCTGCTCTTCGGCATCGAGCTCTATCTGTTCGATACCGGCAAGCCGACCTACTTCACCCTTGCCGGCATCGGGATCACGAGCTACCAGATCATCGCCCTGGCGCTCGCCGCCGTGACCGTCGTCGCGCTCTACCTCTTCATCTTCCGGACCGGCTACGGCGAGCAGATGCGGGCGCTCGCGGGCAATCGCGACCTGGCGAAGGCCAGCGGGATCAACCCGAACCGGGTCTCCCTCCTCATCTGGTTCATTGCCGGCGTGGCCGGCGGGCTGGCCGGCATCTTCTACGGCGTCTTCTCGTTCGTGAACTCCGACATCGGCTGGAACCTGATCCTGATCGTCATCATGATCAGCATCCTCGGCCGGGTCGGCAGCGTGCGGGGCGCCCTCGTGGTGGGCGTCGGAGCCGGGATCGTCGTCGCGTTCGTGACGCAGGTGACCCAATCGCTTTACGCCCAGGTGGTGCTGCTCGTCCTCTTCATCCTCGTGCTCAAGCTCACGCGGACGTCCGCGGCGATGCGGGGCTAGGAGATGTCCTACCTGATCTTTGTCCTGTCGTCGATGGTCGTCCTCATCGGCCTGGCCACGCTGCTCCACCTGCAGTTCGGCCTGACCGGCATCGTCAACTTCGGGGTTGCCGGGTTCTGGGGCGTTGGCCTCTACGTGTTCGGCATCCTCATGGTCGATCTCAACCTGCCGTTCATCGTCGCCCTCCTGCTGGCGACCGTGATCGTCGGGGTGGTCGCGTTCGTCATCGGCTGGATCGTGCTGGACCTGGACGACCAGGCGGTCCTCGTCGCGACCCTCTCGTTCGCGACCATCGGCTTCTACCTGGTGACCACCGAGAAGTGGCTCACCAAGGGGGTCGTCGGGTTCGGGACCGTCCCCTTCCCCTTCGACTTCGGGTCGTCCACGGAGCTGGTGTTCCTCCTTCTCCTCGTCACCCTGACCAGCCTCGTGGTGCTCTACGCCCGGCGGATCCGGAGCCAGCCCTTCGGCCGGCTGCTCGTGGGAATCCGCGACAACGAGGGCCTGGCCAGGAGCCTCGGCAAGCCGACGTTCCGGCAGAAGCTGGTCATCTTCACGGTGACGTCGGCCCTGATGGGCTTCTTCGGCGGGATGAGCGCCTCGCTCAACCACTTCCTGGTGCCCTACCTGCTCAGCCCGACGATCACGTTCGCGGCCTGGATCGCCCTGATCCTCGGCGGAAAGCGGCATTGGGCGGGCGGCCTCGTCGGCGTGCTCGTGATCGGGGTGATCTTCGACATCCTGATCGAGACCTACGCGCCGATCCCGACCACAGAAGCCGCGCAGATGATCCCCAACATCAAGTACATGCTCTACGGCCTCCTCCTGGTCCTCGTGATCATGTTCCGGCCGGAGGGGATCCTGGGGGCGCATGCGCCGCGCCGCCCACGGCGCGAGAAGCCGAATGTCTAGCGGGGTCGCGCGCGGCGTGGCTGCGGCACCGATCGGGGTGCCGGCCGTTCCGCCTGCCCGGCTCCACCTCCGCAACGTCACGAAGAGCTTCGGCGGCCGCAGGGTGGTCGACATCGCGGACCTGTCCCTCGGCCGTCACGGCATCGAGGGCCTCATCGGGCCCAACGGCGCGGGCAAGACGACCCTCATGAACCTGATCACGCAGAAGCTCAAGCTCGGTGGCGGGCGGGTCCTCTTCTCGGCGAACGGGGACGGCCAGGTGGACCTCACCGGCATGCCGATCGACCGGGTTGCCCGGCTGGGGATCGTCAAGACCAACCAGATCATCCGGGACTTCGACGGCCTGACGGTCCGCGACTCGCTGCTCCTGTCCCTGGCAGGCGGCCGCCACGAGCGCTTCTACCGGGTCGCGAGCGAGGGTCGTCTGCGCCGGGAGACCGCCGCGGAGATCGACCACTACCTCGACTACTTCCACTTCGAGGATCCGGACGGGCATGCCCTCTCGGCGGGCGAGAAGAAGCTCCTCGACATCATCCGCTGCCTGCTGGTCAAGCCGAGGCTCCTCCTGATGGACGAGCCGACGGCCGGCCTTCCCGAGGACCAGACCCGCAGGGTCATGGACCTGATGATCCGGAAGGCCGCGGACGAGGACGTGGCCATCGTCATCGTCGAGCACGACCTCGGCCTGATCTGGGAGGTCTGCGAGTTCGTCCACTTCATGGCGGATGGCGAGATCGTGGTCCAGGGGACCCCCGCGGAGATCCGCCGGAACAGGACGGTCGCCGAGAAGTACCTGGGGTCGAGCGATGCCTGAGAAGCCCGCCATGCTCGAGGCGCTCGGCCTGACCAGCGGCTACGGCGGCGTCACGGTCCTCAAGGGCCTCGATTTCGCGATCGGCCACGAGATCTTCGCCGTGCTCGGAGCGAACGGGGCCGGCAAGTCGACCCTGATGAAGACGATCGCGGCGATCCTCCCGCTCACCGCCGGGACCCTGCGCTTCCGTGACGAGGATGTGTCCGAGCTGGCTCCCTACCACCGGGCGCAGCGCGGCCTTGCCTACGTTCCCCAGGAGCAGAACATCTTCCCCGACCTGACCGTGGAAGAGAACCTCGCGATCGGTGGTCGCCTCGGGAAGCGTCCGCGCCAGGAGCGGATGGAGGAGATCTTCGAGCTCTTCCCAGACGTCAGGGACCGGCTCAAGCAGAAGGCCGGGACCCTGAGCGGCGGCGAGGCACAGATGGTCGCCGTGGGGCGAGCACTGATGCAGGAGCCGGCAATGCTCCTGCTCGACGAGCCGACCGCAGGCCTGGCCCCCAGGTACGTGGACAGCCTCTTCGGGAAGATCCGGGAGATCCACGAGAAGCACGACGTGAGCATCGTTCTCGCCGAGCAGAACGCCACCAAGACGCTTGCCGTCGCCGACCGGGTGATGCTGCTGAGCCTGGGCTCGATCTTTCGAATCGACGACACCGCCAACATCGACAGCGACGCGCTGAAGGAGGGCTACCGGATCTAGCGAGGCCGCAGATCAAATCAGCCAGTCCCCAAGGAGGAGCTCGATGAGGACCCCGTTCACACGCGTTCTGGCGCTCACCGCCACCGTCATGCTGGTGGCGTCCGCCTGCTCGACAGCAGCCTCGCCGACGCCGGTTCCCAGCGTGGCGCCCAGCGTGGCGCCCAGCGCGGCGTCCGGAGCCAGCGCCGCGCCAGCCAGCGCCGCGCCGGCATCGACCACGCCGGGCAGGACCGGCGACATCAAGGTGGGCCACCTCAACTACTACACGGGCGACTTCGCCGACGTGGGTCCGTGGTTCAAGGCCATCACTGACTTCCCGGTCGGCATCATCAACCAGGACCCGCCGCTCGGGCGCAAGTTCGCCGTCATCGATTCGGACATCGGCACGCTCGGCGAGGCGGCCGTCTCGCGCAAGCTCGTCGACAATGACAAGGTCGAGGTCCTGCTCAACGTCGCCCACAACTACCTGTCCTACCGGGACTGGATGCTGAACCAGATCAAGACCAACCAGGTCCCGGTCATGCCGTCCGTGCATGGCGGCTCCATCCCGCCCCAGTACGGCGGAACGCCCGAGGAGCCGATCTTCCGTGGCGCGCCGCAGGACTCCGGCCAGGCGTCCGCGGCCGTCGTCTACGCCAACCAGCTCGGCGCCAAGAAGATCGTCGTGGTCGCCACGGAGATCGCGGGCAGCCAGCTCCAGAAGGAGCGCGCCGTCAAGGCCGCCCCGACGCTGGGAATGGAGGTCGCGCTGACGCTCGATATCGCGAGCACGGCTCCCTCCTACCGCGACGTGATCAACCGGATCGCCGGCGCCAAGCCCGACGCGGTCCTCATCTTCAGCCAGGCACAGGACGGCGGCACGTTCGTGAAGCAGGCCGCCGAGGCAGGCCAGTCGTGGACCATCATCGGGACCACCGAGTGGCTCGGCGACGCGTTCCCCGCGTCGGCCACCATGGCGGCCATCAACCAGCACAAGGCCGTCGTCATCTCCGGGTTCGGGCATGCGTCCGGGCAGGCCTGGGACTACTACCAGCCGCTCTATACGACGTTCGCATCGACGAACGAGGCGCTCAAGAACATCCCGCCGGAGAACTCGTACAACGTCCAGTACTACGACATCCTCACCCTGACCGCCCTCGCGATCGAGAAGGCCGGGACGACCGACGCCGCGCAGTGGGCTCCCGCCCTGCGCGCGGTCGCCATGGGTCCGGGCACGAAGTGCTACGGCTACCTGGAGTGCGTGAAGCTCATCCGGGCCGGCACCGCCGTCGACTACTCGGGCCTCACCGGTGAGATGGACTACACCGCCACCGGCGTCGTGTCCGGCATCTACGGCATCTTCAAGTGGACCAGCCTCTCGAAGCTCGAGTCGGTGACGACGCTCGACGGCGCCGCCGTCTTCGCCCTCGAGAAGAGCTAGAGACGAATTGACCGGGGCGACGCGTGCCGACGAGGCCGCGTCGCCCCATCCACGCACACAGCACGCAACGCCATCCGGGTCGACGATGCACACTGCACCGAGGCCCGGATGCCGTCGGCCCATTCCCGATCCCGTGACCGGCGATCCGGACCGAGCGGCGCTCGCGCCCGGGATCCACCTCCAGAGCCGACAGGAGCCACGGTGGCAGAAGACAGGACCATCTCGCGCGAAGTCCTCGCGGACCAGGTAAAGGACCGTCTTCTCCAGGCAATCATCGCCGGGCGATATGCGCCCGACTCCCGGATCGTCGAGACCCGCGTTGCGCGGGAGTACGGCACGAGCCAGGCGCCGGTCCGCGAGGCGCTGCGGGGCCTCGAGGCGCTCGGCCTCGTGGAGATCACCCCGTTCCGCGGCGCACGCGTGCGCCGGCCGTCCCGGAGCGAGCTTGTCGAGGCGTATGCCGTTCGCTCGGAGCTCGAGTGTCTCGGGGCCCGTCTCGCGGTCCCCCGGATCACGGACGCCGACATGGCCGAGCTCGAGGCGCTCGGCGCGGAGATGCAGCGCGCCGCCCGGGCGGATGACGGCCACGCCGTCGCCACGGCGGACGCATCACTCCACGGTCGCGTCGTCCAGCTGTCGGGGAACGCGACGCTGGAGCGCGTGTGGCGGGCGCTCGAGCCGTTCTCGCGAACCTACATCACGCTCGTAGTCCCCGGCGCGGACGCCCAGTGGACGGCCGACCTCCACCTTCCGATCCTCGAGGCGCTCCGGAGCCGCGACGCCGATCGCCTGGTGCAGGCGCTTCGCCAGCACTTCCTCGATGTCGCGGTGCGGCTCGCCGAGGAGTGGAAGGACGCTGAGCCGTAGCCCCTGGTCCCGGCGGGCGCCGGCTGACCGTCGTCCAGGCGGCCTCGGGCCGACCCGGCGCGGCGGCCTCGGGCCGACCCTGGATCAGGCGGGCGCGGGCCGACCCAACCAGGTAGGCCCGGGCCGACCCGGCACGCCCTGACCGCTTACGGCGTGCGACCGAGCAGCTCGCGAACCTGCTCGGTCACGCGGGTCGCGGACAGGCGGTAGATGTCGAGCAGGTCCTCGTTCGTGCCCGACTCGACGTAGACGTCCTGCAGCCCGATCCGCTGGACCAGCGTGGGGCGGTGCTCCGAGAGCACCTCGGCCACGGCGCCACCCAGGCCGCCGATCACCGAATGCTCCTCGACCGTGATGACGCGGCCGGTCCGCTCGGCGGCGGCGACGATCGCCGCCACGTCGATCGGCTTGAGCGTCGGGACGTGGAGCACGTGGGCGTCGATGCCGTCGGCAGCCAGGAGGTCGGCGGCGTCCACCACGCGCGGCGTCTGGGATCCGGTGCTGATGAGCGTGACGTCGCTCCCCTCGCGGACCACGACCGCCTTCCCGAGCTCGAACCGGTAGGACTCGTCGAAGAGGCGCTGCGTCGCGTCGCGCACGAGGCGCACGTAGCACGGGCCGTCGTACGCAGCAGCCCAGCGGAGTGCCTGCGCCGCCTCGACGTCGTCGGCGGGAGAGACCGTGACCATGCCCGGCATCGCCCGCATGATCGACATGTCGTCAACGATGATGTGGCTCATCCCTGTCTGGCCGGTGAACAGGCCCGCGTATCCCGGCGTGATCTTCACGTTGAGGCCGGTCTGGGCGATGAGCACGCGGATCTGGTCGAGCGGCCGCACGACCGCGAACGAGACGAACGTGCTGATGAACGGGACCAGGCCCATGGTGGCCATCCCGGCGGCGACGCCCAGCATGTTCTGCTCGGCGATCCCCATCTGGAGGTAGCGCTCCGGGTGGGCCTTCTCGAAGATGTCGGCCCGCGTCGAGCTCCCGACGTCGCCGTCCAGCATCACGATCCGCGGGTCGTCGTTCGCGAGCTCGGCGACGGTCTCGCCGAAGATCTCGCGCATCGGCCTGCCCATCGGCAGCGTCATCGTGCGTCTCCGTCGGTGGCCGGGAGGGGCTCGCCGAGTTCCGCCATCGCGATCGCGAACTCGTCGGGCTTGATCACCCGGGTATGCCAGAAGTAGTGGCCCTCCATGAAGGAGACGCCCTTGCCCTTGATGGTGTGGGCGATCACGACCGTGGGCCGACCATCACCATGGGCCGCCTCCTCGAGGACCGCCAGGATGGCTTCCATGGCGTGGCCGTCGACCTCGAGCACGCGCCAGCCAAAGGCCGACCACTTCGCCACGAGCTCGCCCGGGACCTGGGGCGGCATCCGGCCGTCCGGCCCGTCGCCCGGCCAGCCGTACTGCTGCAGCCTGTTGTGGTCGACGATCGCGACCAGGCTGTCGAGGCCATACCGGGCAGCGGTCATGGCCGCCTCCCAGACCTCGCCCTCCTGGCATTCGCCGTCGCCGAGCATCACGTACGTGCGGACGTCGCGACCTGTCAGGCGCGCCCCGAGCGCCATCCCGACGCCTGCCGAGATCCCCATGCCGAGCGATCCGCTCGACATGTCGAGGCCGGGCAGGCGGGTCATGTCCGGGTGCCCCTGGAGGCGCGAGTTGGCCGCGTCGAACGTCGCCAGCTCCTCCACGGGGAAATACCCGCGAAGGGCGAGCGCGGCGTAGAGCCCGACCGACGAGTGACCCTTCGAGAGGATGAACCGGTCCCGGTCCGGCCAGGTGGGTTCGTCGGGGCGGATGCGCAGGACGTGGAAGTAGAGGGCGGCCAGCATGTCGGCGGCCGAGAGCGGGCCGCCGAGGTGGCCCGCCCGGGCATGGTTCACGGTCCGCACGATGGCGAGCCGGATCTGCCGCGCGACCTCTTCGAGTCGGGCGATCTCCGCCGCGTCGACGGACGCGACCGGGGCGGCCGCGCTCATGAGCCGGCCTTCTTCTCGTAGGAGCCCGAGACCACGGGCGGGGTGAAGAAGCAGACGAGCTCGAGATCGTCCGGGCCGTCGGCCTCGGTGGCGTGGAAGGTGCCCGGGGAGACCAGCACGACGACCCCCGGCTCGACCTCGGCAGTCTCGTCGGGGGTCACGATCCGGCCGCGCCCGGCGGCGCAGTAGATGGTCTCCTCCTCGGCGGCGTGGACGTGCCCGGCAGGCTTCGACCCGGGCGGGTAGACGGACACCCCCAGTGAGACGTTCCGGGCGGGGCTGTTCCACGGCCCGAAGTAGGAGTGCCAATCGCGGCCGGGGAGCGGCACGATCTCCGCCTCCGATCGCGCTACCCGCCTGATCATCCCGTCACCTCAGCTCGATCGCGGCGACCGGCGCCGCGGGGGAGCGCGCGTGGCCGGAGTACCATCGATTATCGATGATACGGGAATCCACCCGGCGAGTCAACGTAAACCATGGGGGTCAGGGAGCCTCACCGCTCGAACGAGGAGCCTCACCGCTCGAACGAAAGCTGCCCGAACAGAGAACGACCCCGGGCACGGTCCCGCCCGCGAGAGCGGTTCGGGCGTGCCCGGGGTCGGCGCGAAGGATCGGTTACGCGTTGCCGGGGAATACCAGGGAGAGGGCGCCGCGGCGGCCCGGCTCGGGCCAGCGCTCGGTGACCATCTTCTGCTGGGTGAAGAAGCGGACGCCATCCTCGCCCCGCATCGCCAGATCGCCGAAGGCGGAGGCCCGCGACCCGCCGAAGCTGAGGTAGCCGGCCGGCACCGGGATCGGGACGTTGACCCCGATCATCGGGACGTCGACCTCGAGCTTGAAGCGCCGGGCAGCGCCGCCGTCGGTGGTGAAGATGGCGGTCCCGTTCGCGTACTTGTGGTCGTTGATCAGGCGGAGCGCCTCGTCGTAGGTCTTTGCGCGAACGATCCCCAGGACCGGCCCGAAGATCTCTTCGCGGTAGATCTCCATCTCCGGCGTCACCTGGTCGAACAGGGTCACGCCCAGGAAGTAGCCGTCGGGATTGGCCGGATGGTGGAACGGCCGGCCGTCGACGACGAGCTCGGCGCCCTCGGCCTCGCCCTTGTCGATCCAGCGGATGACCGACTCGCGGTGCTCGGCGGAGTAGATGGGGCCCATGTCCATGCCGGGCTCCATGCCCGGACCGACCTTAAGCTTCGCCATCCGCTCCAGCATGAGCGGCCGCAGGCGCTCGGCGGTGTCGCCGACCGCGATGACGAGCGTCTGGGCCATGCAGCGCTCGCCGGCGCT